>Ga0187893_10003471_pt1 | contig 31908 bp, 32 predicted proteins | sample MA1701074metaG_FD_139574 | JGI IMG/M metagenome (GOLD analysis project Ga0187893, IMG submission 139574) | White microbial mat communities from a basaltic lava cave in the Kipuka Kanohina Cave System on the Island of Hawaii, USA - MA170107-4 metaG ...
CTTTCGCTCCTCGCGGTCCTCGGCCCGAGCCGGCTGCCGAAGCCCGCGACGCGCGGAGTACTCCTCGGCGTTCTCCTCCTCCTGCTCGTGCTGCGCGTGGTCCCGCTCGGCTGGCCGGGCGAGACGAGCTTGAGCTGGTGGGCCATGCTCCCGGCCGTGCCGCCGGCCCGTCTCCTCGGGGCACTCGCCCTGATCGCCCTGGCGACGCTCGCGGTGATCGCCGTGATCCGGCGCGGCGAGCGCGGCCGCACGCTCGCGGCGCTCGCGCCGCTCGTCCTCGCCTCGTTCCTCCTCCAGCGGGCGCTCCCCGAGCTCGAGCACCATGGGCCCGCCAAGCACGCGGCCGCGCTCGCGAGCGAGATCAACACGAGCTACTTCCAGGCGGGGGCCCGCGTGGGCGCGCCGGCCGAGTTCGTACGCGCGCACGCCGACTCGCTGGCGCGGCTCCCGATGCACGCGCGCACGCACCCGCCGCTCTGGCCGGTCGTCTTCAACGGCGCGACCCGGCTGGGCGAGCTGCGGTTCGTGCAGCGGCTCGCGGGCGGCACGGCGCGGCTCCTGGGCGCCGAGCCGCGGCAGGCGGCGGAGCTGGCGGCGAGCGTGGCCGAGCGGCCGCTCGCCGCGGCGGAGCTGGCCGGGCTCTGGCTCCTGGTCGCCCGCTTCGCGGTGGCGGTGGCGCTGCTCCCGCTCGCGGTCTGGTTCCTCGCGCGCGCGGTCGGGGGCGAGCTCGCGGCCCGCCGCGCGGCGGCGCTCGCCACGCTCCTGCCCGCGCCGCTCCTTTACTTCCCCGACGTGGACTTGGTGCATCCGCTCCTCTACGCGCTCGCGGCCGCCGCCTGGCTCCGGCGCGCGCGCGGTGCGGCATGGGCGCTGCTCGCGGGTGCGGTGGCGGCGCTCCTCGTGGCGCTCTCGTTCGGGAACCTGGCGCTCTACGCCGCGTTCGCCGCGCTCGCGGCGCTCGCCGGCGGGAGCGCGCGGCGCGGGCTCCGCGCCGAGGCGGCCTCGGGCGCGCTCGCGCTGGTACCGCTGGCGCTGCTCGTGGCCGCGGCCTGGCTCGCGGGCGCGCGGCCGCTGGCGATGTTCGCCGCCGCCCTCCGCGAGCACCACGCGATCCTCGCCCACCGCACACCGCTCCTCTGGATGGCGCTCCATCCGCTCGAGGCGGCGGTGGGGCTGGGCTTCCCGCTCGTCCTCGGGCCGGGCGGCGCGCTGGCGTGGCGCGCGCTCGCAGACGGCGCGCGTCGGCGCGCGCTCGAAGGCGGGCCGCTGCTTCTCGGCGCCACGCTCCTCGTGCTGCTGCTCGTGAACTTCTCGGGGCAGGGCAGGGGAGAGGCGGCGCGGCTCTGGATGGGCTGGTACCCGCTGCTCCTGGCCGGCGCCTGCGCCGCGCTCGAGTCGCGCCCGCGCGGCTGGGCGCTGCTTGCGGCGGGCCTCGCCGGCACGCTCGTCGTGCTCAAGGGCTTCTACGTGTTCGTCTGGCTCTACCGGCTCGCGTGACGCCGCCGCCGCGGGCTCACTTCGCCGCGGGCGGCACCGGCATCACGAGCTGGAGCGCGAGCCGCCACGTCGCCGCGGGGCCGCGGTGCCAGACGTGCACGTACCACGCCGAGTCGGGCGCAGCCTCCGGGCCGGAGAGCCAGGAGCCGTACGTGTAGCCGAGGTCGCCCGAGCCGGAGATGTGCTGCGCCGTGGAGACGAGCCGGGCCTTCGACTCGCGCGCCGTGAGCGCGGTGATGGCCGCGTTGCGGCCCGAATGTCGGAACGCGCCCTCGCGGAGCGCGATCAGGTCGTCGGTGGCGTAGTGCCCGAGCGCCGCGGGGACGCCCTCGGTCGCGGCGAGCCGGGCGAAGCTCGCGTCGGCCTGGTAGAGCGACTTGCGCGCGGCCAGCGGGCGCGAGCCGAGTCCCGGCGCCCGGACCGGGGCGGAGTAGCGCACCGCCCCTGACTCCGAGGCAGGGGCGGGGTGAGCGATGCCGCCGTCCAGGACCACCTTCCACGAGCCGCCCGCCGAGCGGCGCCACAGGCTCATGTACTGGCCGTGCGCGTCGGCCTGCTTCTGCGTGCTGTCGCGACGGAACGTCCAGGGGCCGGTGCTCCAGCCGAGCTTGCCGTCCGCGCTGATCGCCGCGTACGCCGGCCGCCAGTCGAGGAGCCCGTTCCAGCCGGCCGGTTGCCGCTCGTAGAACGCGGCGCCGATCACCGGGCCGGGCTTGAACACGATGCCCGTGGCCGCGATCCACTCGAGGAAGCCGTCGCGAACGCCGCGAGCGCGCACGCTGGCCGCGAACGCGCGCTCGGCCTCGACGATGGTGCGGGCGGCATCGGCCGGCGCGGTGCGCCCGGTGGAAGCGGGCGGCGGGGTGGCGGCCAGCAGCAGGGCGAGGCAGATCGCGGTGAGGTGGGGCATGGATGTCTCCGGGAGCGTCGGGGGAGCGGGAGCCCTGCCGCAACGCGTCATGCTGGTCGCTCCGCCCCGGTCCGGGCCTGCAAGCCCTTGGGGCGGAATCGACTGGCTCCCGGCCTCCGGGCTCGCCCGGAGGCCGGCGGGCGCCTCGGTCCCGACAGGCTAGCCGAGCCCGGCGCCGATTCCCAGCCTCGGGCCCACTGCTGACTCAAGCCTCTCAAGTCCGGCTCCGAAAACCCCCTGGTCCCCGGAGTCGGGGCGTGGAGGTGGTGTTGGACAGCAGCCGGGAACCGCCGGGCGAGCCGCCGGCCCAGCGCGAGCGCAGCCAGCGCGACAAGTTCGCCGCCCTGCTCACCGTGAGCCGGGCGGTCGTCAACTCGCTCGACTTGAACACCATCCTCTCGACGATCGCCAAGCAGATCCGCGAGGTGATCCAGACCGACGAGTGCACGGTGTTCCTCCACCACGACCGCGACAAGGTCCTCGTGCCCGCCGTGTGCGACGCGCAGAGCTACGTCGAGGAGATGATGGCGGTCCGGCTCCGGCTGGGCGAGGGCATCACCGGCACGGTCGCGGTCACGGGGCGGGGCGAGATCGTGAACGACGCCGAGGCCGACCCGCGCGCGATGACCGTGCCGGGCACGCCTCCCGAGCGGAGCGCGCTCCTGTGCGTGCCGCTCATCTCCCGCGACCACGTGCTCGGAGTCATCACGCTCTCGCGCATCGGCACGCGCGGCTTCCAGGACGAGGACCTCGAGCTCGCCACGCTGTTCGCCGGGCAGTGCAGCGCCGCCATCGCCAACGCGCGGCTCTACGAGAACATGAAGGTGGCCTACGACGAGCTGCGCGCGACCCAGGTGCAGCTCGTCCAGTCCGCCAAGCTCAACGCCCTGGGCGAGATGGCGGGCGGGGTGGCGCACGACTTCAACAACATCCTCGCCGCCATCCTCGGCCGCACCCAGCTCCTGCTCCAGACGGTCGAGGACCCGGACCTGCGCCGCCAGCTCGGCGTGGTGGAGCAGGCGGCGCTGGACGGCGCGCAGACCGTGCGCCGCGTGCAGGAGTTCACGCGCGTCCGGCAGGACGAGCGCTTCGAGACCGTGGACCTGAACCGCGTGCTCTACGGAGTGGTCGAGCTCACCCGCCCGGCGTGGGAAGCCGGCGCCAAGCGGCGCGGGGTGGTGGTGAACGTGCACCTCGACCTGCGCGCCACGCTGTCCATCGCCGGCGCGGCCTCGGAGCTGCGCGAGGTGTTCACGAACATGGTGCTGAACGCGGTGGACGCCATGCCCGCGGGCGGTGAGCTGTGGATCACGAGCTCGGACGAGGCCGGCCAGGTGCTCGTCCAGGTGCGCGACTCCGGGGTCGGCATGGACCACGAGACGCGGGCGCGCATCTTCGATCCGTTCTTCACGACCAAGGATGTGAAGGGCACCGGGCTCGGGCTGTCGGTGGCCTACGGCATCGTGACCCGCCACCGCGGCCGCATCGAGGTCAACAGCTCGCCCGGCGGCGGCAGCGAATTCACGCTGATCTTCCCCGCCGGCTCGATGCCGGCGGCGCAGGGCCAGGTGCCCGACGGCCCCGCGCCCACCGCGCTGCGCGTGCTCGTCGTGGACGACGAGGAGTCCGTGCTCTCGGTGCTGGCCGAGATGCTGCGCGGAGCCGGGCACCACGTCACCACCGCGCTCGGCGGGCTGGCGGCGATCGAGGTGCTGCGCGGGCCGGCGTTCGACGCGGTGTTCACCGACCTCGGCATGCCCGAGGTGAACGGCTGGGACCTGGCCTCGCTCGTCAAGGCGCGGCGGCCCGAGTGCGCCGTGGTGCTGGTCTCGGGCTGGGGCTTCCAGCTCGAGGAGGAGGCCGCGCACTCGCGCGGCGTGGACCTGGTGATGGCGAAGCCGTTCTCGTTCTCGGACGTGGACGGCGCGCTGCGCTCGCTGTTCCAGCCGAGCGGGGAGCGCCGCAAGGCCGCCTGACCGCGAGCGGCTGCGGCGCGCCCCCCTGCTACTCCCCGGTCACGACGAACTGGACGAGACGCGCGGCGTCCGCGTTCGGAAGGTCCACGCCGAGCAGCGCCAGCCGGACGAGGCCGTGCGGACCGACGAGCACGAAGCCCGGCTGTCCCTGGTCGCGGAGCGGCTCGAGGAGCCCGTAGAGCGCGGTGATGTCGCCGGTCGGGTCGGCAAGCGCCGTGAACCCCGGATCCTGCGTGCGCAGGTGCCGGGCGATCGCCTGCGGCTTGTCGAAGCACACGGCGAGCGTGCGCACGCCGATGCCCGAGAGCTCCCGCGCCATGGGCTCGACCGAGGGGAGCGAGTCGCGGCGCGCCACGAACAGGATCATCACCCAGCCGCCGCGCAGGCGCGACAGCCGCACCGGCCGGCCGTCCACGCCGGGCAGCTCGAAGTCGGGCGCGCGCTCGCCGATGGCGACGCGCTCGGTGACCCGGCCGCGCGTGGTGCCGCCCTGCTCGGGCGGGCGCGCCGGCGAAGGCGCCGGCTTGGGGGCCGGGCCGGGGGGCGGCTTGAAGTCCCCCTGGGCGTGCGCGGGGACCGCCAGGGCGAGTGCGAGCACGAGCGTAGCGGTGGCCGGGCGAACCATGCACGCACCTCCTGTCCTGGCCGCGCCCCGCAAGGGACGCGGTCGTCCACACGCCCGGGCGGGGTCCCTAGGCGCGCCTCTGCGTCACCGGGCCGCGCTCGACCTCGGCCCGCAGCGCCGCCAGCGTGCCGGCCGGCGTCTGCGGCGGGATCGAGCAGCTCGGAGCGAACAGCCAGCGCCGACCGCCGGTCGCCTCGAGCGAGCGGCGGAAGGCGGCGATCGCGACCTCGGGGCCCTGCTGCAGCTCGGTCTCGTGACCGATCCCGCCCATCGCCGCGCCCGGCAGCCGGGCGAGGCCCTCGGCCAGGGACGGGTTGCCGGCCACGGTCGCATCCCACGAGAACGCGCCCACGGGGTAGTCGGCGAACTCGAACAGCAGCGCGTCCTCCTTGCACACGTGCAGCGTGTGGAAGCGCGAGGCGCCGGCGGCGGCGAGCAGCCGCAGGTCGTATGGGCGGGACCAGCGCCGCAGCGCGGCCGGGTCCACGAACCGGCGCGAGCCCCAGTCCACCGTGGCGAGGAAGAGCCCGTCGGCGCCGGCCCGCATGACCGCGGCCACGTGGTGCTCGAACGTGCGCGTGACCGCCTCGAGCGCGCGCGCGATCCGCTCGGGCTCGCGGGTGAGCGCATCGCGGAGCGCGGCGGGCGGCTCGGTGAGCTCGGCGAGGATCGCGAGCGGCGTGAACACGGTCTGGAGGAGCGGCACCTCGGCCGGCAGCCGCGCGCGCACGGCGCGCACCGCCTCGAGCTGCTCTCCGAGCGCGCCTGCGTCGGGCGGGCGCTCGCCGATGGCGTCCCAGTCGGCCGGGGAATGAACCGGCCATTCCGCCACCACGGGCTTCTCGTCCGGGCGGGCGGGGTAGCGGTAGCGAACGCCCCAGGGCTCGACGTGGTAGTGCTTGCGCGGATTGAGCTTCACCCAGTCCCAGCGGAAGCGCTCCCAGCGCTCGAGCGTGTGCGCCACCAGCTCGTCCGCCGAGGACTCCCGGTGGTAGACGTGCCCCCAGAAGGAGACGGGCGGGCGGTCCACCGGATCCCCGCGGAGCGCGGCCAGCACCCGGTCGCGGCTGGTCATGGCCCGACCCTAGCCCGGGGCGGCCCGGCGAACAACCCGGACGCGCGCGGCGGGTGCGGCCCGTGCATCCTGGCGCGGATGCGCGCGGCGCGGGCGGGGCGTACCCTCGGAAGGATGTCCCGTTTCGGGCGGTCCGCGGCGCTGCTCGCGCTCGTCGCGCTCGGCGCGTGCTCGCGCCCCGCCGAGCGCCGCGCCGGCGCGCCGGATGGCCGCTCGGCCGCGCCGCCGCGCGCCGCGGACGCCGAGGCGCTCGCGCGCGATCAGCCACCCCGGGTCGTGATGCCGCTCGCGCCCCCGGGCACGGGCGGATGGGCCGTCGCGCGCGTGGCCCCGGCGCGCGCCGAGCTCGACCTGCCGCCCCCGCCCGCGGCGCCCTCGGACCCCGACTCGCTCGCCGTGGCCGGACCGGACGCGGCGCCCCCGGTGCTCCAGCCGCCGATCGCGCGCGGCTACCCTCGGCTGCTCCACGCGGGCGGCGGGGGTCGGGTGACGCTCGACGTGCGCGTGGACGAGGAGGGCGAGGTGAGCGACGTGGAGCTGGTCGCGAGCGAGGCCGATTCCGTCACGGTCGCCGCCGCGACCAAGGCGGCGTTCGCGACCCGCTACCACCCGGCGCGGCTCGGCGGGCGCGCGGTGGCGGTGTGGAGCCGGCAGGTGTTCGACGTGCGGCGCGGCCCGTGAGGCGCCTCGCGGCACGGCCCGGCGGCGCGCCGCGACGCGCCCGGGGGCGCGCTCCCGGCTGGCGGTCGGGGAACGGCTCGGGCTAACCTGCCCCGCATGTCCGCCACGGCGTTCGCGCTCGACGCGCTCCAGACGATCGTGGACCGCTTCGCCGGGCGCCGGCTGGTGGTGCTCGGCGACCTGATGCTCGACCACTACCTGTGGGGTCGCTGCGAGCGGATCTCGCCCGAGGCGCCGGTCCCGGTGGTGGACGTGCAGCGGGAGACGAGCTCGCTCGGCGGCGCCGGCAACGTCGCGGCGAACCTCACCGCGCTCGGCGCCGAGCCCGTCCTGATCGGACTCGTGGGCGACGACGACCGAGCCCGCCGGCTGTTCGACGCGTTCGCCGACCGCGGCGTGGACACGCGCGCGATCGTGCGCGACCCGAGCCGGCCGACCACGATGAAGACGCGCATCATCGCCCACTCGCAGCAGGTCGTGCGCGCCGACTGGGAGTCGCGCGCCGACGTCGAGGGCGCGGCGCGCGCCGCGCTGCTGCACGCGCTCGAGAGCGAGCTGCCGCGCTGCGAGGGCCTGGTCGTGAGCGACTACGGCAAGGGCGTGGTGACGCGAGCGGTGCTCGAGCTCGCGCTCGGCATCGCGCACACCCGCCGCATCCCGGTGAGCGTGGACCCCAAGGAGAGCCACATCGAGGCCTACCGCGGCGTCAGCATCCTGACCCCCAACCAGCACGAGGCCGGCTGGGTGATGGGCCAGCGCGTCACCGACGAGGCGAGCCTCGCCAGCGTGGGCTGGGGGCTCCAGAAGCGGCTCGACGCCGAGGCCGTGCTCATCACGCGCGGGCCCGACGGCATGAGCCTGTTCGAGCGCTCGGGGCGAGCCACGCATCTGCCGACCGTGTCGCGCGAGGTCTACGACGTCACCGGCGCCGGGGACACGGTCGTGAGCGTGGTGGCGCTGGCGCTCGCCGCCGACGCGGACTACCCCGAGGCCTGCTACCTTGCGAACCACGCCGCGGGCGTGGTGATCCGCGAGGTCGGCACCGCGACCTGCTCGCCGAACCAGCTCCGCCAGTCGCTGGCCGGCGCGCTCGCGTGAGCGAGCCGCCGGCGCTGCCCGCCGAGGCGCGCGCCCGGCTCGACGTGTGGCGCGCCGCGGGCGCGCGCATCGTGTTCACGAACGGCATCTTCGACCTCCTGCACCGCGGCCACGCCGAGTACCTGGAGGAGGCGCGCGCGCTCGGCGACCGGCTGGTCGTGGGGCTCAACAGCGACGCCTCCGCGCGCCGGCTCAAGGGCGCCTCGCGGCCGATCGTGACGCTGGAGGACCGCGCCGCGGTCGTGCGCGCGCTCGCCTGCGTGGACCTGGTGGTGGCGTTCGAGGAGGACACACCCCTGCGGCTCATCGAGGCGGTGCACCCGGACGTGCTGGTGAAGGGCGCCGACTACGCACCCGCCGACATCGTGGGCCGCGAGCTCGTGGAATCGCGCGGCGGGCACGTCACGACCGTGCCCCTCCGCGCCGGGCTCTCGACGAGCGAGCTCGTGCGCCGCATCCGCGAAGGGCGCGGCGCGTAGCGCGGCGCCGGCTCCCGGGGGAGCGCCGGGAGCCGGTCGCCCGGGGACTCAACGATAGATCGCCTTGACCGTGCCCCAGGTGGAGCGGCGCGCGGGCGTCGGCTGCGTGGGGCCGATCTGGATGTGCGTGGACTGGCCGCCGGGCGTCCAGGTGGCGCCGCCGTCCAGGCTCAACTCGGTGAAGACGTCGAAGAAGCTGTCCACCCGGAAGTTCCCGCCCAGGTCCTCGATGCGGGTCCCGCCCGGGGACGGCAGCGTGGGGGATTCGCGGATGATCATCCCGGGCGGCGACGTCCCGCCGACGAGCTCGAGCATGAGCATCTCGGTGTCGAAGAGCATCGGGTTCGAGCCGGGCGGCGTCGTGGGCACGTGGAACGAGCGGCCGGTGCCCTGCGCCGTGCGCGGGCTCCACGTGGCGCCCCCGTCGAGCGAGAGCTCGTAGAAGACGTCGAAGAAGCTGTCGATCGGGTAGGAGCCCGAGGGCGGTGTCGGCGTGCACGGCGGCCGGTCCACGAGCGTGAGCCCGCGGATCCCGACCGGACCCGGCGGGAACGGGAGCGGCGCCGTGGACGGGCCCGTGTAGGCGCAGCCCACGGGCCACATGCAGTTGCTCGAGGTGAGGCACTGGGCGCTCGCGGGAGCGGCCGCGAGCAGGAGCGCGAGGCAGGCGCCGGCCGCGAGGGCGACCCGGGTGGCGCGGGCCCGCGCGGGGCGGGAGAGAGTGGCCAGGGACATGTCGGCCTCCTCACGCGCGACTCGGCGGCGCCACGGCACGGCGTGCGTCTCACGAGGTGTGGGCGCCCGGAGGACGGTCGCGCGCAGACCTTGAATCTAAGCCAGGGGCGGGCAGCCCGCGTGTGAATTCCGCGGTCCCGGCGCATGCGTGTTGGCACACCGCTCCGCTTGCGCCGGAGGGGGACCGCGACTAACCTGCCCCGTCCTTTTCCCCTCGTGGGGGTCCACCCCCCGCCAGGCGCCACGTCGGATCCCGCGTGGCGCCGCCCCCCCCCGCCCAGGAGCCGCCATGCCGCAGAACTTCCACAACTTCATCGGCGGCAGGTGGGTCCCGGGCCGCTCGGGCAGGGTGTTCACGAACCGCGACCCGGCCACGGGGGAGGCCCTGGGCGAGTTCCCCGACTCGGGGGCCGACGACCTGGACGCCGCCGTCCAGGCGGCCCGCGTCGCGATGCGCGCCTGGCAGCTCACGCCGGCGCCCAAGCGGGGCGAGCTCCTCTTCCGTCTCGGCGCTCTCATCGCGCGCCAGAAGGAGGACCTCGCCCGCGCCGCGACACGCGAGATGGGCAAGATCCTGCTCGAGACCCGAGGCGACGTGCAGGAGGGCGTGGACATGGCGTTCCTCGCCGGCGGTGAGGGCCGCCGCCTGCACGGCTTCACGACCCCGAGCGAGATGCCGGACAAGTGGGCGATGAGCGTGCGCGTCCCGGTGGGAGTGGTGGGCGTGATCACGGCCTGGAACTTCCCGTTCGCGGTGCCCACCTGGAAGATCCTCCCCGCGCTGGTGGCGGGGAACACGGTGGTGTTCAAGCCCTCCGAGGAGACGCCCGAGATGGGCTGGCACCTGGCGAAGCTCCTGGAGGAGGTGGGGCTGCCGCCCGGCGTGTTCAACGTCGTCCACGGCACCGGCCCGAACGTGGGCTGGCCCATGGTCCAGCACCCGGGCGTGGACGTGCTCTCGTTCACCGGCTCGAACGGGGTGGGTGCGCGCCTCGCCACCGAGGGCGCCCGGCTCGGCAAGCGGGTGTCGCTCGAGATGGGCGGCAAGAACGGCGTCATCGTGCTGGACGACGCCGACCTCTCCCTCGCCGCCAACGCCATCGCCTGGGGCGCGTTCGGCACCACCGGGCAGCGCTGCACCGCCACGAGCCGGGTGATCGTGCACGAGCGCGTCCACGACGCGCTCGTGCGCCTGGTCGTCCAGCGCGCGCAGGCGCTCAAGCTCGGGCACGGCCTCGAGGAGGGCGTCGAGATGGGCCCGCTCGTGAACGAGCGGCAGCTCGAGCGGGTCTCGGGTTACGTGCAGGTGGGGCGCGACGAGGGCGCCGAGGTGGCGACCGGCGGCGCCCGGGCGGGCGGGGCGGGCCTCGAGCGCGGCTGGTTCTTCGAGCCCACGGTGCTCACCGGCGTCCAGGCCGCGATGCGCGTGGCGCAGGAGGAGATCTTCGGGCCGGTCGTGGGCTTCGTGAAGGTGAAGTCGCTGGAGCAGGCGATCGCGGTCAACAACGACACGCCGTACGGGCTCTCCTCCTCCATCTTCACCGCGAACGTGAACGCGGCGTTCACCGCGATGCGCGACCTCAGCACCGGCATCGTCTACGTGAACCACGGCACGACCGGCGCCGAGACCCACCTGCCGTTCGGCGGCACGCGCGGCACCGGCAACGGCCACCGCGAGGCGGGCCACACGATGCTCGACGCGTTCACCGAGTGGAAGAGCCTGTACGTGGACTTCAGCGGCCGGGTCCAGCGGGCGCAGATCGACAACGTGGACGCGTGAGGCGGTCCGGGGTGGACCCGCGCGCGGGCCGGCGGCGCGGGACGCGCCGGCGCGGCGGGCGCGACCGCCGCGGCCCGCGGGGCGAGGGGACATGAACCTGCACGAGCACCAGGGCAAGGAGCTGTTCGCCCGCTTCGGGCTGCCGGTGCTCCCCGGGCAGGTGGCGGCGAGCCCCGAGGAGGCGCGCGACGTGGCCGCCTCGCTCGGCGGCACCGTGGTGCTCAAGGCGCAGGTCCAGGCCGGCGGCCGCGGCAAGGCCGGGGGCGTGAAGCTGGCCGAAAACCCCGAGGAGGCGTTCGAGAAGGCGCGCGACATCCTCGCGCTCACGATCAAGGGCCTGCCCGTGCGCAAGCTGCTCGTGACGCAGGCCGCCGACATCGCGCGCGAGTACTACTGCGCCATCGTGCTCGACCGCGAGAAGAAGGCGCCGCTCGTCATGCTCTCGGCCGAGGGCGGCGTGGACATCGAGGAGGTGGCGCGCAGGGCGCCCGGGAAGATCGTGCGCTTCCACGTTCCGCTCGAGGGTCTGCGCCCGTACATGGCGCGCAACCTCACGCGGCCGCTGTTCCCCGACTTCGCCCAGGCCGCCCAGGCCGCCGACGTGCTGCTCAAGCTCCATCGCGCCTTCGCCGAGGGTGACTGCTCGCTCGCCGAGGTGAACCCGCTCGCCGTGACCCCCGAGGGCCGGGTGCTCGCGCTGGACGCCAAGGTCATCCTCGACGACAACGCCGAGTTCCGGCACCCGGAGTGGGCGGCCTGGCGCGACCCGGGCGAGGAGACCCCCGGGGCGCGGCTCGCGCGTGAGAAGGGACTCTCGTACGTCAAGCTCGACGGCGACATCGGCTGCATCGTGAACGGCGCGGGCCTCGCCATGGCGACGATGGACCTCATCAAGCACTACGGCGGTGAGCCGGCCAACTTCCTCGACATCGGCGGCTCGTCGAACCCCGAGAAGGTGACGGCGGCGCTGCGCATCATCACCGGCGACTCGCACGTGCGCGCCATCCTGTTCAACATCTTCGGCGGTATCACGCGCTGCGACGACGTCGCGAACGGCATCGTGACCTCGCTCGAGGAATCGCCACTCGCCGTGCCGCTCGTGATCCGGCTCACCGGCACGAACGAGGAGAAGGCACGGCAGATCCTCAAGGACTTCGGGCTCGGCGCCACCACGAGCATGGACGAGGCGGTGCGCATGGTGATCGAGAAGGCGCAGGAGGTGGGCGCGTGAGCATCCTCGTGGACCGCGGCACCCGGCTCATCGTGCAGGGGATCACCGGGCGGGACGGCGCGTTCCACACGCAGCAGATGCTCGCCTACGGCACCCAGGTGGTGGCCGGCGTCACGCCCGGCAAGGGCGGCGCGCAGGTGCACGGCGTGCCGGTGTTCGACTCGGTGGCCGAGGCCGTGCAGGCGACGCGCGCGAACGCCAGCGTCATCTACGTCCCGGCCCCATTCGCCGCCGACGCCATCCACGAGGCCGCCGACGCCGACCTGGCGCTGATCGTGTGCATCACCGAGGGGCTGCCCGTGCGCGACTCGCTCGGCGCGTTCCACAAGGTGCTGGCTCTGCGCGGCGCCGCGAACCCGGGCGGACGGCCGCGCCTCGTGGGCCCCAACTGCCCCGGGCTCATAACGCCGGGCCAGGCCAAGGTCGGCATCCTGCCCGGGCACATCTGCACGCCCGGCCCGGTGGGTGTCGTGAGCAAGAGCGGCACGCTCACCTACGAGGTGGTGAAGCAGCTCACCGACCGCGGCCTCGGACAGAGCACCTGCCTCGGCATCGGCGGCGACCCGGTGATCGGCACCGACTTCATCGACGCGCTCACGCTGTTCGAGGCAGACGGGAAGACCGAGGCGATCGTGGTCATGGGCGAGATCGGCGGCAGCGCGGAGGAGGAGGCGGCGCAGTTCATCCGCCGGCACGTGCGCAAGCCGGTCGTGGCGTTCGTGGCCGGCCAGACCGCGCCCGCCGGCAAGCGCATGGGGCACGCGGGCGCGATCATCTCGGGCGGCTCCGGCACCGCCGCCGAGAAGATGGCCGCGTTCGAGGCCGCCGGCGTGCTCGTGGCTCGCATCCCGTCCGAGATCCCGAGCCTCGTGGCGGAGCTGCTCGAGCGCCGCCGCGCCCGGCGCCGGAACGGCGCGGCGAAGGCCGCAGCGGGAGCCGCCGCCAAGTCCGCCCGCCGCCGGGGGGCCGGCAGTCGCAGCCGCGCGCCGGCCCGCGCCGCACGCAGGTCCGCCGGCGCCGCCCGGCCCGCCCGCAAGTCACCCACCCGCAAGAAGTGATCGGAGGAGGATCGTGGCCGTCGAACGCACCCTGTTCATCATCAAGCCGGATGCCACCGCGCGGAACCTGGTCGGGAAGATCCTCGCCCACGTCGAGGCCGACGGCTTCAGGCTCGTCGAGGGGCGCTACGCGCGGCTCACGCGCGAGCAGTGCCAGGAGTTCTACGCCGAGCACGTGGGAAAGGGCTTCTTCAACGAGCTGGTCGAGTTCATGACCTCGGGCCCGGTGCTCCTGTGCTGCCTCGAGCGCGAGGGCGCCGTCGCACGCCTGCGCGAGGTGATCGGCGCCACCGATCCCGCCCAGGCCGCCGAGGGCACGGTGCGCCGCCTCTACGCGGAGTCCAAGGGCCGGAACTCGGTGCACGCCTCAGACAGCCCCGCCTCGGCCGAGCGCGAGGTGAAGCTCTTCTTCGGCGTCGCCGCGCTCACCCGCTGACGCGGGCGAGCGAGCGGCGTGGGGAGGGGGGAGATGGCGGGATGCGTGCTCAAAGCCGCAACCCTCGTTTGTGCGGTGAAGATTGTTGGAAGCGACTCCGTGGCCATCTCCCGCGCCGAGCGGGCCTTGATCCACAACGACTTGCGCGCTCGCCGTCGGCCACCCACAATCTTCGCCGCACAAGGTAACCCGTTACAGGCCAACCGCCTCCTTGTGCCCGGAGCCCTGCCGCACCGTTCCGGCGCGCGCGTGAGCGCTTCTGGCCACGTCGGGGGCAGAGGCGCCAAGTCGTTGCAGGTCGCCGGAAGCGCGATCTTCCGAGCACAAGGGGTGGGGTGGACGCTCGCGGAGGGGCTGTGCTAGCTTCCGCCCGTTTCACGGGGACGGCCTCCGGCCGTCCCATATCCGTATGACTGGATTCGTGCTCGACCTCTCCACCCTTCGCCCGGCCATGGACCGGGTCGAGGCCGAGGGCGCCGCTGCCGAGGTCGGACTCTCGCAACCCGAATGGCGCGAACAGGTTCGCGGCTCGTTCGCGGTCGAGAAGTCGGGCGAACGGGTGTCGGTGCGTGGCACCGTGCGGTCGCGGGCCCGCCTCGAGTGCGTGCGCTGCCTTCGGCAGCTCGAACTGCCGCTCGAAGCGCCGCTGGTGGTGTACGCGGAACGATCCGGTTCGACATCGCGGGACGAGCAGGAAGCACTCGAGCGCGACGACTACATGTTGTTCCACGATGGACGGCGGCTCGACCTGCGCGAGGCGGTGCGCGAGGCGCTGCTGCTGGAGTTGCCGATCACTCCCCTGTGTCGGGAGGATTGCCCGGGCCTGTGCCCGAGGTGTGGTGCCGAGCTCGCGCTCGGGGCGCACGACTGCCCCCGCGCCTGAACCGCGGCCACGCCCGGGGCGCCGGTCCCAGAGAGGACGAGGACCATGGCGGTTCCCAAGCGACGTCATTCCCACACGCGCGGCAAGAAGCGGCGCACGCACTGGAAGCTCGGCAAGCCCGGGCTCTCGACCTGCGCCCACTGCGGCGCGCCCCGGCTCCCGCACCGGGTCTGTGCGAGCTGCGGATACTACAAGGGCGAAGAGATCGTCACGCCGCGCGAAGCCTAGCGGCGGGCGACCCTCATGACCTCCATCCCGCGCATCGGGATTGATGCGATGGGAGGCGACTTCGGCCCGGTCCCCGTGGCCGAGGGCGCCGCGCTCGCGCTGCGGGAATGGCCCGGCCGCTTCCGGCTCACGCTCGTGGGTGACGAGGGCGAGATCCGCGGCGCGCTCAAGCGCGCCCACGTGCGCGCCGATGCCGTCTCCATCGTGCACGCCGCCGAGAGGGTGGACATGGCGGCCAAGGCGACCGCCGCCGCGCGCCGCGCGGGCACCTCGCTCGGCGTCCTGACCCAGCTCCACAAGGACGGTCAGCTGGACGCCATCTTCAGCGCCGGCAACACCGGCGCGGTGGTGGCCACGGCGTTGCTGGGGCTCGGCCGGCTCGAAGGCGTCACCCGGCCGGCGCTGGCCGCGTACTTCCCCAACGCCGGGCACGGCACGGTGGTGCTCGACGTGGGCGCGAACGCCGAGGTGAAGCCGGCGTGGCTCGTGCAGTTCGCGCACATGGGCTCGTGCATGGCCCGCTACCTGCTCGGCCACGAGAACCCGCGCGTCGGGCTCCTCTCGATCGGCGAGGAGGAGAGCAAGGGCAACCAGCTCGTGCAGGAGACGCTGCCGCTCGTCAAGGCGGCGAAGCACCTGAACTTCATCGGCCCGGTGGAGGGGCGCGACCTCTTCCGCGGCACCTGCGACGTGATCGTGACCGACGGCTTCACCGGCAACGTGCTGCTCAAGACGGCCGAGAGCGCCGCGTCGTTCCTGGGGCGCTCGGTGCGCGACGAGGTCAAGAAGGACCCGCTCGCGCTCGTGGGCGCGTTCCTCATGCGCGGCGCGCTGCGCCGCCTGCGGCGGCGGCTCGACTGGCAGGAGTACGGCGCGGTGCCGCTGCTCGGCGTGGACGGCGTGTGCTTCATCGGGCACGGCTCGAGCGGCCCGCGCGCGTTCCGCAGCGCGATCCGCACGCTCATCACGTTCGTCGAGCGGCGCGTGAACGAGCACATCCGCGAGGAGATCCTCTCCGACCATGATTCGGCGGCCTGACCTGCTGCGCGGCACGACCATCACCGGCACGGGCATGTACGTGCCCGAGCGCGTGCTCACGAACGACGACCTGTCGAAGATGGTGGACACGTCGGACGAGTGGATCGTGGAGCGCACCGGCATCCGCGAGCGGCGCATCGCGGCGCCCGACCAGGCGTCCAGCGACCTGGCGCTGCTCGCCTGCCGGCGCGCGCTCGAGATGGCGGGTGCGGACGCGAAGGACGTGGACCACATCGTGCTCGCCACCACGACGCCCGACCGGATCCTGCCGTCGTGCGCCTGCACGGTGCAGCAGAAGCTGGGCGCCACGCGCGCGGCGGCCTACGACGTGTTCGCCGCCTGCACCGGCTTCGTCTACGGGCTCGGGCTCGGGCGCGCGCTCGTGAGCGCGGGCATGGCCGACACGGTGCTCGTGGTGGGCGTCGAGACCCTGTCGCGCATCGTGGACTACACCGACCGCAACACCTGCGTGCTGTTCGGCGACGGCGCCGGCGCGGCGCTGCTGCAGGCGTGCGAGACCGGCGTGGGCGTGCACTCGGTGGACATGCACAGCGACGGAGAGCTGGGCGAGGTGCTCGAGGTGCCGGCCGGCATCTCGCGCAATCCGGCCAGCGTGGACACGGTCGAGGCGCACGAGCACTTCATCCGCATGCAGGGCAAGAAGCTTTACCCGTTCGCGGTGCGCAGCATGGAGGACTCCACGCGGCGTTGCCTCGAGTGGGCGGGTTGGTCACCCGGCGACGTGGACCTGTTCATCCCGCACCAGGCGAACCGGCGCATCATCGACGCGGTGGGCGAGCGGCTCGGGCTCGGGCCGGACAAGGTCTATGTGAACATCGAGCGCTACGGGAACACGTCGTCGGCCTCGATCCCGATCGCGCTCGACGAGTGCGTGCGCGCGGGGCGCTTGAAGCCCGGCGACAAGCTCGCGCTCGCGGCGTTCGGCGGCGGCGCCACCTGGGGCGGCTCGGCGCTCACCTGGACGCTGCCCGTGGCGCGTGCGACGCGGGGTCAGGCGGCGCCGGGCGCGGTGCGCGAGGCGGTGTCGTGAAGCTGGCGTTCCTCTTCCCGGGGCAGGGCGCGCAGGCGGTGGGCATGGGGCGCGCGCTCGCCGAAGCGTTCCCCGAGGCACGCGAGGCGTTCGCGACCGCCGACCGCGTGCTCGGCACGAAGCTCTCGGAGCTGTGCTGGGAGGGCCCCGCCGAGGAGCTCAAGAAGAGCGTCCACACGCAGCCGGCGCTGCTCACGCACAGCGTGGCGGCGTGGCGGCTGGTGGAGGGGGCGGGCATCGCGCCCGACGCCGTGGCCGGCCACAGCCTGGGCGAGTACTCGGCCTGCGTGGCGGCCGGCGCGCTCGCGTTCGAGGACGCGCTCCGGCTCACGCGCCGGCGCGGCGAGCTCATGTACGAGGCCGGGCTCGCGCGGCCGGGGGCGATGGCGGCGGTGCTGGGGCTCTCGCGCGAGGACGTCGAGGCGGCGTGCGCCGAGGCCGCCCCGGCGGGCATCGTGCGCGCCGCGAACCTGAACGCGCCCGGGCAGGTGGTGATCTCGGGCGAGCCGGTCGCGGTGGATGCGGCCTGCGAGCGGGCGAAGGCGCGCGGCGCCCGGCGCGCGATCCGGCTCGACGTGAGCGGCGCGTTCCACTCGCCGCTCATGGAGCCGGCCGCGAAGGGTCTGGCCGCAGTGCTCGCCGAGGTCCCGATCCGCGACGCGCGCGTGCCCATCGTGAGCAACGCCTGGGCGCGCCCGGTGCGGCAGGCGGGCGAGATCCGCCGCGCGCTCGAGGAGCAGCTCCTCGCCAGCGTCCGCTGGGAGGACTCCATGCGCTGGCTGCTCGCCGAGGGCGTGCAGGGCTTCGTCGAGCTGGGTACGGGCCGCGTGCTGCGCGGGCTCCTCAAGAGCATCGAGCCGGCCGCGGCGGGCTGGAACGTCGAGCACCCGGACAGCCTCGCGGCCACGCGCGCGGCGCTCGCCGGGGCGGGGAGGAGCGCATGACGCAGGCGCAGGCGGTGGCGGCCACGGGTGCGGCGCGCGAGCTGGACGGCCAGGTCGCGTTCGTGACCGGCGGCGCCACCGGCATCGGGCTCGCAGTCTCGCGAGCGCTCGCGGCGCGCGGCGCCGCGGTGGCGATCTTCGCGAGGAACGGCGCGCGCGCCGAGGAGGCAGCGGCCGCGATCCGCGGCGGGGGCGGCCGTGCGCAGGCGCACGTGGCGGACGTGACCCGCAGCGAGTCGGTGGACGAGGCGTTCGCCAAGGCGCTCGAGCAGCTCGGGCGCGTGGACATCCTCGTCAACAACGCCGGCCTCACGCGCGACGGGCTGTTCGTGCGCATGAGCGACGCGCAATGGGCGGAGGTGCTCGAGACGAACCTGGCGGGCGCGTTCCGCTGCGCCCGCGCCGTGGCGCGCGCCATGATGAAGGCGCGCTACGGGCGGATCGTGAACGTGTCGTCGGTGGTGGGGCTCATGGGCAACGCCGGGCAGGTGAACTACGCGGCGAGCAAGGCGGGCCTGCTCGGGCTCACGCGCTCGCTCGCGCGCGAGCTGGCCTCGCGCGGCGTCACCGTGAACGCGGTGTGCCCCGGCTACATCGTCACCGAGATGACGGAGGCGCTCCCCGAGGCGGCGCAGGCCGAGCTCAAGGCGCGCATCCCGCTCGGCCGGCTCGGGAGCCCGGAGGACGTGGCCGAGGTCGTCGCGTTCCTCGCGTCGCCGCGCGCGGGGTACGTCACGGGCCAGACGTGGACGGTGGACGGCGGCATGGTGATGCAGTGAATCGGAGGCGGAACCCCTCACACGGGAGGTGAATCCAACATGGCATCGTTCGACGAGAGCAAGGTCAAGGACATCATCGCCAGGGAGCTCGAGGTCGATCTCAAGCAGCTCCAGCCCGAGGCCAAGTTCATCGAGGACCTGGGCGCGGACTCGCTCGACATCGTCGAGCTGGTCATGGCGCTCGAGGAGGAGTTCGGGATCGACATCCCGGACGAGGACGCCGACAAGCTGAAGACCGTCGGCGACGCGATGAACTACCTGCAGCAGCACTCCAGCAAGTGACGCACGGGAGGCCCCGGGCCCGCTGCGCCCCGGCAGCCGCGCGGGGCGGGGCGGCCGAGCCCGCCGCGCGCATCCGCGCGCTCGCCCGGCCGCACGCCGCGCGACGGGCCCCGGTCGCCGGGCCGCCCGAAGGAGGAAGCACCCCGAGATGAGCGACGATCGCATCAGGGTGTTCGTGACCGGGATGGGAGTCATCTCCCCGGTCGGGAACGGCGTGGAGACGTGCTGGGACGGCCTCGTGGTCGGGCGCTCGGGCGCCGGCCCGATCACCCGCTTCGACGCCTCCGGCTACGAGACCCGCTTCGCCTGCGAGGTGAAGGACTTCTCGCTGGACGGGATCCTCGACCGCAAGGAGGCGAAGCGGATGGACCGCTTCGTCCAGTTCGCGGTCGCGGGCACGCACGAGGCGCTGCGCTCCGCCGGGCTGGCGGAGGAGCGCCCCGACCCGGATCGCATCGGCGTCATCATCGGCAGCGGCATCGGTGGCATGGAGACCTTCGAGGAGCAGCACACGAACCTGCTCCAGAAGGGCCACCGGCGCGTGAGCCCGTTCTTCATCCCCATGATGATCTCGGACATGGCGGCGGGACAGGTGAGCATCACGTTCGGGCTGAAGGGCCCGAACTTCTGCACCGTCTCCGCGTGCGCCTCGGGCGCCCACGCCATCGGCGAAGCCCTCCGCCTGCTGCGGGCCGGCGACGCCGACGTGATCGTCGCGGGCGGCGCCGAGGCCACGATCACGCCCATGGCGGTCGCGGGCTTCGGCAACATGCGCGCACTCTCCACACGAAACGACGATCCCCAAAAGGCGAGCCGCCCGTTCGACGTCGGGCGTGACGGCTTCGTCATCGGCGAAGGTGCCGGGATCCTGGTCCTCGAGACGGAGGCGCACGCGCGAGCGCGCGGCGCCCGGCCGGTCTGCGAGGTCGCGGGGTACGGCGCCACGGGCGATGCCTACCACATCACCGCTCCGTGCGTGGACGGCGAGGGCGCGGCGCGCGCCATGCAGCGCGCGCTCGCGGACGCCGCCATGGCGCCGGACGAGGTGGGGTACATCAACGCCCACGGCACGTCCACGCCGGCGGGGGACCCGATCGAGGTGACCGCGGTGAAGTCGGTGTTCGCCGACCACGCGCAGCGCCTGTGGATGGGGTCCACCAAGTCCATGACTGGGCACCTGCTGGGCGCCGCCGGCGGCCTCGAGGCCGTGGTGTGCGCGCTGGTGCTCCAGCGGGGGATCGTCCCACCCACCATCAATCTCGAAAGCCCGGATCCTCAATGCGATCTCGACCTGGTTCCGAACACGGCCCGGAACGCGAAACTCAAGGCCGTGATGTCGAACTCCTTCGGGTTCGGCGGTCACAACGTCTCCCTCGCGATGAGGGCAGTGTCGTAAAGGCCCGCCGCCGCGGCGGCCGCGGACGGCGCCGGACCCGGGGCGCGCCCCGGCGCGAGACACCGGCGCCGGTGGCCCGGCGGTCGTTCTGGAGCTGGTTCCGCTCGCTGTTCGCGCCCCGGCGCGAGCGCGGGCGCGGGCGCGGGCGCGAGCGCGAGCGCGAGCGCGAACGCACGCCCGTCGTGCAGGAGGCGCGCGTGCTGGCGGAGTTCTGCCGCCAGTACGGGCTCCCGTTCAAGGACCTCGCGCTGCTCCGGCTGGCGCTCACCCACCGCTCGTACCTGAGCGTCACCGGGCAGGGTCCGCGCGAGTCGAACGAGCGGCTCGAGTTCCTCGGCGACTCCGTGCTCGGGCTCGTGACCAGCGAATTCCTCTACCGGCGCCACCCCGAGGAGCACGAGGGCGAGCTCACCAAGACGAAGTCGCTGCTCGTCTCGAAGGCCATCCTGTCCCGGCGCGCCCTGCGCATCGGGCTCGGCCGCTTCGTGCTCATGAGCCACTCCGAGGTCGAGTCGGGCGGCCGCCAACGGCTCTCGATCCTGGCCGACGCGTTCGAGGCGGTGATCGGCGCGATCTACCTGGATCAGGGCTTCGAGTCGGCGCGCACGTTCATCCACAGGCACTTGCTCGAGGACTCGGACGCGATCACCGCCGACAAGCGCCACACGAACTACAAGAGCCACCTCCAGGAGTACGTCCAGAACTCGTTCCGCACCCACCCGGTGTACCGCATCCGCAGCGAGTACGGCCCGGACCACTCCAAGCACTTCGTGGTCGAGGTCGTGGTCGGCCGGCGCACACTGGGCGAGGGGCGCGGCCAGAACAAGAAGGAGGCCGAGCAGGCCGCGGCGCGCGACGCTCTCGAGAAGGTCGAGCGCCTGCGGCGCAAGGTGCGCGAGGACGACGACCGCGCCGAGGAGGCCGCGCGCGAGCGGCGCGGGCGGCCCGCGCGCGGCAGCCGCGCCGCGGAGCCGGAGCCCGAGGACGAGCCGGACGAGGCCGCCGCCGAAGTGGAGGAGGCGCCGCCCGCCGCGGCCGAGGAAGCGGAGTCGGCTGCTCGCCGGCGGCGCGGCCGGCGCGGCGGCCGCCGTCGCCACGCGCGCGGCGAGGAGCCGCGCGCGGAGTCGGTCGCGGCCACCCAGGACGCGCACGGCGCGGACGGCGAGGCCGCGGAATCCGGCCCGGTCGCGGCCGTGGCGCCGGCGGCCCCTGCCGACACGGGCTTCGAGTCCCGCGTGGATCCCTTCGAGCCGGGGAACTCGACCGCGCCGCGGGGCGAGCGCGGCGTGCCGATCGTGGACGTCCCGGAGCCCGCCGGGGGCGATCCGGCCGAGAGCGAGCGCGAGCGCGACGCCCGCATCGAGGAGATGGAGCGCGCGCTCGAGAACTTCGGCCGGCGGCGGAGCGCCGAGCACGGCCGGCGCGGCCGCCGGCGCTGACCTCGGCCGGCATGGCGCGCCCGCTCCTCGCCCTGCTGCTCGCGCTGGCGCTCGGCCCCGCCGGGGCCGCGGCCCAGCGGGCGGCGGGAGCGCGCGCCGGTGCCGCGGCCCGCGACTCGGCCGGGCCGCGCGTCTCGAGCGAGGAAGCGCTCCGGCGCTACGTGCGCGGGCGGCTGCTCGAGCAGTCGGGCCAGCTCACGGAGGCGCTCGGCGAGTACTACCGCGCCTTGAGCCACGACCCGCTCTCGCCCGACCTCCTCGTGCGCATCAGCCAGGTGTGCGCGCACCTCGGCGACCCGGCGCGCTCGCTCGAGTTCGCCGAGCGCGCGCTCCAGCAGGACCCCGACGACTGGCGGGCGCTGTGGCTGAAGGGCGCGGCGCTCTTCAGCACGAACCGCCCGCGCGAGGCGTTGCCCCCGCTCGAGCGCGCCTGCGAGCTGGACTCGACCCAGGCCGACGTACTGCGCACGACCGCGCGGGTGGCCGAATCGCTCTCGCGCGCCGACGTGGCCGAGCGCGCCTGGCGCCGGCTGGTGTGGGTGGACGAGGAGGACGGTGAAGCCTGGTTCCAGGTGGCGGCGGCGCAGGCGCGGAGAGGCGACCTGGCGGGCGCCGAGCAGTCGCTCGAGCGCTCGAGCGCGCTCAACCCGGAGCGCCCGGGGCTCGTGTTCCTGCGCGGCTGGGTGCAGGAAGGGCTGGGCCGTCCCGAGCGGGCGATCGAGCTCTACCGCGCGCACCTCCAGGTGCACACGGGCGACCTGGGCACGCGGCGGCGGCTGGTGGGGCTCTACTCGCGCGCCGGTCGGCTGCCCGAGGCCTACGGCGAGGCGCGGCGCGTGACGCAGGCCGACCCGACCGACGCCGAGGCGATCCAGGTGCTCGCCGACCTCGCGTTCCGGACCGGCCACGCGAAGGAGGCCGAGCGCCAGCTCGGCCGGCTGCGGACGCTCAACCCGGGCGACCCCGAGAACACGGCGCGCGCCGTGGCGGTGCTGGCGCGGAACGGGCGCGGCCGCGAGGCGGCGCGCTGGGCCGACCGGTGGGCCGCCGAGCACCCGGGGCATCCGGCGGGCCCGGCGATCGCGGTGCGGGCGTGGACGCTCGCTGGCGTGCCCGACTCGGCGGTGGCGCGCGCGCGCCGCGCCGTGGCGGCCGCGCCCGATTCGAGCGAGCCGCGGCGTCTGCTCGCGCGCGCGCTCGTCGAGGCGAAGCGCTACCGGGAGGCCGAACGCGAGTGGCTCGTCCTCCACGAGCGCCATCCCGCGGAGCCCGGCTACCTCCTCGACCTGGGCGGCTGCCGCGAGCAGGCCGGCGAGGTGGACGGAGCCATCGAGGCCGGTCGCCGCGCGCTGGCGCTCGCGCCCGCGTGGCCGCCGGCGCTCAACTTCCTCGGTTACGTGATGGCCGACCACGGCCGCGAGCTGGAGGAGGCGCGCGAGCTGATCGAGCGGGCGCTCAGCGAGGACCCGGACAACGGCGCCTACGTGGACTCCTTCGGCTGGGTGCTCTACCGGCTCGGCCGGCTCGAGCAGGCGCGCGAGCACCTGGAGCGCGCGGTGCGGCTCACGGGCGGCGACCCCATCGTGCGCGAGCACCTGGGCGACGTCTATCGCGACCTCCAGCTCGCCGCGCTCGCGCGCGAGCAGTACCGGCTCGCGCACGAGTCGGAGGGCGACCACCGCAAGCGGGTCGCGGAGAAGCTCAAGACGCTGCGCTGAAGCCCGCGGGCGTGTCCCGGCGGCGCCGCCGGCGGGTCGGCGCTCGCGTGACGGGCGGAGCCGCGCATGGCGAGGTCCGCCGACCTGCCGCGGCCCGATTCCCCAGGGCGGCGGAACCCAGGCTGGGTGAGCCCGCGGAGCCGGCTTGCAACGTCTTGTCTTGCGCGGGGTTGTGCCGAGGCGGCACAATTCGCCTTTCCCGCCGCGCCGCTCCTCCCGCCTGACATCCCCGGAACCTGTGCCCCCGCCCCGGGGTAACACTTCACGAGTGAGGTCCCGCTTGGCCCCAGATCGAGACCCCCTGCCGCCGCAGGTCGTGAGCCTCTCCGACGAGGATCTCATGGGCCGGGTCGCGGAGGACGACGACCGGGCGTTCACCGAGTTGGTGCGACGCTTCCAGGGCCGGGTCGGGAACCTCATCGCTCGGGTGCTGAACGACCGCGAGAACGTGGACGACCTCGCGCAGGAAGTGTTCGTGCGGGTGTTTGTGCACCGCCGGAACTACCGGCGGGGCTCCAGGTTCTCGACCTGGGTCTTCACCATCGCCGCCAACCTCGCCAAGAACGAGATCCGGCGGCGGGTGAGGCGCCGGAACTGGTTCTCGCTCGACGCGCTCACGGAGGTGTTGTCGGACAGCCTGCCGCAGCTCGCGGACCCCACCGAGAGCCGCGAGCAGGGCCTGGAACGCGAACAGTTGCAGGGCACCCTGGCGCGCGCCATCGCCACGGTCCCCGAGAAGTACCGGTTGGCGCTCGTGCTTCGCGACATCGAAGGGCTGGCCTACGAGGAGATCGCCGACGTGCTGGGCCTGCCGGGCGGAACGGTGCGTTCGCGCATCAATCGCGCCCGCGCGATGCTCCAGCGCAAACTCCAACCGCTACTCCGAAAGCAGGACGTTCCATGAACCGTTGTGACCAGGCTCGGCGTCTCTTCGACGCCCTCTGGGACGATGAGGTGACCCAGGCCGAGCGCGAGTGGCTCGAGGGCCACCTGGGCGCCTGCCCGGCCTGCCGGCACGCCTACGAGCAGTACGCGCGCACGCTCGAGGCGGTGGCCGCGCTGCCGCGCGTGGAGACCTCGCGCGACCTGGCCGAGCGCGCCCTCGCCGCCGCGCGCCGCGCCCAGCCCGTGCCGGACCGGCTGGCGGTGGCGCCGCCCACGCCGCGCTGGGTGCCGGTGACGGCCGCCGCCGCACTCGTGCTGGTGACGCTGGCGCTGCTGCTGCCCACGATCTCGCCGCGCGTCGGCACCCGCCCGGGCGGCTCGCTCACCGCGCGCGTCGAGCCGGCGCCGGTCGGCGGGCCGCGACTCCTGGCCACGGCCGGGCCCTCGCCGGCCGCCGCCCCGGGGGCCACGCTCGCCGACTCGCTGTTCGACCGCTCCGAGGACGTGGAGTTCATCCTCGACCCGGTCGTGCTGCACCGCGGCCGCGCGCGGCCCGCCGGGAACCTGCCGGCCGGCGTGCAGGCCGAACAGGTGGTGATCTCGTTCTGAAGCCCGGCGCGTCCCGCACGGCCCGGTTCGCGCCCGTCCTGCTCGCGGCGCTGGTGCTGGCCGCGGCCGGGGCGCGTGCCGTGCGCGCCCAGTCCACGCTGTCCGCGATCGAGGACGAGGTGGACCGCATCGCCCGCCGCGCCCGCCCGTGCGTCGTCACCGTGGTCGCCCAGCGCACGACGGGGAAGAGCGCCGCCACGCGGCGCACGCACAGCCGCGTGGGCTCCGGCGTGGCGATCTCCTCCGACGGCATCCTGACCACGGCCAGCGTCGTGCTCGGGGCCGAACGGCTGCGGATCATCACGCACAATCACCTGCAGGTGGAGGCGCACGTCGTGGGCATGGACCCGGTGCGGAACCTGGCGCTGCTCAAGCCCGAGGGCCTCGAGCTGGTCGCGCTCCCGCTCGCGGCCCGGCCGGCCGGGAGCGGCGACTGGGCGATCGCGCTCGGCAACTCCTACGGCGGCACGCCCACCCGCTCGGTGGGCACGGTGGCCATGCGGTTCAACGAGCCCGGCACGAGCCTGCTCCAGCTCACGAACGAGGTGCACCCGGGCAACAGCGGCGGCGCCGCGCTCAACTCGCGCGGCGAGCTGCTCGGCCTGGTCCAGGGCGAGCTGGGCGCGCCCGCCGCGCCGGGGCAGCGCGAGCGCGCCGAGCGCCGCCCGGGCGGCATGAGCTTCGCGATCCCGGTGGACGAGATCGCGCCGTTCCTGGACGGGCTTTCGCGCCACGGCCGCGTGCGCCACGGGAGCTTCGGCGTCTCGACGCGCGCGGCGTTCATCCCGGGTGCCTCGAACCCGGCCGAGCGCGTGCCGCTCGGCGCGCTCGTCGAGGCGGTCCAGCCGGGCGGCGCCGCGGCGCGGCTGGGACTCAGGAAGGGCGACCTGATCGTGGCGTTCAACGGCGTGCGCGTTGAGTACCCCGAGCAGCTCGCGCGCTGGGTCGCGGTCGCGGGACCGGGCGCGCGTGTGAAGCTGGTGTGGGTGCGCGACGAGATCGGCCAGGAGGGCGTCACGCGCCTGGACGAGGCGCCGAGCGCGATCCCGTCCTGGATGCGCGTCGAGCCGGTCGCGGCCTCGGGCGCGGGCCCGGGCGCCGCTCGCGTCGAGCCGGGAGCGCCGGCGCGCACGACGTCGCGCGTGCCGGCGCTCGTGCGCGGCGCCGCCGACACCACCGCGAACTGACCGCCGGCCCCGGGCGCCGGCCGCCGAGCCGCCGCAGGGGACCGTGTATGCTGCCGCGATGGGTCGCGACCTCGTCCTCCGCTTCGCCCGCTCCGCCGTCCGGACGCGCGTGCGCATCGCCCGCGGCTCGCTCCCGCGGCTCGGCGCGTTCGTGCGGGCCACGACCGGGGCGCGCCACGTCGCGCTCGTCACCGAGCCGAGGGTGGGGAGGCTCTACGGAGCGGCCGCCGCCCGCTCGCTCCGGCGCGCGGGGATCGCCGCGGACACGGTGCAGGTGCCGGCCGGCGAGCGCGCCAAGCGCCCTGCGGTGCTCGCTGCGGTCTGGGACGCGCTCGCCAGGACCGGGCTCGGCCGCGACGGTGCGGTGGTGGCGCTCGGCGGGGGCGTCGTGGGCGACCTCGCCGGCTTCGCCGCCGCCTCGTGGCTGCGCGGCGTGCCGTGGGTGGCCGTGCCCAGCTCGCTCCTCGCCCAGGTGGACGCGAGCGTGGGCGGCAAGACGGCGGTGGACCTGGACGCGGGCAAGAACCTGGTGGGCGCCTTCCACCAGCCCGCGGGCGCGCTCGTGGACCCCGATCTCCTCGCCACGTTGCCCGGCCGGCACGTGCGGAACGGCCTCGCCGAGGTGGTGAAGACGGGCTTCGCCGTGGACGCGGCGCTCTGGCGCTGGCTGGAGTCGCGGCTCGACGCGCTCGCGGCGGGCGAGCCCGCCGCACTCGCGGGCGCGGTGGAGCGCTCGCTCGCGGCCAAGGCGCGCGTGGTGCAGGCGGACGAGCGCGAGCGTCCGGGCGGCCGGCGCACGGCGCTCAACTTCGGGCACACGCTCGGGCACGCGATCGAGGCCGCACTCGGCTACCGCCGGCTCCTGCACGGCGAGGCGGTGGCGATCGGCATGCGCGCGGCCGCGTGGCTCTCGGTGCGCGTCGCGGGCCTCGCTCCCGAGTCGCACGTGCGGCTCGAGGCGGCGCTCGACCATCTCGGCCTCCCTGTACGCATGCCGCCGCTCACCGAGGGCCAGCTCATGAGAGCGGTGCGTCACGACAAGAAACGAGCCAACGGCATGTCGCGCTGGGTGTTGACGCCCCGCATAGGCGATGCTAGCGTGCCGCGCGCTGTGGAGTCCCGACTCGTGCGTGCCGCGCTGGCCAGGGTGGGCGCGCGCACGGCGCGTGCCTGAAGGCGGCCCCGATGCCCCGCATCCTCTTCCTGCACGGTCCGAACCTCCAGGCGCTCGGCACGCGCGAGCCCGGGGTCTACGGCCGCGTGACGCTGGACGAGGTGGACACGAGCGTGGCGTCGCTCGCCCGCGAGCTCGGCTGCGAGGTCGAGTTCCTGGAGAGCGCCCACGAGGGGGTCCTCATCGACGCGCTCTACCAGGCCCGCGAACGCTGTGACGGTGTGGTCATCAACCCGGGCGGCCTCACGCACACGAGCGTCGCGCTGCGCGACGCGATCGCGGGCGCCGGCCTCCCGACGGTCGAGGTGCACGTGACGAATCCGTCCGCTCGCGAGCCGTTCCGCCACACCTCGCTCGTCGCCGGCGTCGCGCTGGGCACGGTGGCCGGCTTCGGCGCCGAGGGCTACCGGCTCGCGTTGCGCGGCCTGCTCGCCCGGCTCGGGGCCGATGGCGCCCGTGGCTGAACGCGCCGCCCAGCGCGCGAAGCGCGGCCGCGCCAGGCGGGCGTCGGCGCCCGCGGCGCCCGCCGCCAAGTCCGCGGGGATCTCGGTGGCGGGCTTCTCGCTGCGCGAGCTCAACCGGCTCATCCGGCTCGTCCAGCGGACCGGCATCGGCGAGCTGGAGCTGAACGCCGCGGACCGCTCGGTGCGCATCTCGGCGAACTCGGCCGGCCCGGCGCTGCCGGCCGTGGTCGCCGGCGTCGCGCCCGCGCCCGCGCTCGCGGTCGCCGCCGCCCCCGCCGCCGCGCCGGCCGGCGCCGAGGCCGCGAAGCGCGCGGAGCCGGCCGCCGAGCGCCAGGCGATCGTCTCGCCCATGGTGGGCACGTTCTACCGCTCCCCGGCGCCGGACGCGGAGCCGTTCGTGGACCGCGGCGACGTGGTCGAGGCGGGACAGACGGTGTGCATCATCGAGGCCATGAAGCTCATGAACGAGATCCAGGCGGAGAGCCGGGGCCGGGTGGTCGAGGTCCTGGTCGAGAACGCGCAGCCGGTGGAGTTCGGGCAGAAGCTGTTCCTCCTCGAACCGCTCTGACAGGGAAGTCCGTTCGGGCCGCGCGCCGCGCTCCAGAGCCGGCGCCCCGGGCCCCAGGGAGAGGGCGACATGAACATCCGCACCGTACTCGAGAAGATGATCGCGGCGCGCGCGAGCGACCTGCACCTCAAGGCCGGCACGCCGCCGGTCGTGCGCGTGGACGGAGTGCTCTACACGCTCGACGAGCCGGCGCCGACCTCGCAGGAGCTGCGCGAGGTCTACCAGCAGATGCTCAACGAGGAGCAGCGCGCGCACTTCGCAACGCACCACGAGATCGACTTCGCGTTCGGCGTCTCGGGGCTCGCGCGCTTCCGCGCCAACATCTTCATGCAGCGCGGCACGCCGGCGCTGGCGCTGCGGCACGTGCCGGTGGAGGTGCCGTCGCTCGAAGACCTGGGCCTGCCGCCGGTCATCCGCGACCTGGCGTTCTCGCCGCGCGGCCTGATCCTCGTCACCGGCCGCACCGGCTCGGGCAAGTCCACCTCGCTCGCGGCGATGATCGACACCATCAACAAGACCACGACGCGCAACATCATCACGGTCGAGGATCCGATCGAGTTCCTGCACCGCGACCGGCTGTCGTTCATCCACCAGCGCGAGGTCGGGCTCGACACGGCGTCGTTCCAGGACGGGCTGCGCTACGTGCTGCGGCAGGACCCCGACATCATCCTGGTGGGCGAGATCCGCAACCTCGAGACCATGTCCACCGCGCTCATGGCGGCCGACACCGGGCACCTGGTCATGAGCACGCTGCACACCACGGACGTCGTGCAGAGCATCCAGCGCATCATCTCCTTCTACCCGCCGCACCAGCACGACGAGGTGCGCATGGCACTCTCGGCCAACCTGCGCGCGGTGGTCTCGCAGAGGCTGATCGCGCGCCGCGACGGCGCCGGCCGCATCCCGGCGGTGGAGGTGATGATCACCACGCCCACCGTGCGTGAGTACATCCTCGACCCGGAGAGGATCCCGCTCCTCCACACGCTCATCGCCGAAGGCGTCACCCAGTACGGCATGCAGACGTTCGACCAGTCGGTGCTCGCGCTGCTGCGCGAGGGGCTGATCACCGAGGAGGAGGCGCTCCGCAACTGCAACAACCCGAACGAGCTGTCGCTCAAGCTCAAGGGTTTCGCCTCGGCCTCGGACCGCACCTGGCAGGCGGTGGACGCGGCGAACGAGGGCGAGCCCCCGGGGCCGGGCCGCTCGCCGAGCGGCGCGGCGGCGCTGCCGGGCGGAGGTGCGAGCGGGAGCGTGCACAAGCCGGACTGGATGTCGCGCGAGTAGGTCGGCCGAGTGTTCAGGAAGGTCCTGATCGCCAACCGCGGCGAGATCGCGCTGCGCGTCATCCGCGCCTGCCGCGAGCTGGACATCGCCACGGTGGCCGTGTTCAGCGAAGCCGACCGCGACAGCCTGCACGTGCGGCTGGCGGACGAGTCGGTGTGCATCGGGCCGCCGGCGCCCGCCCAGTCGTACAACTACATCCCGCGCCTCATCTCCGCCGCCGAGGTCACCGGCGTGGACGCCATCCACCCGGGCTACGGCTTCCTGTCCGAGAACGCGCACTTCGTCGAGGTGTGCGAGTCGTGCGGGTTCACGTTCATCGGACCGAACCCCGAGATGATCCGCCGCATGGGCGACAAGGCCGAGGCCAAGCGCACGATGAGGTCCGCCGGGCTGCCGATGGTGCCGGGGAGCGATGGCGTCATCGCCGACGTGGACGAGGCCGCCGGGATCGCGCGCGAGATCGGCTTACCGGTCATCATCAAGGCCGCCGCCGGCGGCGGCGGGCGCGGCATGCGCATCGCCTGGGACGAGAAGACGCTGCGGCTGGGCTTCGGCATCGCGCGGGCCGAGGCGGGGGCCGCGTTCAACAACAGCGCGGTCTACCTGGAGAAGTACATCGTCCAGCCGCGGCACATCGAGATCCAGCTCTTCGGCGACGGGAAGGGGAGCGTCGTGCACCTGGGCGAGCGCGAGTGCTCGGTGCAGCGCAACCACCAGAAGCTGATCGAGGAGGCACCGAGCGCGGTCCTGACGCCCGAGCAGCGAACGCAGATGGGCGAGCTGGCCGCGCGCGGCGCGGCTGCCATCGGCTACCGGAACGCCGGCACCATGGAGTTCCTCTACGACCAGGACGGCTCCTACTACTTCATGGAGATGAACACGCGCATCCAGGTCGAGCACCCGGTGACCGAGGAGGTCACGGGGATCGACCTGGTGAAGGAGCAGATCCTGGTGGCGGCGGGGGAGCCGATGACGTTTCGCCAGTCGGATGTGAAGCTCGAAGGCCACGCGATCGAGTGCCGCATCAACGCCGAGGACTTCGAGCACAACTTCCGCCCGAGCCCGGGAAAGGTGAGCTACTGGTACAAGCCCGGCGGCCCCGGGCTGCGCGTGGACAGCCACGTCTTCGCGGGCTACGTGATCCCGCCCTACTACGACTCGATGATCGGCAAGCTCATCGCGCGCGGGAAGACGCGCGCCGAGGCCATCCGGCGGATGGAGATCGCGCTCGAGGAGATGATCGTGGAGGGGGTGAAGACCACGATCCCGTTCCACCGCCTGGCGCTCGCCACGGACAAGTTCCGGAACGGCGACCTCTCGACGCGCTTCGTCGAGGAGCTGCTCAAGGGACGGGCGGCCGCCGCGTCGTGAGCCGCACCCGGTCCGCGCCGGGGCCGGGACGGACGCTCGCCGCGTGAGCCGCGCCCGTCTGCACGTGGCGCTCGTGCCGCCTGCGTCGGGGACACTGCCGGCGCGCGCCTGCGCCGTGGCGATCGACGTGCTGCGCGCGAGCACGACGCTGGCCGTGGCGCTGGCGAACGGCGCGGCGCGCATCGTGCCGTTCGCGACGACCGCCCAGGCGATCGCGTTCCGCGACGCGCACCCCGGGTCGCTGGCGTGCGGCGAGCGAGACGGGCGCATCGTGCCGGGTTTCGACCTCGGCAACTCGCCGTCCGAGTACTCGCGCGAGCGCGTGGCCGGGAAGTCGCTCGCTTTCGCGAGCACGAACGGCAGCCGCGCGATGCTGGCGGGCGCGGGCTGCCGGCGGCGGCTGCTCGCGGGGTTCGTGAACCTGAGCGCGACCGTTGAGGCGCTCGCGAACGAGGACGAAGTCTGGCTCGTGTGCGCCGGCAAGCTCGGCCGCTTCGCGCTCGAGGACGCGGCGGGCGCGGGAACGGTCGCCGCACGCCTCGCGGAGCGGGGCGCCACCCTGGCCAACGACGGCGCCCGTCTCGCCGCCGCGCTCGCCTGCCGTGACGCGGCCGAAGCTCGCGCCTCCGTGGAGGGAAGCGACCACGGCCGCTGGCTTGCGACACTGGGCGAGGCGTATGCCGAGGACGTCGGACGATGCGCCGGGCAGGACAGCCTCGGCAAGGCAGGCGAGTGGTAGGCGTGGGGTAGTTCGGTGATTCTCCGACAGTGGCGCCCGGCACGGCGCCACTGTCGGAGAATCACCGAACTACCTCATACGGACGATCGAGCGCGGGGCTGCAAGGGCCGGGCGATTCGAGGCGTCGCTCGTAGACGCTGGGGTCAGGCGCGACATGGCGGGCGTCTAGCCCGACCTATTCATGAGCCCGCCGCCTGCGAGCGCGGTCTGCACACCATCCGCTGCGTCGTCCGTCCGGCCGCTTCCTCGACGTGTCCACCGACACGACTGCGTCGCGGCCGGCCAAAC
>Ga0187893_10003473_pt1 | contig 31901 bp, 28 predicted proteins | sample MA1701074metaG_FD_139574 | JGI IMG/M metagenome (GOLD analysis project Ga0187893, IMG submission 139574) | White microbial mat communities from a basaltic lava cave in the Kipuka Kanohina Cave System on the Island of Hawaii, USA - MA170107-4 metaG ...
CGACGTCGTAGTATCCCGAGACCCCCATGCTGCGCACGGTGGTGATCCCGGAGAAGAGAGCCTTTTTCGCCTGGGCGAGGCTTGCGATGTGGACGTGAGAGTCGATGAGGCCGGGAAGAACGTACTTCCCGCGCAGGTCGAGCACCTTGCCACCCTGGGGAGCGGCGCTCGCGGGGACGATGTCCGCGATGCGTCCCTCGCGGACCACCACCGCGCGGTCGGAGGCCGGTGTGCCTCCGAGGCCGTCGATCACGTTCGCGTGAAGGAGGACCACGTCGCGGGACTGAGCGAGGGCGCTCGCTGACAATCCGAGCGAGATGAGGAAGGCTGCGATTCTCATGGCGTCAGCCCATCGTGGCCACGTGCGTGGGCTCGATGTAGTACTTCACGCGCACCTCGGTCGGAGTGCGGAAGGGATACTTGTCCTGCCCCAGGTACTTCTTCGCCATCTTGTCGATGTGAGCGTCCGCGCCCTCCTCGGTGATCTTCACGACCTTGCCCTGGATCATGAGCGCTCGATAGGGATTGTCGGGGTCGGTCGCGGACAGCGCGACCTTGCCCTGGCTCCGGATGTTCCGATCCTTCACCCTGCCCTTGGCGGAGTTGACGACGATGAGATCGCCCTCGCGATCGACCCACACCGGGCTCACCTGGGGAGCGCCGCCCTTTCCCAGCGTCGCCAGGTGCACGAACGTCTTCTTGTCGAGAATGTCCACAAAGCTTTCCGGGATCTTGGTCGCCATATGGCCCCCCTTACTTCTTCGGCTCGGGCAGCACGTACGCCTTGGCCTCGTGCTGGAATCCGACCTTGTTGTGGGTCCCGTCGCAGAAAGGCTTGTTCTCCGAGTGCCCGCAGCGGCACAGGGAGACGAGCTCACGGCCCCTGACGTCGTACGTCGCGCCCTCCGCGTCCTTAATCACGATCGGGTCGCCCGTCGACTTCACCCGCAGCGGGCCGTTCTTCGAGACGATGATTTCCATGTACGCTCCTTTCGAATGACGGCAGTATACTGAATGAACGATGTCCGACGAAGGAACCCCCAAATCCTCTTACGAGCTCGCGATGGAGAAGCTGAGAGCCCGCGGCGGCTACGAGGAGCGGAAGCTCACCGATAAACAGAAAGCGGGGATCGCCGAGATCCGCAGCCGGTACCGCGCCCGCATCGCCGAGGCGGAGATCCAGCACCAGGCGAAGCTGAAGGAGGCGACGAGCTACGAGGAGCTCGAGAAGCTGAAGAACGAGCTCGCCCGCGACAAGGAGCGGCTCAACTCCGAGATGGAGGAGAAGGTCGAGGAGGCGCGCTCCCTCTCCTGAGCCCGCGATGCCCTCGACCGTCTTCGACTCCTTCTATTTCCGCGATCGCTTCGGCACGGAAGCGATGCGCAGAATCTGGAGCGATCGAAGAACGATTGCGCGCTGGCTCGAGGTCGAGGCCGCTCTCGCCCGGGTCGAGGCCGAGCTCGGGCTCATCCCGCGGAAGGCAGCGCTGGAGATTCAGAGAGAAGCCCGGATCGAGAACCTCGACCTCCGCGCGATGAAGCGGGGATTCGACCAAACCTGGAACCCGGTAGTGCCCCTTCTCGGCGAGCTCCGGAAGAAGCTTTCGCCCGAGGCCCGGGGCGTTCTCCACTGGGGCGCCACCAGCAAGAACATCTTCGACACCGGCCTCGTGCTGCAGGTGAGGGACAGCTACAGCGCGATCGAAGCCGGCTTGTGGAAGGTCATGGAGCGCCTCGCGTCTCTCGCCGAAGAGCACCGGGCGACGGTGATGGCCGGACGGACGCACGGCCAGCAGGCGGTCCCGGTGACGTTCGGGTTCAAGGCCGCCGTCTGGCTCGACGAGCTCCTCCGCCAGCAGGAGAGGATCACGGAAAGCCGACCTCGCGTCCTGGTGGGAGAGCTCGGGGGCGCGGTGGGAACGCTCGCGTCCTTCGGCGGAAAAGGACTCGCGGTCCAGAGGCGGCTCATGGCGCGGCTGGATCTTGGAGTCGCGGAGGCACCGGTAAAGACCGCGGGCGACCGCATCGCCGAGTTCGTTCTCCTTCTTTCCATGCTGTCCTCGAGCCTCGGCAAGATCGCCCAGAACATCTACAACCTCCAGCAGGAGGGCATCGAGGAGCTCCAGGAGTCGACCGAGGACCGGGTGGGAAGCTCGGCCATGCCTCACAAGCAGAACCCCGTCGCCTCCGGCTCCATCGTTTACCTCGGACGCCTCCTCCGCGCGAACGCCGGCCCAGCTCTCGACTACATCCACGCGGAGGGAGAGGACGACCATCGACAGGGAGAGACCGCCTGGAAGTTCGTGCCCGAGGTCTCTCTTCTCGTCGACGCCCAGATCAACCTCACCGCGCGGCTTCTGTCCTCACTCGTGGTAAAACCCGAGAACATGAGAAGGAACCTGGAGCGGTCTTCGGGGTTCGTCTGCTCGGAGGCCCTTCTCATGCGGCTCTCCGCCCCGATGGGGAGGGAAGCGGCGCACCAGCTCGTGGGCGAGCTTTGCGACACCGCCCGGAATCAGGGGAAATCCCTTCGCGAGGTCGCGGCCGCGTCGCTCGCTGTGCGACGCCAATTGCGCGCGGAAGTGATCGAGTCGTGCCTCGCGCCCGAGCGTTATCTCGGTGACACGCAGAAGATCGTGAGCCGAGTGCTGTCGTCCTATCGAAAGCGCCAGAAGCGCCGGAGAATTTCATGAGGGGCCGAAGCTCGGTCCCGATGCTCCTGCTCCTTGGCGTTGCCTGCGCCCAGCCCCCCACACGCGAGCTCGAGATCGCCGCCGCGCGCGTCGACTCAGCGCGTCAGCAGGATGCCGCCGTCTTCGCGCCCGATCTCTTTGCCGAAGCGGAATCCTCGCTCGCGGAGGCCCAGAGGCTCGCGGCGAGCGAGAGAAACTACCTCGCCGCGATCCAGGCGGCCGCCCACTCGACTCTCCGCGCGGACGAAGCGTTCTCTCGGGCCAGCTCCGAGCGGATCGTGGTGGTTCGAAAGCTCGATCGGCTCCTCTTCGAGCTCGAGAGCCTCCTCGAGATGGCGGCCGACCGAGGTGCCACGGAAAAGGCGCCCCTCGAGCTCGAGAGCCTGCGCGCGCGTTACGATGCGATCCGAGCGATGGCGGACAAGCGCGATCTCCTCGCCGCCCTCGCGGCAGGAACGGCCCTCAAGCCCGAGCTCGTTCGGTTGGAAGAGCGGGTTCGAGGGGGCTAGCAGGCTCGGGCGAAGCACGAGACTACGGCAAGAACTCCAACACCCGAAGCTCTCCCCGAACCTCAGCTCCCGATTCCCCGCTCGAGGGCGTGTAGATGGCGGCCACGCGGACGTCCTGACGGCCGCAGTTCATGTCCCGGATCACGCTTTCTCCATTCTCGATGAGTTGGATCGTATCGGGCGTGTCTGTGTGAAGAATGTAGGTTCGCCCCCCGAACACGACGACGAAATCGAAACTTCCTCCTCGCTCCCCGCAACGGAGCTCGGTGAACCGACCCTCGATCCGGCGGTCGCCTTCTCGGGGTCGACGACCGCGATTCCCGGCAGTGCTCGCCACCGGCTCAGGCACGTCCTCGACGGCGACTTGGACCTCGCGTTTTCCGCGGTTCTCTATCGCCTGGCGCAGCTGAGCGACCATCGCTTGCAAGGCCTCCGACCGCGCCACGCTCGACGCCCTGTCGGCCGCCGCTCGCGCTTCGGTGAGCTTCTCCATTTGGAGCAGGATTCGTCCGACGTTGATCCAGTACCACGCGTTGTCGGGTTCGAGCTCTGCGGCCCTGACCGCCAACCCGTAGGCGCTCTCGAGCCGCACGCCCGTCGAAAGGTAGAGACGTCCGAGCTCGGCGTACGCGGGCGCGAACTTCGGGTTGAGCGCGATCGCGCGACGAAGGCTCTCCTTCGCCTGCTCTTCGTCACTTTCCGTCAACATCAAAGCGAGGTAGAAGTGGCAGAGGAAGCTCTCCGAATCGACGGTAGACGCTTTCGAGAACCACGCCCTTGCCTCGTCGATCTGCTGCTTGCGATAGTGATAGAAGCCCATGCTCTCTAGAGCAAGGGCGTTTTGCGGCGAGAGCGCGAGCGCCCGCTCGAGGAGCGGGAGCGCGGCCTCCGGCCGCGTTCCGGACACGAGGAAGTTCCCCCGCGCTGCGGCGGCGGCAGATTCGCTCAGCTCCGTCTCGGCGAAGGAATCGTCGTCGACCTTCTCCGGGGCCTCCATCCGGAGATCGGACATCCGGGTTTGCCTGACGTAGCGCTCGAGCTTCTTTGCCATATCGTCGACCGCGCCGAAGACGGTCACGAACGCCTGCTGGGGGTCGGCTCCCTCCTCCACCATCGCGACGTATTTTCCGAGAAACGTCGCGCTCCCTCCTTTTGTGTCCCCGAGAAGCAGCAGGTGCGTGAGCGCCCAGGCTTGTGCGTAGAAGATGCCCACGCGGTCGGGATCGGACTCGTGCGGGTTTCTCTCCATGGAAAGGAGATCGTGAAGGGGCAACATTTGCTGGCGGTCGAGGAGATCGATGTGGTTCGGGTTCGGTGTTCCCATGTTCACCCGGCTCCCGCGGACGACCGTCTGCTCCCAGAATTCCGCCAGGCCCTCGTTCAGCCAGACTGGCAGGCGCCGGGTGTTGAGGCTGAGCAGGAGATGGAAGTATTCGTGGTAGACGAGCCGGTAGCGATCCTCGGAGCGGGCGTCGATGCGCACGACGACGAAGTGTTTGTCGAGGCCCCTCAGGAAGACGCCGGCGGGTTTCGCTCCTTCCCGCTCCCAGTACTCCGGCAGCAGCTCCCGCAGGCTCTTTTCATCCCGGACCGCGAAGGCCACGATGGGCAATCCCGGGTCCTGCGGCATGTTGACGAGGGCCGTCCTGAAAACCAGCCGGATTCGCTCGAGCTCGCCCGCGACTTCTCGCGCGCGTTTTGCGCCGGTGTTCGCGATAATCCGGAAATTGGGGCTTCGAACCTCGACCCACTCTTCGGGAAAGCCCAGGCGGGCGATTCCAAGGAGGTGCACGAGAATGATTCCCCGCAGGCAAGCCGGTATCATCTCGCCTTCCCTCGCGTGCGCCCAGGATTATACGGTCATTGCCTTCTTGAAATCCAACACTCTCGGACCATGGACTCGGCGACGCCCTTTCTGCAGGTTGGGGTACGGTTCTACTTGCGGAACCGCACCCACTTCACCACGCGCCGCTGCGTCACCTCCGCCCCGTAGAGGTTCCCCTCGTCGTCCACGGCGATGCCCTCGGGCCCGCTGTAACCCGTGACGTTGACGCGGTCGTCCGGGATGAAGTGCTCCACCCAGCCGGTGCGCGCGTCGCCGATGCGAATGCCTTTCTCCCACCCGGCGTTGCGCATGCCCATGTACTCATCCGGCGCCGGGCTCGACTCCGAGTCGGCGACGTAGATCCGATCGTTGTTGTCGATGTAGATCCCGCTCGGCCGGCCGAACTGCGTCCAGATGGCGAGGAACTTCCCCGTCTGGTCGAAGATCTGGATGCGGTTGTTGTAGCGATCCCCGACGAAGATGCGCCCCTGCGAGTCCATGGCGAGCGCATGCGGGTCGCGGAACTCCTTCGGTCCGTAACCCCCGGCGCCCCACGTCTCGATGTAGGTGCCATCGGCGGCCCACTTCGTGACCCGGTTCTGGGATTGGTCGTGTGCCTCCACGATATAGATCTCGCCGTTCGGCGCGACGAGCACGTCGGAGGGCCGCGTCAGCCGGCGCGGCGGATCCCCCCGCATGCCGGGCTCTCCAATCGTCATCAGGAGCTTCCCGTCGGGACTGAACTTGAGGACGGCGTGGCCCGTCGAGGTCGCCCCCTCGGCCCAGGCGTCCGCCACCCAGAGGTTGCCGTCCCCGTCGACGTCGACCCCGTGCGGCCATGCGAGCTTCCCCGCACCGAAGCTCCGGACGAGCTTTCCTTCCTTGGTGAAGAGGAGGACGGGGTCCACGTTCGACCCGACGCAGGTATTGGCGCCGCACCGCTCGACCACCCAGACGTTGCCGTCGGCGGCAATCTCGACCGCACTCGTGGATCCGAAGCTCCGGCCAGCCGGCAGCTCGCCCCAGTTCACGATCGGGCGGAAGGGGTTCGTCGTCACCGACTGAGCGTCCATCCGTCCCGCTCCCGTGACGACCACCACTGCCGCCGCTCCCAGAATCCCGATCCAACGACGAACATGCATCGCCTCTTCTCTCCTTGATATCCGTGACATCCAAACCCGATGCCCGGAAGGGGGAATACTCTCCTGGAGCGGTTCTCCGGTTCAAGCCGAAGGGACCCGCGAAGTCGGGAGAATGGACCCGATGACGCGGAAGGGCTCGATCGGCTCCTTCCACTCGGGAGGAACGTCGACGGACTGGAGCGCGGAGAGGAGAACCGGGAACGCGAAAGTCATGGGAACCAGTGTTTTCACTCCATCCATCCGCACGACGTTCTAGGCGAAGTACGTCCCCTCGGCCACGACGGAGGCGTCGCCTTCGACAAAGACGTCGCTCCCCTCTTCCCACGCGACGGTCATGACGCCGCCCGAGCAGTGCACTCGGACGGGACTCCTCACGAGCCCGTTCCAGATCGCGGCCACCGCCGAGGCCGAAGCCCCCGTGCCCGAGGAAGCGGTCTCGCCCACTCCCCGTTCCCAGATGCCCATGCGGATGTCGGAGGGCGAGAGGACCTCGACGAGCTCGACGTTCGTCTTGCGGGGAAACCTCGGGTGCGATTCCAGGCGAGGACCGATTCTCCGTAGCTCCGTGACATCGAACCCCGGGCGAAGAAGGACGAAGTGCGGATTTCCGAGAGAGAGCGTCGTCCCCTCGAAGCTCTCGCCGTCAATGGCAAGACTCTCTTTTGCGAGCTCGCGCGCGGCTCCCATGTTCGCCCGGAACCGCAATCGCCTCGAGGAGCGATCGAGAAGCGCGAGCGAAAGCCTTCCCGCTCCGGTCGCAACCTCGACGACGTCGCGCGTCGCGAGGCCTCGGTACACCAGGTAGGCCGCGAGACATCTCAATCCGTTTCCGGAGATCTCCGCGTTCGAGCCATCGCTGTTGTAGAGGGTCATCGCGAAGTCGCCCTCGGCGCCGCGGTAGAGGATGAGCCCGTCCGCGCCCACGCCGCGCAGGCGATCGCACATCGCGCGAGCGAGGTTCTCCCCGGCAGCGCCTCCGGCGTCGTCTTCGGCAACCAGCAGAAAATCGTTCCCGTGGGCTTCCGTTTTGGCGAAGGGGATCGGCCTCATGCGCGGGTCTCTCTCGGAATCTCGCGCGGGCGCCAGTAGTAGCGGACGTAGAGGAGCGCCGCGGCATCGTAGAGCGCGTGCACCAGCGTCGGGAGGAGGAGGTTCGAAGTCGCGGAGTAGACGAGGCCCAGGAGCGCCCCCGCGCCCGTGGCCCACACCGCGAGAGGCCAGAGGCTCCGGCTCGGTCCGTGGAGGAGCCCGAAGACGAGGCTCGCGGCGGGAAGTCCAATTCGGGGCTGCAGGAGGCCGCGGAAGAAGAGCTCCTCGGAGAATCCCGCCATGGCCGCGCCCAGCAGCAGCTCGCCGAAAGACGCCTGGCGGACGAGCGGAAAGATGGCGCCTTCGAGAAACTCGTAGACCCCACGGGTGAAGGCCACCCGCCGCCCGGCGAAGAACAGGCCGAAGTTGAAAGCCGCGAACACCACGGTGAGCCCGATCGCGGCCAGAATCACGGCGGGGCTCGCCTCGTACGATCGAGAGGTGAGGCCGTCGCTTCGGCTCAGAGCCGCCCAGAGAACCCCGAGGATGCCCAGGCCCAGCTCGGGCACGAGTAGAAAGCGGAAGGCGCTCGCCATCAACGACGACGCTCGCGATCTTGAGGAGGCAGAGGGAAGGTGGCGAGGGCCCGAACCTCGATCGGTCCCATCCCCTCCTGCACCTTTCGGAATCTCTGGGCACCGTCCGAGCTCTTGAAGACGCCGAGGTCGGTGCCCACGATCACGTCCGAGGCAACGTCCGCCTCGAGCCCCGGCACGGAGAGAGCGAGAACTCGCCGGCCTTCGAGATCGCGCGCCTTCTGGAATTTCTTTCCTCCGTCGTGGGAGAGGAAAAGCCCCCCGTCCGCGCCCACGAGAAGAAGCCCTCCCCACCAGACGAGCGCACGCACCGTGTCCTTTCCGACGACGTCGATGCCCACCGCTTCGAACTTCTCGCCGCCGTCCGCGCTCTTGTAGAGACCGGCGCCCTCGGTTCCGACGAAGACCAAAGGCTCGAGCCCGAAGTACCTCGAAACCGAGAGCGCGAGAAGCGGGGAGCTCGGAAGACCCGCGCCCACGCGGTCGAAACGCTCGCCCATGTCCCGCGTCCGATAGAGGCCCGAGTCGGTAGCGACGAGGAGTTCGGGGCCCGGCCAGCTCATCTCGCGAACGGCTGAGCCGATCTCGCGTTCACCGACCCGGAGCCATTTCGTGCCGGCATCCTTGGAGCGGAAGAGGCCGGCCGAGGTCCCGACGAAGATGGTGGGCTCGAGCCCGAAGAGCCTGGCGGTGAGAATGCTCGTGACCGCGGGTCCGCCAGGAGGCCAGCTCTCGACACGGCGGTAGTTCTCCCCGTAGTCATCGGAGAGGAACAGTCCCCGGGCGCCGCCCGCGTAGACCCACGGACCAAGACAGACGAAGACGGCGATCTCGCCTTCGAGTCCCCGGTAATCGGGGCGGAGACGAGTCCAGTGCTCACCCCAGCTATAGGTGATGAACGGACCCTCGCGTGTCGCGGCGAAGAGTCGAGCGATCGTCGTCTGCTGCTGAGGCAGCGCGAGCGCGAAGGCGAGAAGGACGACCATCGAGCTCATTCCCGGGAGTCGAGGAGAATCGTGACCGGACCATCGTTCACGAGATGAACGTCCATGTGCGCCTGGAACTTCCCGGTCTCGGTCCGCGCTCCGAGGGCCCGGGTCTTGGAGACGAACAATCCGTAGAGCTCCTCGGCTCGATCCGGAGCAGCGGCGGCGATGAACGACGGCCGGCGGCCCTTGCGGGCGTCGCCGAGAAGCGTGAACTGCGAGACGGCGAGAAGGGCGCCTTCGACCTCCAGCAGCGACCGGTTCATCTTCCCTTCGTCGTCCCCGAAGATGCGCAGTCCGACGACTTTCTCCGCCATCCAGGACGCATCCTTGTCTTCGTCCTCTCTGGCGACCCCGAGGAGCACGAGGAGCCCTCGGGCGATCTCCCCGGTGGTCTCCCCCTCGACCTCGACCCGGGCCGACGAGACCCTCTGGACGACGGCCTTCATCCGGAGATACTAGCTCTGTTTCTTCAAGAGTCTCAGAACGTCCTCGGACGAGGGGCGGGCGGCGGGGTCCTTGTTGAGGCAGCTCATGACGATCTGCTCGAGGACCTTCGGAACGTCGGGCCGGTGCTTCTTGAGTGGCGCGGGCGGCGTGTGGACGTGGTGGTAGAGGACCTCGCCGTCGACGAACGGCGGCTCGCCCGCGAGCAGGTGGTACACCGTCCCTCCGAACGCGTAGATGTCCGTGCGGAAATCGATGGACTTCCCCAAGATCTGTTCGGGCGACATGTAAAGCGGCGTTCCGCTCGCTTTCTCGCTTCCCTGGGCCTTCGCGTCGCGGAGGACTTTGGCGAGGCCGAAGTCCATGATCTTCACCACCCGATCGGCAGAGAGCATGACGTTCGAGGGCTTGATGTCCCGGTGCACGACGCCGTGGCCGTGGGCGTGGGAGAGCGCTTTCAAGACTCCGACCACGAAATGGAGCACGGCCTGGGTCGAGAGACGCACTTCTCGCTGGAGGATGTCGAAGTACGACTCGCCCGAAACGAACTCCATTGCGATGAACAGCCGGTTGCGGTCGCGGTCGACGTCCATGTCGTACACGGTGACGATGTTCGGGTGGTTGAGCTGAGCAGCGGACTGCGCCTCGCGCAGGAAGCGATCGCGCACGTCCTTCACCTCCATGAACTGCTCCATGAGCATCTTGTAGGCGACGACGCGGTTGAGGCGCGTGTCCCGGGCGCGATAGACGATGCCCATCCCGCCCGCACCGAGCTTCTCGACGAACTCGTACCGTTTCTTCTCCGAGAGCTCCTCTTCCGCGACCGACTTCTTCTGCGGCTCGGCCGCCGACTTGGCGAGCTTCCGCTCGATCTCCTGGAGCCTTCCTACGGCGTCGCGGTAGTTGTAGTTCTCGGCAACGATCTGCTTCAGGATGTCCGCCGCCCCGCGGAAGTCTCCCATCTGTTCGGCGGCGACGGCGAGCGTGTGGTAGATGTCCATGTTCTTCGCCGAGAGCGCCGCTCCCGAGAGAGCTTTCTTCAGCTTCTCGACGGCAACGCCCGGGAGGTCCCGCTCCATGAAGCTGTGCGCGAGCTCGACGAGGGCATCCTGGTAAAAGGGCTCGGTCGGCTGGACTCTCTGGAGATAGTCGATGGCCTGGTCGGTGAGACCCTTCTTCCGCGCGAGCGTCGCCGCGCGATAGTAGGCGCCCGCTTCCGCGTACATGCGCGTCGCCTCCTCGAAGTCCTCGACTTTCTCGTAGAGCGCCGCCGCTTTCTGATACTCCTGGCAGCGGCCGTACATCTCCGCCGCCCGGTCGAGCTGCTCCACGCGCTCGTAGGCTTCGGCGGCCTGGCGGTGGGCGCCGCAGTGCTCGTAGCAGCGGGCGGCATCGAGGTAGTTCCCCGCCTCCTCGTAGACCTCCGCTGCCCGAAGCGGGTCTCCTCCGAGGAGGAACTGCACCGCCGCCTCGTTCTTCTGATCCTGCTTGTAGAGCCACTCGCCCCGCATCTGCGCCGCGCGCACTCGATCGCCCGCCTGGGCGTACACGTCGGCGGCGTGAGCGACGGCTCCCGCCCTCTGGTAGAGGTCCGCCGCTTTCACGTGGCGGTTCAGCTTCATGTACAGCTCCGCCGCTTCCTTCCACTGCTCTCCGCGCTCGAGCACCTCCGCCGCCTGCTCGAGGAGCCCCGCGCGCTCGAAGGCCTGGCCCGCGAGCCGGCAGTACTTGGTGAACTCCGCGTGGTCGGTAGGCGAGCGGGTGACCACGAGGCTTCCGAACCGGTCCTCGAGGTATCGCCGGTAGTTCTCCCCCGCGCGGCGGTTGTCGCCCGATTGAGCGCAGACCTCGGCCGCCTTCAGGAAATGGCCCACGCGCTCGAAGACGTGCGCGGCCTCCGTGAGTGCGCCCGCCTGGACCAGAAGCCGCGCCGCTTCGTAGTTCTGCCCATGGCTCTGGTGGATCTTGGCGGCCTCGCGGAAGCGCCCGTCCTCCTCGAAGATCTTCGCCGCCCGCTGCCAGTCACCGGACGCGAGGGACTCTCTCGCGGCGCTCGCCCCTCCGGGGTCTTCTTTGGCGCCCCCCATGCCGAGGAGCTTCTTCCAGCTCGAGCCTCCTTTCGCCGCGCCGAGGAGCGCGAGCGAGGAGAAAGCGAGCAGAAGCCCGGTGAGATCGACGGAAAGAACGATTCGGTTCAACGCCTCGTCACGCCTGGATCACAAGCCCCGGGGAAGTTAACAACTCCATTCAAACGCTAAGCTTCATTATACGGACCTTTCCGGACCAGAGGGAAGACGAGCGAGATTCCGTATCCGACGACAACGGCGGCCGCCGTCCCGATCAGGTTGTAATAAAGGAAAGAAACGTCGGTCATGCGGGCGGCGAGCTGCACGAAAGCCACTCCGGCGAGGACCCCGACGAACGCCCCGTGGCCGTTCGCGCGCTTCGTGCCGACGGCGAGGATGAAGACGCCGAGGATGGGACCGTAGAAATACGATCCGATCCGATTCACCGCTTCGATAGCGGAGCCCAGCCGGCCCATGGTGAGCGCGCAGAGGGTGGCGAACGCCCCCCAGAAGAGTGTCGCCCCCCGGCTCACCAGGAGGTAGTGTGACTCGCTGCCATGGGCTTTGACGTACCGGCGGTAGAAGTCGACGACGGTCGCGCTCGAAAGCGCCGTGAGCTCGGATTCGACCGTCGACATCGCCGCCGCGAAGATGGCGACGAGGATGAGCCCGACCGCTCCCGGGGGAAGCTGGGTCAGGACGAAGGTGGGAAAGACGTAGTTGGTGTCGTTGAACGGGGCTCCTTCGTTCTTCTCCACGAGCGCCGCCACGCGGCCGCGGGCCTCCGAGACCCTCGCGTCTGCCTCCAGGAACAGGCGCCGCGCCTCGGGCTCCTCCGCCGTCGAGAGAGCGCGGGCGAGTCCGGACGCGCTCTCCTTCCGCTTTTCGAACGCCTGTTCGTACTCGCGCTCGATCGTGGAAAACTCCGCACCGTACTCTGACGTTCGAAGCCGCTCGAGCGCTACCGGATTGAAGATCGGCGGGGGCTTCTCGAACTGGTAGAACACGAACAGGAGCGCTCCTGTCAGCAGGATCACGAACTGCATCGGGATCTTGAGCAAGGCGTTGAACAGAAGCGACACTCTGCTCTCGGCGAGCGAGCGTCCGGTCAGATAGCGCTGCACCTGGCTCTGGTCACAGCCGAAGTAGGAGAGCATGAGGAAGATGCCGCCCACGACGCCGCTCCAGAACGTGTAGGTCACCGAAGGGTCGAGCGAAAAGTCCACCGTCTCCGTCCGCCCGGCCGCGCCCGCGATCTGGACCGCCTGCGCGAGGGAGACGTCCGCGGGGAGCCCAACCACCACGACTCCCAGGCAGAACATGATTCCAAGGAAGATGATGGCCATCTGCCAGGCCTCGACCCACATCACCGCCCGCATGCCGCCGAGGGCGGTGTACAGGGTCGCTCCCGCCCCGATCGCGAGAATGAGCGTCTTTTCGTCGAGACCGAAGACGATGGCGAGGATGACGGAGGGAGCGTAGATCACGACCGCGTCTGCGAGCCCACGCCCGAGGAGGAAGAGAAAGCTCGTGAGGCTCCGCGTCTTCCCGTCGAACCTCTTCTCGAGAAACTCGTAGGCGGTGTAGACGCGCGCGCGGTAGAAGAACGGGACGAGGGTCGCAGAGAGGATGACCATCGCGAGCGGAAGCCCGAAGTAGAGCTGGATGAATCGCATTCCATCCACGTAGGCCTGGCCCGTGGTCCCGATGAGAGTGATGGCGCTCGCCTGGGTGGCCATCACCGAGAGGCCGATGACGTACCAGGGCATGGCCCGCCTGGCGAGAAAGTAATCCTCGATGCCCTGGTTCCCCCGGCCCGTTCGGTAGCCGATGTAGGCGATGAGGGCGAAGTAGACCCCGATGACGGCGACGTCGAGGAAGTGCATCAGCGCGCGAAGCGGGAGAAGAGGAGAAGCAGCAGGTAGACGAGAAGGGTGTTCGCGACGACGACGGCGTAGAAGCGCCGCCAGGTGCCGAAGATCGGCGGAGGCGGGTCGGCTCCCTCACTCATGGCGAGGGCGCCATTATAGGCGAGCTACGGGAAGGCTGTTCAGCTCGCCGCTTGCGCGCGGTAGTCGCCCGTCGCGCCCGCGCCCTCGGCGATGGGCACGTGGTTCACGTGCCAGCACTGGGGACAGGCCACGGGGCAGACTTCCTGGCGCTCTCCGGGAAGGGAGGTGTAGATGACCTCGAACGGCGCCGAGCAGCCTTCGCAGTCGTGGCGGTCCTTCTTCTCGTCGCCGTTCCCGTTCGGGGTGGCGGCCGCCGGCTTCGGAGAGTGCTTGCCCGCGCTCGCGATGGCGTTCTTGAGCGAGCCGGTCAAGTCTCCGAGAGGCGCGACGATACTCAGCCCCTTGTAGCGCGCTTCCGGTCCGTTGATCTCGACCGACCACTGGTTCGCGACCTTCACGACCGAGACGCTCCATGGCTCGTCCTGGGGCCGGTCGGTGAACGCCTTCTTGACGGAGGAGCCGACGGCGTCTTTCTCTTCTTTCGCGCATCCCGCGATCATGATTTTGAGGCTCATCGTTTTCCCGTGGCCAGAAGTTTGACCCGACCCGCCGCGCGGCGGGTGCCGGAATGGGTCGTCTTGTTTCGGGGTCGAATTATTGTACCAGATGGAGCGGATTTTGACTTCGTTTCGAGGCGTCACTATCCTCCCGCGATGACGCGATTTGTCCTCCTGACCGTCCTTTCGACCCTCATTTCCGCGGTGAGCGCGAGAGCGCAGCTCGCGCCCATCCCCGAAGAGACGGGAAGCGTCGGTCTCGCTCTCCAGCTCCGGAAGCTCTCTTCGGGAACGAGCTTCCTCCACACCGCCGCCCATCCCGACGACGAGGACAACGGCCTCCTCGTCCTCCTGAGCCGGGGCCGGGGGCACCGCGTCTTCCTTCTCACCGCGACCCGCGGAGACGGAGGCCAGAACGAGATCGGCCCCGAGCTCTTCGAGGCCATCGGGATCCTCCGGACCGAAGAGCTCATGGCGGTCCACCGGGTCGACGGAGTCGAGCAGTACTTCACGCGCGCGTACGAGTTCGGCTATTCGTTCAGCGTCGAGGAGACTCTCCAGAAATGGGGGAAGGAAGAAATCCTCGGCGACTTCGTCCGCATCCTCCGAACGCTGCGGCCTGACGTCGTCGTCTCGCTTCCCCCGACCGGTGAGGGAGGAGGCCAGCACCACCAGACGTCCGCGATCCTGACGAAGGAGGCGTTCCGTGCCGCGGCCGACCCCGCCCGTTTCCCGGAGCAGATCGCGGAAGGCCTGCGGCCCTGGCAGGCCCTGAAGCTCTACTCCCGCCGGGCCGTCGGTCCCGGCCGTGGACGGGAGCGCGATCGGGAAGAGAAGGAAGACGCCTCATTGGTGCGTATCGCAACCGGCGTTTACGATCCGGTCCTCGGGCGCACGTACCACCAGATGGGCTCGGAAGCCCGTTCCAACCACAAGTGCCAGGGGATGGGACAGCTCCAGGCGCCTTCCGGCCCCAACGAATCGGCCTTCAAGCTCGAGGACTCGGTCCTCGCTCCGCGCGCAAGCGAGAGCGATCTCTTCGATGGAGTCGAGGTTGGTCTCGATCGGTTGAGGGATTTCAGCGGCGCCCCCTTCGTCGCCAAGGGTGTCGACGCCGTGAAGCGTGAAGTCGAGGCGGCGAGCGCCGCGTTCGACGCGCGAGCCCCGTGGGAGACCCTCCCGCCCCTGAGGCGCGGCCTCACCCTCGTGCGCAAGCTCCTCTCGGATGTCGCGCGGAGCGACCTTCCCGACGACGCGAAGTTCGAGATCGAGCATCGCCTCCGCCACAAGGAGGAGGAATTCGAGAAAGCCATCGCGCTCGCCCATGGAATCGATTTCCTTCCGACCGCGGACCGCGGTGAGGTCACCCGCGGCGGCCGCATATGTGTCGAAGTCCGGGTGACGAACCCGAGCGCAGAGCCCGTCGAGATCCGAACGATCCGGATTCCGACACCTCCCGGTTTCGTGGTCACCGAATTCGAAGACGAGAAGAACAAGTTTCCCGAGCTTCCCGCAACCGTTTCCCGAAACGGAAGGATCGAAGCTCGCTTCGACGTCGTCGTCGCGGCGAACTCCGACTACGACCGCCCGTACTGGAGGAGGGACGATCCCGCAGTCGATCGATTCACTCTCGCCGAGCCCCAGTACCTCGGGCTCCCGTGGCGGCCGACTTCCGTCCGCGCGGAGATCGCGATTCGATCGGGGGACGTCGACGTCACGCTCTCCGAGACGGTGCAGCACCGCTACGCCGGCCGCTGGGTCGGAGGGGAGAAGCAGAAGCAGGTCTCCGTGCTGCCGAAGGTGTCTGTCGCCGTTTCGCCCGAGGTCATCGTATTCCCCATCGGTGCCGACGACCGCACGAGGCCTGCCTCCGTGACCGCGCGTTACGAAGGGGTCGAGCCCGCACGAGGCACCCTCGCTCTCGAAGCGCCTCCTGGATTCACCGTCGAGCCCGCGTCGGTCGATCTCGCCTTCGAGCGCGAGGATCAGGCCGTCACCGCGCGATTCCGGCTAACGCCTCCCGAGTCGATCGCGAGCGGGAGCTACTCGATCCGGGCCCTCGCGCGCCTCGGAGCCGAGGAGTTCCGCGAGAACGTACGGAGCATCGAGTACCACCACATCCAGACCCGCTACCTCTTCGAGCCGGCGGAGGCGCGCGTCGAAGCGCTCGAGGTCCAGGTCGCCCGCGCTCGCGTCGGATATATCGCGGGAGTCGGCGACGAGATCCCGACCGCGATCCGCCAGCTCGGCTTCGACCTCTCCTACCTCGAACAAGACGACCTCGCCGAAGGGGACCTCTCGCAATACGACGTCATCGTGACCGGAGTCCGCGCGTACCTGAACCGGGAGGACCTCCGCGCCTACAACCAGAGGCTCCTCGACTACGTGGCCGATGGAGGCACGCTCCTCGTCCAGTACAACAAGATGGAGTTCAACGATGCGCAGTGGGGTCCCTATGCGAAGAAGGTCTCGAACAACCGGGTAACCGTCGAAGAGGCGCCGATCCGGATTCTCGTTCCCGACCATCCCGTCTTCACCCAGCCGAACCGCATCACGGAAACCGACTGGGGCGGCTGGGTCCAGGAGCGCGGCCTGTACTTCCTCGAGGAGGAAGGCGACCCCCGCTATCAGGATCTCCTCGCGTCGGAGGATCCCTGGGAGTACAACAAGGGAGTGAAGAAGGGCATGCTGGTCGAGGCCCGCTACGGGAAGGGCCGATGGATCTACATCGGCCTCGGCCTCTTCCGCCAGCTTCCCGCGGGGGTGCCTTCGGCGTACAAGCTCTTTGCGAACCTGCTCAGCCTCGGCAGGGCGACGCGGACGGCTGCAGAGTAAACCCCCTCCTCCTTCACGAAAAGAGTGGAGCCACGGAGAGGGTGGATCCATTCCTCCGTCAGGTTCGAGTGGCCGGTCATTCTGGTGGTGAGAAGAGCGAAGCCGCCCACGCCGTATCCGTATCGGAAAGCGAGGGCTGCGCAGGAGTCCGGTAATCGATGACGAGGTCATACGCCCCCAGCTCGTAGACCTCATGGAGGAGCTGGTTCAGAGGAAGCTCCGGCTCCGGCTCGCCGGGCCGAAGCGGAAGGGGAACGGTCGGGATGGGGTCGCGAACGCCGAACAAGTAGACGTCGGCCAGGGGTCGCCGAGCGGCCCGACTGACGACCACCCGGTAATCGCGCGTGGCGGGCGCCTTCATGGGCAAAGGCTCTCCGGAGCGTACCAGATCGATCTCCACCAGGTTCGTCCAGCTCCCGAGCTTGAACCGCTTGCGTTCATACTGCTCGCGCCCTTCCCCGGCAATCTTGTTCGAGGGCGATAGAATCTCGATCACGGTGATGACCTGCTGATCGGGAACGCTTCGGATTTCCAGATAACGTTCCTTGATTTCTTCCGGGACGGGCAATTCCGCCACCATGGGCTCCGCGCGCGACGTCGAGCTCTGAAATGCGGCGGAAGGCTCCCTGCCTGATTCCCTCTTCGGCCCCGCAATCACAACGTCGGGCATGCCCGTGCTTTGCTCTTCCGGTGGCAGAATCGCCAGGTAGGTGCGCTCCTCGATCCCGACGTGATACCGCGGTCGCAGGAGTGGGGTCAGGAATCGCTGGATGCTTACGATGAGGCTGGTATGCACCTGTTCCCAGATCCCGCGCCGTTCCAGCCAGGGATCCATACCCGGAAAAGGAGTCGGCATGAAAACTCCTGATCTCCCGATGAGGTCCGCGCTTCAGGCGGTCAACACAAAGAGAATAGCACGAGTGGGTTCAGCTCGAGTCTGCCAGAGGCACCTGGTCGTTCTCGAGCGACGCTCTTCGCTGCTCCTCCGCCTCAATTGAAGACGATCTACACCAGCGGGCCTGGCCTCTTGACGTACTGCTGGACGATAGCGTCGGCAGCCCAGTAGGCGAGGGCGCCGACGGTTCCCGTCGGGTTGTATCCGGCGTTCTGCGGGAAGGCGCTCGCGCCGACGACGAAGAGATTGGCGACGTCCCAGCTCTGCAAGTACCGGTTGACCGCGCTCTGGGATCGGTCGGCCCCCATGATCGCGCCCCCGCAGTTGTGCGTCGATTGATAGGGGACGATGCTGTAGTGGTCGCCCTCCTGCCCGCCGCGCCCGAGGCCATTCACGCGGATGTGCGTCGGGCTCAGGCTCTTTCCGATCCTCTCGCAGACCGCGGCGAGATGCCGCGAAGCGTTGCGCTCGTTCGGTCCCCAATCGAAGGTCATTCGAAGGAGCGGCAGGCCAAAAGCGTCCTTGTAGACAGGATCGAGATCGAGATAGTGCTGCCGATAGGACAGGCACGCGTTCTGGCCGCCGATGGCGAAAGAGCGGTTGTAGTAGCGGGCCACCGCCTTTTTCCACTCCGATCCCCAGCGAGGAGTTCCCGGAGGCGTCGGCCGGTAGGCGATGGGACGGGCGCCCGTGGTGCCCGCGCCGATGTTGCCGCCGTGGATGAAATCGAGGCCGGAGTGGTCGAAGTTGTCTCCGTTGAAATCGTCGATCGCGATTCCCACCGCACCCGTTCCCATGAAGGTGTTGAAGGTCTTGTCGTCGAAGAAGAGAGTCGCTCCCGCGGCGCCCTGGTACGAGTAGCCGCGGCCCACCACACCCCGGCCGGACGCCGGATCGTAGGGCTGACCGATCCCCGAAAGCAGCATCAACCGGACGTTGTTGAACGTATAGGAGGTGAGGCAAACGAGTTCCGCCGGCTGTTCAACCTCTTCTCCGGTTCCGAGATCGACGTAGGTGACGCTGGTCGCGCGCCGGCCGCTCGAGTCCAGGTTCAAGCGCATCACGTTCGCGCGGGTGCGCAGGTCGAATCGCCCGGTCTTGAGTGCGGTGGGGATGACCGTGATGTGCGGGCTCGACTTGGCATTCACCTCGCAGCCGAAGCGCTCGCAGTAGCCGCAGTAGATGCAGCGTCCGAGGCGCTGCCCGTCGGGGTTGATGTACGACTGGCTGAGAGTGGCCGCCGGTCTCGGAAAAGGATGATACCCGAGCCCGCGCGCCGCTTCGCCGAAGAGGTGCGCGGCGTGGGTGTCGGGGAGCGGCGGAGTGGGATAGTCCCGCCGGCGCATCCCTTCGAAGGGGTTTCCTCCGTCCTGGATCCGGCCCTCCAGGTTGCCCGCCTTTCCCGAGATCCCGCAGACGTACTCGAACTTGTCGTAGTAGGGCTCGAGCTCTCTGTAGGTGACGCCCCAATCCTGAACGAGACTTCCTTCGGGAAGCGCCTTCTCGCCGTAGCGAGCCACCGTCTGGCTGCGCATCTCGAAGTCGTAGGGAAGGAAGCGCCAGGTGAGACCTGCCCAGTGCACCCCCGCGCCCCCCACGCCGGTGCCCGGGAGAAAAGACCCGTATTGCCGCAGCGGCCGCGCCGTCTTCTGCTCGTCATGGCGAAAGGTCACCGTCTCGCGGGACAGATCCTGCATGAGCTCGTAGCGAAGCGCGTAGCGGAGCTCATCGTGGATCGCGGGCATCGCGAAATGCGCGGTCGAGCGCGGCTCACCTCGTTCGAGACCGACCACGGAGAGTCCCGCGGCGGTCAGCTCACGGGCGAGGATGCCGCCCGTCCAGCCGACGCCCACGAGAACCACGTCGACGGGGGGAAGGCTTCGGGCCATGGACGTCGTTACCCGCCCTTTCTCCCCGCGTTCCAACGGCCGGGAAGGGGCTCGTGCCGGACGTGACCGTGCTCGTCTACCTTGGCGCGACGCTCGAGCACGTCTTCGATACTGACCGGCTCCACGTCATAGGGCTCGTTGAATCGCGCGATGCGGTCGCGGTACGACGCCCCGACACCGGGAAACCCCACCAGGCGCCAGCCCACCTTGTCCCGGTTTCCGCCATAGATCGGATCGGAGAAGAACCCCTCCATGGTGTTGGCGAGCAGCATGGAGAAGAACTCCCGGATCGGTACGTCGGGAAGGGGGAGCGACTCCTGTTCCATCTCCTTCAGCAACGCCTCCTGCTCGTGCTGCGACAACAGATCGAAGCGCTCGTCGTGCCGGCTCCGGGAGAGCTCGTTCACTCTGGCAATCGAGAGCCGGTAGAGCTCGCGCGGCGTCAGCGGACGCTGGTATCCCTGCTCGGGAACGCTCTCGCCCCACGGCCCTTGCATGTACCATTTGGCGGCGGAGCCATAGGCGCCCGAGAGCTGCCGGTCGATGAAGAAGGTCACGCCCGCGTCGCGCGCGCCGGGGCCGAGCTCGTCCGCCGGGATCAAACGGTCGGTCGCGGCGTCCACGAACGCCGCCTCCTCCGCCGTGAAAAAGGTATAGGCATCGACTCGCGGGGCTGCGTCGTTCGACGCGGGCTCCTGAGCCGGATGGATGGTTTCGGCTGAGGCCCCTTCGACCTCGGGTGAGGAGCCGAGCGCCCCTCCCACAGCCGCCGCCCCGAGGGTTTTTCCGAACCGGCGGCGATCGATTCCCTTCTCTCGCACGTCGGCGATTCTGATGTAACGCGCATGGTGTTGTCGAGCGTGCCGGGGCCCGATCGTCGCTCCATCGTCCTATCGTCGAACTTCGGCGGACGGTCCGAACTGGAAACGCGCCGCGCGTTCCCTCGACGGCGGTGCTAAGATCTTCCGCGGTGATCGTCGACTGCGCCGTCTATCGCGAAGGCAAACGAGTTCCCGGTGATTTCTCCCCCGAGTCGGCGTTCAAGTCGAGCCGCAGCGACGACTCCTTCGTCTGGATCGGACTTCACGAGCCCACCCACGAGGAGTTCGAGGTGGTGCGCCTCGAGTTCGGGCTCCACGAGCTCGCGGTCGAGGACGCGGTCAAGGCGCACCAGCGTCCCAAGCTCGAGAGGTACGGCGACTCGCTCTTCGTGGTCTTGAAGACCGCGCGCTACGTGGACAAGGAAGAGGCGATCCAGACGGGAGAGATTCTCCTCTTCCTCGGTGAGGGTTTCGTGGTGGCCGTCCGGCACGGAGAGGCGAGCGGACTCAAGGAGGTTCGCAAAAACCTCGAACGGCGTCCCGACTTTCTATCCTACGGTCCGAGCGCGGTGCTCTACGGAATCCTCGACCGGGTGGTCGACGACTACGTCCCCGTCGTCGCCGGACTCGAGGACGATATCGAGGAGGTGGAGGCCGAGGTCTTCAGCAGCACCCGCACCAACCCCGCCGAGCGCATCTACTACCTCAAGCGCGAGGTGCTGGAGTTCCGCCGGGCCACCGCCCCGCTCCAGCTGCCGCTCAACCAGCTCGCCATCCAGCCCATTTCCGTCATCCGGCCGGAAGTCCGCGAGTACTTCCGCGACGTCTCCGACCACCTCCTCCGCGTCAACGAGCAGGTGGAAGCGTTTCGAGACCTTCTCACCAGCATCCTCGAGGCGAACATGACCCAGATGAACATCCGGCAGAACGAGGACATGAGGCGCATCTCCGCCTGGGTGGCGATCGCCGTCGTTCCCACCATGATCGCGGGAATCTATGGGATGAATTTCGACCATATGCCCGAGCTGCGCTCTCCCTTCGGTTACCCGGCCGTGCTCCTGGGCATGCTTGCCGTCTGCACCGGCATGTACGTCTTCTTCCGCAACCGCGACTGGCTCTGACCTTGCCTCCGGAAAACCACTCCGATTCCATCCGTACCGGCGGAAGCGTCGGTTCTCTGAAGCAGGCGTTCGTCGACAACCTCTTCTACGTGCAGGGGCGCTTCATGCCGGTTGCGACGCCGAACGACCATTACATGGCGCTCGCCTACACCGTGCGCGACCGCATTCTCGACCGCTGGATCGAGGCCAGCATCGGCTACTTCGAAAAGCGCGTCCGCACCGTCTGCTACCTCTCCGCGGAGTACCTTCCGGGGCCGCACCTCGGGCTGAACCTGGTGAACCTGGGCCTTTACGACGAGGCGGCTCAGGCGATGTCGGATCTCGGGCTCGACCTGGAGCAGATCCTCGAGCGGGAGGAGGAGCCGGGGCTCGGAAACGGTGGTCTGGGGCGGCTCGCCGCCTGCTTTCTGGACTCGCTCGCGACGCTCTCGGTTCCGGCCATCGGCTACGGAATCCGTTACGAGTTCGGGATCTTCGACCAGGAGATTCGCGACGGCTGGCAGGTCGAAGTGACGGACAAGTGGCTCCGCCTGGGAAACCCCTGGGAGATCGCCCGGCCCGAGATCGCGTTTCACGTCGGCTTCGGCGGCCGCACCGAGAGCGTCGCCGGCGAAGGCGGACGCCGCCACGTCCGCTGGATTCCCGAACGCGAGGTGAAGGGAGTCGCCTATGACACTCCCATCCTCGGCTACCGCGCCGCGACGGCGAACTTCCTTCGTCTCTGGAAAGCGGAGGCTTCGGAGTCGTTCGATTTTCAGGCGTTCAACGCCGGCGACTACTACGGCGCCGTCGAGCGGAAGATGAGCTCGGAGAACATCAGCAAGGTCCTCTACCCCAACGACGAGCCCGCCGTCGGCCGCGAGCTCCGCCTGTCGCAGCAGTACTTCTTCGTCACCTGCTCGCTCCGGGACATGATCCGGATCCACCTCCAGACGGCGGAGAGCGTCGATTCGCTCGAAGCCAAGTACGCGGTCCAGCTCAACGACACCCACCCCGCGCTCGCCGTTCCCGAGCTCATGCGGCTTCTCGTCGACGAGCACGGCCTCGAATGGGACCGCGCGTGGGAAATCACGCGCGGGATGCTCGGGTATACGAACCACACTCTCCTTCCGGAGGCCCTCGAGAGGTGGTCGATCGCGCTCTTCCAGCGTCTTCTTCCCCGACATCTCGAGATCGTCTACGAGATCAACCGGCGGTTCCTGGAAGAAGTACGCAAGCGCTTCCCCGGCGACGACGGCCGAATCACGCGGATGTCTCTCATCGACGAGTCCGGCGGCCGCTCCGTCCGCATGGCGCACCTCGCTACGGTCGGGAGCCATGCCGTGAATGGCGTCGCGCGTCTGCACTCGGAGCTCCTGAAAGCGAGTGTGCTCCGCGACTTTCACGGCCTCTGGCCCGAGAAGTTCCAGAACAAGACGAACGGCGTGACCCCGCGGCGTTTTCTCTTGCTCGACAATCCCCGGCTGACGCGACTCATCTCTTCGGAGATTGGTGACGGCTGGATGAGCTCTCTCGACCGCCTGCGCGACCTCGAGTCGCAGGTGGACGACCCAGCTTTTCAGGAAAGCTGGCGCCGCGTGAAGAGCGAGAACAAGCGGGACCTCGCGCTCGAGATCCGGCGGCGGTGCGGGATCGAGGCCGACCCCGAGAGCCTCTTTGACGTTCAGGTGAAAAGGATCCACGAGTACAAGAGGCAGCACTTGAACGTTCTTCGCGTGGTCGCACACTACCTGGAGCTTCGCGAGCACGGCGGCAAGGGTCGCATTACTCGTACCGTGATCTTCGCGGGAAAGGCGGCTCCCGGGTACTTCCTCGCGAAGCTCGTCATCAAGCTCATCCATTCCGTGGCGGGGGTCGTGAATCGAGACGCGGCGACGAGCCCTTTTCTCAAGGTCGTTTTCCTTCCGGACTACAACGTGAAGAACAGCCGGAGGATCTTTCCCGCCGCCGATCTCTCGGTCCAGATCTCAACGGCGGGAAAGGAGGCCTCGGGAACGGGCAACATGAAGTTCGGTCTCAACGGAGCCCTCACCATTGGCACCTACGATGGGGCGAACATCGAGATGCGGGAAGAAGTGGGCGCCGAGAACTTCTTTCTGTTCGGCCTCAAGGCGGAGGAGGTCGTGAAGCGGAAGGAGTGGGGCTACCGCCCCCGGGATCATTACGAGAGCGACCCGCGGCTGCGCGCGTCGCTCGACCTCATCTCGAGCGGTTTCTTCTCGGGAGGCGATCGGACACTCTTCCGCCCCCTCGTGGACTCCCTCCTCGAGCGGGACGACTACATGGTCTGCGCCGACTTCTCCTCGTACCTCGCCTGCCAGGAGGAGGTCGAGACGGCCTATCGGGACCGCGACCGATGGACCCGGATGTCGATTCTGAACGTGAGCCGGATGGGAAAGTTCTCCTCCGACCGCACCATCGCCGAGTACTGCCGCGACATCTGGAGAGTGGAGCCGGTCCCCTCGAAAACCTAGTCCTCTTTCTCGACGATGCGCGCCCCGTGGTCCGCGAGCAGGGCCTTGAGGACCGATCGGTGGCACCGATCCTCCTCCGCGCAATAGCACCCCACCGAGAATGTCGAGTGCTGCGAAAAGGCGGCGAGCAGACTGAGGAGTTGAGTGGCACGAGGACGCTTCATCTCGGCCCGGTAGCGTCTCACGAAGCGCCGCCATTCGACCTCGCTTCGTGATGCGAGCGCGGCCTTGACCAGCGCCTCGGACGGTGCCAGCTCCGGTAGCCAGACGTCGTAGAAATCGCGCGCCGCGTACTCCGCCTTGGGTACTCCCCGCGGCGGACGCCGAACGGTGCCCAGTCGCAGCCCCTCGCCCCGGGCGCGAGGAGTGCCGAGCCGAACGACTCGTATCGCCATGATTCAGCTCTCTGGTCTCGGTGGAGCGGCCAGCCTCGAGTAAACCACCGAACTCAACGAAGTCGTCGCCAGTTACTTGTACTCCCTGGTGACGAAGAAGGTCACCCCGGCGGCAAGGGCATGTTAGCCTCCCTCCAGCACACCATCAAAGACGTGCACCATACCCGTCTCGAGAGAGTATTCGGCGCCCACGACGAGCAGGCCATCGTGCTCGATCAGCCGCTCGAGAACCTCGGAGCCATGGCGCAGCTGATTCGCTGAGACGCGGACGTTGGCGCGCACGGCCTCAGGCACGAGAGCATCCAGGTCCTTGCCGAGTTCGGTCGCCAAGAGGCCTTCCACGGAGGGTCGAATGCGATCCACGATCGAGCGTAGATTCCGCGATTGAGTTTCGGTGGGCCGCTGGAGCTCCTCGAGAGTAGCGAGAACGGCCCCGCACTGGGAATGACCGAGGACAACGACCAGGCGCGTGCCGAACCTCTCAGCAGCAAACTCCACACTGCCAATCTGCGAGGGAGCGACGACATTCCCGGCGACGCGGATGACAAACAGGTCTCCCAGGCCCTGGTCGAACACGATTTCTGCAGGCACGCGCGAATCGGAGCATCCAAGAACAATCGCGAACGGCTGTTGGCCCGTCACTAACTCCGCCCGTCGAATGCGACTGGAAAGGCCATCCACGCTCCCCGTGCCTGAGACAAAACGGCGGTTCCCTTCCCGCAGGCGATCCAGCGCCTCGAGTGCTGCGATCCTCAACTGCCGATCACCCCTCTTGCCGCGCTAACCACCGTCATAGGTGTTAGCGGGCTCCCTGGACGTGGAGACACACTTTCGACGACTAACGCCTCGGCGGCAGCGCAGCAATGGCCATCCCATGTCGCCGGAAGACTTCGACCATCTTGGCCGCCTCCGGTGACTCCACCGCGGCAGCATTCACGACGTCACCATCTGAGCTGCGTTATGTTCTCCGCTGAATTTCAACCGCGAGGCCGTTCTAGCCGACCTGCTTGTCAAAGCAGTGATACAGCACCCGGCCCCTACCACCGAGGGCCTCAGCGAACCTCCTGGACCGCGTGTTGCCCTCGTTGACGGGATAGTAGAACGCCTCTTTGAGACCGTATTGTTGGTATCGGCGATAGAGGGTTACCGCGAGGGCCTGCGCCAGGCCGGTTCCCTTGACGCTTGGGCGGACGCCGATGGCAATCAGCCCAGCTCTCTTGTATCGCTTGGCACCAAGCATGAACTTGATGATCTGCGCAATGCCTAGCTTCCCCTTGAATGAACGAAACAACGGTGTCCAGTCGGGGAAGCCCAAACAAAATCCGACAGGTTGCTCCGATACCTCGCCGATGAGCATCTGATGCGGATCCAGCATCGGCTTCATCTCATCGAACGACTCGTGGAACTCCTCACTCGTGAGTGGCGCGAACTCCCAATCCTCCTCGAAGCTCTCGTTGAATAGCACCCGGACCGTTTCCAGCTCCTGGTTCCACCGTCTCTTGTCGATCGGACGCACGCGAACACTATTGCGATTGACCACCCGACGCTCGGCATCGCGATATCGGTCGGAGGCGAAATCGACGGTGTAGTACCAAAGCGGATACGTGGGAGCGTAACCGGCATCCGTGAAATAGCTGGCGTAGTACGGCGGGTTCCACCGAAACGGAAACACCGGTTCTTCGTCGAACGCTGCGGTGAGGACGCCTACGCCCAGATTGCCGGCGCCATTGAACGGGCCGACGACGCGGGTCACGCCGCGCTCACCGAGCCAGACTTCCGCCCGCTCAAGCATGCGCCGCACCGCGTGGCTGCTATCAGGCGCCGCCGCAAAATGCCCGACAAACCCGAGCGCTTCCCGCTTCGCCCGTTGAAACCGTCGATTGATCAGGGCAGTGCATCTCGCAACCGGCTGGCCGTTGTTGAGAGCGATGAACAGGGTGTACTCCATTTCGCTATAGTAGTTCGATCGGCCCGAGAGACATTTCAGCACATCTGCATCTATCTCGGAGACAAACAGCGCGTTCGCACCAACCAGTGTGCGCTCCAGGACAACAAACCTCTTGAGCGCCGCCGAATCGGACGTCGAAAGCTCTTGCACCTCAACTGCCATTTACTTCCCCTTTCTCTACGACCTTCACTCGTCGGCCCCATCCGTTATACGTGAACTCGCTCCTCTTTGTCCCCTGGATGATCGTGATTAGGCGATTCAGTACGTCTACCGGCCCGAGATGCGCTCCACTCGAGATCTCCTCCGTCGCCGACTCACGTTGGTGCCGAGATTCACGAAATCGAGCGCTTCGAACGCGTCCAGATCTTCGTCTCCTACGCTCGACTCGTGAAATGCGAGAAGAGCTCTTCGGGAAAAAGACTGGGAACCGGCGGAGCCAAAATCGGAAACGTCCATTTGAAGTGGGCTTTCTCCGAAGCCGCCGTGCTCTTCCTGCGGGCCAACCCGCCCGCTCAGAAATTCGTGGAAAAGCTTCGGAAAAAACATGGAAAGGCCAACGCCCTTTCCATCCTCGCTCATAAGCTCGGGCGAGCCGTCTACTTCATGATGAAGCAGAAGAGGCCCTTCTCCCTCGAAGCTTTTCGCATCGTTTGACGGAGAAGGAGCGAGGCGAGCCCGACGTCTAACTGGAGCCACTTCCGGGATGAGACCTTGTCGATGCCGATCTCGAACTTGTGCCTCTCGAGCACCAACTGGCATCGTGGTTGTACGCCCAGGCAGCCCCTTCGCTTGATTGGCGCCTCGCTTCTCCTCCGACCAAAACCTCTGCTCGCGGGCTCGTGTTCTCCCGCAGCTCTGCCCCTCACCCGATCCCGTTGCTAACGAATCCGAGCTCTGCTCGAGGTCGTACCCATTGAGTGGGACGGTACGAGGGAACCAATGTGTTTCTAGGCCGCAGAACGCTCGACGTTCCTGCGCCGTCGCTGAGCAAGCTTCAACAGCATTACTCCTCGACGGCTGAGCCTCTATAGGTGTTTGGTACGGAGCTGCGGCTTCTCGTACCTGCCTCATTGAAACGAAGTCAGAGCCCAATTCAACGAGCCTTCGGCACCTTCACAGGTACGCGCTTGTGCCTCCGGGAGAGATCTAGCTGTTGACACGCGGGGGCCTGATAGGTGTTGGGCAACGAGCGCCCAGAAGCCGAGGCGGTGAAAGAATGCCGCCGACGGCATCGCGAGAACGATGCAACGGAAACCATCGTTAGCTGCGAGCCTCAGGCAGAATGTTCTGGTTAACCCGGAACAGGTTCGTCGGGTCGTACTGCGCCTTGATTCGAGCCAGCCGTGAATAGTTTGACCCGTAGATTTCGCGAATCCGCTCCGCGGTGCTGGGCGCGAGGTAGTTCACGTAGGCGCGGCGCGCCCAAGGACGCAGCGCAGCACCGTGCTCCGCCACCCATTGCGTTGCACGTTCGCGCTCCTGGGGCCGCTTCCACTCGGCGGACAGCAGGCAACTCAATCCCGTGCCGCGCAACGGGTACGCGGTATCGGCCATCCCGACACGTGAAGCCACACCGTTGGACAGACCCATCAGCATCGCACCGACGCCCCGCGCGGCCGTGGCCGCGCGCGCCAGTACGTCCACGACCTCACCGGTCATGCCCTCCAGAAACGCACCATCAACGGCCAGTGACGTGGTCGCCCATACCTCCCCTTGTGCGTTCGGCATGGAGCTCTCCATCGACGGCTCCACCGATCGGAAGGCGGCCCTCCACCTTGCGAGATAGGCGGCCGCCGCGGCCGAATCGCCGTAAAAGCCGCAACGCGCAGACGCGCCCCTCTCCGCATCCACGTCGAACGCCGCGCGGACCTCGACCGGAGTCTCGCGCACAAGTTCGCCGAAGATTCGCATCGCGCCAGCGATGTCGGTCCAGCCGAACTGGAAAGTGATGGCATGGAAGGTCCGCACCGCATGCAGGCGGAAGTCCAGTCGCGTGACGACGCCGAAGTTGCCGCCGCCACCGCGGATCGCCCAGAACAGGTCTTCGTTCCGGCCGGGCCCAAGTTCCAGTACCTCGCCGTCAGCGGTTACGATCTGCGCCCCGATCACGTTGTCGCACGCTGTCCCGAAGAGGCCGCGTGCAGCCGTATCACCACCGGCGAGCGCTAGGCCAGCAACGCCGACGTCACCACAGCCGCCCATCGGCGTGATGAGCCCGGCGGCCAGCGTGGCGGTGAGCAGATCCTTGATCCTCGTGCCGCCACCAACCGACGCGACACGGCGGTGAGGATCAACTCTGACAGCGTTGAGCGCGGCGAGGTCAATCTGCAGCGCGCAATCGGCAACCCCGAACCCGGCGTAACTGTGCCCGCCCCCGCGGATTGCGACGGGAATACTGAGTCGCCGCGCGAACTCCACGCAACGCCGCACGTCATCAACGTCTGCGCAGCGCGCCATCGCGAGCGGGCGACGATCGTAGGCGAGATTCCAGACTTTCCGCGCCTCGTCGAAGAGAGGCGACCCGTCCCGAAGAAAACGCCCACGGATCTTTCGGGCGAGATCGTCGAGCTCTGCTGCCGCGAGAGTCGCTAACGAGGCGCGCGGAGTACCGTTGCGCGAGCAGGCACCCAGCGCTGCGGCGCCAGCGGTGGCCACCACGACCCGGCAAAAGTCGCGACGGGTCCAGCTCGGGATCTCGTTGCCATGCGTAGTCATCCGCGGTGCTCAAGAGTGAGGGGTTCGTTGCCTAACACCGGCGTTGAGTGGCGTGGCCAGCCTGGAGTAAACCACGGAACGCAACGAAGGTGTCGCCGTTCATTTCAACCCGCTGCTGACGAAGAGGGCCACGTCCACTCCAATGATGGGATGGACTCCTCCGCTGACTCAATTCGGCATCGAGTGCCAGAGTCACTAGAATTCACGGATCTCACCAATCCACGGAGGAGCCCGAAATGGAGAATACGATCATCGCCGTCGACCTTGCAAAGAGCGTCTTTGAAATCGCCGTCTCGGACGAGCCCGGTCGAGTTTCGGAACAGCACCGAATCGCTCGGCCGCGACTTTTTCGATTCTTCGTGAAGAGACCGAAGGCCACCGTGCTTCTGGAGGCTTGCAGTTCCGCTCACTACTGGGGTCGAAAGATCCAGGCGTTCGGACATGAGGTGGTCCTCCTGCCCCCTCACCTGGTGAAGCCCTACCGGCGCGGAAACAAACACGACCGTGCTGATACGAAGGCGCTGCTCGAGGCTCATCGAAACGAGGAAATCCAACCGGTTCCCATCAAGTCCCTGGTGCAGCATACCCTCGCCGCCCTCCATCGAATTCGCTCAGGATGGCTTTCCACCCGAACCGCTCGCATCAACGCCGTACGCGGTGTGCTCCGCGAGATCGGCTTTTTCATTCCCAAGGGCGCCGACCATGTGGTTCCCGAAATCTCCCGTCTCGTGGAGGACGAAGAATCGGAGCTTCCCGAAACCTTCAGACCCTTCCTGCTCGAAGCCTGCTCGGAGATTCGACAGCTCGAAACCCGAATGAAGAGTGTCGAACACCAACTCAAGGCTCTCGCCCAGCAGCTTCCCGAAGTCCAGAGGTTGCTTACCATCCCTGGAACCGGCCTACTCACCGCGACCGCCATCGTCGGTTTCATCGGTGATCTCGGGCGCTTCCGTTCCGGTCGGCGTTTTTCGAGCTATCTCGGGCTCGTCCCCAAGGAGCACTCCAGTGGCGACATTCGCAGGCTCGGTCGCATCACCAAGCAGGGCGACACCTACATCCGAGCGCTCCTGGTTCACGGTGCTCGCTCCGTTCTCTGGGCCGCCAAGTCCAACAAGACCCCGGACCGTCTTCGGACATGGGCTCTGAAGCTCGAGCAATCCCGCGGTCACAACAAAGCCGCCGTCGCTCTCGCCAACAAGCTTGCTCGTATTGCCTGGGCACTCTCCGTCCACCAAACTGAATTCCAGTCCGTTCCTCTCGCCGCCTAGCGACCACGAACTCCATGACTTCCTTTCCTCTTTCCGACCGAGGCTGCGACGATACCCATCGAGATGATGGCGTACCGGTCGGACCGGCGCGGGGGAAAGCCGGTAACTTGGCTGGCCCTCAGAGGTCACTTCCAACGATTGGCTCCCCGCGCGTGGATTTCCATCATGGCCAGGAGCAACTTCGCTCCATCACAGGCCGAAGATACGTGTGCAGTCTGACCCTCACGCCACGATCGACTCGCAGCCTCGAGAAAGGAGGTCCCGCATGAAAACGACCCTCTGGCTTGCCCCAGGATGCGTTTTCTCGAGGGGGGTGGCTATCTTACCCCTCCCCACAAATCGTCATTTAGCGCGAATCCTCCGATCGATCTTCCAGAGTGGACTTGAGACCAACACGTTCGGAACGAAGGGAGGAACCTAGGAAAACGATCTTGTTTCCGCGGAGGAGTCCAGATACGCCAAGTTATATGGCCTCTGCCTAAAGAGCTTCTTTCAATTGCTCAACGGTGAGGCCAGCCTCACGCAAAATAGCCCGGAGCGTCCCTTTGGCGACTTCCTTGTGGTCGGGTACCACCAAACGACGATAAGGCGGTGACGTATTTCGCAACACGATGTGACTACCTCGCTGTCGATCGACCTCGTATCCAAACTTTCGGAGTGCCGAGACCAGGTCCCGCCCAGAGATACAAGGAAGAGCGCTCACAGCGCGACGTCGACGACCTCTTCATCAATCGACGGGGGAATCGGTTCCCCGTGCGCCCTCAGGCTCTCAAGATATACGGCGATGGCTTCTTGGGCGTTGTTAACGGCTTCCTCACGGGTCGAACCCTGCGTCACACATCCAGGGAGCGATGGCACCTCGGCCACGAAGACGCCATCCTCGTCCGGCTCGATTCGCACGCGAAACTTCACAACGAACCTCTTGCTTAGAATAGCCGAACACTCGTCGAAAGGCACGTCCGGTGGGTCCAGGCGTCGGCCATATAAACACCGCGCATAAGCTGCGAAGCGCGACTCGATGACGACGGCGCGCGAAGGCGCGCCCACCTAGGAATCCTCGCGCTTCGTCAGCTTCATGCGCGTTCGGCGGCACACGCTCATCTGACCGCCGTCCTAGTTACCCTGATTCGCGCTCCACATGTCCACGGCGACCTTCCAGGACCCATCGGAGGCCTTCGAGTAGATGGAGATGTCCTTGCCCTTCTCCGTGACGTGTACCTGTGGCTCCTCTAAACGTCAGTTCGTACGAATACCAGACATAAGCCAGGTCTGCGCCCTTCGATACAACGACGCCCTCCAAATGATGCGCCACGTGGAGCTCCGGCGACATAAAGCCGGTGATCATCTCCCGAATTGCGTCTTTGCCGACGACCGGTGGAGCTCCTGGCGGCATCATGCGCGCGTCTGCTGCAAAGTGCACGAGCCAGCCATCGACGTTGTGTTTGTTCAAGACTGCAACCATCTGGGCGTCGACCTCTCGTACGGCCGCTTCCTCCTTGGACAGATCTGGCGCCTGACTGCAACTCCCAGCGGCCCCGAGTCCGACTACGACGATCGGAAATGCGAGTGCATTATCGCCTCCTTACCGCCCAAGCCTCTTGGACGGTGTCCGCCGAACACTGCGATTGAGTGGCGTGGCCAGCCTTGAGTAAACCACCGAACTCAACGAAGGCGACGCCCCTCGCGGGAACTACTTCGCTAACGAAGAGGGCCACGTCCACTCCAATCGCTGGTTAGC
>Ga0187893_10003475_pt1 | contig 31897 bp, 26 predicted proteins | sample MA1701074metaG_FD_139574 | JGI IMG/M metagenome (GOLD analysis project Ga0187893, IMG submission 139574) | White microbial mat communities from a basaltic lava cave in the Kipuka Kanohina Cave System on the Island of Hawaii, USA - MA170107-4 metaG ...
AGAGATCGCGGTGCGGCTGGCGCTGGGCGCAAACCGGTTGCGCCTTATCCGGCAATTGCTGACCGAAAGCATGATGCTTTCCGTGCTGGGGGGCGCGCTGGGACTGGTCCTGGCGATCTGGCTGAGCGATCTGTTCCGCTTCGGCGAGCCGAAGGTTGACTTCGCGACGATGGATTTCGATTACGACCTGAGCCTGGATTATCGGGTGCTCGGTTTCACGCTGGTGGTGTCGGTGTTGACGGGCGTCATCTTCGGTCTGGCGCCCGCGTTCCAAACTTCGCGTCCCGATCTGGTCCCGACGCTGAAAGGCGAAACAGGCAATATCGGCGCCGGGCGCCGGCGGTTCAACTTGCGCAACCTGCTGGTCGTGGCGCAGGTCGCGCTCTCGCTGATGCTGCTCATCAGCGCGGGTTTGCTGGTCAAAAGCATGCGCAACGCCCAAGCGATGAATCCGGGTTTCAGAACTGATCACCTCTTGATGGCCTCGGTGAACGTTGATCTGCACGGCTACGATGGAGCGCGAGGCCGCCGCTTTTATAAACAACTCGGCGAGCGTTTGCAGAGCCTGCCCGGAGTCGAGCGGGCGAGCTTCGCGGGGCCGCTCCCGCTCGACCAGTACGATTACGGCGCGCGCTTCACCATCGAAGGCCGCGTCCCGAAAACCGAGAACGAACGACTCAGCGCGCTCTACAGCATCGTCGGCCACAATTATTTCGAGACGATGAATACTCTCATCGTCCGAGGCCGCGCCTTTACCGAACTCGACAACGAGAATGCGCCGCGCGTGGTGATTGTCAACGAGACGATGGCGCGCCGTTACTGGCCGGATCAAAACCCCATCGGCAAGCGGTTGCGGCTGGGCGGCGAGCAAAGCCCCTGGCTGGAAATCATCGGCGTGGCGCGGGACGGCAAATACATCACGTTGGGCGAACCGGCGACCGATTACTTCTTCCTGCCTTTCTGGCAAAACTACGACGGGCGGATGACGTTGATTGCGCACACGACTGGCGATCCTGAAAGCGTCGTCGCCGGGATTCGGCAAGAGGTGAGGGCGCTCGATGAACAACTGCCGGTTTACGGCGTGCGAACCGCGACGGAGTTTCTGGATCGGGTTCTCTCCGGGCCGAAATCCATCGCGGCGGTGGTGAGCGGCTTCGGCGCGCTGGCGCTGCTGTTGGCGGCCATCGGGTTGTACGGCGTGATGAGTTACGCCGTCGCGCAACGCACGCGCGAAATCGGCGTCAGAATCGCGCTCGGCGCCGGGTCGCGCGACCTGAGGCGGATGATTTTGCGCCAGGGGTTGAAGCTCTCGCTCGGCGGAGTGGCGCTGGGGTTGGCCGGGGCGTTCGGATTGACGCGGCTGATGGCGAGTTTACTTTACAGCGTGAGCGCGACCGACCCGTTGACGTTCATCGTGATCCCCTTGTCGCTCGTCGTTGTCGCTTTGCTGGCGTGCTGGATTCCGGCGCGGCGGGCGACGAAGGTGGACCCAATGGTGGCTCTCCGCCACGAATAATCGCAATCGGTTTCTCGAACGACAACAACCAAGGATGCAAATATGACAAGAATGACTTTGCTATTAACCTTCGTCGTTTTGTTGGCGGGGGGAACTGTTGCGACCGGGATCAGTAAAAAGACGGCGCCGCTGATCCGCGTCAAACCGGATAAAGCTCTGGTTGACGAGGTGGTCGGCGTTTAACGAGTTCGCCAACAAAATCATTGACGCGGTTAAAGAGGAGGAATGATGCAAACGCTCTGGCAAGACCTGCGCTACGGCGCGCGAATGTTGTTGAAGAAACCCGGCTTCACTTTGATCGCCGTCATCACGCTATCGCTCGGAATTGGCGCGAACCTGACGATCTTCAGCTTCGTGGACACATTGTTCTTTCGGCCCTTGCCAGTGCGCGAACCTTATCGGTTGGTGACCGTCGGGGCGACGCGGAATGGCATTGGGTATGCTTATCCGGTTTATATGCGCTTCCGCGATCACAGTAAGTCGTTCGAAGCGTTGGCCGCGACCTACTCGACCGCGCCATTGGACGTGGTCGCGGGCGGCGATTCGCAGGTGACAAATGGCGCTGTCGTCTCAGCGAATTATTTCTCGATGCTGGGCATCAGCCCGCTGCTGGGCCGGTTTTTTCTGCCGGAGGAAAACGCCGCGCCTGACCGCGATCGGGTGGTGGTGATCAGTCACGGAATGTGGCAGAGCAGATTCGGCGGCGATCCATCGGCGCTGGGAAAAGAGATTCGGCTAAATGGAACCGCCTTCACGATCATTGGCGTCGCTCCGAAAGAGTTTCAAGGCGTATTGGCGGGCTATCCCAACGACATGTGGATTCCGATGATGATGCTGCGATTGGGATACCGAGGATGCGACGCGCTCACTGATTTCAGTTGCACCCCGCTGGAATTCATCGGCCGGCTCGCTCCGGACGCCACTTTGGAAAATGCGCAGGCCGAATTGACCGCGCTCTCGAAGCAGCTTGCGGCGGTCTCTCCCGAAAACGGGGATCGTGGCGTCAGGGTTACTCCCGCTCTGGGCGTCAGGGTGGTAGACCGCGCGGGCTTTCGTTACCAGATGCAGTTGATGATGACCATGACCGGTCTGCTGCTGCTCATCGCCTGCGCCAACGTCGCCGGTCTGCTGCTCACCGCCAGCGCGGCGCGGCGCAGGGAGCTTGTCGTGCGGCTGTGCATTGGCGCTGGGAGGGCGCGATTGATTCGGCAGTTCCTGACCGAGAGTTTGTTGCTGACGCTTGTGGGCGGCGCGTTGGGGCTGCTCGTCTCGCTCTGGGCCAAGGACCTGTTGTTGGTTTACTACACCACCAGCTATACGACCTTCCAAACCTACTACGACCTGAGCCTGAATCCTCGGACGTTGACCTACGCGCTCGCGCTGACGATTGGCGCCGGGTTCCTGTTCGGACTGGCGCCGGCCATCCAGTCCACGCGCCACGACCTGATCGGCGCCTTGAAGGATGAAGGCCGCTCGCAAAGTCCGCGCCACAACCGGTTGCGAAGCGCGCTGGTAATCGGACAGGTGGCGTTGTCGCTCGCGCTGCTCATCTCGGCAGGGTTGCTCGTGCGCAGCGCGGCCCACGTCCGCCAGGGCGCGAACTTCGATCCGCAACATGTCGTGGCGCTGCGGCTGAGACCGGCGTTGCGGAACTACACGCCGGAGAAAGCGCAGGCGTTCACGCGAGAGGTAGTGCGCCGACTCGAAGCGACGCCCGGCGTGCAATCGGTCAGCCTGGCCAAAGGCAGCGGCCTGGCCTGGCTCAGTACCGGCGACGTTCGAGTCAGGTTGCCGGAGCAGGCGCAAAATCGGCCAGAGGATCAGCTTCGGGTGGATTATCACGAAATCGCTCCCCGCTTCTTCGAGACGTTGAAGATCCCGCTCACTCAAGGCCGTGATTTCAATGACGGAGACCGGACAGGCGCGCCGCGCGTGGTCATCGTCAACGAGACTCTGGCCAAACGGATGTGGCCGGATGGCACTCTGTTGGGACGCAGCCTGGTTGTGAATGACCAGCCGTATCAGGTCATCGGCGTCTTCAAAGACGCGCAATTCCGCAGCGTTACGGAAGCGCCGCAGCCCTACCTGTACCTGCCGTACTGGCAGAACGTTTTCAGGCCACAGGTAGACTCGCGCATGCTTGTGCGCGTAACCGGCGATCCGCAGACGATGCTCCCGATCCTGCGGCGCGAAATTACAGCCCTCGATCCGAACGTCCCGATCAGCGAAGACGTGCCGCTGACGCAGCAGGTGAACGCCGTCTATAAATCTGTGATGCTGACGAGCGGTGTGCTGACCTCCTCCGCCGTGATTGCGTTTTTTCTGAGCATGATCGGGCTGTACGGCACGCTGGCGTTCGCGGTCAGCCAACGGACGCGCGAGATCGGCGTCCGCATCGCCCTGGGAGCGCAAACCGCCGATGTGTTGAAGCTGGTCGTCGGGCAAGGACTGAGACTGGCGTTCACCGGGATGGCCATCGGCTTGCTGGCCGCGCTCGCGGCGACGCGCGTGATGAAGAGTTTGTTGTACGGAGTGAGCGCGACCGATCCGCTGACGTTCATCGTGATCGCGCTGTTGCTGACCTTCGTCGCGTTGCTGGCGTGCTGGATACCGGCGCGGCGGGCGACGAAGGTAGACCCGATTGTCGCTCTTCGTTGCGACTGACCTCGTCTGTTTCCGTGCTCTCAACTCGATTTCTCGCAGCGATCTTCACCTTGTTCCTTAACCTGAACACGCAAATGCAAACCGCTGTAAAACCCACCTTAATCAGTTTTTCGGAACCTCTGTCTTCCGCTTGAGGCTGTCACAAGAGACGCCGCTGGCAAGCACGCTACCTCCGGGCGAATATCGAGTAGTCATCTTGTATCTCAGCTCCGTCTGCAGGTTCATGATTTTCCAGTTGCCAAAGCCCAGGCCGCCGATTTTCATGCCGAATTCTCTGGTGGTCGAAGCGGAGCCAGGTCGTGAGGTCGGCGCCTGCCCGGCCGCCCATTCAAACTTCAGAGTTACGTCATCGGCCTGCCTGTCGAGCTTGAGATCGCTCGCCCTGTAGCAAGGCGGGTAGGCGATCACCATATATTCCACATCATCAGGTATCTCGGCAGAGAATTTCCCGGTGGTTGAGTCTACGTCAGCCTCGATTCGCTTTCGAGCCTCACCCGTCCTGACTTCGGTCTTGAGCGGGATGAAGAAGAGCGTGGCGGGTAAGGTTACTCCGTCTTGGACGCTGACCGTGCCCTTGATGCTCCGCGGCTGTTTCTGTTTGGAGCTAACTGTCATCAACGGGACGATCAAGGATGTTGCCAGCAAGAGAGTGGGAAAGGTAGTTCTGTTCATCATTGTTTTCTCCTTCATAGGCCAAGTGTGGCGCTGATGTTGATCCTCAGCAGACTGCGTCCGTCTTTGACTACCTGGTCAACCAGGAAGCCCGGCGGGCGCCGTCCGCCAAATGGTTTGTCCGAATGCTGCTTCAAGGGGAGGGCCTCCGGCTCCGCCCCTACTGTTGCGTTAAGTGAACGTAGATTCGTTTTGGCCGGGAATGCGGATCGGTGTCCGGTCGAAAGCCGGATTCCTCCGCTCGCCACATACCCGGATAGCTTGCGCCGGTCGCCCGAATTGGCGCCGACCACCGGATTAGCTTTAATCGGGATCGGCTCGGTTTTCATGGCGCGGGTAGAGTAGGTCTTTATTTGAGAGTGGTTGAAGGGGACGAAGATTGACGACGCCCACCCGATGGTCTTATTAAGCAGTAGCAAAGCCTTGAGGCGGCGGAATTCCTTGCCGATTTCTTCATTCGCCAATAGCTGATCCATGCCGTTTGTTAAGTTATTGGCGAATTCCTCGGCGCACTTCCTCGGCGTCGCGTCCTTCTCTCTGGTTGCGGCTTTCACTACAACTCTTGCATTCTCGAAGAAGACGCCGACGCCGCCGGCTTTGTAAAACCTGTAGTCCGCCTCTACCTCGAAATAGGTCAAATAGGTTCTGGCGGGATCAAATTCCTGTTTGTTATCGCTGGCTTCGAACTCCCTCGCGCACAGGAATAATTCGCTGGCCCCGAGGCGTAGGCCACTAGCGACTTTTTCGCCTTGCTTCAGCTTCTTCAGAACCTTGTCGGCATAGAACAGTGTGTACTCGGTCGTCGACTCGTGAAGGATGGGCTTCAGTTCTTTCTCGATCTCGAGTGGCAGGTAACGTATCTGCATATGCTTTCCCTCCGGCTCGAGGGAGAAGGCGAAGTCGCCGACGCTGAGCACGGAGTCGGTCATTTTGATAACGTCGTCAATGTAGAGCGCCGTGGCCTTCCGAGGTTCAGCCTCCGTGGCATAGAGCACGAAATCGCTCCTGCGAGAATCGTATTCCGCTCCCACCAACTCGCCGATCGTAACCTCATCTGTAAATCCCCGAGTCTGACCGCGCTGATCTTGCGCTTCTGACCTGCTTCGAACGGGATTATCCGAACGAGGGCTGATCGGGACGGCGGCCCAGATCAACAGAAAGGCCAACGACTTGCTCAACCATTCAGAAATTCTTCTCTTCATCGCTGAACCTGACTTCAAAAGAGGTTGAAGTTGACCGTCAGGCTGAAGCCCACGTGAATCGGCTCGCTGCCCAACTTACTCACGATCAGGCCGGCCCCTGGATTGACGCGGGTCCGCGCAAGCCCAATGCCTGTCAGTCCCGCAACCCATCCTTCCTGCTCTCGAAACGGCGTAGTGGTTCTTCCTCCCTGGGTCAGCTTAACCGCGCCGAAATGCTGGCGGCCTCCCCAGAGAAGCAGGGCGGAACCGCTGGATCGCCGGACGAAGCCCAATCCGACGACCGCCTGATAAAAATCGCCCCGCTCCGCACGATCCCCATTCCGAAAGCTCCGGTGAAAAGCACGTGAGCCTGACCCCGTGGCGAGGAAGAAGGCTCGTTCGCCCAGCGACTTTCTGAACTCCACGCTTGGGTCTACCGATTCAAAGCCGTCGCCTATGTTTACTGCGCGCGGGCTGCTGAAATTGCGGATCGAATCTACCAGGTTGACCTTGCCGGTCCGCCCGTTGTAGGCCACGTCCAGATTGAGAATGTTGCGGAAGCTCATATTTACTCCGGCCGCGAAATCGCCCAGGCCGAACTCGCGGTCGATGTGAGTATCTATGAACGGGAGTTCCGGTTCGGGGAAGAGTCCGAGGCTGCGGTTCTGAAAGATCACGGGCACAGCGCCGTAGACGCCGACCCGGTAGTAGTTCCAGTTGCTTTCCGTTTCAAAGAGGTTGAACTGCAACCTCGGCGAGGCGACCAGAGCAATGGTGTTCTCGATGGGAATGGCGCTCTCTGCTGTGGTTCGGGAGGCCCGGTGCGAGTAATCGAGATTTATGTCGAGGTCCACGCGGTTCCTCAAAGTAAGGGAGAACATCTCAGTGCAGACGCTGGAATCTTCGGTTAAGCAGGCCTGCACATCAACCACGAGCGAGCCTAGAGGTACATCGAAATTGACTTGCGGTCTGGCCTCGCCGCGATGATCGGTCTCGGCAACGCCTGTTTTGAATGGGCCAGACTTCGACCTGGCTAACAAGGTAACCGATGTGGCAATCGGCTGGTTATTTTGGTCAGCCACCGACAGTACCGCGCTGACGCTGACGTACTGACCTAGTCCCGGGCTGACCTGATTGCGTATCCGGCGCCACGTGGGCTTCCTCGTGAAAGTGATAGTCGCCTGAGCAGATCGCACGCGTGGCGAAGCTTCAGGCCGATCTTTAACCTCAACAAGCTTGTCGGGCTGCTGTCCACAAACCGCTATGCTCAAGATGAGGGTAATAGAACTTGCGAGTAAACCCTGGGTTATTTTCATAGTCATCTCTGACCTCCTGTTATGAATGTGCATGGTTAGTAACTCGGATGTGAACGAGGCCGGCGATCAAACCTTCCTCGTAGCTTGACATCGCACTAAACAACGAAGTTGCTAACTCCGGATGACAATCTCCACGCGACGGTTCTTCTCGCGGCCTTCGGGAATGTGGTTGCAGGCTATCGGTTGATCTCTGCCGAAGCCTCGACTCGTCGTGCGATCCAGGCCGACGCCGACGGCGGCGAGCGCCTCCCGCACTCGCGCCGCGCGTTCTTCGGAAAGCTTCTGGTTCTCTTCCGCCGAGCCGGTCGCGTCCGTGTGGCCCTCGATCAGGATCTGTTTTCCCGCGGCGCTGCGGTTGAGGACGTTGGCGATTTGCTCGATCTTCTGCCTGGCCGCGCCGGTCAACTCCGCGCGCCCGGTCTCGAAAAGGATGTTGGATAGAGTGGCTGTCAGCCCGCGTTCAGTCCATCTGAAGACCTCCAGCAGCTCCTCTTTGCGCTGAAGCTCCTCGTTCAGCTTGTTGACTTCCTGCCGGAGCGCTTCGACTTCGCGCTTGTTTTTGGCCACCTCCGCCAGATCAGGGCGTTGGTTTTGCTCCGCCTCCCGTTGCGCCTGTTCCAGCCTGGCAGTTCTCTCCGGCTCCTGAAGTTGACCGGCCCACTTGAGCAGCGCGCCAAGCTTTTTCTCGACGAGCTGCCGTCGGCAGGCGGTCGAAATCCTGTGCCGCAGACGCTCCTCGACCGTCTGCACGATCAAGCCGTAGGCTCCCACTGCTTCCGACGCCTCGACCTTGACCAGGGTCAACCGGCAATTGGGGCCAGAGAGAATTACTCCGATCGGGGTGTTCAAAGTGAGAGAGAAGGCGACCCAGAGCAGGATCAGTGATGCGACTCCCTGCAAAACGCCGATGAAGACCTTACGCCCCAATTCGCCTCCGCCGGGTTCCTCGTCGTCTTCCGGTCCCGAGTCCATTCGCCTGCGCAAAAACCGGACGAGCGCCGCGACCATCAACAGCAGCGGCGCACCAATGACGAAGTGAAAGAGATCGAGCCAGCCAAACGCCACGGCGCCGATCAAGATGAAAGCGATGGCAATCCATGCGCTCATACTTGCCCTCCATTGAAACTGATTTAGAGGTCGAGAGAGGCCTCTGCCTCGCCCGCAAACTATCCTTGATGTTGTCTTAAGCGCCGGCGCGCGCCGTTTCCGCGTGGGACGCTTCTCTGCCATTCAGGTTTTGGTTCAGCCTCGCGCCGGTGTAATACCTCGTCATCACGTCTTCGCGCCTGGCCACGGGAAAGAACGAGAGTTGGACGATGCAGCAACCGGCGGCGGCCAATTCCGTCGTCGCCAGCGTGGCGGTGAAACCGCGTTCCTCGGCGGCACGCTTGAGCGCCTCCAGATCGCCGGCGGCCAGCGGCGGCAGGACGATGAAGCGGTGGCGCGGCGGCTCGAATCGAATCGCCCCGCCCCAGAGTGGAGCGCGCCAGGCAAAGTTCTCTGCCTCAAGCGCGGCGATGATCGCTTGCGGATCGGCTTCCGCGCCCAGCATCTGGCCCAGCCCCTGCAACGTGATTTGCGAGACCGCGCCCAGCAGCAGCGCCGGCAACAAGCCCTCGGCGCCGGTCGGGTCGCGCAGGATAGCGTCGAGCAGCGACGGGTAGATCACCTCCAGCGACGCAAACCGCGCCTCCTCGGAGGTGGCCGGGCGGTTGCCGATGGCATCCTCCAGTCCCTGCTCGATGCGTTTGATCCACCATTGTTCGTACTGCGCCAACTCGTTCCGCACTTGTTCGAGCGCAGACTGAAGAGCCTCGGCCTTATCGTTCCATTCGCCGGCCTGCCGGTGCGCTTCGCACAAGCTCTCCACCAGCAGTCGCCTCTCTTGCCGAACCCGTTTGGCGGACTTGAAGATTTCGGTCGCGAGGCCAGTCCAACTCCCGGTCACTTTCTTCTCCGCTTGCAGCGCCCGCCGGAGCTTTTCGAGCCGCGCGTCGGCCTCCTCCTGCGCCTGCCGCGCCACGCCGAGGGCCTGTTCCAATCGGGCGATCACGCCGCGCGAACGGCGACAGTGCTCGCGCACCTCGGTCAAACTGCCCGGACGATCCGAGGTTGGATTGAGGACCTGGTCCAACGCCAGCAACCGTGACTGCAAGGTTCTCAGCCAGACCACGGTCTTGTGGCGAGCGAGTGGCGCATTGAGCAGCCGATCCATCATCGAGGTCGCGGCCAGTCGCCCCTGGCCGAGCGCTTTCATCACCTCGTCAACGGTCGGCAGCAGTGAATCGGGATCGCCCAATTCGACGTATGCCTCTTCGGCCACTGTCAGATCGGGCGGTTCGGGCTGTTCGCGCAGGGCCTTGAGCTGATGGCGGAAATCGGTTGCCGCCGATCGAATCAGTAACTCGCGGTCAATAAATTCACTCCAGGCGGCCTGCGCGAGCCGCACCGCGCCCAGGGCGTGGGCGGTCTTGAGGTTGCTCTCGCGCGCATCAATGGTCTGCGCGACCTCCGGGGCGAAACGCGCCTGCAGCATTGCGCCGGCCAGCAGAGCGCGCATCTCGCGGTTGTCGCGCAGCGGCAATCCCGCCTCGCTCCGCAGCGGCAGTTCGGCCAGCTCCAGATCGTAAATGCGGCGCGATTCGGCGTAAGCGAGCGCGGCCTCCAGATTGGCTTCCGTCGCATTGTGGGTGTTGATGCCGGCGCGCGGCGCAACAGTGACGAAACTCAAACCGCCGAAGCGAATCATGCGATGGCGGATCATCGCTCCCGCACGCGAGAGCACGTATTGAATGAAGAGTTCCCCGATCTCCGGCGCGCCGCCGCTACCGGTACCGCCGCCATTGCCATTTTCCTCCCGAACCTCAACCACCTCCAGGTAGCCATTGGTCACCTCCATCGCCCGATGGAGAATCTGAGCGAAGACGGCATCGAGTTCGCCGCGATGCCACAAATCCCAGATGGCCAATCGCCCCAACCGCCAGTCTTGCGCCATCCCATCGCTGAGATGGACGATGGGTACTTGGCGATATTCATCCAAAACGGCCTGCGCCTCCGGCTGGTGTTGGGCCACTCGCTCCAACAGTGTCAGCACGGTGTCCCGATCGCCCAACGGCAACTTGATGACGTGCGGCAGGTCGGCCACGCGCATCAGTTCCCGGCTGGCATCCACCGCGACGATGATGTCTGCCTTCGAGGCGGCGATGAACGCTTGCGCGCAGCCGCCGACCACGAAATCAACGGTAGCCTGGTTAATCCGGTTTTTATGAGACATTCCAACCTCCTTGTTATGAATCAAGATTTGCCTCCCACCTTTAGTGAGCAGGCGCGGAAAATATTCAGGCTAAAAAAAATATTTCGACCCGCGAGCCGTCCGGCCTGATCCGCCGCGCCAGAGCCGCCGCCGCGCCGTCGTCGCTCGCGGTAATCTCGCGGCTCAGCGTCTGGTCGCAGACGATCTGCTGCTGGGCGATTGCCGGCGCAGCCAGCGTGGAAACTTCAGCGCGCTGGCTGCCAACCTTGGAAGAGACGGCTGGAAGAGCCAGCCACAGCGATTGTTGATGGAGTCGCGGGGCGGGCGGCGAGCGACCCGAGGCTTCATCTCGGAGCGCTCGCCGCCCCGCGGCGCCCTCGCACATTCGCCTGCCCAGGATGATTAGAGAGCGGCCGGGAGCTTCTTCAATGACTTGGCCAGCGGTTTGGCGAGCGTCTTCTCGGTCTCTTTCACAATATTCCCCAGCGCCCGCACGTTGGCCAGGTAGAGCACGTCTCCCGTGCGCGCGTCCACCAGCGAGATGGTGAAGAAGAGCGATGAGCGCGTCGCCCCGTAGACCAGGATGCCGAAGGTTTTCTTGCCGCCGGTCAATTCGGTTCCCGACCCGCGGATGAAGACCAGAGCGTCGGCCGCGCCGTCGGGGTTGAAGTTGACCACCTCGTCGCCCATCGTGAAGCGGCCTTTGTTGACGTCCTTCGGTTTCTTGAAGAGGTTGGCGGCGAGCGTGTCGTAGCGGTTCTGGACGTCGGCCAGCGAGTGTCGCTGCGTCTCGTTCTCCTGCGCGGCCTCGGGCGCGGAGGGGCCGTCGAGCGCTTCCATTTTTTTATCCCGGAAGGCCTGCGCGACCATCTTGTGGACGGCGGCGCTGACCTCTGCGGATTCCTTGAGCATCCCCTCGCCGCCTTTCATCCCCTGTCTCACGATCTCGATCTTCGGCGGCAGGATGATGACTTTGCGAATGGCGACTTCCTTGCTCTTCAGCTTCGGATGGAGTTGCTGCGCCGCGGCGGTGGCGTGCGACGCCAGGATCGTCACGCCGAGCAAGAACCAGATTGGGCATCGGTTTTTCATACGGATTCTCCTTATGGTCAGTGATGTTGTTGATGATGGTGTTGATTGGTTGATCATTGGCTGGGTTTCGGAGCGAGCTTCTCCAACGCCTCGATCCGCCGCTGGATGCGCAGGCGGTCTGGCGCGTCGGGTTGCAGTTCGAGATACCGGCGGTATTCGGCGAGCGCCGCCTGATGCCGCTCCGCCTTTTCAAACAGCAGGCCGAGGCCGCGATGAGCCTTGGCGTTGTTCGGCTTAAGTTCCAACGCCTGGCGATAGCTCTCCTCGGCTTTCTGCTGATTGACTTTCCAGGCCGATTGGCCCGCAGGCGCCGACATCAGCGTGGTCTCCTGCTCCTGGAGCGTCATCTTCTCCTTGAGCTTGCGCGCCTCCTTCTGGCCTTTTGAACTCAGTTCTTCCCCCGACAGTTCGGGCGTCCGCGGCCCGAGCGCGCGATAAGCTTCGCCCAGGCAGTAGAGGTTGTCGGAGGCTTCGGGATTGAAGGCGACGAGCTTTTTGCTGATCGCCATCGCCGTGCGGAAACGCCCGCTCTCCAGATCGAGCTGCACGTTGTGCCGAGCCACCTCTTCGACCTGCGCGAGGTAGCGCTCGCGGACGCCCGGAATCAGCGGCATGGACCTGGGCGGCTTGCTCTGGATCAGGTGGTTGACGTAGGCGATGCGCTCCTGCAGCTTCGGGTGATCGTTGTAGTAGACCTTGATCAACTCCACCTCGTAGCTGTGTTGCAGCAGCTTGAAGGTGTTGGCCATCTCGCGCGGGTCGTAGTTGGTCTCGTAGAGCTTATTCGCCGCGTAGATGTCGGCCTCCTGTTCCAACTCGCGATGATAGCCGTTGATGGTGGCGGCGAGGATGTGCGGGGCGACGCCGGCGATGATGTTGATCGTCGCCCCGACGACCGAGCCGATGGGAACCCAGGCGCCGGCGGCCTGGAAGATGTGGATCGCGACCATCTTCTTCCGGTAGCTGCGTTGCGCGTGGTAGCTGTGGCGGCCCGTCACGTGAATCACCTCGTGGGCGAGCACGCTGGCCAGTTGCGATTCGTTTTCGAGCAGCGCCAGCAAGCCGGTGTTGACGTAAATTGATCCGTTGGGGAGGGCGAAGGCATTGGCCAGCGGGTCGCGCAGCACGCGGAAGCGCCAGGCGACGCGCTCCGGCGCCTCGCCCGCTGGCAGCAGCGACTTGCCGATCCGCTCCAGGTAGGAGTTGAGCGCCGCGTCAGAATAGACCAGGCCGTCTTTCTCCAACCGCTGGTCGAGCAGGTTGGCCTGTTCCAGCAGGTCGAGGTCGACTTTGGTGAAAGCGAATGCTTCTTTCCCCTGTTTCTCCTGGTTGGCGCCGGCTTGTTGGGAGTCGCCAGACCCGCCGGAACCGTGGTCGGCAGCGACGAGCCTGGGGTTGTGGCCGGTCGTCAGCAACGCCAGCAGCAGCGCTGATGCGATCAAAGCTCCGGCTAGCAGTTGTGCGATCGAAATCTTCGTTTTTTTCATCCTGACCTCCTTGATGGCGTCGCGAATGCATTGTTGGCTCTCCAACTCGCGTCCGCGGCCGCAGTCTTGTGAACCGAGATGTGCGCTTTCACTGTTAGTGAAGCGGGAAGGAAAAATCAGGGATGAAAAAAATATTTTTGTCGGAAGGAGCGAGTGAATGATGGGCAATGGCTTAACTTAATGCCGTTGGGCTGAAGGCGCGGATCGGCAGCCAGGGTTACTTCCTGTCTACCCGGAAGGAATACTTATCTATCTCGGTTTCATATTTTCCTTCCGCCGTCAGGCCATCGAGGATAACCAGGTAATCCTTCGCGGGGCCTGAAAAGCCGCTCGCGGGGAAAGTGGCGATGACCGCCTTGCCGGAGCGAGCGGCCCGCGCGCGCAGGCCCGTCAGCGTCCGCGCCGTTTTGCCGGAGGAGACCTCCTTGAGCGTGACGCGATAGCTGCGATAACTGGCGTCGGACAGTTTCAGCCGCAACGCCACCAGGCCGCGGTCGGACGGGATGACCAGCTTCTGTAATCCGCCGCCGCCTCTGGACCCTTTGAGGCCCTGATCGTAATCAGAGGTCAGAGTAAGCGAAGCGATGACATTCTCTTCCGGGCGTGGCGATGTGGATTCAGGCAGCGGCGGGTCGTCCGGCCTGGGCGCGTTGGCCAGTTTCTCGGCTCGATCCGCGCGCTCGCGTTCCGCAGCGAGTTGTTGTTGCAATTCCTGCTGCCGCTGTTGAGCTTGCGCGAGTTGATTGCGCAACCGCGCCGCCTCGAAGATCAGCAGAACGCTGGCCGCAAAGATCAGCAGCGCCACCGCAAAGACTATTTCCACCGCCAGTTGATGGCCGCGCAGCCAATCGCGCAGTCGCTGCCACCACGAAACCGGCTCGGCTTCCGCCCGGACGAAAGCGGGCGGCGCCGGCGCGGGTTCCGCCGCGATGACCCGCAGCAGCGCTCTGGCATTCTCGACTCGTTCGCGCTGTTGCGGCGTGGCCAGGAAGTATCGCTCGAACTGCTGAAGCTGCCGCGGGGAAAGCTCGCCGCGCAGGTAGTTGTCGATCAGGTCGTCGCGCAGCGCCAGCATTTGCTCGAAGAGGTCGGGATCGTGACAGAATTTCTCTTCAAGCTCTTCGCGTTGCGTCTCCGGCAACTCGCCGAGGAGGTAATTGATCAGTTGATTGTTCTGTTCCAGCGTCTGCATATGAATTCGGTGCGCTCCGATCTTAGTGACGAGAAGCCGGATTTATTCGGCGCCGCAAAATTATTTTTTCAGGCTACTTTTTTCAGACAATTATCCAGGCATTCGAGCAATCCTGCGCGGATTCTGAAGATGCGGATCGTCAGTTCACGGCGCGGAATCTCCAGCATCCGGGCCAGTTCCTCGCGATGCTTAATCCTCTGTCTGCCCGTGCGTTTGGGATCGGCGTACTCGCGGATCAACCAGCGGGTCTCCGGGGGCCGTTCCGCCAGGCATTCGCGCATACACTCGTATCGCCGCTCGCGCTCCACTTCAGGGTCTTCCGAAACGGCTTCGGAAATCCCTTCCGGCAATTCGTCGCCGATTTTGGCCAAATACTCCTGCCAGACCCTCCACGCAACACCTCGGCTGAATTGTGACAGATCGCGAATCTCTTCTCCCTCTTCGATCCGGCGGATGACGCGGTCAAGCGCCTCATCGGCGTGGAAATCAGGCAACGGCGATCCCCAGTCGGCCAAGCGGCGAGTCAAATCGCCGCGCAATTCCTCGTACCGTTCCGCCGCGCGTTCCAAATCAGCATCCAGTCGGGCAAGCAAAGTGTATATCGGCGCCACGACATCCGCGGCGGCTCGAATTGATTTGGTCAGAGCGCTGGCCGCCGGGTGAAATTCGGGCGCGTCCGCCGGGTTCGGATTCAAGCCGGTAAGCGCCCGGCGAACTCCTTCGGCTTCGCCATCCAGCCTGATCATTTCCATGATCGCCTCGCGCGCTGAATCGGGCAATGAAGCGTGGTGATCATTCAAAACGCGGGACTGCGCGGCCTGCGCCCCGTCGCGCAATGATCCGAGGATCTTCGCAAACTCAGCGCAGTAATCCGGCAACCGTTCCTGAATCTTCCGCTGATTGCTTTCGAGCCGCGCCAGCGATTTGTCGGCCCGCGCGGCCATCGTGCGCAGATCGAGCAGCGTCCGCCGCGCCGCCTCCGACGCTGCGGCCCACTCATCGAATTTGATTTCGGATAAGCTCGATTGTCCGTTCATTTCAACACCGCCCGGTTCGCCGTTGGTTATGCCATCACGCTTCACCGCCACTCGCCCTGCAACACAAAGCCCGCCCAGAAGAACGGCGCCGACAGCCGCTTCGACTTCGACATCTCGATCTGAGCCTGGCGCAGCGCCGCCGCCGGCGTCCGCCCATCTTTCAGCATGGCGCGGTAGAACTTCTCCATCAGGTCCGCCGTCGGCGCGTCGTTGACGCTCCACAGACTGACGACCACGCGCTTCGCCCCGGCGTACATAAACCCGCGCGTCAGGCTGATCAGTCCCTCGCCGCGAATGTTCTTGCCCAATCCAGTCTCGCACGCGCTCAATACCACCAGTTCCGCCGGCAGCTTCAGGTTGTAGATTTCGTGCGCCCGCAGGTAGCCGTCCTGCGGCTGGCGGCGTTCGTTGATCAGCGACAGCACGAGCCTGGACAACTCCGGCCGCTCGCTGTCGGCGCGCCCGTGCGTCGAGAAATGCACGATCCGGTACTGGCTCAACTCATCGCTCGTCGCCAGCTTCCGATCCGTCTGGAAACCGAGCGCCTTCAGCGTCTGCCCCGGAGGCAGGAACGAGGCGATCCGCTCAGCCTCGACGCCGCTGTAAAACAACCGGCTCCATTCGCCGGGCTTCGCATTTGCGTCGCACGCCGGCGATTGCCTGCCGCGGCTGGTCGAGCGGCGACCAGCCTGCGCCAATCGCGGACTGAGCCGCTCGTCATTTTGGTCAACGACCGGATCGGCCAGCACGGCCAAAGCCTTCGGCGCGGGCTGGCGCCCCTCCAACTCGCGCCGCAGCACAGCCAACGTCGAGGCCGACGGCAGGCTGATGACCTCGTGGTTGACGATCAGGGGCTGGGGATTGGGGATTGGGGACCGCGGGGTTTTCTTTCCAGCCTCTGATCCCCGATCTTCAATCCATGGTTTTGGCAAGGCCGCAAACGGCACATACTGCAACGCCCCGTCGGCCACAATCAGCAGCCGCTGGTTGCCGAGTTGCGCCGCAACCGGGCCGAGCAGCATCTGGCTCAACCCCGCCGCCGCTTCGACATACTGTGCGTCTGCCCAGAGGATGCGGGCTTCTCTTTGCTGGTCAGTCTCGCCGGGCGCGCACCGGTTGCGCTCCGTCAGCAACTTGTAAACGCGCTGCGCCGCCGCTTCGATCTCCGCGCGGTTGGGCAGCTCGAAGCCGGCGATCGAATTCGGAGTGACGGCCCAGAGGTAACTGCGCTCATCGCCGAGCGCGTATTCCAACAGCAAGGTCTGTGCGTCGAGCGATTGCCGTTGAATCTCCGGCAAGCCCAACGGCTGCGCGCGCGTCAGGTCGTAGTAGCGCGGGCTGTGTTGCCGCATCTGCTCGTCCAATTCCTGAAACTTTCTGAGAATCGTTTCGATCTCCTGGTTGATCGTCTTGGCCTGCTCGGATTTAGCCGGATCGAAGAGCGCCTCGATGCGGGCGCGCTCCTTGGCATAAAGCTGCCGGCGCAACTGTGTCTGACGTTCGAGCAGGTTCTGGGCAACGTGGCCGCGAATCTCGCCGCGGGCCTGGGTCAGCAGATCGAGCAGGCTCCGGGCCAGCGCGCGCTCGCTCATCTTGATCGCCCGCGCCTCGTAACCCGCGGCCGGATGCCGGCGGCGCAACTCCATCAGCAGATCAATGCATAATTCGTAGAGCCTGTGTTTGGAACCGTGATAGGTAGCCCGCCAATGCGGGTTGGGAATCTCCACGCGCAGTGATTCGTAAAGCTCGATGGCCTCCTCGATTCGCGCCAGAGCCTCTTCCGGCTGGTTGCGGGCGCGCAGGATGCGGGCGCGCAGATAGAGCATCTCTGTCAATCCGCTGCGATCCCCAATCTCACGCCCGATCCGTTGCGCCTGATCCAGGCGATCGCTCGACTGCTGCTGATCTTTCAGCATGTGCCAGGCTTCGGCGAGCGCCATCAGCGCGACCTCTTCGCCGTGCCGGCTGCCCGCCGCACGCCAGACGGCGAGCGCCTGGTTGAAATACTCAATCGCCGGCCGCTGTTCGCTCAGCAGGGAGTAGACCGAACCGATGGCCATGAGCGTAGCGGCCTCCATCTGGCGGTCAGGGAGTGCGCGCCAGAGCGGCAAGGCCTCTTCGTATTTTCCAATCGCCTGACGACGCCTGCCCGCATCCGTCTCAGTCGCCAGCCGCCCGGCCTCCGAAAAGATTCTGTTCGCCGCCAACAGCTTCTCCTCATACTCGGACAATTTGCCCGGAAGCGTCGCCCCTGCTTTCATCATTTCAGCGGAGCGGCTGAAATATTCAGCGGCTTTCTCTTTCTCGCCCAGCGCGAAGTAGGCCGCGCCGACGAGTTGGACCGTCTGCGCCTCGCCGAATCTTTCTCCTAGCTCGCGCCAGATCGGCAGCGCCTGATCGAGATACTCCAGAGCCTTCGGCGGCTCCGTCAAAACGTAAGCTCCGCCGAGTTGGACGAGCGTAGCGGCTTCGAGCGTGCGGTTCTCGCTCTCCCGAACCAGCGGCAAAGCCTCTTGCAACAGATCGGTTGCTTCTGCCCAGCGCAACAGGATGAGATGGATTCCGCCGGTGTTCGCCAGCGCGACTCCGAGCGATGGGCGGTCATTGACCTCTCGCCAGAGCGGGAGCGATTGCTGGTGGTAGCTGAGCGCCTTTTGCTTGTCGTTTGCATTGTCGTAAGCCAGGCCGATCAAATTCAGCGTGCGGGCCTCCATTCGCTGATTGCCGGTGGCGCGCCAGAGCGGCAGCGCCTGCTCGTATTTCTCAATCGCGCTCTGGAGATCGTCCTTCGCCCCTTTGGTGAACAGCCGCCGTCCATCGGCCACCAATTGCTGCGCATTTTGTTCCGTTGCCAATCGCTGTTGATCTTGCAATGTGGCCGCGCGCAACTCGTCAACGCTGATCTCGTAGCGCCCCGTGGCAGGCTTGACTTCGCTCGAGCGAACCTCGATCCGGTAGTTGCCCGATGCGACGGCGATCAGAGAGATCATCTCGGCCCCGCGCTGGAAGTCGTCGGAGTTGGCGAGCGTCTGGCCGTCAGGCACCTTGACGGCGACGGAGAGATCAATGCCGCGTTGGATGACGACGACGTGAGCGTAATGCCCGGCCTCCAGCGTGATCGTGTAGGAATGAACATCGTTCTTGGCCAGTTCTCGCTCAATCGGCCGGCCGGGTTCGAGCCTGGGCGCATCTTTTTCATCCTGCGCGGCAGGCCTCGAATGAAGATTACTTGCTCCGACTCGACCGGCGACTGGCGGCCTCGGCGCAAGCCACAATCCGATCAGCAGTAATAATGCGCACAGTGCCAGGCGATGTCGTTGACGAAGGCAGGCAAGAGATCGAACCGTCGCAGTTCGGATGCCGAGATTTGAGAAGGCTCGATGCCTGAAGAGCAAAGAACTCTCGATGTGTGGGGGCATGGTGACACCTCTATCGAAAAGAGAAGCGAATAGAACCTGGATTGAACTGACTCCGCAGTTCTTTCGCGCTGATGGTTTCGGCCCAGCGCGGATTGAATGATAAGCCAGGCTTTGCGGCTTTGGCTAACAGATTGGGGAAGAGATGCAGAACCTCTGGTAAGACCTGCGCTTCGACGCGCGAATGTTGATGAAGCTACCCGGCTTCGCGTTGACTGCCGTCCTCACACTGGCGCTGTCGGCGGCGGCCATGGTGCTTTACGGCGTGACCTCTTACGATGCTAAAGATCGCCGACTAAATTTCCCTTCGATTCAGTAATTTAACTCCCTTTTCTCACCGTCTACGAAGTTTTTCGTTGACTGCTACGAAAGTCTTCGTGTATAAGCTGCCCCGACAGAAATTCCCGAAAATTTGCAGGCTGAGAGGAGACTCAGAATGGGCAATTTTGATTTGCCGCGACCGACCGATGCGGAGTTGGCTATTTTACGAACACTCTGGCAGCGCGGGCCGAGCACTGTGCGCCAGGTGCTCGAATCGCTCAATCAGGACCGCGAAACCGGCTACACCACGGCGCTCAAACTGCTGCAAATCATGACCGAGAAGGGATTGGTCGAACGCGACGAAACCGAACGAACGCACGTTTATCAAGCGCGGCTTTCGCAGGAGCAGACGCAGCAGCAGCTTGTAGGCGACTTGCTCGACAAAGCCTTTGGCGGTTCCGCTTCGCAACTGGTTTTGCAGGCGCTGGCGACCAAGCCCGCTTCGGCTGATGAATTGGCCCAGATTCGGCGGCTGCTGGATGAACTGGAAGGAGGCGCGCAATGAGGCTGCTCGAAACCTGGTTGGAGCAGCCGCTGGCGCTGGCTCTTGGTTGGGCGTTGCTCCATTTCATCTGGCAGGGAACGTTGCTGGCTCTATTGCTGGCGGGCGCGCTGCGGATTTTGCGGGAACGATCAACCAACGCGCGCTATGCCGCCGCTTGCGTGGTGTTGTTGCTGATGTTGGTGGCGCCGCTGGGTACGATGATGGTCGTCATCCCAAACAAAGCCGCCCGCGCATTGCCGCCAGTGCTTGTCGAACAACCTGACGCGCCATTGCCTGCGGATTGGAACGAACCGGCGGCTCATCGAATTCAAACAGCCGATCCGGCAGTCTCGCCGCAATCCTGGTCGCTCATTCAGTCATTGAGCCTGGCGCGGTTGCTGCCCTGGCTGATTCTGCTCTGGTTGTTGGGTGTGGTCTGCTTTTCTTTGCGGTTGCTGGGGGCTTGGCTTTATACGCGCCGGTTGCGGCGCCAGGGGACGCGCGCGTTGGAAGAACACTGGCGCCAAACGCTCAGGCGGCTGTGTGGTCAATTGCGAGTGCTGCGTCCGGTGCAATTGCTGGAATCGGCTTTGGTCAAAGTTCCAACGGCAATTGGCTGGTTGCGTCCGGTTATCCTTCTGCCTGTCGGAGCTTTGACAGGACTGACACCGCAGCAACTGGAAGCCATCATCGCTCACGAACTGGCGCACATCCGCCGCCACGATTACCTGATCAACCTGTTGCAAGCGGTGGTCGAAACCCTGCTCTTTTATCACCCGGCGGTCTGGTGGGTGTCGCGGCGGATCAGGCAGGAGCGGGAGCATTGTTGTGATGATCTGGCCGTGGCGGTGTGCGGCGATGCGCTCACGTATGCCCGCGCCTTGTTTGAAATGGAACAGCTTCGCGCTGCCGGGCCGCAACTGGCCGTCGCAGCCAATGGAGGATTGCTTATGAAACGCATCGAACGTTTAGTCGGCAGGCAAACGCAGCCCAAGAACCGTCTGGCCGGATTATTCGCCTGCCTGATCGCTCTCACCACGGTTGTCAGTGTTGGCGTGGGATCGCAAATCCTGTTTCCGTCCTCCGGAGCGAATGGCACGACGAATGGCGCCGGCGCTGTTCAACAAATCAGCAAGCTGGAAACAAGGATCGTATCGCACGGATCAAACCTCGCCGGGCAAGCCGACGCTACACAAGCAATTCGCTCAGCCCAGGATGATCAGGCCGCTGAAGCTTTGCGTACCGCTCTGCAAGACCCGTCCTGGGAAGTGCGCAAAGCGGCGGTTGAATCGTTGGGGCGCTTGAACGGCAATCGCGCGACCGAATTGTTGGTGGCGGCGCTACGCGATGCCCATCAGCAAGTGCGCGAGCAGGCCGTGATCGGGCTTGGGAAAAGAAGTGATGACACAGTAGTGGAAGCCTTGATCGCGGCTTTGAACGACAGTGATTGGTCCGTGCGCGAGCAGGCGGCGATTGCCTTGGGAAGAACCAAGGATGATCGCGCCGTCGAGTCGTTACTCAAGGCGCTGCAAGACAGCGAATGGCAAGTGCGGGAACAGGCAGCGCGTTCGCTGGGAGCGAACGGAGCCGAACGGGCAGTCGAGCCTTTGATCGGCGCGCTGAAAGATCAGCACGGACAAGTCCGGGAAGCCGCCGCCAAATCCTTAGGTTGGATCGGCGACCGGCGCGCCCAGGAGCCTTTGAATCAGGCTTTGCAGGATGCGGATGAACAAGTGCGGAAGAAGGCTGTTGAGGCATTGGGGTTGCTCAAGCAAAGCAAGGATGAATCTTCGGCTAACTTGCTAACCAGCCCATTGACACAACTATCGGGTGGCTCCCTGACAGGTTCGTTGACACAGCAGTCGGCTGGCTCCCTAACGGATTTGTTTAAACAGCAGTCGGCTAGCTTGCAAACAAACTCATTAGCGCAGCTATCGGCTAACTTCCTAACTGATCCGTTGACCCAGCAGTCGGTCGCCTTGTTTAACTCGCCATTGAGTCAACTGGCGGACGTGAAGCTTCTAAATGAGCGCATCCCCCCGCATCAAGACTTGCCTGCGCAGGAACAGATCACGCACCGCTATGAGCTATCTCCCAACGCCCGCGTTGAGGTGTCGCACATTCTCGGTTCGGTGGAGATTGAAGCTGCTGACGACAGCAACGCCGAAGTCTACATCCTCCGTTCGGCCAAAACTAAGGCCGATCTGGACCGCTTTGACCGCATCCACATCGAGCATACTCCGTCGCGCCTGGCGTTGCGCGGCGAAGACAGCCAGAGCAACAGCGTGGAGATTCGCCACCACGTCCGATTGCGCCTGCCGAAAAATTGCCAACTCCATCTGCGCGAAATCAGCGGGCGCGTCAGCATCAATGGGATGGATGGCGCGATCCGGCTCAACGAGGTCAACGGCGGCGCGCAGATTCCTCGGTTATCAGGCGAACTGGAAATGGATGGGGTGAATGGCAGAATCGGACTCGGTTTGATTCGGATTGCGCCGAGCGGGATTCGTCTGCGCGATGTCGGCTCGATTGAACTGCGGGTTGCAGAGAGCGTCAATGCGGAATTGGAAATCGGTGAGCTTGATACGGAGCCGACGGTCGAAACAACACCGCTACGCGCGAATCTGATCCGCGTTGGAGAAAAGAGCTACCGACTACGCATCGGCGCTGGCGGTCCCACCATTCGTATGATTGATGTGAATGGGCAGGTCAAGATTACTGCAATGCCTAAGGTGAGATATAGAATCGTTAGGAAATGAGCGAGTGGCAAGCGCGTTTGCGTTTATAGTTCCGCCTGATGGTGTTTGAAAAATAAATGCGACGACGGGTTGCGCCGAATCCCACCACCGGCAGGTGGTGGATTGTTCAATCCCAGCCTACCAACGGCGAAAATGCTTCACCGAATCCCACCAGCGGAAGCTGGTGGATCGTTCAAACCCAGCCTTCTTGAGTTTCAAGCGCGAGCAGGTCGGGCTTGAACGATCCACCAGCTTCCGCTGGTGGGATTCAAAGAAGTGGCGGCCCTTTTGTAGGTCGGGCTTGAACGATCCACCAGCTTCCGCTGGTGGGATTCAAAGAGGTAAAAAGATTTGGGTAATAACAAGCTTAAACCGTCCAGCCACAAATCAATGCCATTGAGTTTGACGAAATCTTCAGCGCCTGCGTAACGTCATTTCTTTTTCTGAATACCATTCCCACTCACGCGGAACGGAGCAAAGTCCTCCTCCTCCTCCGAGAGGTCAAACACTGCGGCGTCTGAAATCTTCGTGTAAATGCTGGTGACGACGATGGGGCGTTTGAACCGGTTCAGAAAGGCGGTACGGGTGACTTCCAGCCGCGAACCCAGATTGGTCGCGCCGAAAGTAACCGAGTAAAGACCGTCCGCGTCGCTGCCCGTATTGACGCGGAATTGACCACCGTACAGCAGCGTGGGCAGGCGCTCGCCGCCATCTATTTGCGCGCGTCCGACAACTTCGTAAACGCGGGCGGGTTGGAGCGATGACCCGAACGTGACCTTGGCGCCTTCACGGTCAATGGCTACGAATTTCGACTCCCTCAGGTGACGCATGAGCGTTATCTGAAGGCGCGCGCGCGCGCCGAGCGGCATATCGCCGAGGGCGCGCCTGACCATTTTCTGCACGTCATCGTTCCGCGGCTTGTCCAATTTATAAGTGCCGATCAAGCGATTCTCCATCGCCTCTGTTTTAACAGGCCGGGTGACACCAGGTTGAACCGGCGTGTTCCAGCGTGTCTTGATCCTGTAATAGCCTGCCAGTTGATCGAGGTCCTCGCGCAGCGTCAGCCAGTCGCGCTCAGCTTGCGCGTCCAGGTCGTAGCTGTTCATAAAGGAGTTGATATGCTCGGCGCGGTTAAGCGCTTCCTGGACCTCGGAAGAGACTGGCTTACGTTCTTTGCTGCGCTTTTTCAACCGATCGGTCAGCTCATAAAACTCCTGTGCGAAGCTTTTCATGTACGTCCCCGTCGGAGTGTCGTTCAAAAAACCGCTGGCAATCGCCACTGTAATGCTCTGACGGAAGCTTTCTGAGTGCGTCCACAAACGCACAGTCAATTGCTCCAACTGCTGATCACCGACGCGGAACGGACTTTGCCCCGCTGGTGTAACAGATACGCCGCCGAGCGCGAGAGCGAACACTACGGCGGCAGCCTGTCTGAGACGCTTCATTTACTTCCCCTTCTCATAATTCTGTGCTTTCAAATCGTAACGAGGAGGCAGGCTTGGGAGAGGGCTAGAAGGTAATATACAAAGCTGTTGATGTCGAGGAAGACCTGATCGTCCGGCTGAAGATCATCGAAGTTCATGCTAAGTTCCTGGCTGTCAGCTATTTATGATTTGGCGTCATCAACGGATTGAGAATCAATGCGGGTTGGCGGCGGCGCAACGCTTTGATGATGGTGTGGCTGAAATCAGCGTCCGCCTGAAACTTGATCTTCATTGGGGCGTCAGTTCAGGTTCGGTCTCCGGAGCGGCCTGTCGTTGTTTCGCGGCCATGAGTTTGGCATAGAGTTGCGGGCGGTTCTTGCGCAACTCTTCGACGCTCTTTCGCCGCATCTCCTCAAACTCGGCTTTTTGCTCGCGCAGATATTCGTCAATCGCTTCACGATTCGATAGGTAGAACGCAACCGCGCCGTAGGCCTCTTCGAGCGTCAGAACCGGAAAGTTCTCTGCGATCGTCTCCGGCCACTGCCCCTCCAGCCACGCGTACACGACCGAATCGAGCGAGACGCGCGAGTCAGCGATCTGGTACGCGCCGTTGACTTGGATAACGTATTCTTTATTCATACTTCAGCCCGATGCCGTTTATCTCAATCAGTTGAAAATCGCGCTTCTTTATCATTGTCGCATTTGAAGTAATAGAGCAGTGTTAGCACGTGTCGAATTTCGTAGCTCTCTCAATGTTTCATCGTCATAGGCTTTAAGTCGTAAGTCACCTATAAATGACATCAAAAAATCTCGAAAGAACTGGCTAAGAGTCTTCGAGTAAACAGGCTGCGGTTTCCTCTCAAAGGACATATTAGTAATGGTGGAAGCGGGCACTACAAGAATACCTTCCAATGAGTAGATAAAGACGTAGCTATCCGGAGTAATTTCCAGCATATGTTCGCATTGAGTGAGTAGCCGTGGCTTTTTATCATTTGGCTTGCCAGATAGTCGCACCTGAACCTTTGGATAATCCGAGTTTTCTCTAGTGACTTGTACATTTAAGGCATCTAGTGGCTCCTTGGTTATGCTTACTTCCTCTTTACCGGCAATTTTCGCTTGAGCAAGAAACCCTTTAGAGAGCTTGAAATGTTCAATGTCTATGTCTAGCACGCCGCATAAATCAGCACCAAATTCGTTTTCTGGTGCGCCGGGGCCACGGTCGCGAAGCGTTCGCGCCTTGAACTTATAGTCTCGGACACGCACAGTCTCGCCAAAAGCCATTTCAACTGCGCCCAAGAATCTGTCGGTAAATGTGGGTTCTGTCTCAATCCTACCTTCTTGAAAACTGCGAATTGTCATTCCTTCGGCCGCTTCAAGTGTGGCGACAACCCGTTGAACTGTTCCAGTAAATATCATTTGACTCCAGTACCTTACGAGATAGCGCCCGAGTTGGAGGACTCGTCAGGTAATGCTGAGGTTGAAGGTTTTTACCTCAATGCTTGGAAAAGCCGCAACAGCGTAGCGCAGTTTCTCATCTACTTTGGCGACTACGATGATTCCTCGTACTTTTTGGCGCGGATTGGCCAAGTGGGTTTTCACATATCCGATGTACCTTGCGATCTGGTCAATAACTGAGTTCTGATCCCCCCCAAACTTTTTAAGTTCAATAACCACGAGATTATTGCGTCTGTCTTCACACAGGAGGTCAATTCTTCCAACCCCAGGGCAGACAAATTGCCTTTTGATTAGGCGCAATCCTTCTTCGATCTTTTCCAGATTGGCAGCCACAATTGATTCCAAATTCGCCTCAAGCATGTTTGGTGTGATTTCATCGCTTGAGTCAGGCTTCTTACGAATCTTACGACCACCATCTGAGGTATGCTTCTTGACAGGTGTGGATGAAACAGAGGAGTTTCTCCATTGCCTAAGTCCGATTTTCAAGTCGCCTTTCCGAGAAAATACTTCTTCATATTCTTTCAGATAACAATACATCCAGTATTCAGGGTGAGACACAGGAAAAGTATAAAGCTTTTTCTTCTCGATCTCCTTGATGATGTCCATTAAGCCAACATACCCTTTCGACGACAAAAGAACTTTAGCCGCGGCTGCCGGATACTTTATCCCTCTCTTTACGTCGTGAAATTCAGGAAGATGATTAACGCTTTTCATTTTGTAGCTTGGGTATTCGGAAACGACAAGATCAGATTCTGCACTCGCAGCTAAAATGTACAAGTTCTTACCGGCGGCGTTGAGAGCCATTCCTTCTTTCTCTGACTTGATTAAAGCCAAGCTCTCCAATCTATTAATCTCGATTGGTTTGTTATGTTGTTCAAGAGTCTCACAAACTAAATTATACAATTGCTGTGAGACGAGCCTGCTTTTGGAGTTGTTATTCTTCATATCCGATTACGTCGCGGGCTCCCGCGCTTAACAATAATACTATTTGGTAGCTATCTTCGGTTAATTTGAGCCTTTTTTATTTTGCAATCTCCACGGTAATTACAATCTTTGCAGGCAGGCTCTTTATAGTGGAAGTAGCCAAAGCAGTCAGGTCTTAATAACCAATCAATTCCTTTTGAGAGACCATACCCTCCAACAATTAAAGTGGAGAGTGTTCCTATCCGGCTTTTCAGTTTTTCCTCTCCTATTTGCTTTCTTCGATTGAGCGCCTTTTGCTTGAGGTCTTGTAAAGCTGAAGATAACGACTCTTGTTTGCATCTGAATCTCGGTTTGCCTTTCTCGGAAAGTTGCCCGTCAATTTCGAGACACAAGTTTCGGTTTGTGATACCAAGCAATGTCACATTCGTAGTTTTGAAGATCAGAAATGGAAGCCCTGACTGAAACGCCATAGAGGTTTCTTGAAGCAGGTACGGAGTGGCAAGGCTCAAAGTTTTGTCTTGGAAATCGCGATCAGTTGCATTTAGCCTTTCTGTAGCGATGCCGATCAAACAATCACAGGATTCAATAAGGCGGCGTATTGCGTCGTCGGTCTGCTCAGCAAGCGAAACATTTCTTCCGATAGTGAAGCACCTAAACCCCATTGGGTTGAGAACCTTTTCTTCGATGGCGCTCACTAAAGGCCAATCTCTAGGACGAATGCTGCAACTGAGAAAGGCGTTTACTACTTCATTTGATCGAATCGTATTCATCAGATTCCCTGCTGACTTTTATTCCTGGCGCTGCTAATTCAGACGTTGGGCTGCCTGATTTGGAATTAGCTGGACTCAAGTGCTGACGGGGCGATACGCAGTATAATCTCGCTTCACTGCCTGCTCAATCAGATTCTCGCAGCCCATTTCGCCTCTATCTCCATCGCCTCCTTGAAGCAGCCGCTCCAGTCTGGTTCGCCGAACTGCTTTCGTCATCACTTCAGTTTTGGGAAAGAGCGATCCCAAAAGCGGACAAATCGCCATTCCCCTTAATCGCCAGCTTCATCTCAAATCGCGTCGTTTAAGAACTTAGCCCGCCGACCGAAGGTGGCACGCCGCTTGGTTATTTGCTGGGGATGATCACGGAAAATCGCCGCGCCTGGCCGCTGGCGGCAATGACGGCGCAGCCTGTTTGGCGATTCCTGACGCTCGCCTGAAACACGAACGGAGAAGATTTATGAACACGCTCTGGCAAGACCTGCGCTACGGCGCGCGGATGTTGATGAAGAAACCCGGCTTCACTTTGATCGCGGTCATCACGCTCGCGCTGGGCATTGGCGCGAACACAGCGATCTTCAGCGTGGTCAATGCGGTATTGCTGCGACCGCTGCCGTTCAAGGAACCGGACAGGTTGATGATCGTCCGCGAAACGAAGCTGCCGCAATTTCCGGAGTTTTCCGTCTCGCCGGGCAACTTCCTGGATTGGAAGGCGCAGAACACTGTCTTTGAGCGGCAGGTAGCGATGACCGGTTCATCTTACACACGCGAACCGGTGATGCGTCTGGCGGGAACGGTCAGTGTGATCAGTCCGGGCAGGTGTGATTTGGCGCTGTCGGATCTGGCAAAGGCTTCCTGGGCTGGCGAGTGGCGACCCGCTTGAATAGAATACCGTCATGTCAGCGAGAGACATTTATCACACTCACGTCAAAGCCGCTTTGGAAAAAGATGGCTGGACGATCACGCACGATCCACTGCGCATCGAACGGCGCAAGAATCAGAAACTGCAGATTGACCTGGGCGCCGAAAGACTGTTGGGCGCAGAGAAAGGAACACGGAAAATCGCGGTCGAGATCAAGAGTTTCGTCGGCGCATCGGAACTCGACGACCTTTATAACGCAGTGGGCCAGTTCGTGATCTACCGGAATACCCTCAAAAGGGTTGAGCCTCACCGGGAGTTGTTCCTGGCAATTCGGAGCACGGTTTACAAAAGCCTGTTCACTGAACCCGATGATGAGGCGCTACGCAGCGAAGAGAACATCAAGCTGCTCGTTTTCAACGCTCGCACAAAGGAGGTCGTGAAATGGATACCGCCAATGACAAGCTGAACCGGTACCGTGAAATCATCAAACAGGTTCTGGTTGAAGTCGCCAGCTATGGATCAAATCAAGATGAGATCGAGGACCGTCCTCTCTTTGACGCGCAAGCCGATAGCTATGCCGTCATTTCCGAAGGTTGGCAGGACGACGAGCGCATTCATCACATCCTCGTTCATCTGGAGATCATCGATGGCAAGGTCTGGATACAGGCGGACAACACCGACATGGTGATTGCCCGCCAACTCGAACGCGCGGGCATCCCGAAAAATGACATTGTGCTCGGCTTCCATCCAGCCGATGTCCGGCCTCACACGGAGTATGCCGCTGCTTGATAGGGTCGCGATCATGACGCCACACGGCAGGAACTTGCTTACGCGACGTTGCGCGTGATCACGATGTCGCTTCATTGCCACAGCCGCCGTTTGTCAGAGTTGCCGAACTACGTCCACCGCCACTTCAATTTTGGGAAAGGACGATCCCAGAAACGGACAGATCATCCCTCATCTCACTCATCATCTTCATCTCAAATCGCGTCATTTAAGAACTTAGCCCGCTGGCCGGAGGTGGCACGCCGCTTGGTTATTTAATAGGGATGGTCACGGAAAATCGCCGCGCCTGGCCATTGGCGGCAACGGCGGCGCAGCCAGTTTGGCGATTCCTGACGCTCGCCTGAAACACGAACGGAGAAGATTTATGAACACGCTCTGGCAAGACCTGCGCTACGGCGCGCGGATGTTGATGAAGAAGCCCGGCTTCACTTTGATCGCGGTCATCACGCTCGCCTTGGGCATTGGCGCGAACACAGCAATCTTCAGCGTGGTCAATGCGGTGTTGTTGCGACCGCTGCCGTTCAAAGAACCGGACAGGTTGATGATCATCCGCGAAACGAAGCTGCCGCAATTTCCGGAGTTTTCCGTCGCGCCGGGCAACTTCCTGGATTGGAAGGCGCAGAACACTGTCTTTGAGCGGCTGGTGGCGACGACCGGTTCGTCGTTCAATCTGATCGGGACGGGCGACCCGGAGCGGCTGCGCGGGATGTTTGTCAGCGAAGGTTTCTTTGCCCTCTTCGGCGCAACGCCACAGTTGGGGCGGGATTTTTTGCCGGAAGAAGATCAGCCGGGGCGCAACTTCGTGGTGATGTTGAGCAATGGGTTGTGGCAGCGGCGATTCGGCGGCGATCCCAAGATTGTCAATCAGGCGATCACGCTCAACGGCCAGAGCTACACGGTGATCGGCGTGATGCCTGCGTCGTTTCGATATGGCGGACGCGACCTGGATTTATGGACGCCGATTGCGTTCACCGCCCAGCAGGCGCAGAACCATGGCGGCCATTATCTGTCGGTCGTCGGGCGGCTCAAATCCGGCGTGAGCGTTGAACAGGCGCGCACGGAAATGACCGCCCTCGCTGCGCGTGTAGCCGCGCAATATCCGAACACGAACACTGGTTGGAGCGTGAAGCTCGGACCGATGCTGGAATTCGTCGTCCGAGACATCAGACCGGCGTTGCTGGTGTTGCTGGGCGCGGTCGCGTTTGTGCTGCTGATCGCCTGCGCCAACGTCGCCAACCTGTTGCTGGCGCGCGCCGCCGGGCGGCAGAAAGAGATCGCCATTCGCACGGCGATGGGCGCTGGACGCCGACGCATCGTTCGCCAGTTATTGACCGAGAGCGTGTTGCTTGCGCTGGTGGGCGGCGCCGTGGGATTGGCGCTGGCCAATTGGGGCACGAAGTTGTTGCTGGCGCTGGCGCCGCAAAACCTGCCGCGCATGAGCGATGTTTCGCTGGATGGCCGCGCGCTGGCGTTTACCGCCGCGATCACTTTGCTGACCGGCGTGCTTTTCGGACTGGTTCCCGCCTTGCAGGCTTCCAAACCAAATCTGAATGAAGTGATGAAAGACGCCGGGCGAGGTTCGACCGAAGGCGGACGCCGCCAGCTTATTCGCAACACGCTGGTCGTGTTGGAAGTCGCCTCGGCGCTGGTGTTGTTGGCCGGCGCGGGGTTGATGATCAAAAGCTTCTGGCGATTGCAGAAGGTTGATCCGGGTTTCAATCCGAACAATGCGCTGACGGCGTCAATCGCCTTGCCGCGCAGAAAGTATCCGGAAGAGGATCAACAAGCAGCTTTTTACAAACAGTTGATTGAAAAAGTTTCTACCTTGCCCGGCGTGCAAGCGGTGGGCGCGAGCAATGTCATTCCGCTCGGCGACAGCGATTACATTTTGGGCTTCGAGATCGAGGGGCGACCTCCACAGCCGGCGGGCGCCGGCCAGAGCACGAATTACTTCGCCGTCAGCGCGGGCTATTTCGAGGCGATGGGCATTCCGTTGCTCCGAGGCCGCGTGTTCACGGAGCAGGACCAGAGAAACACTACGCGCGTGGCCGTCATCAACGAAACGATGGCGAAGAGGTTTTTCCCCGGCGAAGACCCCATCGGCAAGCGCATCCACGTCACCAACGGACCAACTACCTTCCGGGAAATTGTCGGCATTGTCGGCGACGTGAAGCTGTACGGTTTGGATCAGGACACAACCTTGCAGACTTACGAGCCGTACACGCAACAGCCTTTCACGTTTATGTCGCTGGTCGTGCGCACGGCTGGCGACCCCACCAGTTTGAACGCGGCCATTCGCAACGAAGTCCTGCAGATTGACAAAGAGCAGCCGGTTTCCAGCATCACCACGCTCGACCGGCTGGTTTCGACTTCCATCGCGCAACGGAAATTTTCGATGCTGCTGCTCGGCGTTTTCGCGGCGGTGGCGATGGCGTTGGCGGCGGTGGGGATTTACGGCGTGCTGAGTTACGCGGTCACGCAACGCACGCACGAAATCGGCATTCGGATGGCATTGGGCGCGGGGCGGCGGGACGTGCTCCGGCTGGTGGTTGGGCACGGAATGATTCTGACAGGAATCGGCGTCGGGGCAGGTTTGGTGGCGGCGTTTCTATTGACTCGATTGATGACTACTTTGTTGTTTGGCGTCAGCGCAACCGATCCGTTGACATTCGGCGTGATTGCGCTGCTGCTCGTGAGCATCGCTATGCTGGCTTGTTGGATTCCGGCGCGGCGGGCGGCGAAGGTAGACCCAATGATCGCGCTTCGTTTTGAATAGATACGCTCAAATCTCCGGCAGGATTTCCGCCAAGATTTCTGGTGGATGTTCGTGGGCTTGATAAAGCACGCGGCGCAGGTTGACGACGCGTTCGCGGTTGAGTTGAAGCGCGAGGACGGTAGCGCGCCCGGTTGGCGTGAGACCAAGGATGAGCGAACAGTCCTCGTTCCAGCCGAAATGCTCATCCCAGCGTTGTTGGCGTGGATGAAAGAGCGCAACCACGTTGCCCGTGCCCGGATCGCGGGCGTCGATTTTGGTGTACTTGTGGCTGTTGCAGCCCTGGCAGGCCAGCGCGAGGTTTTCAGCGACGGTCGCGCCGCCCAACTCCACGGGATGAATGTGTTCGATGTGGAATGCGCCGGGCGAATAGCGCACTTGGCAGCGGCAGTATTCGCAGCAACCGCGTGCCCTGATGAAAACCAGGCGGCGCAATTCGGCGCTGATGTAAGGTCTACTCATAAGCAGGCGTGTCAAGACCGAGTTGCCGCATGACTTCAGGGAGCGAGACCTGCCGCAACCGCGCCAGGTCGGCCA
>Ga0187893_10003476_pt1 | contig 31895 bp, 26 predicted proteins | sample MA1701074metaG_FD_139574 | JGI IMG/M metagenome (GOLD analysis project Ga0187893, IMG submission 139574) | White microbial mat communities from a basaltic lava cave in the Kipuka Kanohina Cave System on the Island of Hawaii, USA - MA170107-4 metaG ...
CAAGAGAGTCGCGCAAGTATGCCGGAGCGTGTAAGGGTAATCGAGGAAGGCAACCCGGCGCGTACTCGGATCGCTCGAAAGTTTCGGGTCGCTAAATTCTCAGCGTGCAATGGCCCGCCTGTGGCCGTGGCAAAAATAAGATCGAGGTTGTCGTACTTTGGCCCTAGTTGTAGACGGCTTTCTGGGCTCGACACCCCAGCACACCCCAATCAAAAAGCATTTTTTATTTAGAAACCGAAGCACCTGTGAGAGATTCATGCTTGGGAACCTTTGAGAGCAACCTGTGAGAGTCCACTAGCTTAAGACAACTATTGAATATCGTTGACGGCTTCTTGTCTTGGTTCTTACACTAGAAGAACAGACATGTCTCTACAGAATAAAGAGCCTTGCTGCAAAGAATCGCTGGCCCAAGGGATGGCGTATTGCCTAACGTGCGGGGCATCTTTGTTGCCTGACGAAACCACCGTAACAAAGAAGAAAGTCCTAAAACCATCAGAATCGCTACAACCTGCGGAATCTGCGCAACTCTCAAATAGATCATGGTATATAGGAATGATCATTGCGTGCTTGGTGGTGTTCGCTGCGATTGTGACGGCTGACTATTTCGTGCAGCGGAAGGCGGCACGTGACGCGCTTGCACTTGCCACACCATCGCCCGCTTACCTAGCGAATCCGTTACTAGCAACACCCGCACCAATGCCATCTCCTACGCCAACGCTAACGCCATCTCCATCATCCTCACCTTCGCCCGATGAATATGATGCGTTGCTGGACGATTTATTCGACAAGGAAGGTACAAAGGCGACGCGAACATCCAAACCCACGCCCGAAGTTGATTTCGAGAAATATCTAGAACCAGCACCGACATCTACGCCAACACCTCGCCCAACACCACGCGCTACGCCCCAAGTAGAGCAACTGGTCTCCGCTTTTGACGTACTTAGTGGTTATAGTGACAGTTCCCGAGACAGTCGGCGTTATCGCTTCCGTATTGATGGCATCGCCCGAGTGAAGGGTTCCTTTTCCGCCAAAGGCGGTGGTGTGACCGTTCGGATCATGTCGGGTGGTAATACTTACTACTCATCGGGAGAAGAAGTCTCCGCCGACACGATTGACTGCTTTATTCGGGCACCTACGAATTAGAAATTAGTTTAACTTCAAGGGATATTGTTAGTTTCCAGGTAGACCTCACGGCCCACTACAACCCCTAGGGAAAGGTTCCTTCATACGACTAAACATCGCGGTAAGCGAAAGGGCGTTGCTGCCTCTCACTGATACCCCCAACAGCAACGCCCCGGCCTCATACTTCTGGGAGTACAAGGCCTGTCAGCGCCTCCCGCCCCGACCCCGACTACTTTTTCTTTTCTTAATCGTTCGTTTTCTCCCCGGTTTGTCTAGTTCTTCTAGAATCATTGTCGGATCAAAGCGAGGCTCTAATCCGACATCTGGCGAGATCGTACGCCGATACAGTCGAAAGCACGCTTGGTGAAAATCCGTGTATTGATAAAGCTCTCTGATTCCGTTCTCTAACGATTGCGCTACTTCCTTGCTTCCTTTCCGACCTCTGGCGAGTGCTCGTTGCAACATCGCAAAGGTTTGGGCCATCGCAAAAGCCAAGCTTGGAGCAGCCGCATAAGGTTCTAAGATTGGTTGCCAAAAATCTTCGTTCATTGGTGCCACTTAAATAAAAGGGCGTTTCACTTTCACTGACCGCGCAACAACGCCCTTGCCTCATTTCTGGGCGAACTTTGTGAGTCTGTTTTTACTTTCAGTAAGCATCTTCTCTATATATTGCTCACCCTCAAATGCCGCTATCAATATATGCGGCCTAAAAGCTCGGCACGTGTGACTCCCAGCGAATCTGCCCACTCTTTCAGGAATCGTGACCCTCTATCGGGGAGTCTTGAGTCGTCAAAGTTGACTCTAATCATGGTAAGGTTCTTTTCACTACGGCCATCAAACCTGATGACGCTCCTTCACCGAATCGTTCTAAACATTTGGAGATGCGCACCGACCTTTTTACCCGTCGCCAAACCCGCCGCGCAATACTCAAACTATGCAAGGTTCTCGCCAAATAACAGAGACACACTGCTACCGCTCTCGCGGAACGCGAGCGAGTCCGCCCTATGCAAAAGCCGGAAAGCCTCTAGCTAATCAAACTAATGATGGTCAAGATCACCGTTGTCATAATGCTAGGCGGTGTTGATGTTTCGCCCGGAGCAGTCGGAGAGTCTATTGTACCGCCCGGTGCTGCTAACGTAGCGCCCGGAGAGTGAATTATCCCGGAATTGGCGGACGCAGAAACCGCCAGCACCAGAGTCAGGATCGCGACGGCGAACGCTTGTTGAAAATTTTTCATTGTTTGGGTGCCTCCTAAAAGATGCAAAATTTTGCATCGCACCCTATTCCACTGCAACTTTTCTTGCAAGGGCGGAGGGACTGCGTTAGATTGGCCGCGCAGTTGCCCTGGCAATCAGTCTGAAAGCAGTTCTCACATGACTTTGCGGACCTCACTCTTGCGCGATTTAGTAAACCCAAACCTCAGTGTGGGAGGTAGGGCAGAGCTATGCTGCGAGTTGGCTAAGGACTTTGAGGATCGAGGCGACTATGAAGCTGCTCGTGAACTGCTGTCTGGTCTCTGGCCTAGTCTTGGCGAGCGTCCAAAAGTTGAAGGCTTGGAGCGAAGCATAGCCGCGGAAGTTCTGTTGCGAGTGGGAGTCTTAACTGGAATCATTGGCAGTAACAATCAGATCGCGGACGCACAGGAAACCGCAAAGAATCTGATCGGCGAAAGCCTCACAATTTTCGAGTCCAAAAGGAACAAAACAAGGTCCGCCGAAGCCCGGATAGAACTTGCGCTGTGCTATTGGCGGACCGGCGAGTACAAGGAGGCCGCCGACCTTCTCAAAGATGCGCTCGCGCAACTAATTATTGACAGCGACCTGAAAGCAAAAACCGTAATTCGCATAGCCATCGTGGACACTGATGTGGGCCACCTTAGCGAAGCGTTACGGTTTCTCACTGACAACGCGCCTCTGTTTGAGAAGATTAACAATCAGACGCTTAAGGGCAGCTACCATCAAACTCTCGGAGATGTGCTCGTGCTTTCTTGGGAGTCTGAAGGACCAACAGCCTACTTAGATCGCGCTTTAGTGGAATATGCCGCCGCGAGCTATCACTTTGAGCAAGCGGAGCACAGACGTTATCGCGCCAATGTCGAAAACAATCTCGGCTTTATCCACTTCCAAGTCAATCGCTGCCCGGAAGCGCACAAGCACCTGGATCGCGCTCGGAGCATTCTTACCAGTCTCAAAGACAAGGCAGCAGTGGCGCAAGTTGATGAGACTCGCGCTCGCGTTTTTCTCAAAGAAGGACGTAACGCTGAGGCGGAAAAAGTTGCGCGTTCGTCTGTGCGTGCTCTGGAAAAGGGCAACATGCAGTTTGCATTAGCGGAGTCGTTGATGACGCACGGCACAGCTTTGGCTCGGCTTGAAGATTATGGCTTAGCGCTTTCTGTTTTCCGTCGCGCTATTGACGTAGCTCAAAAAACCGGCGCTCTCAACCGGGCAGCGCAAGCCGCGCTTACTCTCGTTCAGGAGATGGGAGAACGCTTGGTCGCAGTCGAGCGAAGGACTCTTATCGGCGGGCGGAACTTCAGCCAAGAAATACATGCCCATGAACACGACCTGATAACGTATGCGCTTGAGACTGCAAAGGGCAGCGTTACTCGCGCCGCCTACACTCTCGGCATCTCGTATCAGGAATTGAACTATATGCTGAAAACACGGCATAAAGACTTGACCTGTCTAAGGACTCCCGTGCACCGCCGCCCTCGCCGGAGTCAGTAAAATCCAGCGTACACCACAACCTTACCCCACCTGACAGTCTGCTTTTAACCTGAGCCACACTTTAACAATGCACCCACAGGCGAGTGGGGCGACTACTTTCGGTACAGTCGTTCTGCCGCAAGTTGCGTTTTGATTGACAGATTCGCTGCGTTACTTCGTGGCACAGTGCTCGCTCTATAATTGGCCCATATCCAAGTTCCGCATTGAGAAAACGTGCAGGGTCTGCGGTGGAGATTTAGAGGTAGGCGCACCCACATACCACAAGCTTTGCAAAGGTGTAATACAGCCAAGAAAAACGGCGTAGTGCAAGGCGGCCTAATCGGACTACCAAAGAAACGAACGATGCAAATCGTTAATACGAAGCGGGCAAAGCTGCTGGATAGTACCTATCGCTGAAAGCGCGTTTCGCTCTAACGGCAAACCATCTCATGGTCGGGCGTCCGCGGACGGTTCTTCTTGCGAACTCGACTTCGCAGGTGGAAAGATGCAGGAGCAACTCGATTGTTCTCCCATTCTCAGGGTATTCGAACAATCCTTTCTCACTGAGAGTTTCTGTCCGGGGAGTCGATGAGCCTAATTCGGCACTCGTGCTGACTGGCTGCCGCAATACCTACGCACCACTCTAGAGGTCACGACGAAAGATTCGGCCCAATATAAAATTTGGTCAAGGCAGAGAAATCTCACACACAGCTCGATAATTTGACCGGTTCGCTCTCTTGCCGAAATAGGCTTATAGTTAATCCTCGCTCGATAAACCTCCGTCACAAGGGAACTCTTCTATGTCAGAACTGATCGCGCCGCCAACCTCCTGGAAATTCCGTTTACACTTGTCAGCCGCCGATCTTTCGGCACAACTTGGTAATCATCGCCTGTTGTCGGTGAAGAGCTTTCTCGATGGCAACAAACGCTTCTACTCCGCCGTCTCGGTGAAAAACGAAGGACTGGGCGGCTCCTGGGATGGACGCATTCAACCTCCAAGTCTCAAATCTACTCTCGGAAAAGAATTTCGCCTGACCGCCCTCGACTGCTTTGAAGAAAAGAGGAAAACCTTTTGCGCGGCCGCGTGGGTAAAGAATTCCCAATCTATCAAGTGGAATTGGGGAATCGACCTAACCGCCAGCGATCTCAACACAATTCTTGCGAAGGAAGATGGGAAACCCATCAGCATTCGCGCCTATAAGACAACCCTGGGCGGCAAATTAACCTCGGCCAAGCTTCGCTACTGCGCGATTTGGGTGAAAGACGATGGCCTCGAGTGGGGCTGGATTCCAAACGCCATCGCTGACTCTATCGCCGACACGCTTGACGCAAAGTTTGCCCGATTAATTTCCATCGACAATCTCGACAACACAGTCTGGCTTGGCGATGACGAGCACTTCTGCGCCGTTTGGTACAAGAACGTTACCGGGCAAGTTTGGTTCTGGAATTTCGGACTTGACAAGACCAGCCTCCCCAAGGAACCGCCAAAGTTCTGCTCCTGGGGGCTGGACGTAAGCTATTCGACCAAAGATCTGTTCGTCAGTCTCTTGGAGCAATTCCCAAAACCAGGCGATCCGAACCTCGCCAACCTCATAACATTCACCGGTAGTGGCGAGGGGAAATTCCGCGATGATACCTGGCAAGAAATCCAATGGCAGGTTAGTGAGCAAAATCTCCAGCCCGAGAAAGTGACCATCGAGAGCGCGTTCATGTTCTCCGCCGCTGAAGGAGGATGGAGTTGGTGGTCGGGAAATTTTGCCAACCCGCCGGGCCAAAGCGTTCTCGGGTTGCCGCTCTTGCTCGATGCCTCTCAAAGCTACAATTCGTCGCCATGGTGGCTGGTAAGTAACAATCCTAAGTTCGGCCTGTTTCCAATCAAGGCTGTTACCGCGGCCAACAAGCATCAGTTTTTGCTGGCTCAAGCGCGGATCAAGCACCCTGGCTTTCCCATACCTAACCTTCTCCCCATCAATTGGCCCGTGTTCCTGGGGATTCAAGGTCCGGTAGAGGCAGTGAAGCTAACCAATGGCAAAAACTGGGTGACGGTGGCCGCCCAGGTGATCAACGGAACCGGAAAGATTCTCGACGTCACGCATGTTTCAGTGAAGCTCAAGGATCAGAACAATGTGACGGTTCACAAGGCAAATTTTACTGACAAACTCTTAGTTGATCAGGATGTACTGGGAAAGCCTCTGAACCCTGTGGTTACTGGTTCCGTGATCGCGAGCGACGCGCCGCTGCCGAAATTCTATGATGGGTTCGAAGTGCCGCGAGCATTCAAAGAGGGAAAGCTGAAAGTACAGGCCAACGTAAAATTCTATGAGAGCAAGCTCGACTGCTACGGCGATGCGCGTGCCTTAGAGGTGAAATTCGCGCCAGACACGGTGATGACCCGACTACCGCACGGCGTGCCGGTAATTGACGGCAGTCCGAATTCCGCTTTCCGGTGGTTCTGGGGTAATGGCATCGGTGGAACCTCTTTTAACGCCCACTCATACCCCGAACACCGTTATTCCTACGACGTCGTAGTGTTCGATTCGAACAATCAATCATTCAAGGATGCTACGAAGAAAGATCAGAACGACAACTATTACTGCTGGGGACAGCCGGTGCTGGCAATGGTCTCAGGAACAGTGCTCTTTGTGGCCAATGATTTCGAAGACCACTTCAGCAATGTGAACAACCCAAACTCGAAGGGCGCCAACGTGGTGGTCGTCTTCAACGATGTTCTGAATTGCTATCAATCCTATGTGCATTTCCAGCAACAATCCATCATCGTGCAGGTTGGCGATCAGGTCAGCGCCGGCGATAAGCTCGGCTTAATTGGTAACTCCGGCGGAAGCAGCGAGCCTCACCTTCACGTCGGCATCAGCCGGCGTGACACCCAAGGGTTTCTTCGGTCTTTGCCAATGACGTTTCAGAAGATCAAAGACGGTGCGAACAAGATAGTTTCGGGCGTGCCGGCGGACGGTGGGTTTTACAGTCAGCCGTAATCGAAGGTTCGAATCTCATCCAGCCAGCTCAATTAATAAGTTTGGGGCTCGGAGTGTTTAGCAAATTCATTGGTGCAAATTAAGAGTGCGAGTCGAATACTCCCGACAAAAGGAGTTGTAAAAACCAACACTAGCCACAGATGAACACGGATTGACACGGATCAGGAAGTTAAATTAGTGGGGCAAAGGCCTTTATTTTGCACGTTTCTTCAACACCTTCTGATCAGTCTTATCCGGGTAGATCTGTGGCCAATTTCCCTTTCGCTAGAGAAGGATTTTGGAAGCTAATCCGCTGTAGTAGCTCGAACCGTAATCGGGGTCGAATCCCCGCTAGCTGCCCAAGGCTTAATCAATGAGATTGGGGGACCGGAGTGTTCAGCAGATCTCATTGAGTGTAATTAAGAATGCGTGTCGAATACTGCGGACAAAAGGAGTTGTAAACAATGGCCACAGATGAACACGGATTGACACGGATCAGGAAGTTAAATTAGTGGGGCAAAGGCCTTTATTTTGCACGTTTCTTCAACACCTTCTGATCAGTATTATCCGCGTAGATCTGTGGCCAATTTCCCTTTCGCTAGAGAAGGATTTTGGAAGCTAATCCGCTGTAGCTCAAACCTTGAAACTCCGCGGACTCCCGTCGGCGGTATCTAAAGGCTCAAGAGAACGCTCACTTTAATTGCACCCGAAATCATTAACCTCTTTAACTCGGCTTTCTAAATCTGCCGTTATGTGCTCTGCACTTTCTTCACCACAATAGGTCACCGGTTCACCTATCCTGATCTTCACCGCGCCGGGTGCAGCAAAGTGTTTGCCTTGCTGGGCTAACTCGTAAATGCCATCCAACCGGATTGGAACAACCGGAACATTGAGCTGTTGGGTCAGCAAACCAATGCCCTGACGAAATGGCTGCAGCGTGCCGTCGGGAGAGCGCCGGCCTTCCGGAAAAACCAAAACACTGTAACCGCGATCCATCATCTCGCCCGCAAATGAGAAGCTCCGGCGAAAGCCGCTGTGCTGCGGCATCGCAAAGACATTGAAAAAGAATGCCACCAGTATGTATTGCACACGATAACGCAACCGTGTGAACCAACCCGTCTCCTTCGGTGGGTGCAGCCATTCGCGCAGAATTTCACCATCCATGGCAATGGACATCCGCCGCCGGAAACGGTGCGGCAAGGCCCAGAGAATCAGGCCGGGATCGACCATCGAAAGATGATTTGACACGAACAGTAGCGGGCCCTGCTGGTCTTTGAGGTTTTCGAGGCCGGTTACCCGGGCGCGACCCATCACGCGCGCGAACGGAAAAATGATCAAGTAAAGAGCCGCAATTCGCAGCCAGTTGATTGGCCAGCGGTGCGGCCAGTGAGGATAGGGATAGGCATTGCCGATTGCCGATTGCCGATTGCCGATTGTGCCTCCCGCCTCCTGCCTCCTGCCTCCTATCTCCATCATTTCGCTACTTCGTCCTTCACGAATGAGGTGTTGAATCTCACCTATCGTAGTGGCTTCGCTAAAAGCTGCTTCATTGATGTCGACCTGGTAACGATCTTCGATCGCGCTGAGCAACTCGACACGGCCCAGCGAATCGAGCTTGAAATCAGTGGCCAGCTTTGCGTCACGCTCCAGAGCGTCAACCGGCTCACCACTGACACGAGCGATCAGTTCAGCGAGCGGATCCGGCGCGGTCGACGTCACCGGCCGATCCAAGGCCGCCGCCCTGATTGTTTCCGCAACCAAAGCTTTCCTGATTTTCTGGGTAGTCGTGCGAGGGAAATCCTCGTCGGGCCAAATAAACCAGCGGCGAATCTTTTGATGCTCGGCAAGTGATTTGTTGGCACGCTCGATTGTTTTTGCGGCCTCGGCATCCATAATTGGCTGGCTCCCTCCAAAAGATGTTTGCAGGATCAGTGCCGCAACTGGCTCAGGTCCACGCGGACCGTCGACGCCGATCACCGCGCTCGAGCGGATCTCAGGCTGGTGATTAAGTACGGTTTCCAGATCATCAGGATAGACGTTCATCCCGGCAGAGGTAACAATGACTTCCTTCTGCCGTCCTTTGAAGTAGAGGTTGCCTTCCGCATCGAGCTCGCCGACATCGCCGGTGTGAAACCACTCCCCCTCCTCCACGTCCCCCCGTCTCCCCATCCCCTCTTCTCGAATATCGCTCCAATAACCCGGCGATACATTCTCACCCCGCACCAGAATTTCGCCTTGTTCAGAAAGTCTGACCTCCTGGCCGGGCATAACCGCGCCGATTGAGCCCGCCTTCTTCTTGAACGGATGATTAACGGTGACGAGCGAAGCCGTTTCCGTCATGCCATAGCCCTGAATGACGGCAAAGCCGAGCCGCTGCCAAAATTCTTCTGTATCCGAGTTCAGAGTTGCGCCTCCGGAAATGAAGGCCCAAAATTTCAAACCAAACCTCCGATGCACGCGCCGAAATTCCCACCACCGCCGCGGGGCGCTCCAATTTCGGGCGGCGTGCAACATCTCTTGTAGTTCAGCGGGTTCATATTCGCGCTCGATCCGTTGGCGCAGCGTGTCGAGCATGCGTGGAACACACACAATCACCGAGATTCGTTCGCGTTTGACCGTCTGGATAATTTCCGAAGGCTTTAAGGAGTCGCTGAAAAATACCTCACCACCGAGAAGTTGAGGCACAAAGATGCCCATGAATTGGCCGAATACATGACTGAGCGGCAACAGGTTGAGAAAACGAATAGGATGGACCAGTCGCTCCCATTTCAGATAGGGTTGGATCTCTTTTTCCAGCGGCCGCAGGTTGGCCAGGAGATTTTCATGGGTAATGACTGTCCCCTTTGGTTCGGCGGTTGTGCCTGACGTGAAGACGATCTCCGCGATGTTATCAGCAGCGTCCGCAAGATCCGCAGATTTCGCAGATTCCATAAATGTTTGAACGGAGCGCGTGGGCACTCGCTCGCAGACGTCCTCTAAATTAACTATGGGCAGTGCAAGACTAAGTGTTTGCCGGGCTTCAGAGTCTAAGAGCGCCAACCTGGCCTCCACCTGCCGTTGCACGCGCGCGACAAAACCTGGGTCGCTTTGCAGGTCAAGCGGAACCACGACAGCGCCGCGAACCAAACAAGCAAAGAACGCGATTACCCAAGGCGCGCTGTTGGCCCCACAAAGCAGCACGCGATCGCCTTGGGAGACGCCCCGTTCAGACAATAAGTGGGCCAGGGTATGAGCTCTTCGCGCGATATCCGCGTAGCTCCACCGGTAGGTGCGCAGTCCTGTCCGGTGCGCAAAGGCAACGGCTTCGCCCCGCGCTAGAAAGTCGTCGAGATAGCTGGTGACGAGTTCGCGCATTGCGACACTCACAATGTAATAAGTTTAAGGTGAGAAACGACGGCTGTCAGCCGTACTGGGTCACTTTGAAAGGTGGCACCCCATGGATCAAGCGCAGGCCGCGCGTGCCACAATCAAGACCAGGAACTGCATTAAGTCGAGAAGAGATCGTTAACTATCGCTGCCGAAGGGTTTCCGAAACGATTACGACGCAACCGGCCGCGTGAGTGCGTCGGTGTGCGCTGTCCTCCGACGCGCCGCACGATACAAACCAAAAGCCTCTCGGACCAGCTTCAAAATTGGCGACCGATTCTGAGCGACCAATCTCGTCCAGTCCCACCTGGTTAACTGGGGAAAATAGATACCGCGGAAAAATAATCGGGCTATCAAATGCATTATCCGGTCATCGATCCGCCGGTCAGCGATCGATCCCAGAGCCTTTTGGTTACTCTTTGCGCTGTACGAGGTTCTCCAGGCCTTGTCGACTTCCATCTGCGCCTCTTCAATCGTCATCTTCAAGGGTGTGTGCGCCATTTTGAAGGCCGCAAAGTCCAGCCAGTGCCGCGGCCTGATCATCCGGCCGGCTGCCATCAGCCTGCCATACAAAGGCGTACCCGGAAACGCTGTGAGTTGGCCAAACACGGGTAACACGGGCGGCCACTTCGCTATCTGTTGCAGCGTTCGGTCAGCCACGCCCGGAGTGTCGTTATCCATGCCGAAGATAAAAGATGTAATCGCGTAAATGTTGCGCTTAGCCAGCCGTTCGAGAACAGCCGCGTACTCGCCAGGCCGATTGAAGTTCTTATTGACGTCGGCAAGGTTAGCCGGATCGATCGACTCCATCCCAATAAAAACCCATCGGCCGCCGGAGGCGGAAATCAGATCCACCAACTCCTCATCGCGCAGCAGATTTGCGCTGATTTGCGCCGTCCAGGGAAGCTGTGCGCCGGCGGCGATAATGTCACGGAGCAAAGACTTCGTGCGCTTAATGTTGATGGCAAAGTTGTCGTCGATGAAAAAGACTGCCACCTGACCTTTGTGCCGGCGGGCACGCTGCTTGAGCCGCAAGAGTTCTTCGACCACGCTTTCGTTTGTCCGAAACCTAATCGAATCGCCAAAGAATCCGGTTACCGTGCAGAACTCGCAACCGTAGGGGCAGCCGCGCCCGGATTCGATCGGCACCATGTGAAAAGTGCCCCAGCCAACGCCGTATCGCTCGAGTAGAGGACGCGCGATCTTTGGCACCAGATTAAACTGGTCGAGGTCGAGACTCTCCCAGGGAATCCGCGGATAGGAATGCAGACTTGGCTTCCGTTCTTTACCCGTCTCGTCAACCGGTTCGTAGATTTCCTGAAGCTGACCGTGCGCAGCATCTTGCACAATGCGGGGCCAGGTCTCATCTGCCTCACCCAAGGCTACGGCATCGGCGTGTCTTTGGCCGCCATTACGGCCCAAAGCTTCGTCAACTGCTTCCGTGACGTGTGGGCCGCCCATAACGACCGGCACCCCTTCGGCGCGGATTGCATCAGCCATGCGGTAAGCCCTGGCCACCATCCTGGTCATCGCGCCTATGCCGACAAGTCCAATCTTTTCATCGCGCACAAACTGGACGAGTTCCGCTTCAGTCAAAGGTTTGGCGTTACCGTCGATGAGAAGAACCTCGTGCTCTTTAGGCGTCAGGGCTTGGAGGAGGAACATCCAGAGGTGCGGCATGAAGTTGCGCGTCACGCCATTGTCAGGGTTGTAGAGGAGGATTCTCATGCTCGATTCCCTCTTGTCAGAAGTAACATATCCCGCGGATTTTTCAGAAAGGAACGAGCAACAGAAGGGCAGTTGGAGGGAGCGACAACTCGGTCCAAATGTCTCGGAAGCTAATTCGGCGGAGACTATATCACTTGTGGACTTGGGCACGCTAGCGTACATAACTTGAAGTTATAAAAGCTGAAGACGCCTTTGGAGACGTCTTCGGCTGGTTTTCAGATTTGCTATGGATGTCAGAATGAAAACTTGACTGCGAGCTGCATCTGTCGTTCGCCCAGGAACGTGCGCACGGTCCCGAACGCAGCCGTGGCCGCCGGAGGAGTTAATGCGCCGCCAGCGAAAACGAAACGGCCGGTATTCACAGTCGCAATATTCGAACGATTGAACAGGTTGAAAGCTTCGCCAATCAGACTCAGCTTGGCCTTCTCACCGAGTCGAAACGACTTCGTTACGCGGGCGTCAAAGATGTAGATGCTGGGCGTGGTGAATCCGTTACGTGCCGTACCGGGGACCCGATCAGTAGCGGAGTTTTGATCGTTATTGGCGTCGCCGGTAATCGTGGCCGAATGCGCAAATCCGCTTTGCAGCGTAACGATCCCCGAAAAGGTCCAATTGCTCAACAATCCCCGCGCGAAGACATTGTCGTTATTGACGCGTCCAATTTCGTACACGGGACTGAAAACGAAGCGATGCCGAATATCCAAATCGCTGCGTCCCCAATCGGCGTTGACGTCCAGGTTATTTTGAACACCCTTGACGTCGTCGGTACCCACAACCACCATTGTCTGATCCGGCTTGTTGTCCCGAGCGCTCGAGAACGTATAAGCAGCAATGAACTGGAGGCCGCGGGTGAAACGCCGCTTGAGCTCGACCGCAAGCCCGTTGTAACGAGAATCAGCAGTACTTTCAAATAAGTTGATGCGTGTGAAGCCGGATATGGGGCGCGGCGAGGGATGACGCAAAACTGTGAATGTCTCGCCGGTTGGAACACCACCGACCGTCACCGCCACCGTTGTCGGGACGGGCGTTCGGAGGTTGATATCCCGGGTGCGGGACAAATGGACGCCGCGGAAATAAAGATAGGTCACCGCCAGGCTCATGTTTCCGAAAAGTTCACGCTCGATTCCAAGGCGACCCTGCTGCACGTACGGCTGGGCGTAATCCCTGGCGAAAAGGTAAAGACTTGGGGTCAAGACGCCAGCGCCCGGAGGAGCGGTAAAAATGGCCGGATAAGTCAGACACGGATTTGTCGCAGGATTAGTGGTGCAGGTCAGACTTACGCCGGTTACCTGAATTCCGTTCTGTGAGTGCGCGGTGCCGACCATGATGGCGGGCGTGCGTCCGAAGAAGATTCCGTATCCCCCGCGCATAACGGTCTTTTCGTCAATCGCGTAGCTGAACCCCGCGCGCGGCGCAAAGTTGTTGCGATCACGTATCGGCGTCGTGGTGCTGAGACCCAACGCCGCCAGGGTAGCGCTCGGATTGTTGACTGCCGGATCGGCCACATCCTGCAAGTCGTAGCGCAAGCCCAGGTTCAAAGTCAGCTTAGGATTCACGCGCCAGTCATCCTGCACAAACAAGCTATACTCATTCATGTCCGGATGAGTCTCTGCGCCTGACGTGCCCGCGCCGGCGAAGTTCTGTGTGAAGGACGCAGGCGTATTCGAAGCAAACAGCGAGTAGGAATTAAACGTGTACTGGCCGGTGAACAGGCCCGGGAAAAAGTTAAAAATGCGATCAAAGTTGAAATCGACACCAAACTTCAAACTGTGGGAGCCGGTTGAGTAGCTCATCGCGTCGATAAACTGTACGCGCTTGATGGTCGTCTCGCGTGGGCTGAAGTTGTTGCGGCCAATCTGGAAAAAGCCGCCTCCGGTTTGAATGCGGGCCTCGGGCGCATCACTGTTCGCCGTACCCGGTTCGCGGTCGCGTCCGAATTGAAAACGCAACTCATTGACCAGCTTGTTCGACAGCGTTGAAGTCAGGGAGCCGGAAAACGTCGTAGTCTTGGCAATGCTATTTCCGGAATGTTCCTCAGCGCTCAAGACTCCGGCATTCTCGTTATTATTGCCGGTGAAATTCTGTTGATTGAATCGCAGCACCAGTTGATTTGAATCGTTCAAGCGAATGTCGGTCTTGAACATGTACACGTCCTGGTCGCGGCCAATGTTGTAAGTAGTAATCTTCGGCCCCAGCAAGGTTCGAATGTTGGCCGGCTGCGCAAAGAAGTTTGGCGGATCGACGACGTTCGGGATATTCGAGCGCTGGCCGTCGTAAGCGAAGAAGAAAAACGCGCGGTCGGGCTTGATTGGCCCACCGAGAGTGCCGCCAAACTGATTAATCTGCGACTTTGGCCGTTTCGCTCCCCTCGCAGTCAGTACCGGAGTGTTGGAGTTCAATGCTTCATCGCGGAAATATTCAAAGGCGCTTCCATGCCACTCGTTGGTGCCTGATTTAGTGACGACATTGATCACGGCGCCGCCGGCTCGGCCAAACTCCGCCGAAAAACCATTCTGATTCACTTGGAATTCCTGGACCGACTCTTCTGAGAACTGGTACGGCGGCCGCGTACCCGTGCGGCCGAACGATTGGCCAAAGAAGGTGTTGTTGTTATCTGCACCGTCCACTTGCAGACTGTTAAGCGTCCCCTTTTGACCTCCTACCGCCAAGTCGCCGGCGCGCGTGGGATCGCGCACAACACTTGGAGTCAGGGTAGCGAAGTCCAGAAAGTTGCGGCCGTTGACGGGCAGGTTTTGAATCGCGCGTTCGTTAATGGTCGAGGACACGGAGGTTCGCGTGGTTTCGACGATCTGACCCTCAGCGGAGATATCGACCATTGCCGTGGTGGCGCTGACACCTAACTGAATATCCAGCGGCGTTTGTCCGCCGACGGTGACTACTACATTGCCAAAGCTGGCGGGCGCGAAGCCCGGAGCCCCGCTGGTTTCAACCTTGTATTTGCCAGGCGGGAGAAACGAGATTCGGTAGAGTCCCTCATCGTTGGACTGAGCGCTTTTGGCGAGACTTGTTTCCTGGTTGGTAGCGGTAACGGTTGCCCCTGGCACGGCGGCGCCGTTGGGGTCCATTACCCGGCCTTCGATGTTGCCGGTGGTTGCCTGTGATTGAGCTAAGGCGCAGGTGACTGATATCAGAAGGCACGACAGTAGGGCGCATACCCTGAAAATGGGGCGTGATTTTGTAGACATGATTACCTCGCTAATGATCTAAGCTGATGTGGCTGGCGCAACCCTCATTGCTGAAAATTGCAGATCACAACTCTCGCAATGAAATATTTCCTCTACTCTAACAGAGATATTTAACACGGATGGCGCGGATATTAGTCGAAGCTTTCAGTCAAAGCAAGAAACTGGAATAGAAAAAAACTGGTGTGCGCGGAAACTAATGCCTTCCCCATCTCCCTTTCTCTCCATCTCCCTTTCTCTCTTTCCCCCCTTCTCCCCTTCCCCCCTTCTCCCCTTCCCCTTTTCCCCCTTCTCCCTAATACTTCGGCACAGTCGGGTCGACCTCGTCCGACCACGCAGTGATGCCGCCTTTCAAATTAATGAGGCGTCCGGGAAAGCCGGCTTGCTTTAAGGCTGCAATGGCTTTGGCGCTGCGGCCCCCCATCTTGCAGTGCACGATCGTTTCTTTCGACGGATCGATTTCGTTCATGCGATTTGTGGCCTGCGCCAACGGAATTAACTTTGTTCCCGGAATCCGAGCGATCTCGTACTCATTCGGTTCGCGAACGTCAATGATTTGGATCTCGTCCCCGGCGTCAATACGACGCTTCAAATCCGTGGCGCTAGTCTCCTCGAGTTGATCTGACTTTTCTTCGTCAGGTTTCGCCCGCAGCCCGCAAAACTCTTCATAATCGATCAACTCGTTGATTGTCGGATTCTGGCTGCAAACTGGACACTTCGGATCCTTTTGGAGCTTAAACTCGCGAAACTTCATTTGCCACGCATCGAACAATAGAAGCCGATTGGTGAGGATGTCTTCTGCGCCAAGAATGATCTTGATTGTCTCGTTTGCCTGGATGGCGCCGACGATTCCCGGTAACACACCCAGCACCCCTCCTTCCGCGCACGAGGGCACCAAACCGGGCGGCGGTGGTTCTGGATAGAGACACCGATAACAGGCCCCGCGCTCCGCCCAGAAGACGCTCGCCTGGCCTTCGAAACGAAAGATCGAGCCGTAAACGTTTGGCTTGTTCAAAAGCACGCACGCATCATTAACCAAATACCGCGTGGGAAAATTATCCGTGCCATCGACGATTACATCGTAATTGCGAAAAAGTCCCAGCGCGTTCTGGCTGGTTAGCCGCGTCTCGTGCGTTTCGATCTCAACGTGCGGGTTGATATCGCCCAAGCGGTCACGCGCTGATTCAACTTTTCGTCTTCCCACATCTTTGGTGCCGTGAATGATCTGACGCTGCAAGTTCGAAGCTTCGACCAGATCGAAATCCACTAAACCAAGCCTTCCGACGCCGGCGGCGGCCAGATACATTCCCAGCGGCGCCCCGAGACCTCCCGTGCCGATCATGAGCACGCTGGCCGCCTTCAAACGCCGCTGCCCCTGGAGGCCGACCTCCGGCATGATCAAATGTCTGCTGTAGCGCGAGATCTCATCGTTCGAGAGCTCCGGCAGCTTGTCGGTAACTTCTTCTTGAGCCACCAACCCCCCGGCAATCGAAGGGACAATCATTACTTGATCGCCTTCTTTGACCGACGTGTCTGTGTTTGACTGATGGCGAATGTCCTCGTCATTCACGTAGACATTTACGAAACTACGCAGCTGGTCTTTGTCGCTGTAGAGATGCCGGCGCAACTCCGCGTGCCGGGTCGTCAACTGTTCCAGCGCTTCGCCCACGGTGCCGGCTTCCACTTCGATGCGCGAGTTGCCCTCCGTAAACTGACGCAACGCGGTCGGGATCATGATTGTGACTGACATATTTTTTCTTCCTTTCGAATGTCCTCTTCGTTGAAAGCCGTGCGATCCGGCTGCAGTTTCCACGAGCGCAAGTCCTGCGCCCGGCCCGTGTGCACGGCTAAGACTATGTATGAATAGATGGGCCACGCATGTTCGAGATCATACTGAGACGGAATAGCCGGATGATCGGGATGCGAGTGATAGAATCCAACTACTTCAAGGCCTTTTTCCGCCGCGTAACGTTCGCCGCGCAAGAGGTCTTCCGGCCGAATCAGGAAGCGATGGTGTTTGGCAGTGTTCTCGCGAGCGTTAGAAATGCGCCGGATCTCACTGATGACTTTCGCCCCGCCGTTCAAGAACTGCCCAATCAACAACCCGCAGCACTCATGCGGATACTCCTGTTCGCCATGCGTTCGGATTTCATCGGCGTGTTGTATGGAGAGTTTAATCATTAGTCGAGATAACGATCGCCTCCGTCACAAATGATTGTTACCACAACTGCATCGGAAGTCAGCGTGCGCGCGAGTCTCAACGCGGCAAACAAATTCGCGCCGGAGCTGGGGCCTACCAGTAAACCTTCCTCCGTCGCCAACCGCCGCACCATTTCCTGCGCGTCTTCAGTGCCCACTTCGACGGTCTCATCAGCCAGTGTTGAGTCGTAAATCCCCGGTACCATCGCCGATTCCATGTGTTTCAATCCCTCGAGACCGTGCAGCGGTGAATCCGGTTGGAGCGAAATGCATCTGATGGACTGGTTCAGCTCTTTCAGCCGCCGCGTGACGCCGACGAAGGTCCCGGAAGTTCCCAGCCCCGCAATGAAATGGGTCACTCGCCCCGCGGTCTGCTCCCAGATTTCGGCTCCGGTACCATCGTAGTGAGATCGCCAGTTGGCCGGATTGTTGTATTGGTCCGGATAGAAGTACTTTTCCGGTTCGCTCGCGGCCATCTCGCGCGCCACGATCTGCGCCCCATCAGTCGATTGCAGCGGATCGGTCTCAATCAGCGTGACGCCGTAGCTTTGAAGAATTCGTTTGCGCTGTGGACTGGCGTTCTTTGGCAAACAGATTGTCACCGGATAGCCGCGAGCCGCCCCGATCATCGCGTAGGCAATTCCAGTATTGCCGCTGGTGGCGTCCAGGATTGTCATACCCGGCCGCAACTCGCCGGTGAGTTCACCCTCCAGAATCATCGCCAGCGCAGGCCGGTCTTTAACTGATCCACCCGGGTTGAGATGTTCTGCCTTGGCCAATACCTCAACGCCTTCTGGAAAACTCTGGGTTACGCGATGCAGACGAAGCAATGGGGTATTTCCAATGCTCGCCTCAATCGAACCGCCGAGACGATCTACCTGTTCAAACACCCCTGCCACCCCTGCTCTCATGATGCTTACTGTTGCTCCTAACCGTGTTCGTTCGCCTGGCCGGCCCGGACACCAAGACCAACCTTCAAATCAAGAAATAAAACCGGCCGCGAATCCTGTTTGGCTCGCGACCGGTCCTGAAAACTCCTGCTGCGTTTAGTTGCTAGGTTATATGCTCCCTACGCCTGCATTTGTTCGTCCGATCGCGCCGCACACAGCGGCCGCAACAGGCGCAACAATCGCAGCAATAAACACAGCACATACGCATTGGATTCAACTAACCTTCTACAGAGAGGGACTATAGAAAGACTGGAAGACAGTGTCAAGCAGGGCAGGGGCGGAGATGGGTGAAAGATTGGAACTACTTGAACTCGAAACTAACTCTTCGGCCCAACCGCCACCGGCCGCCAAAGCGCCAGGAGCCGCTTCGCGCTCGCAGTCTGCAGCACGCTCATCACTCCCATGTATCCGAAGCCAATAAAAAACAGCGACAGGAAAGGAATCGTGCCCCACATGTGCAGGCGCGCCGCGTAGATGATGGCGAGTCCAAAGTAAAGCGCAAAAGCCAACTCAACCAAGGGTAGTAGACCTCGTTTGCGTTTGTATTTCTTGCGCTTCCAGGTCTCGTCACTTGTCTGCTCGACGCTGTACTTTGGTGTGCGCACGAACTCTGATTTTATTCCGAGCAGCGCTTCCATCACCGCACGCGCGTTGGAAAATGCCAGGCCGATGCCGAGCGCCATCACCAACGGCAGATGCAGCAACCGTGGCGCGCGCTTCTCGTCGAGATACCAGACCGCGGTACCATAAAATAGAAAGACCGAGATCGAGGAGAAGAACAAGAGCGGCAGGTCGAGAATCATCAAGTGGTAAAACGGTTGATTGTACCGCACCAACAGCAGCGGGCCCTGGAGAAAGCTCGCGACGATCATCAACGGGTAGCTGATGTTTCCGGTCAAGCGGAAAAACATCTCGAGTTTTACCCGCAACGGCAAGGGCGATCCCCAGATCCGAGGATAGAGTTTAATCCCCACCTGCATCACACCCTTGGCCCACCGGCGTTGCTGAGCTTTGAAGGCGTTGATATCGACCGGGATCTCGGCGGGCGCTTCTTCATCAAGCAAGTAAACAAACTTCCAGCCCATCAATTGCGCGCGGAAACTTAAATCAGTGTCTTCGGTCAGCGTATCGTGTTGCCAGCCGCCACTCATCGCAATGGCGCGCCGCCGCCAAATACCGGCGGTGCCGTTGAAGTTAAAGAAGCCGCCCGTGCGATTACGCGTCGTTTGTTCGACCACGAAATGGCCGTCGAGCATGATTGTCTGCAGACGCGTCAGAAGATTGTAATTTCCGTTGATGTGCGACCAACGCATTTGGGCGCAGCCAACCAGCGGATCGATAAAGAAGTCAACGAGCTTGCGGAGGCAATCCGGCTTGGGTACAAAATCGGCGTCGAAGATCGCCAGGAGTTCGCCCTTAGCGGTCTTTAGTCCCTGCTCGAGGGCGCCGGCTTTAAAACCCGTGCGGTCGGAACGATGGAGGTAATGAATGTCAAAGCCCTGCTGTGCGTATTTCGCTACTGTCGCTTCCGCGATTTTCACAGTTTCATCGGTCGAGTCGTCAAGGACCTGAATCTCGAGCTTATCTTTCGGATAGTCGATTTCGGTGACCGCCTTGACCAGTCGCTCTACTACATACATCTCGTTGTAAAGCGGGAGCTGCACGGTGATGAAAGGCAAATCTGCTTCGGCGAAATGACCCTTTGGCTGAGGGATGAACTTTCGATAGCGCCAGAAGTCGATCACCTGCTTGACCCGGTAGCCGCCATAAATCGCGAGCACAGTGAGGATCGTGAAATAGAGAATCAGGATCGTCCAATCGAACGCGTCGAGTTGATAGAGCGGGCTGATGTTGCTCCAGGTTTTGTAGACCAGGTCGCTAAAGTACCGCTCGAACAACTCGTTAGGCGTCGGTCCACTAGGTGGCACTGTATCTTGAAAAATCATGGTCTGGGTCCCATTGCCGCGCTTCTAAAAATGGGCAGGAGATTCTACCGCAGAGAGTGGGTTCGTGAGAAATTAAGAAGGGCTCCCCTTGATGTGTCTGTTATGAAATTAGGCGTCCACAAGCGTGGACATCCGTTTCTTATCCGTTCTGGTCGGCGATGCTACCGGCTTGCCCGGTGGAGATTCACGTGGCTGCTACGAGGCCCGATGAAAGAGTCAATTGGATGCCAGCGGCTTGCCCGGTGGGGGCTCACGCTTGCTGCTGAAGGTTGAGTGCCCAATCACGTTGAGCATCAGAAGAATTCACGGTAGCTGCCAACGTGAGGCCCCCTTGGGCGAGCCGAGGGCATCCTTTTTGATTCCTCCCGTTTAGTTCAAGCAACGAATTTTGTGGCGGCTCAATGAGCGCATCGGGGGGACCTTACCGCGGACGTAAAGAAGTAATACGATTATCGATCCCACGAGTGCGTAAGTCATCCTCATTGGCGTTGACCATTACACAATCTTGAAAGTCTTTTTTCCTACACACTTCCCAAGTGCCAGTGTGTACTGCAAGACTAGAGGCCTGATCGTTGAGATTCATCTGTGTTAAATCTCGATTCTCATCTGTGAAGTTGCGGCTAAGACCCTGTCGCTCTCGATCTTTAAAGAGCGTTAGTCCAGTACGTGGGGTTGTAATCTCTCTGAGAGAGGAAATCTCGTTGTTTATGGAAAAGTCGCTCAGCCGATTAATCACCTGACCGGCTTGGACCACAAGGCACCATCCCAGGAAGTCACGTCTCTCGCAAACTTCCCAATTACTGCTAAGGACTTGTAAGCTGGAGGTCGAATCATCACGTCCAATTTCCCTCAAGTCAGGTCCAAAACGCATCAAGTCTTGGCTGCCGGAGGTAAAATTCCGACCACGGTTCCTTAGACTGGTCTGAGAAAATAGCGTGATTCCTTGAGTGGCATTGTTTGGAGCCGGCACGGCTGGGGGATCGGGCAACGGCAAGAGCTGCCGGTCCATATTGTCTTGGACGCACAGATCCCTAACGAACCGCCCGAACATGCGCGGTGCATCAAGTGCGTCCGATGTGTTGTGCCCGATCAGCTGGCGAGGCATTCCGATCGAATGAGCATATTCATGAGCTAGTATTTCAAGAAGTGCACAAAAGGAATTGCTCTCGCTCAGAAATTTTCTGAAGCAGATGTGAATCCTATGTGTCATGACGCCACCGCTCCTGCCAAACCCAGCGCGGCAGCGGGGCTCACCTGGACCATGGCAGTGAACGTTTGTGTCGTCGAGCTCTCTATCCATCCGGCGCCGAATACGCTCGTCCGTTCGAGGCATCCTTCCATTAAACTCATAATCATTCTTAAGCACGCTCATATTTGCCTTCATGTAGTCGAAGGCGAGTTTTAGGTTTCCTTTTGCATCGTCTTTGCAATCTCTATAACGCCGCGCCTCTGCGGGAGTAAACAGGAAAATTAACACCAGGAAAAAGCTAAGAGCGATCAGCGGAGTCAAGCGTGACATGTGATTAATCCTCCTTCATCGGTCGTTAAGACCTGAAATCGGCCCGCCCCGAGAGGCGGCTAACGCGCCGCGTGTCTGATGACGGGCAAAAGGTACTTCTTGCCAAAGCTCGCTTCCATATCAAAGCGGCTCACCAGAACTAAGCTCTCACGCAAGTAATTCGTTCCTCCCCTCGAAATGTGTTGACGATCTACTTTCGAACTAACCGGGCGGGAAGTCTTGTAGCACAATTTCAATCTTCCGGATGAAGACATGCTAATTCCGCTCCGGTCGAAAGAGCGTTGAGCGCAGTTACCGAGACTTGGATTTCCATCAAAATCCTTGCCAGCGACGATTTGATTTAACGCACTCAACCACTCTGCGTCATGCGGATGAAGACAGCGCGATTCGCGGTCGGGCGCATGCTGTGTGTTAGGCGTGCCTTTGATGTAAATCCTAACCCTAACTAGCCCACTGCGACACCCAGAATATTACCGCGGAGAAGGCGAGCACGAACAGCACGCCCAGGATAATTCTCGTTACCGAGAAGCCGACCTGCGACGTGCTCCAGCCGTACTTTTCGGCAAACACCTTGCGACCCAACCAATCAAGGAATAGATAAATGGGTAGGGCCAGGAACAACGACCCCAACCAGCCCGGAGACCCGCTCAGGAGAAGAAGGAACAACCCACAGACAGCGATCAGGCCGAGTCCGCCAATCTTAATCAACGAAATTTTGAGACTGCTGAAATTGCCCATCGATTGCGCTCGCATCTGAGTTCGTTTCTCTAACTGACACATCCTACTCACCAATTCCGCACGAAGATCCAGATCCCAAGGGCAATTAACAAGACCGCACCGGCAGTCACGATGATCGTAGGTATCGCCTCAGGTTCGCTGAAAAACATAATCGTTGAGGCGAAATAAATGAGAGGCAACATGATGCCGGCAAAAACCATCTCCAGACCCGCCATCCGGTTACCAGACCGCCGCCGTTTTGCCCTTTGCTCCTCGCTCATTTGCATGACTGGAAGGCGAAAGATTTGCAGCCAGGCGACTTGGGGGAACCAGTGAGCTAGCCGCGACAGTACGAACACAATCGCGATCGCGCCGAGCAGGACCGCCTCTACGTTGTCGGGAAGGAATGTTTCCATTCGTTGGATGCCGCCTTTGCATAGATTATCCCACCGGGGTTGGTGCCTTTTCCTCTTTGTAAGTAATTGGTGAGGATCGCGCGTCGGCTAGTTGCTTAACGACCTTGGTTATAAAGTCGGCGACCGTATTGCTCACCTCCGGCTCAGGCAGAGATTTGCTGGCGGGACGGGTGAATTTTATTAATCGGTTCCAATCATATGCGGCATAAAACATTACCGGCATTGTCCTGGTAATCGGATCAGGATGGTTAGTACGGAGTTTAATAATGAAGTTTACGCCCTCATGGATATCAACTCCGCCGGTCAGCTTGTAGCTATCACCTTTCCGCTGCACATCGGTAATAATCAAATCGAAATCGTTATCGGTATTGAGAATCTGCTCCGCCGTCTCACTTGAGACTGCTGAAACCACTTCCACGCCTAAGGCACGCAGCAACCGCCGCTCGCCAATAACATTGCCCGGTTTATCATCGATCCATAGCACCCTGCTTCTGGGTATAGTCTCAAGTTCATTCTGCAGATAAGACAACTTCCGGCGAAGTTTCTCATCCTGGATTCGGTCAAGCCCTAATCCGGCTATCGCACCCTGAACTTGCGGGAGTTCGAGCGATAGTTCAATCCCAGCGGCTTTAAAGGACTTCAATCTTTCAAACGGTACGACGTGCAGCAGGAAGGCCAGAGCAAGCAGAGCAAAGAACGTCATGTCCATCCGCTCGGCGATTTTGTCATGAAGGATCAATCGAGTAACCGCAAGTAGAATGAATAATACCGAGAGTACTGTGATTATTTTGTTCGTTCGCATATTCTGATGTGCGGTTGTCTGCGAGTCATTTTCAGAGCCGAGCTTAAAGGAATTGTCAGGCGCCTTTTACCCATACTGGGATCAGCGCTGTGACTTGCGGCGGACCTGACAGAAGCGGCTCGACGTCTTGCAGGTAGGCGGCATAGCTCTCAGTCTTCAGGAAATCCTGTGATGCTTCTACACTTGCATATTGTTGAAATGCGCAGATTGAATCCGGGTCATCGTTGTCAAAGCAATAAAAGTACGCGATGTGGCCGGGATTTGCTGAGATGGCTGGCGCCATGTGCTTTTCCCAGACTCTACGCACTTCGTCTCGTTTTCCGGACTTCGTCTGGTGCCTAACGATCAGTGCAAAAGAAGTCATCTGAATCCTTATGAAAATGGTGAACAATGCCCCGGCATTAGTAGCGCAACTCGCGGCGGACAATATTAGCCTTTCAAGAAAACAACCAGCACCCACAGTAGGAACAGCGTGAAAGTCATCGCCAGGCCGCCAAAGAGAATTTCAGTGAAAGCGGTAGTCCACCCCTTGACTCTCCAACGTTCGTGCGTGCGTCGACGAAAGGACGGAGACAAGAGATACCGCCAACCGGCGAGGCCGTCAATTATCCAGCTTAAGAGTTCTAAGGTGTCAGCGGGCATCTTTCGAATCCTCCGCTCAGTGAAGCAATCGAACGTCTGAGTTGACCTGGGCGCTGAAAATCAAGGATGAAGGGGGGAAGGATGAAGGATGAAATATCCGCGGTCTCATCCTTCATAATTCATCCTTCATCCTTGCTCTTGCTCTCGCTCGTTTTCAACGATTTGTTGGGAGGCACCTTCCCCCGATCATGCTCGCTACTCATCGGTCAACTCCTGAAGACGAATCGTCTGTCCGGTGGCCAATCGACCAGTGCGAATGACGGTGCCGTAAATTCCGGCGTTGTTCTGATGCGTACGAACAATCGACTTCAGCACCTCCGGAGCGGAACGTCCCGAATCTGGATCAAAGTTGACCATCGAGCAACGGGCATCGCGCCTCGTGACGCTGACGCGTGGCCCCTCGCCCGGCTCGCCGAACAAGAGGACGCCTCCCAGCCATGTGTCCTCCTGGAAAGGGCTTGGTCGCAGCAGACGAACCACGATGTTCGGGCGAAATCGTCGCACGTCTGAACCTCTTCCCGCCAGCCTTCCAATCTCCTGGACAGTGTCTGCCGCGATCACCGAGACGCTCGCCTCGTCGAAGACGCCGTCACGCAGGTGCATCATTTGGACAGGAGCCTTATGGCGACGCTCGATTTCCGCGGCCAATTCTTCTCCGAAGACCTCTAACTCTTTGCCTTCCGGCGTCCGGATGTGTGTAGGGAGGTCCGCTGGGACGCCGTCTTCATGCCGGAGCGGAGTAAACAGGAGCAGATCGGGCAGCTTGCTTGCAGTCAGCCAGGGAAAGCCGCTTTGCTCCTGCGTCCGCCGGAGTGCGAGACGCCTGTCACCGTCGATTCCGTGCCAGCCCAGATTGGCGACTTCAACCCGCTCGCCGGCCATGGATTTCACCGGGTAGCGGAAGATTGCTTCTACTTGTCCGATCTCGATGGTCATAGATGTCGAGCCAAAGAATTTCGGGTAGTGTCCTAATCTGAAACTGAGATTAGGACACTACCGAACTGCGTCAATAATACCTTTTTCACCCTGTAGGGGTGTGATGTTTATAGCTGAGACGCCCCAGACCCATCCGGCGCCGGTCGGAGGAGCGGAACTCAAGGCTGAGGTACCAGTCTAGCTTCATCCCGCTCCTCCGACCGGCGTTAAGGTTGTCGGGATGTTCAAGGCTATAAGTATCTCACTCCTACCGGAGTGAAGAGGCGGCAAACTGTGAGTTGAGTGTCGGTGGTTCTTCGGTTAATCAAACAGCGCTGCTTCAACCAATCTTGCTTTTCGGTGCACTCGCGCTCCTTGCGGTTGTTGATTCAAACTCCAAGTTGCCTCTAACCCTGGCTTAGTTCAACACCGAATTGTGTGGCGGCTCACTTGAGTGGCTGGTGAGTTGACTCTACTCTCCGCGCCACACCAATTCTTATCTCGTTATGGTGCCCGTTTTTATCGCTCAACCCTTTTCAGCAGAAGTTTGAACCCTCGTTGCCTCAGGCGGGAAACTGCCTTTGAGAAAAGTCTCGACAGTCTTGAAAAATATCTCCGGCTGTTCGACGTGCGGGAGATGTCCCGCGTCGTTGATTATAAGCAATTGCGCGTTTGACATTGCTGATGCCCACGCCTCTGGCGATTTAACGAGAGTCGGGTCTGCCGCGCCGTGCACGACTAAAACCGGAGCTTTGACCGCTCCAAGCAACGACAGTAAGTTCCAATCGCCGAGCGAATTAATAATTTGCTCGTTGACGAACTGCTGATACCGCACGGCATCATCCGAACCTGCACAAACGTCGCCTTTCACAAGCGCAGCATTTTCCGCCTTTGCAACGTAAAAAGGAAGGAGTAGTTGATAAAACTCGCGGCAGACGGCTTTCGGATCAGAGGCTTTCACCCAGTTTTGCGGGTTCGAGACAAATTTATATCGCTCTTTCTGTTCGGCAGAAAACTGCCGGTTTATCCGCGACAGCATTTCTCCGTCAGCCTTATCCGTCAAAGCCTTCGTCGGTTCGCCGGGACTGTGAAATATCATTCGCTCAATCTTGTCAGGATGCGCCGCGGCATAAAATCCAATTAGAATCGCGCCCCACGAATTCCCCAAAAGTGTCATTTTGTCCAGTTTGAAAAACAGCCGGACGGCTTCCAAATCATCGACGTGTTTGGAGATTGAAAGTTTATCGGGGTCTTTGATTAAATCCGAGCGCCCGCCCCCGCGCTGGTCGTAATAGATGACGGTGCGACTTTTCGCCAGCGGTTCTAAATCGGGCAAAATCGAATCGAGCGAGTTGCCGGGGCCGCCGTGAACAGCAATCAAAACGTCAGGGCCGCTTCCGACAATCTTATAAAACAATCGAACGCCATCCGACGTGCGAATGTAGCCTTCGCGGGGCGATTGCGCTAAACGATTGCTGCACGCTTGCCAGGGGAAAATGAACAAAAGTAAAAATAATAGCTTCTTCATATCGAACTGCATTGTGTCGGGAAAGCAACATAACGCCCGGCATCAGCGGCGCCCCCGTGCAACTATCATGAGAGACTTCGTGGCGGGGCGTCGGGTGCATGCCGTTGTTGAACTAGCGCTGCGCGCAGATAGAAAACTTTCTCTCGGCGTTCTCTGAATAACTCGATCATTCTCCCTCACGAGTCCATTCTCGTTACACTTCCCGAATCAACGACAGGTAGTGTCACCAACCATGCGACGGCGTGACACTGCCGGTCGCAACTTCTTCTATCTGGAGGTGTCACTATCACTGAACTACGAAAGAGAATGATCGAGTGTCTGCAGTTGCGCGCGGGCTGTCCGAGCGCACTCAAGAGAGTTACGTCCGGGCAGTACGCCAACTGGCGGGAACACTATCACAAAACTTTTGGCTCAACACTATCAAAATCGACAAGGACCGCGTCGAAGTAGTCATGGTCGCCAGACCTGATCAACGAGGAAGAGCTGCGCGAGTAAACTCTCCATGCTGTAACGTCTTCACCCCGGTAGGGGTACAATCTTTATAGCCCGCAAATCCCAAAAATTCTCTTTCCGCCGGGCGGAGGAGCGGATCCCAAGTTGAGAGCCACGAGACAAGCTTCGTTCCGCTCCTCCGCCCGGCGTAAATGTTGAGTGGGCGTTCAAGGCTATAGATCTCTCACTCCTACGGAGTGAAGACACTTCGCTGCTTCAAAGTTGACTATTCAAACTCCAGGTAGCTCCGCTTAGTTCAACACCGAAACTGTGTAGCGGCTCACTTGAGTGGTTCGTGGGTTGACTCTACTCACCGAGCCAGTAGCCACTCGTCGTCCTGGCCGAGGGCCGCGCCAACAACTAGCCCGAGCACCAGAACAGTTAAGATTATTTTGCCAGTCAGCAACGGCATTCGTTACAAAGCAACTACACATTCTTATATACGCGCTCAATAATACCGCTCCAGCTGAAACTATGCGACAAGCGCTCGATAAATACGCGGAATCGGTATTATCCGCCGGACGCTTCATAACAGCAGCTCATTCCTTATTTCCGCAAACTAAACTTCTTGACCCAGATCTGGGATTCCAACTTCTAGCCCTTCCCGACAGATGAGAATTTCAACTCTGACCTGGTGTCCTGTCCCAGAATTAAATGGATTAAGTTAAGTCAAACTACCAACAGCAGGAGCGAGGCAGCGAAAGCGTCGATCCACGAATTCACACGAAACTACCCGAAGAAAAACTTCGTGTTTGTTCGTGTTGTTTTGTGGATCGTTCTGGTTATGCCCGCCACTAAATCTTCGTAACTTGAACCACGAACCATCGGCTCAGGCTAATAATTAAAGTGGAAAGTCTCCGAGGTAAGGAAGGATCAGGGCGGTCCCAGCGGCAGCACGATCACTGCGATTTCTGCGGCACCATCAGCCTGAGCCTGATCGAGTGCACGCGGGCTTTCTCACTTTCTGACAACGTACCAGTTGTTCTGGATGTCATGGGACAGTTCATGCTTCGCTACAGATCGGAACCCCGCCCGCTGGAGATATTCCCGAGTCTTCTCCTCGCCCCACATCGCGCCAAGCCCTTCGCCTCCCTGGGCCAATGACACAGTCATGCAGTGGAGGCAGGACACGGTGTAGAGAAATGTCCCGATCGGATGATCGATGTTTCTGTGAACGTGGCTCGATCCTTTAATGTCTTGCATGAGGTAGACGCCATCGCGCTTGAGCGCGCGGTGAATGCCCTTCAAGAGGTTGAGCGGCTTGCTCTGATCGTGCACCGCGTCGAACGTCGCGATGAAGTCGAACGACTCGGGTTCGGCCGTCTGGTCGAATTCGCTGAGATCGACCGTGGCGAATTCGACGTTCCTCAACCCCTTGGCTGAAGCCTCCTCACGCGCGGCCCGAATGGCTTCCTGCGAAAAATCCATTCCTACGAAGCGGCTGCTCGGGAACAGTTCCGCCAACCGGTTGAGGGTGCGGCCGCTGCCGCATCCGGCATCGAGTCCTCGCAGGCCGCGTGCGAGTTGGTCTGCCAGATCTGGAATGAGCGGGAGGATATGAGACTCAAGTGACGAGAGCACGGACAGACCACTATCTTCGGCCATCACCGCATGGAACCGAGGGAATCGTTCATACGAGACGCCGCCGCCGTTCTTGAAGCATTCGACAATCTCTTCCTCCACATTGCCGAGGAGCGGGATATACTGAGCGAAAACGGCAAGGTTGTCAGCCCCGGCCGCGCGCGTCAGGTAGGCCGCGTGCTCCGGCGGCAAGTGATAGCGGACACTTTCCGGATCCACGCTGATGACGCCCGAGGTGACCATCGCTCCAAGCCACTCGCGCACATAGCGCTCGTTGAGCCCAGCCCGCGAGGCAATCTCTTCCGACGTCTGCGGTGGCTGACCGCTCATCGCGTCGAAGAGACCAGCGCGATGGCCGAGGGAGGCCATCAGGCACAACGCGCCGTCGTTGAGCGCACCCAACAGGCGACCGGCGAAGGCCTCCGCTTTCTTTGGATCAAAGTTGGAACCTGGCTCACGCTCCGGCATTACTGTTACCTCCCACTTTTTATTCCGCCCAACGGTTGCGTTAACGCCGCGGCGATTAGCAACTACTTTCGAATCATACGGGGAAGTTGAGAAAGAGGTTATCCGCGCTCCGTTTCAAAGAATTTTTCGCGCGCCCCGGAGTTAGCCACATGCGTCCTTATTACTGAAATTTTTCAGGTTGGTCTGTCCAGCCTATCAACCCAGTCGCGCTCTTGATTTTGACCCACCACTCCACCCGCAATTATTTTTCGAGCCGGCCCCAACAGTTTGGCCATTCATTTTTCATCCTTCATAATTCATCTTTATATCCTTGCTCTTGCTCTCGCCTCTTCGCTTCTAACGATTTTAGGCAAGACCATACACCGATACGTGACGGCCGGCCTCTGGCTTGTACGGCGACCCGCACCAGTCGCCATGGCGCTCTTTCAGTACCAGGCCCGCCTTGGCGGCGAGCGCATCCAGGTCCTCTACTTCCGGGTAAAGCAGTTCTACCTCGTATACTCGGCGACTCATTCTAGTTTCGAGCTCGTGTCGAACACTAGAGCGTATTCCCTCGTCTGTAATTTCAGCCTCTGCATCAAACGGTCGGCACACTTCGATTACGAACACCCCACTGCTTTTGAGTACCTCTGCAACATGCTGCAGGCAGTGAGCCTGGCTTTGGCGCGTTGTCAGCAAGCAGAACGTATCGACCAGGGCGAAGACGAGATCAAACAGCTCCGGCAGACGAACAGTCGCAAAGTCTCCCTCCACGATGCGAATGCGATCCGCACCGGGTTTGCGTCGAAGTTGAGCCAACATTGCGGAAGAAGACTCGATTCCGGTCACGGTCAGGCCTTTGGCCAGGAGAGCGAGCGCGGTCCGGCCAGTTGCCAGGCCGAGTTCGAGGACCGATCCGCCTCGGGCCAGGCGGCAGAGGGCACGGATGACATTTGCCTGCGGCGGGCCATAGATTTCATCGTAGAAGTCGGCACAGTTGTCGCCATAGGTCGACCAACTCATAGGTCAATAGTCTCACTTCCTTGAGGCTTTATTGTCAGATATGAACTTGTGTTTGTAGAACTTGTGGCGGATGACACGCGGATCACGAGAAATCTCACCACAGTGATTTGCCTCGACCACGGTTTGGTTTCTGAAAGCAATGAAACTCATAACTTAAAACTCTTAGGATCGGAAGATCAAGGGCGTCGGCCTCGGCCTCAACCCACCTCTCATTCTCCCCATCCTTTTTAGGTTGGGGTCCCAAGTCGGGTTATGCGGCGCGCAACCATTTTAATGGTTTCCATCCGCTCCATTCCAATCAAGCTTCGGTTGGGATTCGAGCGTGTCCCCATCAGCTCGTTTATGAAAACCATTAAAATGGTTGCGTTCATCCGTGGTGCTGCCAATCCCCATCCCAAAGGTTGGGGTGAATGAAAGGCAGAGCTTTCACACAGTCTCGGTAGCGTCGGGTCAACGATTGCCGTGTGAGCGCTGATTACCGTAAGCGGTTCTGTTGGGGGTGGTGCGGGGCCGAGTTGGGTAATGTAAGTGATGGTGATTGAGTAGTGTGAACGCTGACTACCGTAAGCGGTTCTGTTGTGGGGTGGTGCGCGCCGAGTTGGGTAGTGTAAGTGATGGTATTGAGTAGTATGAACGCTGACTACCGTAAGCGGTTCCGTGGTGGGGTGGTGCGCGCCGAGAAATACAGTCACAGGAACTACTCAAATTCGGCGGTGGGGAGAGCTGTAGTCGCTGGGGGCCGTAATTGACGCCTGCGGGATCGAAACCGGCGCGGCATCGGGATGGTGCGCCGATGCGCCAGGTGCAGTCTGTTCCGTGCGACGGTTCACTTGTGCCGTGCGACGGTTCAAGGGTGCAGTGCGCTCAGACTTTGAGGACTGCCGGGACTGTGAGCGCCGCAACACTTCTACCAAACCTGGCAAGATGTAAAAAACCGACACGATGCCGAGCAGCGCCGCCGTTAGGAAACGCGAGGAGTGGGTGTTTTCCCAAATGCCAAACAGCCCCAGACCAAAATCGATGGCGAGTGGGGTGGCAGCAATGAGGAGCCACTTCCTGTCCGGCGTCTGAGTTCGTCTGAGCGAAGTGACCAGCGGATAAAATACAACCGCCGCCGCGAAACCAAAATAGAGACCGGTACACCGGGCACAAACGGCTAACGGATGGCCGGAAACAAAGAACGAACGCTCGGGCGCTTGATGGCAGACGTAACTAAAAGCCTGGTACAAAGGCAGCGAGAAGAGCTCGAGACCATTAGCCCGCGCCAGCGGAGTGCCGGCGATCAGCGCCAGCCAGAGCAACGCGCTCGCAGTGACAACCGCCCACAGTATTAATGGCCGCCGGTCACTGGCGAACTGGGAAATGTATTGATCGGGCGGCAGGTACATTGATGGTCTTTGGGCTTTGGGCTTTGGGCTTTGGGCTTGGGGTTTAGTGCTTTGTGCTTGGTTCTTTGTGCTTGGTTCTTCGTGCTTGGTTCTTTGTGCTTGGTTCTTTGTGCTTGGTTCTTTGTGCTTGGTTCTTTGTGCTTGGTTCTTTGTGCTTGGTTCTTAAATCTTGTAGTTGTACAAAGCTCAAAGTTCAAAGACCAAAGCTCAAAGACCAAAGACCAAAGACCAAAG
>Ga0187893_10003477_pt1 | contig 31877 bp, 30 predicted proteins | sample MA1701074metaG_FD_139574 | JGI IMG/M metagenome (GOLD analysis project Ga0187893, IMG submission 139574) | White microbial mat communities from a basaltic lava cave in the Kipuka Kanohina Cave System on the Island of Hawaii, USA - MA170107-4 metaG ...
AGACGATAGAGAGCCGGATACAACGTCCCCTGTCCCAGCTGCAGCACGTTCTCGGACCATTGCTCGATGCGCTCGGTGATTCCCCAGCCGTGCATCGGCTCCAGCCGCAGCGCTTTCAGGACCAGCATGTCGAGCGTTCCCTGCAGGACCTCGCCTCGTTCCTTCGCCATCGGCCATTCCTTTCGATAGACGAAAGGAAGGATAACAGGGTTGCTTTCGACGGTCAAAAGGAGGGCTGGCCGGTGAATCCGGTGCGGAGCTAGAGGCCGTCCTGGAAGGCGCGCTTGACCTCGCGGATCCGTTTCTCGTCACGCTTGTAGAACGTCCACTGCTTGATCCGTTTGCCGCGGATCAGCCCGGCCTGGGAGAGGACGCGCAAGTGCTCGCTGGCGGTGGGGGCGCTGATGCCCAGCTTTTCGGCGATGAACAGGCCGCAGACGCCGTCCTTGACCAGGTCGCCGTCCTTCTGGGGAGGGAAGTGCCTGGCCGGCGCCTTCAGCCAGGTGAGGATTTGCAGGCGGCGATCGTTGGCCACCGCCTTGGCCATCTGCGCGGACAACACGCCGTGGAATTTGTCATTTAGCTAACAGGCAAGTCAACCCGACGGGCGTGAGCCTTCCGCTATACTCGTCGTCGCTGTGTCCGCCGCCGTTGTTCGTCTCACGGTTGCCATCCTCGCGGTGCCGATCGCGATGGCAGCGCAAGCGACACGCCCTGCCGGCCGGCCCAATCTCGAGGGCGTGTGGAACTCGGCCACGGCCACCCCCCTTGAACGTCCGCAGCCGCTCAGGGACAAGCCGTTCTTCACCGCGAAGGAAGCCGCCGAATGGGAACGGCAATACGCCGAGCGGAACGCAGAGCCCACGCCGGAAACGCTGGCGAAGAGCAAAGGCACCGGGACCTACAACACATTCTTTCGCGAGTACGGGACGCGCGTGGTCAAGACGCTGCGGACGTCGATCATCACCGAGCCTGCCGACGGACGCATTCCGCCGCTGACACCGCAGGCGGAAGCGCTCCGGCGACACCGCGTGGAACAGATTCGAACGATGGAGCATCCTGAAGGCCTCGGCCTCCAGGACCAGTGTCTGACGTTCCTGTCTTCGGGACCGCCGCTGCTGCCGTACACCTACAACAGCAACTACCAAATCGTGCAGACCGATAAGGTCATCGTGGTGCACGCGGAGATGCTCGCCGAGGCGCGGCTGATCTACCTCGATGGCCGGCCGCATCCACCGCCAGCCATCCAGCAGTGGTCGGGGCATTCAGTCGGCCGCTGGGAGGGCAACACCCTGGTGGTGGATACGACGAACTTCAACGACGGCCGCGGTTTCTACGGCGATGCGGGCGGCAACTTCGCGTGGGACCGCCATCTCCGTCTCATCGAGCGTCTCAGCCTGCTCGACCGCGATACGCTGCTGTATCAATTCGAGATCGACAACCCCACGGCCTACACGCGAACGTGGAAAGGGGAGTTGACGCTGATGCGAACCGACGGCCGCATCTACGAGTTCGCCTGCCATGAGGCGAACTACTCGCTCGAGAACATGCTGCGCGGCCAGCGCGCCGCAGAGGGGCGGCCGGTTGGCCGCGGCAAACCCCGGCAGTAGCCCGCCGGCCCTTGATTCACCCGTCCCAAGCGCTAAATGTCTGCGCGTCGTTGTTTGGTTTGAATCCCGTCTTCAGCGCCGTGCCGGCGCAGGAGCGTGTGATGAACCTACATGTGGCGAGGGTGGTGATAGCGGCGTCGGTCGTGTTCGTGGCGGCGGCGGGCAGCGTCGAAGGTCAGGGCGCCTCGACGGGGGCCATCTCAGGAGTGGTAGTCGACAGCGATCGGGCCGTCGTGCCCGGGCGCCGACGTCGTCGTCGCCAACAAGGCGACCGGCGAAACGTTCGCGGCCTTGACCTCCAGTCAGGGCGTCTTCTCGGTCCCGTCTCTGATTACGGTCACGTATACCGTGACCATTTCACACCGGCTTCAAGACGGCCCTGATCGACAACGTGGTGGTCAATGCCGGCGTGCCGGCGAACGTGCGCGCGATTCTGGAAGTCGGCGGGTTGACCGAGCAGGTGGTGGTGCAGAGCACCGCCGAACTGCTGCAAACGCTGAGCGCCACCGTGGCGACCACCCTCGACACCCGTGAAGTGGCGAGCCTGCCGCAGTCGAGCCGCAGCGCGTTCGACTTCGTGGTGTTCCTGCCGGGCACCAACACTGCCGGCGGCTCGCGCGAGTCGCTGATCAACGGCTTGCCGCAGGGCACCATCAACATCACGCTCGACGGCGTCAACATTCAGGACAACACCAACCGGACGACCGACGGCTTCTTCGCGATCGTGTCCCCGCGCCTTGATGCGGTGGAAGAAACGTCTCCACCGTGGCGCAGGGGGCCGAGGGCACCGGCATGGGCGCGTCGCAGATTCGCTTCGTGACCCGTTCGGGCACGAACAACTTTCACGGCAGCGGGTTCTTTGGGTATCGCAGCGATGGGTTGAACGCCAACACCTGGTTCAACAAGCGCGATGGCATCGAGAAGGCCGCTCTGCTCCGTAAACAGCCAGGATTCAACATCGGCGGACCGATCATGTTTCCAGGCTTCAACGGCCGCAACAAGGCTTTTTCTTCGTCAGCCGCCACGATCACGCAAACAAGGATCAGCTTGAGTAGTCCGCGAATCATCTTCAGCCTCCAGGCCGGGGCGAAAGCATTGACCGTGCCACGTCATCCAGAACAAAAGTCTCAGCGATTGGGGCCAAACCCCGGCGCCACGGTAATGTCTTGACCGTGTCGCGATTGTCCGTGGTGGCGGTGTGGTGGGCGGCATGCCTACTTTGGAGCGCTGGATGGCTCTTCATCAAGCTCGGCCTGCAGGATCTTCCGCCGCTGACGTTTGCGGCTACGCGGCTGGCGCTGGCCTTCAGCGTCCTTGCCGTGATCGTGTGGCTGCGACGCGAGTGGGGCGCGTTGCGCAGGGCGGACCTTGCGACGCTCGCCTTGAGCGGGCTGCTGCTGTTGGGCGTCAACTACGCGCTGACGTTCTGGGGCGCCCAATACCTGCCGTCGGCCATCACGTCGGTGCTCCAGTCCACCTCGCCGGTCTTCGGCTTCTTGATCGGCACGGCCACGGGCGTCGAGCGGTTCTCGATCGCCCGGGCGATCGCGCTTCCGGTCGGCGTTGTTGGCGTGGCGTTGATCTCGAGTGGTGAGTTCGATGCCGGCAACCTGTCGCGGCTCGGCAGTGCCGCGGTACTTGGCGGGGCTGCGTGCGCCGCGATCGCATACGCGATTGTGAAACGGCGCGTGGTTCACCTGCCGCCGACACTGATGGTGGCCACCCAGACGTTTTGCGCGTTCGTGCCGCTGTCGCTGTCGGCGGTGTTCTTCGAGGGCTCGCCGCTCGACGCCAACTGGACGTCACGCTCGCTGGCGGCGTTGTTCTATCTGTCAATCGCCAACTCGGTGATCGCGTTCAGCCTGGGTTACTGGCTCTTGAAGCGCCTCAGCGCGACGACGGTGCTGGCGATGGGGCTGGTGCAGCCGCTCGGGGCTGCCATGCTCGGCGCGGTGATTCTTGGCGAGCGATTCGGAATGCCGGCCGCGCTCGGCGGCGCCTGCGTTCTGGTCAGCACCGCGGTGATCCTGCGCAACGACGCGGCGGTATAATCGCCCGCAATCGGGTGTCATCCTGGAGGTTTCCATGCTCGCTTCAGCCTCAGCCGTATCCAGCTTATCTCGCCGGAGCCTTCGCGGGGGCGGGCGTATCGCCGCCATCGTGGCGATCGCGGCAGTGAGCCTTCCATCGCTGCGGGCGCAGGATGCTCGGCGGCCCATGTCGTTCCTCGACATGCAGCAGATGAAGCAGGTCGGCTCCCCGACGCCAAGCCCGGACCGCCGGCAGCTGCTCTATACGCTGTCGACGCCCGACTGGAAAGAGGCCAGGCGGCAAACCGATCTCTATCTGGTGTCGATGCAGACCGGCGTCTCGTCGACGCGGCAACTGACGTTCACCAAGGACAAGAACGAGACAGCGCCGCAGTGGACCTCCGACGGCACCCAGTTTTTCTTCCTGTCGAATCGTGAAGCGCCGGAGAATTCGGCGTCGCGCAATCAGCTCTACATCATGCGCGCCGACGGCGGCGAAGCCCGCCGGCTCACGGATGCGCGCGAAGGCGTGCAGGAGTACGCGCTGAGCCACGACGGACGCTGGCTCGTCTATCGCACCGGCAAAACGGGCGAAGAGCAACTGCATCGGCTCCCGGTCGACACCATCGACACCGCGACCGCCGAACAAATCACCAGGCATCCGACCGGCGTCCGCAGCTGGCAGTGGGCGCCCGACGGCAGGCGAATCTATTTCGTCACACCCGATCGCATCGACGAGGACGAGAAGGCCCGTCGCGAGAAAAAGTTCACGGTCAACATTCGCAATCCCGAAACGCCGGTGGCCAGCCTCTGGGCGCTTGACCTCTCACCGCTTGGCACCAGGCGGCTGACCAACGACACCACCTACTCGGTCGACGATTTCACCATCTCGGACGACAGCAAGTGGATCGGTTTCCGCGGCCTGTCGGCGAACCGCTATCAGCGCGGCATCACGCAGGAAAACCTCTACAGCGATCAGTACCTGGTCGACGCGGCGACGGGGGCCGTCGAGCGGCTGACGAGGAACACCGAAGTCGGCGAGAGCGGCCTGCGCTTCTCGCCCGATTCGAGCAAGGTCGCCTACTCGGCGCCCGACAGCGGCGACGGGTATTCGATGACCAACAACCGCGTCTACGTGCGCGCGGTCGCCGATCGCGGCAGGCCGTTTCAGAAAATCGGCACCACGTTCGACGGCGACGTCAACATCGGGTTCTGGGCCAAGGACGGCAATACGATCTATTTCAACGAAGGCATCAAAGCCACCAATCAGATCGTGTCGCTCGACGTGCGCTACAACACGGTCCGTCCGCTCACCGAAGAGAAGGCCAGCGTGTCGATCGATTACCACGAGCGGACCGGCGCGCTGTTGATCAACTACGCCGACGGCGCGACGCCGCCCACGCTGTTCACCGTCGACGCCATCGCCGATGCCAGCACCCGCGGCAAGTGGCGGCAACTCACCGATCCCAATCCGCAGGTTCGCGGCTTCAACCTCGGCCCACAGGAAGAGATCACGTGGAAGTCGAAAGACGGTTCGATGGTCGGCGGCGTGCTGGTGAAGCCGGTGGGGTATCGCGCCGGACAGCGCTATCCGCTGATCGTGGCCATACACGGCGGGCCGGCTTCGGCCGACATCCTGTCGTTCAACGGCGGCTACGGCTCACAAGTGTGGGCCGGCGCGGGATACGTCGTCCTGCGCCCGAACTATCGCGGCTCGACCAACTACGGCAACAAGCATCAGACCGACATCGTCGGCAACTACATGGCGCCGGGATTCGACGACATCATGGCGGGCGTCGATCATTTGATTGCGCAGGGCATCGCCGATCCTGACCGCATGGGCGCGCTGGGCTGGAGCGCCGGCGGCCACTGGTCGAACTGGATCCTCACGCATACCGATCGCTTCAAGGCGATCAGCACCGGCGCGGGGACGTCGAACTGGATTTCGATGTACGCGCAAAGCGACGTGCAGCGCAACCGCCAGTTCTATCTTGGCAACAAGCTGCCGTACGACGATTTTGACGCCTACTGGAACCAGTCGCCGCTGAAGTACATCAAGAACGCGAAGACACCGACCATGATCCACGTCGTGGAAGGCGATCCGCGCGTGCCGAGCCCGCAGTCGGTGGAACTGCACATGGCGCTGAAACAGCTCGGCGTGCCGACGGAGCTCTACATGTATCCTGGCAACACGCACGGCATCCCCGACCCGCGCAATCAACTCGTCAAGTCGGTCAGCGAGATGGCGTGGATGGACTTTTACGTGCGCGGGATGGGGAAGAAGTTCGCGTGGCGCGATGTGCTGCAGACCCTGGAGGACGAGGCGGCGCGTCCAAAGATTGCCACCGACTCCGGAGGCAAGCAGCAATAGTCAGATCAACATACCGGAGGCGGCAATTCCGGCGACGATCAGCGCCGCCAGCACGCCGACCTGCGCCAGCGTGCGGCGCAGCGGGTGGTCGGCGGCGGTGTGGTTGACGAATCCGAACCACAACAACGCCGGCACCATCAGCACGGTCAGCACCCGAGCCGCGACGAGCGCCGCTTCGGTGTGATCGGCAGGCAGCGGAGCACCCAGCCGCGTCGAAAACAGCACGACCGCGGACCGCGAGGTTTGAATGAAAATGGCCACGCCGATGCCGACAGGCAGCGACCATGCCATCGCCTTGACCCCGCTGCTCACCAGCGACGAGATATAGAGGCTGCTCGACGTCAGCACGACGACAACCAGCGTGATGTTTGTCGCCAGTGCGGCGCGCGTCGACATCGACGCGTCGACCGGCGCCATCAGCGTGATCAGTACCGCTGGCATCGCCACACCGAGCAACACCGCCAATACCAGTGAGACGGCGCTCTTGAGCGCCCATTGCTTCCAGGCCCCGACGGGTTGCAGCAACTGCACGTCAAGCGTGCCCTGTTGTCGCTCTTCGGCGCTTGCCACGGCGCCGATCACAATGGCCAGGCCCAGGCAATACAGCAACAGCACCGCTTCGAGTGGAAGGATCACGGCTGGTGGCGCCGAATCCCGCCAGACCATGCCCATCGCCCAGATGACGCAGTACACCACGGTGATGGCGATCGTCAGCTGCTGCAGATGAATTTCCTTCGCGAGCAGCGCCCGCCACGGCGCGGCGCGCCGGACGCCCGCCCGCGCGCCCAGCCAATTCGGCAGGGACAGCGATATCGGCGTGCCGTCGACCGCTTCGAGCCGGCCGGACGTCCGCCAGGTGAGCGCCCCGAGAATCGGGCACACGAATAGCGCCAGTGGCACCCACCGATCGACAAGCCGGGCTGTCAGGATCTCGCCCGGGACGGCGAACGCCATCCAGGCCACGAGGATCGCGATCACCCAGAGCGTCATCGGCCCACTCGTGCCAAGAATGGCCCCGGCCAGCGTATTGCGACAGATCATCGCGAACAACGGCGCGGCAAACACAGCCGCGACGATTGGCAGGATGATGAACCGCGACGAGTCATTGCCGCGAAATCCGTCCGCCCTCAAGACCAAAGCCGCCCCTGCCGCCAGGGTCGCGAGCAGCGCGCCTGCAGTCAGGTATTTCGCCGCAATCAGTCGCCAGCGCGTCACCGGCTGCACCAGCAGCATCGGCAGCGTGCGATGTCCGTACTCGTGTCCGAAGGCATGCGCGCCAATGGCGACGACGCCGGCACCGTACCCAATGAGACCAAGATCGGAGAATGAATTCCGACGCCACAGGAAAGCGGCCACGAGCGCCGCCATCGTGGCGACCCAAATCGGCAGCAGCGCGCGGAACTCTTTCGCGATGAGCGGCAGCGATGACGGCGCGCGCGTCATGCCAGGGCAGCCTCAGGTTGCAACGTCGACACGAAGATTTCCTCGAGCGACTGGTGGCGCTCGGCCCGCGCCCGATCGGCGTCCTGCGTCAGCACGTTGCGGCCGCGATCGATGATCGTGAATTCGTCGATCAGGCCTTCGAACTCGGAGATCAAGTGGGTCGAAATCAAGACGGTCCGGCGCGCCGGGTCGCCATCCTGATAAGCGCCGATGACGGTGCGGATGAACTCGCGGCGAACGATCGGATCGAGGCCGGAGGTTGGCTCGTCGAGCACGAGCAGGTCGGGCTCGGGGCAGATGGCGCAGACGAGCGCCAGTTGGGTGCGCTGTCCCTTCGAGAGGTGCGTGGCCTTCTGCGCCAGGTCGAGGCCGAACTGCCGAATCAGTGTGGCTTCGACGTCGCGGTTCCAGTGCTGGCGGAATGACGCGAAGTAAGCGAGCGTGTCGTCCACGGTTATCCACGGATAGAACGACACCTGGTCTGGCACGTACGAGATGCGCGACTTCACGGCCACTTCGTCGCGCGCCGGATCGAGTCCAAAGACCCGCGTTTCGCCGCTCGTCGGCCGCAGCAGGTTGAGCAGACACTTGATGGTGGTGGTCTTGCCGGCGCCGTTGCGGCCGAACAGCCCGTAGCATCGGCCTGGCGCGACGCGCAGGTTGAGGCCGTCGACGGCGTCAGTGCGGCCGTAGCGGCGGACGAGATTGCGAATGTCAATCGCGAGTGTCTGATCGGTCATGGGTGTTCATCCCAGTAAAGCGCGCGCCCGCTTTTGCTCGAGCGCATCGAATCGTTCTTCGGCCATCCGCAGGAACTCGGGCTTGTCGATCTGCAGGTGATGCGCGTGCACCACCGACTGATCCAACGACTCGGCGAGCACCTTGCGGCGGACGTCTTTCTTGAATGGGGTGCCGCCCTCGCGCAGGAAGCAGCCCTTGCCGGAAATGGTCTCGATCACGCCCTGGCTCTCGAGCTCGGTGTAGGCCTTGGCCACGGTGTTGCGGTTCACGCGGAGCTGTTCGGCCAGCGGCCGGATGCCGGGCAGCGGCTGGCCAGGCTGGAGGCTGCCGGAGGCGGCGGCCAGCTTCACCTGGTCCACCAGCTGGAGGTAGACGGCCTTGCCCGACTTGAAATTGACCTGCAGCAGCATGAGACAGTCATAGGACAGTATGACAGTTGCCGCGTGCTGTCAAGAGGGACGTCAGCGCATGGGCGGCGATCAGAGGCGGCCGGCTACGTGGTCGGTCGCCGCGAGTAGCCGTGGACCAGAGTGGCGCTGACCATCGCGGCGTCGCCGGAGATCTCCACCCGATCGATGGTGCGTTTCCGCGTCGCCTCGTCGGCCGCCGGCTTGCCGCTGAAGTTCGTCGCATATTGCTCCGCGGTCCACGAGACGAACGTGCCATCGCGATTGCCTTCGACGTGTGCGGTGGGATGAAAGGCTTTCCGCATTTCATTCGGATCGCCCGTGGCGTGACCTTTGGAGTACTGCTGAATCACGGCACGAACCGCGCCATCGTCTGACGGCTGCGCCGAAATCTGAAACGGAAAGACCAAGACGAACGCAATAGCGAGGTAGCGCATCCAGGCATCTTATCGCTCCACGCCCCCGCGGAGCTTACGCCGTCGACAAATCTAAGTGACGAATGAGGTACTCAGGATGACGTTTCTGCAACATCACCCTTCGAGACCGGCGCAGTAACGCCGTAGTTGCTCGGCGGGCTTCGCGCGCTGATCCGGAGCCAGGGCCAACCGGGCCAGCCGCTTCTTCATATACGCCTGATCGTCACAGAGTTTCTTCGGCAGCATCTGCATGGTCGGCTTGACCGCGCCCATGTAGAGAATGCCATCAAACTGATCGTGCATCAGGACCGTGTTCCAGCCGGGATGCGGCGGCATGGGGTAGAAACGCGCGTAGAACTGCGTGCCGATCACCGTGTCCTTCAACCGCGCGAAACTGGGCACCCTCCATGTCGCGATGTCCGGCTGAAAGCGCTTCAAGTCCACGAAGGACGTCGAGATGGTGAAGATCTTTTCCCCAGCCCGCTCGACGCCGACGGTGATCGACAGCGGTGCGAAGCCGCGGCCCTGGAAGTGACCGTCGCCGTAGATCACGAGGGCGCGGCGATTTCTGGCGAGCACTTCGCGCTTGATCACCGCTACGGCGTGCGGATCGCGCTGACGCCACCAACGCCGGAGATCGGCGCCGCCTTTCACGGATTCCCACGCGATCGGCGGTTCGCCGCCAAGGACGCGAATCTGCCGCTGGCGCGGCAGCGCCCGATTCACGTTGCGGACCGCGGTGTAGAACTCTTCGTACATCGGCTTGTCGGCGCCGGTATTGGGGACGGTGGTGTCTTCCCAGAACTGTCGCAGCTCGCTCGGCGGCACCGCCTCGCCGCGGACGAACCGATCCATCGCCTCCTGGTAACGCGCGGTGCCCATCTCAACGACGATGTCGTTGACCACCGTTGGGAAGCGCGGATCGCGGATCAGCGCCAGGCGGAAGCGATGTGCTTCGAGATTGTTGTGCGGCCCTTCGCCGAGGCCGACCAGCCGATACTCCTTGAACAGATCGAGAATGGCCGTCACCGGTTCCACGGGCACTGCAGGCTTCGCGGCAGGCGCCGCTTGGAGTCCCAAGAGCACGAGCAGGGCGATCGGCTTCATTCCGCGGAGAGACCGAACTGGTGAACGAGATAGTCAGGATGATGTTCCTGCAAGATTACGAACATCTCATTGACCAGATTCAATGCCGACCGCACGCCGTACTTTTCATTGGCACCGCGAATCTGCACCGTCAGGCCGACGTCGTTCTTGCGGCGTGATAGGGTGACACGCGCGCGGCGAGCGTCGATACGTTTGTGCGCCGGCTGATCGCGCGCGCCGCGCGCGGCGATGACGGCCCTCAACACTGCTGCCAACGTCGGATCGATGGCCGGGAACAAGGCCGGAAACTTCAGGGTCCGCGATCGGGCGTCAAACACCGCTGCCGTCGGCTTTCTGGTGAGCCACAAAAACTGGTACTCGATGCGTCCGCGCACACCCGGTGTGGCGCGAAAGCCGCGAAAGACACCGCGGTCGGCGTACGACTGCAACGCCGCGGTCACGCTGCTTTCGTGATTCGCAATTCGTTCTTCGTTATTCCTCAATGGTAGTACGACATCACCCCGGGTTCGACCTTGCCGATCGTCCCAGGTGGAAATGCCGTGCGGTTCCAGAATTCCTTCTTGCCCTGCACATTGATCACCGACGGCCGTCCGTCGCGCACGGCCACCTGATAGGCGCGTTCGAGCGCCGGTCGGAAATCCGCGGCCCGCGTCACGTACTCGCCGTGGCCGCCGAGTGCTTCGGCGAGCTTGTCGTAGCGCAGGTTCTCCTGGAAGCGAATCCCACGAACGCCGACTGCAGCTGGCCCGGCGCCATCGAGAAGCTGGCGCGCAGGATGGTCCGCCGTTCGGCGTCGAGGGCGTAGGTCATCCCGACGCGCGGTGAGAAGTTGTTCCAGGTGAACGGCAGATCGTAGCCGGCAAAGTCGAGGCCGGGCACGATGTTCGGAAATGCCAGGTTGCCGCGCGTCTGCGTCGGCAGCGCCGCGCCCCACTGACGATCGTAGCGCACGCCGAGGTCGAGCGTCAGGCGATCACGGGTCATGGTGTCGCCGACGTAGAAGTTGGCGTAGCGGGCGCGATCGAGGCTGTTGGCCTCACGGTACAACACGGCATAGGTGAACGGCCCTGGATCGTCGAACGCGAAGATCATGTTGCCGGGCGCGACGCCGTTGAAACTCGAATCGACCTGACGGAAGCCGAAACCGAACTTCAGATTGTGATCGCCGCCGAACCCGCTGAGGAAGTAGTCGTTGTCGACGTTGATCGTATGCTGCGGACGCCGGTAGTAGAAACCGAAGTAGCTGCCGTAGGACTGGCCGAGCCGCGCGCTCTGCCCGGCGTTGGTGTCGAGTCCGCCAATCGGATCGAGCGTGAAGCCGGTGTTGTAGTAGGCGTACTTCAGGCTCACGAAGTAGCGGGCGTTCCAGGCGCGGTCGTTCTGGATCTTCCACAACCCCTTCGGCCAGCTGTCACCGAAGAACCCGCCCTGGTTCCACGTCGCGGTGCGCGCTTCGATCCCGGCAAAGCCGGTGCCGCGACCGTACTTCTCCTTGTCGCCGTTGAACCACAGGAAGCTGATCATGTCTTTCGGAGTTGCCTGCCAGTTCGCCTTGGCATTGATCGTCTTCAGCACCGTGCGATCGATGCCGTTGACCTGGCGGCGGAACAAGCGAATGTCCTGCTCGACATAGGACCCCCAGAACCACAGCCGATCCTTGACGATGGGGAAGCCGGCATCGCCGCCCCATTCCATGATGTCCTCGTTGTGGTCCGCGGTTTCCGGGGTGACGCCGGTGGCGGCGAGCTCGTCGGGAATGTTGGTAGCTTCGAGCGAGTCCCCCGTGTAGAAGCCTTTCAGTCCGCCGCGCAGCTGGTTGCTACCGCGTTTGACGACGAGGTTCAACCCGACGCCGCCGGTCGGCTGACGGATGTCGTTGCCGGCGGTCGAAATCTGGATTTCATCGAAGGCGTCGTAATCGAAGTAACTCGGCGACGCGCCGGTCGCGGCCATGTCGGTGATGACCACGCCGTCGAGCGTCCAGGTTGACTGCGTGCCGGGCACGCCCTTCGCGGTGTACTGCGTCTGCTGGCCGGTCTCGTTGCCGGCGATATTGACGCGATCGACGCAGACGCCCGGCACCGTGCGCAGTAGCGCCCACGGATCGCGCGAGGTCGGGATGCGCGAGAGCTCATCCTGTGTAAAGTTGGTGGCGGTACCCATTTGCCGCGCGTCGATGATGGGCGATTCGCCGGTGACGGTGACCGTTTCCTGCACCGCCGCCACGACCATGCGGATCGCCAGGTCGACGTTCTGGCCGACGCGTACTTCGACCTGCTGCCGTGAAATCGATTGGAACCCGGTGAGATCGAACGTGAGCGAATACATGCCCGGCGGTAGCGCGAGGAAGCGGTACTGGCCGGTGTGATCGGTGACGAAGGTTGCTGTTCGATCCGTGCTCTTGAGAGACACCGTGACGCCGGGGAGCACCCCGCCCTGCGAATCACTGACGGTACCGAAGATGGTGCCGCTGCCGACTTGTGCTGGAGCGGCGCCTGCCAGGCCACACACGAGGCAGAGCGCCAAAAGACACTTCCTCATCTCGTCCTCCTTGGGAACGATCAACGACGAGATAAGAAGTTACGCTAGTGCAATAAGGCGCTGTTATCGGCGTCTTGCGCTCGTCACCGTCGCGAGCGGTTCGTCACGGCAATCGGCAGGGGCCGATGCGGTACGCTATTGAGTAGGGACGAGCCGTTGCCATCCAGCCCGACCGTTTTTCTGCTGTCGCCGGCATACTGCGGCGGCCGCCGCGCCGGCATCCTGCTGAATCCACAATCGCCGGCCGAGATCTCTCGCGCATTTCGCGCCGGCAGACTGTCACTCGGCAGTGCGTTCGCGTTCATGAGCGGCCTGTATTTTCGAGGCAAGCTGGCCTACGCCGAGCGATTCGGCCAGGCCGTCGTGATCACGCCGACGCGCGGGCTGCAGCCGCCGTCGATGCCGTTCACGCTGAAACTGTTGCGCGAGTTTGCCGTCGGCGACGTCAGCCTCGACAGCCCGGGCTATCGATCGGCGCTCGAACGCGACGCGCGCGCGATCGCGAGGGTGGCCGACGGCGCGCAGATCGTGCTGCTCGGCAGCGTGGCGAGCGGAAAATACGTGGACGTGCTGCTGCCGATCCTCGGCGATCGCCTTCGCTATCCGCTCTCGTTTATCGGCCGCGGCGACATGAGCCGCGGCGGTCTGCTGCTGCGAAGCGCGGCCAGCGGCGAGGAGCTCGACTACGGGCCGTTGACGGCCGGCGTCCGGCCGCGCGGACCGCGCCCGCCAAAGCTCGATCCGCGAACACGGGTCCACCCCACGACGCAAAGTCCGCGTCGTGGGGACCCCGGGGTAGCAGTAAGCTTGGGGTATGAAGCCACTCGCGGCCGGGGTGATGGTGCTGGCAGCGTCATTGACCTTGCTCTCAGCCGCACCCCACGACGCCAAGTCCGCGTCGTGGGCACCCCGCGCGCAGGAGCGCCCCGTCCCGAAAGACTCGATGCGGTTGTCGATCTCCGGCTGCGCCCGAGGCCGCGTCTTCACCGTCGATCGAAATCCTGAGCACGAAGTTCCAAGCCCGACGATCGAGTACGGCACGCGCGTTCGCCTCCAGGGCGACAAGAAACTGCTCGACCAGATCAAGGCTCAGGAGCGATCGATGGTCGAGATCACCGGCTTGATGAAGATGTCGGATACGGTGCAGCCCGGCGTCGGCCTGGCCGGCGGCCGCGTCCGCATCGCGCCGGCGATGCCGATGGGTCGGGGCGTCGGCCGGGATCCCGTGCCGCAACCGCCGATCATCGACGTGGAATCCTGGCGACTGCTGAACGCGTCGTGCCCGCGCTAGCGAGGCAGGGCCCGGCGCCTACCCTCAGAGGGGCGCGCGTTCTCGTGATCGGCGGCGGCCTCGCCGGCTTGAGCGCGGCGCGCGGGCTGATCGATCGCGGCGCCGACGTGCACCTCGTTGAAGCGCGCAACCGAGTTGGCGGCCGTGTGTGGACGGTTCGTGACGGCGGGTTCGATGACGTCCCGCTCGAGGCGGGCGGAGAATTCATCGACGGCCAGCAGGACGACATCCGCGCGCTCTGCGCCGACCACGGTCTCACGCTGCAACAGATCCTGCGCGAAGGCTTCGGTCTCGCGCTCGACCTCCGCGGCCGCGTCCAGCTGTTCAAGGGGCAGCGCCCGATCTGGAGCGACTTCAAGCGGGTGCTCGAACGCGATGCCGAAGCGTTTCGCGCCGTCGACTGCGATTGGAGTTCCACCGCCGCCAGCGTGATCGGCCGGCACTCGATCGACGGTCTGCTGCGCGCGCGGCAGGCGCCCGATGACGTGCGAGCGATGGTGCAGGGGCTTCGCGGGTCCTTTTTTGCCGACGCCGATCAGCTGTCGGCCCTGGTCGGCGTCGAATTGTCGCTGCGGCCGCAAGATCCGGGGCACGTGATGTTGTCGCGCATCAAAGGCGGCAACGATCGTCTGACCGAAAAACTGGCGGCCCGCAAAGGGCTGAAAATGTCGCTGCAGCTCGAGGTCAAGAAGATCGAGCAGCACGCGAGCAGCATCTCGGTCAGCGCCGCCGATCGCGCCGGCAAGCTGTCGACGATCAAAGCCGACTATGTGGTGGTCGCCGCACCGGCGCCAATTGTCCGCGATCTGGAGTTCGTGCCCGCCTTGCCGCCCGCACTGCGCCAGGCGTTGAAGGCCCTGTCGCCGGGTCCGGCGACGAAGGCGCATCTGCTGTTCGATCGGGCGTGGTGGCGCAAGCCGGGCCAGGCGCAGGCGTGGGAGTCGAACCTCGACACCGGCGCGGTATGGGAAGCGAATGGATCGAAGCCGCCGGTGCTGACGCTGCTCGCCGGCGGGCGCGCGAGCCAGGCGTTTCGCGCGCTGCTCGAGGAAGGCGGGCCGCAACGACTCGTGCGCCGGTTGTCGTGGCTTGGTGAACCCGAGGAGGCGCGCGACTTTCGCAGCACCACGTGGGAGCTCGATCCGTTTGCCCGCGGCGGGCACTGCGTGTTCGGGCCGGACTTCCGGCCCGAGTGGCGCGCCGAACTCTCGCGCGCGTTCGGCCGCGTCGCGTTTGCCGGCGATCACACCAGCCGCAAGTGGCCGGGCTGCATGAACGGTGCGGTGGAGAGCGGCGCCCGCGCCGCACGCGACATCGAGCTCATCGCCAGCCTGGCTGCATGACTGCCAACTGTTGACCTAGACTGTGACCTGCCGACTGTCGACTGCTGACTGTTTCAGGCGTCAGTGGTAGTGCCCGTGTTCGGGCGACCAGACACCCTGCGATCGTCCAACGTGGTTGCGGTCCCTGGTGAACTCGGCAATGCCGGCCGCGACGCCCGCCGCCATCAACAACCCCACCAGCACGAGCAGCAGCCGGCCGCTGCCCGTCTTCTGCTGCTTGAGCTCGCAGCATTTCTTGTACTTCTTGCCGCTGCCGCAGGGGCACGCGTCGTTTCGTCCAGTGTGCGCCATGGCTGGTATCCTGTGCAGGCTGATGGTGCCTCCGCCACTGTCAACTGTCAACTTTCCCTTGTCAACTCCCGTTGGCATCCTGCTTCTGACATTCGGCGCGATCGCCACGATTGCGCCGCTGTTCTCGTCGGTCTGGGGCGTCCCGATCGTCGGCGCCGCCGTCTTCCTGTCCGGCATCGTCGAGTTGGTGGATGCGTGGTACTCCAGCAACACGCGCACGCACTACAGCAGCGGCGTCTTCTCCGTGTTGGCCGGCGCGCTGATCTCGTTCGAGAACGCGTTTGCGTTCAGCGGTCTGATGGTCGTTCTCAGCCTGGTGCTGCTGGCCGACGGCGGAGTGAACGTGTATCGCGGCGTCCGCGACAGGACGCTCTGGGATCTGATCAACGGCACCGCGAACGTTCTGCTCGCGATTCTGGTGTGGGTGCTGCGCGACAGCATCGGCGCGCTGGGGTTCGGTATGTTGCTGGGTCTGCGGATGGCGGCCTCGGGGTGGCAGACGATCAACGCGCCCACGCCGAGCGACGCAGACGAGTTCACGCGGATCGAAGATCTCCATCCCAATCCACGGCTCGGGTTGCCGCCGCATCCCATCATCGGCTTTATCCATCGCGAGGCGATCGCCGAGGCGTCCACGCGGGCGCCGACCGACTTCTATTGGAGCGTGATCTTCATCGTCGTGTTTTTCGCGATTCACATCGGCCGGCTCGATGCGGAATGGACGTGGCTGGGCCTGTTGACCCCGGCGGCGGCCACGCTGGGCGACATCGTTGCCGCGCTGGTGCTTGCGGTCGTGATTCTGTATCCGGCCTCGGTGTTGTGGAGCGTGGCGACACGGCCGATCGAACGCGCCGTGTGGCATCGCATGCTGGAGGATACGTCGCCGCTGGCGCAACAGCGCTGGAGCGAGCGCAGCCTCCGCTTCTGGGCCGAGTATCGATTGCGCCGCCAGGTGGCGCGCGATCTCGAGAACAACACGCTGCATGGGTTCGTGCGCCAGATGATTCGGGCCGGCCTGCCGATGACGGCCGTGTTGATCGCGGTGCACCCGGTGTGGGGATTCAGCTGGTACTTCAACAGTGAGAACTGGGCGACGGCCGCGTGGCAGAAGATCGCCGAAACCCGCGTCGACGTGTGGCGTCAGGCGATGATCGACGCGATTGTCCGTGCGCGTGGCGCCTCGAGCGTCACGGCGCCGGGGGTGTTTGCGGTTTCGCCAACCGGCCTCGACGGCGATCACGATTTCTCCTTCGTCGTGATTGGCGATCCGGGCGAGGGCGATCCGTCGCAGCACGCGCTCAGAGATCAGGTGTTGACCGTCGCGGCGAAAGACGCGGTCAAGTTCGTCGTGATTGCGTCAGACGTGGTGTATCCGTTTGGCGCGATGCGCGACTACGAGGCCAATTTCTACCTGCCCCTCAAGGGCGTCTCGAAACCGATCCTTGCCGTTCCAGGGAACCACGACTGGTTCAACGCGCTCGACGGGTTTGCGGCCAATCTGCTCGAGCCGGGCATCGCGCGGGCAGCGATCGAGGCGCGTGTCGATGCCGACCTCAGTCTGTCGAGCACGCGAGGCGACCGGCTCGAGCGGCTGATCAACGATGCGGCGCGGCTGCGGTCGCTCTACCGCGTGCCCGCGGCCAGGCAGTTCGGACCGTTCTTCGAGATCCACACCAACGGGTTCTCGTTGATCGCCGTCGACACGGGGATCGAGCGTGGTGTCGACGATCGGCAATTCGAATGGTTGACCGCCGCGCTCGACCGCGCGCGCGGGTCATTTACGATGGTGATTCTCGGTCACCCGTTCTATTCGTCGGGACGCGAGCACGTTGGCGGCGAGTCATTCGCGCGGCTACGGGAGCTGCTCCGGGGCCGCGGCGTCCGCGTCGTGATGGCGGGAGATACGCACGATTTCGAGTACTACCGCGACCCGCAGGGCACCGAAACCATGCACCACTTCGTGAACGGTGGCGGCGGCGCCTACTTGAGCATCGGCACGGCACTCGACTGGCCGTCGCGCGCCGTGTTCTCGGACTACGTGTTCTACCCGAGCGCCGACGCGCTCCGGGCCAAACTGAATGCCGAGACACCGGTGTGGAAGTGGCCGGCGTGGTCGTGGGTGAGGCGCTTCGGCGCGTGGCCGTTCTCGGTGGAAGCGCTGTCGGCCGTGTTCGATTTCAATCGCGCGCCGTACTTTCAAAGCTTCGTCGAAGTGCGGGTCGAGCGCTCGCGGTCGCGCGTGGTCTTCGCCGTCGTCGGCGTGGACGGCCCGTTGCGCTGGCGCGATGTCCAGGCCGGCGGCCAGGGCCGCCCGGCCGGCGCGAGCGACGAGGATCCGGTGGAGTTCGTGGTGCCGTACTCGCCGTAGTCTATTCCTCGCGCAGCGCCGTCATCGGATCGATGCGGGCCGCGCGTCGAGCCGGCACGTAGCCGGCCACCGCCGCCGCCGCGCCGAGCGTCAAGGTCGTCACCGCAATCATCGTGCGATCGTAGGTTGCGAGATTGAACAGCAGCGAGTTGATGAATCGCCCGGTGCCGACCGCACCGGCAATCCCGATCACCAGCCCCACGAGGGTGATCAGCAGAACATGCTTCAGGACGAGCCGGACTACCGTATCGGGCTCGGCGCCGAGGGCCATGCGAATGCCGATCTCATTGCGGCGCCGCGACACGGAATACGACATCACGCCGTAGAGGCCCAGGGCCGCCAACAACAGCGCGAGGCCGCCGAAGAACGCCGACAACGACGCGATCAGGCGCTCCTGGAGAACCGCGGCGCCCAGATCCTCGTCGAGCGTACGGAGATCGACGACGATCTCCTTGTTGACGGTGCCGATCGCGTTCAAGACCGCTTCGCGCGAGGCCCACGGCTCGCCGATGGTCTTGATCGCCATCCGAACAGACGACCGGATGTCATTCGTCTGCTGCGCCAGCGCCGCATACATGGTCGGCTGAGGCAGCTCGCGCAGGCTCCGATACTTCGCATCGGCCACCAGCCCGACGATCTCCAGCTGACGATCCTTGCGTTCGCCGCCGAACCCTTCGATCACAAATGTTTGTCCGACCGGATTTCGTCCGGCGAAGTACTTCTTCGCGAACGCTTCGTTGACGATGGCGACCTCGGGACGGCCGGCGGTATCGGTGGTCGAGAAGTCACGGCCGGCGAGAATCGGCGTGCTCAGCGCGCGGAAGTAGTCCGGTGTGACGCCGTTGTACAAGGAGCTGCGATCGCGTTCATCGGCTTGGTAGCCGGGCACCCGGATACGCAGGTTCCAGGTCATGCCGCTGATGGGCGTGACAAATGATGCCGCGGCCGCGTCGACGCCGGGGACGGCGGCAACGGATTCGCGCACCTGCTCGAACAGCGCCAGTTGCTTGTCGGCCACCGCCCGCGGTGTGGTGTCGGGGCCCGTCGGCAAGCGCCGTAAGTCGACGGTTGTCAGCAGAACGCGGTCGGACTCAAAGCCGATTCCCTGAGTCGTCAAGCTGATCAGCGTGCGCACGAACAGCGTCGAGCCAAACACGAGCACGAAGGACAAGGCCACCTGCACCGCGACGAGTCCGTGGCCGACATTCAGGCGGCCGCCGCCGCTGACGATGCCGCGGCTGTGATCGCGCAGCGCATCGGCGGGGGAGAGCGCGGTGCCGCGCAGCGCCGGCACGACGCCAAACAGCAGGCCGGTGACGATCCCGACCAGCGCCGCAAACCCGAACACCCGCCAGTCCATCGACAGATCGAGCGCGATGATGCTCGTCCGCGTCGACATGATGCCCACTAACGCCCGGCTGCCCCAGGCCGCGATCAGCAACCCGGCGCCGGCACCGGCGATCGACAGCATGATGCTCTCCACCAGCAGCTGTCGCACCAGCTGCGCGCGGCCGGCGCCGAGCGAAAGGCGCACCGCGAGCTCGCGCCGCCGTGCCACCGACTGCGCCAGCAACAGGTTCGCCATGTTCGCGCAGGCAATCATCAGCACGAGTCCGACGATGCCGAGCAGGACGTAGAGCGGGCGGCTATAGCGATCGCGCAGGTTGGAGATGCCGGTGGACGCGGGGATGAGGCCGATCGGATCGGTGAAGTAGCGCTCCAGGTCCTGCGGTCGGAAGTCCTGCGGCATCGTGCCTTCGCGTAGTTGCGGCTGCAGCGCCCGCAAGCGCGATTCGGCCTGCGCCATCGTTTGTCCAGGCGCGAGCCGGCCAAACATCGACAGCCACCACATACTGCGCCGATCGAGCCCGCTCTCCGAGCCGCGGATGATGGCCTCATTCCCCAGCGGAATCATGACGTCGAAGGTGTTGCCGACGCGCACGCCGAAGAACTCCTGCGGGGTTACGCCGAGGATCGGGAACAGGTGGCCATCGAGCGACACCGTCCTGGTGATGATGTCGGGATCGCCGCCGTATTCGCGCTGCCAGAAACCGTAGCTGATGATCGCGACCGGCTCGCCGCCGCGCCGATCGTCGTGCTCGGTGAAGCCGCGGCCGACGATCGGGGTCACGCCGAGGGTGTCGAGGAAACGGCCGCCGACATACAGGCCGGGAATCATCCGCGCCTCACCGTTGGCGTTCAGATTGAAGCGTGCATAGCCAACGGCGGTGGCGCCGGTGAAGATGTCCTGGTGATCGCGCAGGTATTCCCACTGCGGGTTGGTGAACGACGTGGTGGCCTGCGGTGCGGCCGGCGCCCTCAACTCGATCTGGACCAGGCGATCGGGCTCATGAATCGGTAGCGCTTTGAGGATCAGCGCGTTCACCAGCGAGAAGATCGCGACGTTGGCCCCGATGCCCAGGGCCAGCGAGAGCAGCGCCACGCCGCTGACAATCGGCGTCTGCCGCATCTGGCGGAGCGCGAACTTCAGATCACGGCCAAGCGAGGACACAAATCCCATGGCCCGTTTGACGGCAGGCCGCCGCCCGCGGTTGGCTTATTTGCGCCGCTTGAAGGCCAGCCCCGACCAGGTGGCGTCGATCGCGCAGACCTTGAAGTCCACCCAGCCGGAACGAAGACCGGTTTCGCGGACGACGTTGCCGTCGAGCTCCGTTTTCAGGCCCGAAGCCTTCTTCGGCCAGGCCAGCCACAGCGTCCGGCGGCTTGTCCCGCCGTAGCCTAGCGAAGGCGGATCGCGGACCGAAAGCAGATGCGCCTGCAGTTCCTGAGCGCTCTTGGCGAAGCAGATATAGATGTCAGCGTCTTTTTCGGGACGCGCGGTGAGTTTCACCTTGGCCGGCCACGGTTTCATGCTGTCGGCGAACCCTTTCGGCGATCCCACCAACGCCACCTTGAATCCGGCCTTGACGCCCAGCTTCGCCACCGTCGGTTTGCCCCACGAGTTGTGATCCGGGACTACCGGATTCTTTGGCCGCTTCGCGATAGCCTTCGGCAGGGCGGTCTTGATTCGCCCCCAGGTTGTGAAGGCGGCATCTGGAATGAACTGCCGCGTTCTCTCGACCTTGTCGGGTTCGCCGCCGACGAACACAATCGGAATGTGGCGCGTCGCTTTCGTACCGCGTACGGCATTCGCGACGTGTCGGCCCTCGGAGGGAATGCGCGACAGATCGATGACCACCGCATCGGGTGGGCTGGCCTTGATCAGACGGCTGCCAGACAAACTATCGCCGAAATCGAACAGCGCTTCGAAGCCAAGCGCCTCGAGCTGTTGTTGCCGCTCGAGGCCCTCGTCTTCAGCGAAGTGGATCAACCGAACAATCTTCAATTCTTCAGCGTGGCCTTTACATTCATCGTCGGAATCGCGCCGAGTGCGCGCGAGATGATGCACCCGGTTTTGGTCTTCTCCACGTGCTGCTGAAACGTGGCGTCATCCACTTTCGGGACTACCGCATCCACGGTGAGCTCGACCAGATTGATCAGAAAACCTTTGTCGTCCTTGTTCAGGTGAACGTCGGCTTTCGTCTTGACGCTGGTGGCGGTGAAGCCGGCCTGGGCCAGCGAGTTGGCGAGCGCCATGGAAAAGCACCCGGCATGCGCCGCGCCGAGCAGCTCCTCAGGGTTCGCCCCGGCGCCGTTCTCGAAGCGCGACGTAAAGGAGTAGTTGCCTTCGTAGGCGCCGCTGCCGAGCTTGACGCGGCCGCCGCCGCCCTTGAGGTCGCCCTTCCATTCCGCTTCAGCCGTACGTGCCATGAGTCCTCCTCGAGAAACACCAAGCCTATCAAATCTGCATTCAGCAATCTGAGATCTGAGATCTATTTCCTGTCTTTGACGATGAAGAGCACTTCGCCCGGCTTGATGAGGCCGAGCTCGCGGCGGGCAGCGTCTTCGATGGCGGTGGGATCTTCGCGGAGGAGGCGGGCGGTCTCGCGCAGCTCGGCGTTTTCGGCGCGGGCGCGCGCGAGCGAACGTTCGAGGGCGGCATACTCACGCCGCGCTTCGAGCAGGGCGAGCAGGCCTTTCTCTCCGAAGATGGCGTCGACGACGATGGCGAGCGTGATGAAGATGAGCAGGTGACGGAAGAAGCGGCGTCCACGGCTGGCCATGGTCGGCCGGGGTGGGGCGGGACGTGATTCAACGTCTTCTTCAGGTTCGTTCATGGCTCGGCGAACTGGCACGCGCAGGCCGTTCCGGTTCGCTGCCGCGCAGATAACTCTCCAGCGCGCGAATCAGCACCGTTCGAAGATCGGCGCGCTCGTCCATCGCCCTGATCTTCGCGGCCCGCCAGAGCTCTCCCGGGAGCTCGACGGTCGTCTTGACCGTGTCGCCGTCAGTCCGCTTGGCCGCCAATACGCGGCGAAGTTTACCCGTTAATACGGCAACACGGCAAGACGCGTGCACATATTTACACTAAGCCGTTTTGATGTGCAACAGGAAAAACAGTTTTACGGTTTTACGGGTCTGCCGGCTAGGCCGAGCCGGCAACCCAGGAGAAGTAGTCAGTGCTTCCGTCCAGGACGGCGACCACCAGGAATTCCGGGACCTCGTACGGGTGCAGCGTTTTCACACGCGCCTCGAGTTCCGGAACGCGGGGGGTGGTCGTCTTGATCAGCAACTGGCGTTCGTTCGCGGCCTGGATTTCGCCTTTCCAGCTGTAAATCGAGAACATCGGCGGCAGGATGTTCACGCACGCGGCGAGGCGCTCGTCGACCAGCGCGCGGGCAAACTTCTCCGCGTCCCCATCAGCCGGGAACGTGGTCAGCACCAGGACGACGTTTTGATCAGATGCCATTGAGCGCCTGGTCGAGATCCGCGATCAAGTCTTCGATGTCTTCGATGCCGACCGAGATGCGAATCAGCCCGTCGCTGATCCCGAGCATGGCCCGCCGATCGGGCGGCACCGACGCGTGCGTCATGATCGCCGGGTGAGAGATGAGCGTCTCGACCCCGCCGAGACTCTCGGCCAGTGCCATCAACCTGACACGATTGAGGACCGTCTTGGCATGCTCGAGCGATCCCACATCGAATGAGATGAGTCCGCCGAATCCGTTCATCTGTCTGCGTGCGAGGCTGTGATGCGGATGCGATCGCAATCCCGGATAGATCGCCCGCTTCACTTTCGGATGATCAGCCAGATACTCCGCGAGCGCCTGAGCATTCTCGTTGGTCCGTTCCATGCGGACGGTGAGCGTCTTGGTGCCGCGCAACACGAGCCATGAGTCCATCGGTCCGAGGATGGCCCCCGCGGCATTCTGCACGAACTTCATCCAGTCCACATCGTCCTGGTGTTTGACGATCACCACGCCACCGACGCTGTCGCTGTGTCCGTTGAGGAACTTGGTCGTGCTGTGCAGCACGATGTCGGCGCCCATGGTCAGCGGGCGCTGGATGTACGGGCTCGCAAAGGTGTTGTCCACCACCACCCGCACGTTCTTGCGATGCGCAATCGAGCTGACGCACTGAATATCGGTGACGTGCAGCATCGGGTTGGTCGGCGTCTCGATGAACAGGTACTTGGTGTTGGGTTTGATCGCTGGCTCGACCAGCTCTGGCTTCGACGTGTCGACGTAGGTGAAGTCGAGACCGAACTTGCGGCGCACGCGCTCGAACAGCCGGAACGTGCCGCCATAAGTGTTGTCGCCCACCAGCACGTGATCGCCGGTCTCGAGGCGCGTCAGCAGCGTATCGATGGCCGCCATACCCGAGGCGAAGGCAAACGCCGCCGTCCCGGCTTCAATCGCGGCCACGTTGCGCTCGAGCGCCATCCGCGTCGGGTTCTGCGTGCGCCCGTACTCGAAGCCGGCGCGCGGCTGGCCGAGGCCGTCCTGCACGTAGGTGGACGTCTGATAGATCGGCGTGATGATCGCGCCCGTCGCGGGGTCTGGCTCCTGGCCGGCGTGGATGCAAACGGTACTGAAGCGTGCGGCGTCGGTCAGTTTCATGGGGCAGTGGAAAAGGATACTCTGGTAGCCGCCCGATGAGCGAATCCGTACGGCCACCTGCGCTGCTGCCCGGCGACTCACTGTCCCGGCGGCAGACGTGGCGCCGGTGGTTGCTCAAGACCCTGCCGGGCCGGGCGCTCGTCCTCGGGGCCGCCATCAAGGTGATCACCTGGCCCCTGGGGCTCCTCATCACGCTTCCGGGATGGCTCGACGCGATCGATATGGTCGGCAGCCTGGCGCTGCTGTTCGCGATCGCCTACGGCTTGACGCGCCTGGCGGTGTGGGCGAAGCGGCGGCTGCTGTGGCGGGTCCGCCGCAAGCTCATCCTCTCGTACGTCTTCGTCGGCGTGGTCCCGGCCTTGCTGGTGATCACCTTCTTCTTGCTGGCCGGGTTGATCCTCGCCTTCAACATCAGCTCGTTTCTCGTCCAGTCGCGCGTCCGCAACCTGACCGATCAGGCGCGCTTCCTCGCGCAGACGGCGCTGCTCGAGGTGCAACGCAGCGCCACGCCGGATGCGATTGCCGAGTCGCTGGAGCGCAAACAGGCCAGCTCCGCGACGCGATATCCGTTCCTGTCGATTGCGGTCGTGCCGGTTGAAGGCCTGAGCTGCAAAGGCGCCGCGAACGCCGCGCGATCGACGCGCACGCTGCCGGCGACGCTGCCGGTGGTGGCCGGCCCCTGGGGACATCTTGATCCGCCGTCACAGTTGCCGAAATGGATCGGCTGCGACGGCTTCAGCGGCATCGTCGCCTATAACACTCCGGCGATCAAAGGCGAGGAGTCCGCGACCACGCGATTGGTGATGCGCGCGGTGGCGCTACCTGAAGTCGCGACGCCGACATGGGCAGTCGTGCTGGACATGCCGATGTCGGCCGCCGTCGAGCAGCGCATCCAGCAGGAGACCGGCATTCGTCTCGGCGAGATCACGGCGCTCCTCGCGCGAGGTGAACAGCCGGTGATGGGCCGCGCGACGGAGCCCCGTTCGGTCGAGGTCGATGAAGGCCCGGCGCTTTCGCTGCGGCAAGCGCGCTGGGTCGTCTTTCTCGATCACGTCGACTGGCCGACCGGCGAGCCGCAAAGCGCGTCGATCGCCATCCTGATGAACACCTGGGAGATCTACGACCGCATTTCAGTCGTGTCGCCGACGGGCCTTGGCCAGGTGAATTTCGGCCAGCTGTTGCTGGTGGTGCTCGCGGTGGTGGGCGGTCTGTTCCTCGTCATTCAGTTCGTCGCGCTGGTGATCGGCTTCGTGCTGGCGCGGCAGATCACCGGCGCGGTGCACGACCTGTTTACCGGCACTCAGCACGTGCGCGCCGGCAACTTCGGCCACCAGATTCCCGTGCGCGCGCGCGATCAGCTCGGCGAGCTTGCAGAGTCGTTCAACCTGATGACCACCGAGGTCACGACGCTGCTTGGCGAGATGGCGGAGAAGGGCCGCCTCGAGCAGGAGATGTTCGCGGCGCGTGAGATTCAACAGAAGCTGCTGCCTGCCGGTCCGCTGCGCGTCACCGGCCTGGCCGTCACCGCATTTTGCGAACCGGCGCGCGAGGTGGCCGGCGACTACTACGACTTCCTGCCGATCACCGACTCGATGCTCGGTCTGCTGATCGCCGACGTCGCGGGCAAGGGCCTCGCGGCGGGCCTCTACATGGCGCAGCTCAAGGTGATTGTGCAGTCGTTGTCGCGCCTGCACCACGAGCCCAAGGCTTTTTTGACCGCGGTCAACAAAGTGGTGTCGGCCAATCTCGACGGCAAGAGCTTCATCACCATGTCCTACGGCGTGATCGATGTCGAGCGGCGCGAGATGACGTTCGCGCGCGCCGGCCACTGTCCGCTGATTCACGTGCCCGCCAACCAGCCCGCGGGCATGCGCAAGGCGCGGCTGCTGACGCCCGACGGGCTGGTGGTCGGTCTGCAGATCGACGATGGCACGATGTTCGAGTCGATCCTGCAGGAACAGTCGGTCTCGCTGGCGCCGGGCGATCTCGTGGTGTGGTTCACGGATGGCATTCCCGAAACGATGAACGAAGCGTTCGATTGCTTCGGCGAAACCCGGTTGGCGCAGGTCGTCGAGCAGTATGCGCACTTGCCATTCGATCAACTGCGGTCCTACATCCTGGCCGAGCTGCGCGCGTTTGCCGGCGGCGCCGATCAGCACGACGACATGACGATGATCCTGATGAAGATCGAGCCTTCGACTTCGATCCCGGCGGTGACGCCGCCGGGATCGTCGCTCAGGCCGGAAGGACCGGCGTGACGCATTCCGAGTTGATCGTCATCTTCCGGACGCATTCGGAGATCGAAGCCAACGTCGTCGCCGCCCTGCTCGACAGCCACGGGATCGAAACGCTGCGCACCTCCGGCCCCACGCCTGGTGTGTTCCATTTGAAGGTCACGCCGCTCGGCGAGACCCGTATTTCGGTCCGTGAGGAGGATGCGGTGGACGCCGTCCGCATCATCGACAGCCATCGCGAGCAGGTGGGCGGCGGCATCGTCGTGCCGTTGCCGCAGGAATTCGACGCGCTCGAAGCGCGCATCAACTACCGCTTTCGCGACCGCGGACTGCTCGAGCACGCGCTGACCCACAAGTCAAAGGCGCACGAAGATCCAAGCGGCGGCGTCGACGACAACGAGTCGCTCGAGTTCCTCGGCGACGCGGTGCTGGGCCTGGTGGTGGCCGAGGCATTGTTCCGCGCGTTTCCGAATTACTCGGAAGGGCAGAAGTCGAAGATCAAAGCCAATCTCGTGTCGACGGCGTCGCTGGCCGAGATGGCGGAGCAGCTCGGGCTCGGCGAGCACATGATCCTGGGCCGCGGCGAAGAGAAGACCGGCGGCCGCCGCAAGCAGGCGCTGCTCGCCGACACGTGCGAGGCGCTCATTGCGGCGATTTACCTCGACGGCGGGCTCGAGCCGGCGCGACAGTTCCTGGTGCGCGAGCTTGGCGCCGGGATCGACCAGGCGCGGCAGCCGGAATATTTCGGGCGCGATCACAAGTCGCGTCTGCAAGAACGTTTGCAGGCGTTGGGCCGCCCGTTACCGTCGTACCGCGTCGCGGGAGAAGTCGGCCCCGACCATCGCAAGCTCTTTCACGTCGAGGTGGTCGTCGGCGATGATGTACTGGCTCAGGGCGTTGGGCGCACGAAGAAAGACGCCGAACAGGAAGGCGCCAAGCTGGCGCTTGAGGCGCTCGGCAGAAATAACGAATAACGAATTACAAATAACAAAAGTATGTGCAGGAACATCAAGACACTGTTCAACTTCGATCCGCCCGCGACAGATGAGGAAATCCGCGCCGCGTCATTGCAGTTCGTGCGCAAGCTGAGCGGATTCAACGCGCCCTCGAAGGGGAATGAGCGCGTGTTCAACAAGGCGATTGATGATGTGGCGAAGATCGCGCGGCGGTTGATCGACGATCTCGACACCGCCGCGCCGCCAAAGAATCGGGAAGAGGAGGCCGCGAAAGCCAAAGCCCGCGCGGCCCTCAGGTTCGGAACCTAATCGATCTCGATGATGCCGGAATCCTTGCGGGCCCCCGCGCCGGCGCCGGCCATCTCGAGCGCCGGCTCCGATGCCGAAGGCGTGTGCGGCAGGCGCGCCATCGCGTAGGCCTGCACTTCGCGCGCCACTTCATCCACCGACGGCGGTTCGGGGCGGCAGTGCAGCCGCACCCACAGGCGGGTCAATGGATCCGCGAAGCTGTAGCGCTTCTGGCGCGAGACGATCAGATCGACGTCTTCGAGCCACGACAGATAGTCCTTCGTCGATCCCGGCGTGCGGTGCAGACGCTGCGCGACCTCGGTCAGCGTCAGCGGTTCTTCTTCCGCGAGGATCTCGAGGATTGCTTTCAACGCGCCGTAGCCGCGCGCCTTGTGCAGGCGCAGCTCGTAGCGATGCGAGCACCAGACCGCCAGCGCGCCCTCGCCGGTGAGCAGCGCGGTGAGCGCGCTGATCGGATCGCCGCCGCGGCCGCTCATCGAGCCGGTGGCGTCGCCCAGCGCGCGCACGTAGGCGGCGCGGCCGTCGGCGAGCGCCTGAATCGCGCGACCGAGGTAGTCGCGATCGTCGGGCGCGGTCTCGCCCATGGGCGGCAGCATGGCGGTCACTTCGCCGGCGCCGAGCGCGGGCAAGTGGATCACTTCGTAGCGCGCGTGACTGTCGCGCAGCAGCCGGTGCGCGCGCGTCACGTACCGTGTGGTCAGCACGAAGCGATTGCCGCTCTCCGCCATCGTGTGCAGCATCTCGCGCAGCACGTGGCGCAATCCCGGAAAACTCTCGAAGGTGCGCAGCTCGAGGATCTCGTCGAGCAGGAACGTGGCGGGCGCGTCGCCGGCCGCGCGCGCACGCGTCACCAGCGCCAGCATGCGATCGAACGCGGCGCGGGCGGAGCCGGCGGGCTCCTGCGGCGCCGCCGCGCGCTGGCCGTTGACGGTAAACGGCGACGCCGCGGCGACGGCGTGCTGAAAACGTTCGGGGGTGCTGGCGGCACGCTCGACGTCCACGTACTGGCAGTACTCGCGGCCCATCCGATCGGCCAGCGCGTGCAGCAACGTGGTACGGCCGGTGCCGCAGCCGCCGATCACCACCGGGATGCGCGAGGGGGTCGCGTCCAGCGCGGCGAGCACGCGGCGTTCGAGGCCGGCGTGGGGAGCCATCATCGGCTCGTCTCCTGCATGGGGATCCGTACTCCGTGTTGACGAGCGGTCTTGAGCGCGTCGGGGTAGCCGGCATCGGCGTGCCGCACCACGCCCGTGCCTGGATCGCACGTCAACACGCGCGCCAGCCGGGCGTCAGCCTCGCGCGTGCCGTCAGCCACGATCACCATCCCCGCATGAATCGAGTATCCGATGCCGACGCCGCCGCCGTGATGCACCGACACCCAGGTGGCGCCGGATGATGCGTTGAGCAGCGCGTTCAGAATCGGCCAGTCGGCGATGGCGTCGCTGCCGTCGCGCATGCCTTCGGTCTCGCGATTCGGCGAGGCGACCGATCCGGTGTCGAGATGATCGCGCCCGATCACGATCGGCGCCTTCACCGCGCCGTCGCGCACCAGCTCGTTCAACTTCAACCCGAAGCGCGCGCGGTCGCCGTAGCCCAGCCAGCAAATTCGCGCCGGCAGCCCCTGGAACTGCACGCGCTCGCCGGCCATGCGAATCCAGCGGCACAGCCCCTCGTCTTGCGGAAACATTTCCAGCACGGCGCGGTCGGTGACGCGGATGTCGTCGGGGTCGCCCGACAACGCCACCCAGCGGAACGGCCCTTTCCCCTCACAGAACAGCGGCCGGATGTACTCGGGCACGAATCCCGGAATCTCGAACGCGTCGCGCACGCCGGCTTTCACCGCCTGCGCGCGAATGTTGTTGCCGTAATCAAACGCGATGGCGCCGCGCTGTTGCAGCTCGCGCAGGGCGGCGACATGACGGCCCATCGCGTCGATCGATCGCCGCTGGTACTCGTCGGCGTCGGCGGCGCGCAGCCGCGCCGCTTCGGCCAGCGACAGCCCGTCCGGCACGTAGCCGACGAGCGGATCGTGCGCCGAGGTTTGATCGGTGACGACATCGGGCGTGAAGCCGCGCGCGACCATCGCCGGGAACACCTCCGCCGCGTTGCCCAGCACGCCGATTGAGCGGCCCACGCCCTCCAGCGCGCAGGCGCGCGCCCGTTCAATCGCCCACTCAATGTCGTTGGTGGTCTCGTCGAGATACTTCGTGGCCAGCCGCTTCTCGATCCGGGCCGGATCCACCTCCACCACCAACGCCACGCCACCATTCATGGTCACGGCCAGGGGTTGGGCGCCGCCCATGCCGCCGAGGCCGGCCGTGGCGACGATCTTTCCGCTCAGCGATCCGTGGAAATGGCGCTGGGCGACGGCCGCGAGGGTCTCATAGGTGCCCTGCAGGATGCCCTGCGTCCCTATATAGATCCAGCTTCCCGCCGTCATCTGCCCGTACATCGTCAGGCCGCGGTCCTCGAGCTCGCGGAACGTGTCCCAGGTCGCCCACTTCGGGACGATGTTGGCGTTGGCGATCAGCACCCGGGGCGCGGCGTCGTGCGTGCGGAACACGCCGACCGGCTTGCCGGACTGGACCAGCAGCGTTTCGTCGTGGGCGAGCGTCTTCAACGACCTGACAATCGCGTCGAAGGCCTCCCAGTTGCGCGCGGCCTTGCCGGTGCCGCCATAGACGATGAGATCGTCGGGCCGCTCGGCGACGTCGGGGTCCAGATTGTTCATCAGCATCCGCAGCGCGGCTTCTTGTGGCCATCCCTGACACGTCAGCGACGTGCCACGCGGCGCGCGGAGTGAGCGAGCAATCATGGTCATCAGCCGGGGCAACTGATCCGAGGGGGTCGGATGTGAAGATAAGAAGCTAAGCAGAGGTGCTTCGCTTGTCAAACTGATTTTCGAAAAAAAATATTTCGGAAATCAGTTGACAACGACGCCGGTCGCGTACTCAAGTTTGCCGGACCGAATTATTTCCGCGATCGCGTCGAGATCCGGCGCCGGCGATCGGTCGTTGACCAGCGTTGGCACCTGCGTTCGCACGATTCTGTGCGCGTTCATCAGCGGCGGCGAGCTTTCGAGCGGCGCATGCAAGTCGATCGCCTGGCAGCCGCAAAGAATTTCCACGGCAATCACGTTGATCGCGAGGTGCAAGGCCCGTTCCGCCTTGATCGCCGCATGCATGCTCATGCTGACGTGATCTTCTTTGTTGGCCGACGTCGGGATGGTGTCGACCGACGCGGGATGTGACAGTGTCTTAATCTCGGACGTTAGCGCCGCCGCGGTGACCTGCGCGATCATCAGGCCTGATTCGAGCCCGCCGTGGCGGGTCAGGAACGCCGGCAGCCCGCTCAAGGCCGGATTGACGAGACGTTCGGACCGCCGCTCGCTGATCGTGGCCAGTTGCGCCACCGCCATCACCAACACATCGGCCGCCAACGACAACGGCGCGCCGTGGAAGTTGCCGCCCGACACGATCTCGCCCGTGTCGGCGAACACCATCGGGTTGTCGGTCGCGGCGTTCATCTCGGTCCGCACCATCTGACGGACCCAGCCGAGCGCCTCGCGCGCGGCGCCGTGCACTTGCGGCGCGCAGCGCATGGAGTAGGCGTCCTGGACCCGGCCGCAATTGACGTGCGAGGCGTTGATGGCGCTGCCGGCCAGGAGCCGCAGCAGGTTGTCGGCCGCGATCGCCTGGCCGCGGAACGGCCGCGGCTCGTGGATGCGCGGCTCGAACGGATGCATCGACCCCAGCAGCGCGTCGATGGACAAAGCCGCCGCAATATCGGCGGCTCGGCTGAGCCGCTCGGCGGCGGCCAGCGCCAACGCCAGGACCGCCGTGGAAAACTGGGTGCCGTTGATCAGCGCGAGTCCTTCTTTGGGCCCCAGCGTCACGGGCTGAAGACCGGCGCGCTCGAGGGCGCGGCTGCCGGAGACGCCGTCGACGGTTTCGCCCTCGCCGACCAGCACCAGCGCGAGGTGCGCGAGCGGCGCCAGATCGCCGCTGGCCCCGACCGAGCCGCGGCTCGGCACGCGCGGATGCACACCGCGATTGATCAGCGCCAGCAGCGCCTCGAGCGTCTCGACCCGGATCCCGGAATAGCCTTTGGCGAGGACATTCGCCCGGAGCGCCATCGCGGCCCGCACGGTGCGCACCGGCAGCGGCGTGTCCACGCCGGCGGCATGGCTGCGCAGCAGATTCAGTTGCAGCGCGGCGAGATCGGACTTGTCGATCCGCGTCTCAGCGAAATTTCCGAAGCCGGTATTGACGCCGTACACCGGCGCGCTGCCGGCCGCCTTCTCATCCACCACGCTGCGCGCGGCGGCCACGCGTTCACGCGCCGCGGGCGCCAAGCCGACCTCCGCGCGATCGTCGGCGATCGCGAGTAGATCGGAGATATCGAGATGATTGCCGTCGAGAAGAATCATTTCATGTTGGCCTGTTGGCCCGTTGGCCTG
>Ga0187893_10003478_pt1 | contig 31877 bp, 26 predicted proteins | sample MA1701074metaG_FD_139574 | JGI IMG/M metagenome (GOLD analysis project Ga0187893, IMG submission 139574) | White microbial mat communities from a basaltic lava cave in the Kipuka Kanohina Cave System on the Island of Hawaii, USA - MA170107-4 metaG ...
GAGGACTGCGTCAACGGCGACGTGGATCCCCCCTGCACGGGCAACGATCCACCTTTCATCGACATCGGAGACGTGCTCGCGATCCTCGACGCCTACGGCGGATTCGACCCTTGCGGCTGCCCGGAATGATGTTTTCGCCGTTCGTTCCCACGGGTTTTCCCGGCGCGCCGGGACTTCACCCGTGGCTGCGGTCCTTCAGCGAACTTCCGCGGAGGCGGAGGCGACGGCATCCGTGGTGAGGTCGCCGCCCGTGGCGCGAAGCGCCTCGATCTTGTCCAACTGCCGGTCGAGCTGTCGCGTGCGCACGCCGACGAGTTGTTGATACGCGTCGACGGCGTCATCAAGCTTCTTGCCCATGCCCGACATTGTCTTTACATAGTTTTCCCACTCCGCCTTGAAACGACCCAACAGCTCCAGGACCTTGACCGACGTCATCTCCACGCGGAATCGGTCCACGGCCTCGCGGAGGATGCACAGCAAGGCATAGAGCGTGGTCGGCGAACTGAGAACGACGCGGCGCTTGAGCGACTCATCGAGCAAGTCCGGGTCGGCCTCGTGGATAAACGAATAGATCTGATCGTTGGGAATAAACAGCAGGAGCAGGTCGAGCGACCGTCCCCCGGCGTCGATGTATCCTCGATCGGTGATCTCACGGATTCGCGAACGCACGTCCTTTAGAAAGGCCGACTTCGCCGCGGCACGCGATGGGTCGTCGCCGGCTTCAAGCATCTTCATGTAGTTGGCCAGCGGGAATTTCACGTCCATGTGCACGACGCGGTCGCCGGGCAGGAGAAACGTGAAGTCCGGGCGTCCGCCCTCCTGGCCGAGTTGCTTATGGTAGTTGGTTCCCTCGACGAGTCCGACGAGCCGCAGAATGTCCTCGGCCATGCGCTCGCCCCACTGGCCTCGACGTTGCGGGTTGGCCAGGGCTTCGCGAAGGCGGCTCGTGGTTTCATGGAGCTGATGCGCTGTCTGATTCGTTTTTTCGAGTTGCGCGGCCAGCGAACCGTGCCACTCGGCGCGCTGCTTTTCCATGGCTTGCATCAACAGAGAAACGGCGGCGAGTTTGGCGTTCATTTCCTCGAGGCGTGCGTCGATCAGCCGCTTTTTGGTATCGAGCGTCTGATCTCCTTCCGCCGTTTGCCGTTCCAGACGTGTCGAGGCGAGTTTCAGGAAATCCTCGGCGTTGGCGGATAACGCATCCCGTGAAAGTGCGGAGAACGCGGTCTTCAGTTCTGAGATCGCCAGCGTGAACGACTGCTCTCGCTCCTGCTGGGATTGCACCTGGAGTCTCGTCGATTTCCCGTGTGCCCAATAAAGTACCGCGGTTGCCATCCCGGCTCCCAGCACCAGTCCGCCGACGAAAGAAAGGATCAAGGCCACGCCGTCCGTCACGAATTTCCTTTTCGTCCCCCGGTGCTGATTCTCGTTTGCGGCGGCGGTCTCGCCAACATCGAATTCGCCGTTGCCGACCCACCGAGCATCGAGCAGTTTGGATAGACAAAGCTCAGGAGGCGGAATGGGGACATTCCGGGTTGCGGAAAAGCAACGAATCGGATTCTCCAGCATATTTTCTGCGGCTTGGTGGGTCCGCAAATTCGTGCACCGCGAGGGCCACGAGCCAAAGATTCCCTATGCGGATGCAAACGCGCTCGGTACGCGCCCAGTTTTGGCACAGAATATGGATTGCAATTCTGAGCCCGGGACAAGAGAGTCCCGCGCGCGGAGGGGGAAAACAGATGGGACGGGTTTACGCGGGTTGCATTTTGGTATTCTGGGCAGCGGGCTGCCGACAGTCGGTTCGTACTGTAACGGTTTCCACGCCAGGATTCAGTGGACGATGGGCCGTTTTCGCTCCAGACTATAATGGTTACTCTGATTACGACAATTGGCGATCGGTGTGGCCAGCATCGGAGGCGTTCGATGGCGGAATCAGCGAAGTATCTTTTGCGGAAGTAAATGTGGACATTCAGAATCGATACCCCACCCGATTTGAAGGCCCCTATCGCAGGCATTATTCGGTCAGGCGTGGGTATCAATTGCGGCCATGAGCGTATCCCTTCTTCTTTTAGGCCCATCCGATCCCGTCAACCGTCAACCTTTTGTATCTCCTTTCGCCAAGTAAATGGCGCCTTGCAGTTTACTCGCCGCAGCGTAAGCTAGCCGGTTCTGAATTGGGTACGAACCTGGTTAGGTGGCGAGCGAACATGCCGAAAATGAAAACGCACAAAGGGATCCTTAAGCGGATGAAATTCTCCGCGCGGGGTAAGGTTTTGTTCAAGCGGCCCAACGGCAATCACCTGATGAGCGCCAAGAGCGGGAAGCGCTGCCGCAACATTCGCGGCACGGGCGTGTTGTCGCGGGCGTTGAGCCAGAGGTTGCTCCTGGCGGTCGGTGCAGGCCGACGGGCCCGCCGGCAAGTGGCGATCTGCGGTTGCGGCTGCGACCACACGATGGAATCAAAGGAATCCAAAAACCCGACGACTTCTCGGAGTCAATAAAACATGGGAAGAGCCACCTACGGGGCCGCACGGGCCCGCAGCAAACGTCGAGTTTTCAAAGCCGCCAAGGGTTATCACGGCCCGCTGAGCAAGCGCTGGCGCCTCGTCCAGGAGTCGGTGGTTCGCGCCGGGGTCAATTCCTATCGCGACCGGCACCGCAATAAGCGTCAGTACCGAATGCTTTGGGTGACTCGCTTGTCGGCGGCATGCGAATCCCGAGGGATTCAGTACAGCCGGTTCATCTTTGGTTTGCAGGCGGCGGACATTGAGTTGAATCGCAAGATGCTCAGCGAGATCGCCATTCATTCACCAGGCGATTTCGATGCCCTGGTGGCCCTGGCGAAAAAGCACCTTCCCAAATCGAAGGCGGCGTAGAACCGGGGGCTTGCCTCTTGTTCCGAAGGTCTCGCGGCACTTTTGCAACGGACCGCTATGGTTTGTTTGCGATGGGCGCGCTCGAAATCGTGTTGGCTTGCTCAACGCGCGGATCCCGGCGCGCCGGGACCGGCACGCCCAGTCCGCTCAATCCGCCGCGATCGCCGCGAGGCAGACGGCAAGGTCGGAGCGTGCGGGGTTCATCCGTCGGGCGCGAACTAGAGCGGAGCCAAATGTGCGTGCGGCCGCGTCGTTGAAACGGTCCGGAGCCGAGATGAGGGACCGGCCGGCGCTTGCGTGCCGGTCGTGGTCGGAGACAGGGGCGGTTTGTGTCGTGGTGAAACCATCTCGTGGGCGCGCTTCGCCCGTGTTCAATGCACAAAAACCATAGCCTGCCGCGAAGGCGATCAGGATGCTCGCCACGTAGCGCAGAGGGACGGACCACGCATTTCGATGGAAGCGGATCGAACCCACCCTTCGCGGCATCACGAAAGTCGAAGTCTGAAGGCGGTCAAGGGTCTCTCGCGCCGATGTAAATTCCTTGCGGCAAGCCTCGCAGGATGAAAGATGCGCCTCCCACATCGGGCGATCCTCCTCGGCCAGTTCATTCCCCAGGGCTTCAGCCATTCGCAACTCGAATTCAGGGCAACTCATGCCAACGTCTCCTTGGTCCATTCCGGTAACCAACGATTCCGAAGCGCCTGTACGGCGCGAAGATAATGCGTCTTAACGGTTCCCACGGCCAGCCCAAGCTCAGAGGCCACCTGAGCGAACGTTCGATCGTCGTAAACCTTGGCAACCAGCACCGCCCGCTGCATGTCGGAAAGGTCCCCAAGATCCATCGCGATCCGCGTGCGCAGCTCTTCGCGTTCCAGATTGCCCCAAACGGGCTCCTTGTGTTTGGCGGAAGCCGCCCGGCCGACGCGGGTGCGCGCTTCCTGTGCCGCGCGGCGATTGCGAATCAGATCGATCGCTCGATTCATCGTCACCGTCCGCAACCAACCTCGTTCATTCCGTTTGGAATCGCCCGCACGCTCACGATTCCAAGCGAGAAACACGTCCTGAACAACATCGAGCGCATCCTGATGGCCGCCGAGGACACGAAACGCCCAGCGATACACTTGTTCGGCCAGGTCCTCAAAGCGGCTCGTGGATTCCGAAAACACCCCCGGGCTGTTCATTTTCGATCTTCACCGCCCTCCACACACGACGTGACCAGGATTTCGTGCGGGCGATCTCGGAATGCCTCGCCCGAAAACTCCCACGTTACCGCGCCGTCTCCGTCCGACTTGTCGGCGTTGTGGGCCACGATCCGGCCGGGCATCTGGACTTCGATCTCGAAAATCTGTCCGCCGAGTTGATCGGTAATGTCGTAGGCCCGCTTCGCCCGATCGATTTCCCTGCGGAAACCGGCCAGTTTCTCATCATCGTGACCGAGTCGTCGTGCGGAATCGATCATGCGCTCCAGGCCTCGGCGAAGGATTCGGTCCGCCTCCGCGGCCAGCAGCCCATCGCGTTGATCCGACGGCGCGTCCTCTATAAGGTTCACGATTTTTTCGTAGTCGATCTCTTCGTAGGAATCGAGCAGGGCTCTTCGCGCCAGAAGCCAATGATCCTGGGGCGCGGTGGGAAACGCGTACTCCCAGGCGGTTTTCGCGAACTCGACCTGCTTGGCCGACTCGAATTCGGCGAAGGCGCCGACCAGGCGGGCCCGATCCTCCCTGGACAGCTCGCCGAGGTCCTTCTCCGCAATTTTTTTCACATCCTCATCGAAGGTTTGGTCATGCCAGATTTGGATGTAGGCCCATGTTCGCGGCGCGTAAACTCTGCGAAAATGGTAGTAGGTGTTCGTTCCTCGCTTTTCTCGTTGCACGGTGGTCGGGAAGTGAAGAACCAGATCGCGATGGTCATCGTTGGGCGCGGCGAACGTGCCCGGCAAGCGTTCGTCCGCGGAGAATCGTCTCACCGATCGGACCACTTTCTGTTCCTCGCCGTCCTTCTTTTCCGTGGTCGTGGCCAGCTTCCATCCCGCTTGCTCCGAGGGCAAGGCGTCCAGCGTGTTCCAGACATCTTCCTTTCCGCTGTATTCGAGTTGAATCGTGACGGTTCCGTCCGCCGAGACCTGGACGCTTTCCTTCCGGCGCAGGCAGCCCTGCGTGACCAGAACTCCCAAGAATCCGCATATCCACAGCACCCGCCCACATGTTTGCCGCATCGAAGATTCTCCAAGGAAGACTTCGGGCCGCGCCCCTGGACTCTCTTGGGCGTCGAGTTCCCTTATCCCCTCGGACGGTTGTGTCGCCTATTTGGATGACACCGGCTCCGTCACGATTCGTAATCCCATGAAAAGCCGGCTCCCGCCGTGCGGGAACATGCCCGGTGTGTTCGAGGTACGTTCAGAAGTCAGCCCTTCTTGGGATCACGGCTACTCGTCGAATTTCAAGGCGGGGCCGCCACGCTAGATGCAGCCGCACCGCTCACGGACAACCGCAGAGATCAATATCCGCGTAGGCGTCGAGCGCTGCGAGCACGTCGGCGAGTTCGACGATTCCATCGCCGGTGCACGGGGCAAGGTCGGCGTTGGGACAATCCTCAAAAAAGGCGTACCCATCCAGGATGCAAAGGATATCGGCCAATTCGGTGATTCCATCGCAGGTCATGTCGCCGTAGACAGTCGGGGTAAAGACGCATCCGTTCGGCGTACATTCGTTGCAGGTACACGCGTCGCCGTCGGAACAATCGGTGTCCACCAAACAATCGCAGGCGGGGTCGTCGGCACAATCCGAATCGTCGCAGTCCACGGACCCATCGCAATCGTTGTCAGCGCCGTCGTTGCAGGTCATTCCCGCGATTTCGTTCGCCGGCGGCGCGGCGCAGTCGGCCGGACAATTGCATGAATCCTCAGGAGGCGTGCAGGCCATGTTGCCGCAGCCGCCGGTGCAATCCGGACCCGAGACGCAATCGGCGTCCGTGCAATCGGTGTCTCCGTCGCAATCGTTGTCGATCTGGTCGGAGCAGAGCAGCGCCTCCGATGCCGGCGGAGTGCCACAGTCCGGCACGCAAGCGCATCGTTCGCTCGCGCAGCACGTCCCGTCGCCGCATGGAGTCTCGCATCCATCGGGAATCCCGTTCTCATCGCAATCGACGTCGAGACCCAAGGCGATGTCCAATCGGTCCGGCACGGCATTGGCGTTGCAATCCGCGGAGACGTCCAGGGCGTCGAGGTCGTCGGGAACGGCAAATCCGAATCGGGTCGTGAGCAGGCCCAGATTGTCGGCCGCCAGCCAGATCGATGGGACGCCCGGTCCGCCGAAGTTCGGAGTGAGAATGTCGCCCGGCTCGATGGCGGCGCTGAAGAGACTATCGAGAATCCCGATGATCGCCGATCCACGCCGCACCGAAAAAAACAGCATGTCTCCGCCGCCCGGTCCCCAATCAAAAATGTCCGACGGGCGCTGGTAGCCGGCAACTCCATTCTCCAACAGAACCAAGGCATCCACGTCGTCGGTGTCGAAGCCGAAGATGTCCAAGCCCAGTGTTTCCGCCGACGCGTACAACACGGGTGCTACTCCCGAAGCCGAGGTCATCAGGATATCTGCGCCGGAAAATCCGAGCGAGGGCGCACTGCCGCTGTTGACCGGCGGACCTTCGATTGGGTCGGTGAATCCTGCGTCGAGCGAAAAGAAGACCGGAAAGGTCGGCCCGACCGTGTCCACGTCGACGGCGTCGACGTTGTCGCCCATGTCCGGCACGCCGGCAGTCCCCGGACTCGGTTCGACCACTCCCCAACCAACCACCGACGTCAAAGAGGGGTGCGCTGCGGCCGGAGGGGCAACTCCGTTTCCGTCGATCAGGGCTGCGTTCCATACAGCGGCGAGGGTTCCCGGCCCCATCGGCCCGGGTCCGGCCACCGCGGGCGGGTAAGTCACGAACACGTCGGCGGAGGCGTCGGCTGCGCCGGCCGAGCCCTCAGTGGAAACACTCGGAGTGCCCGGAGAAGGCGGCTGATAGCTTGAGGAAAACTCGTCAACCGAGAACACCCACACGCCCGAAAAAACGGCCTCGGGGCGGAGCAAGTAGTCATTGCCAAACGAGAGCGCGTCGACTTCGATGAACCCGGGTACCCCCGGGGCATGGCCGACGGCGGCGCCGTAGGCAGACAGGCCGAGATTCGGCCCCGCGGCCGTGGGACCGCCGAAAACCACGAGGGTCGGGCGGCCGATCGGACCCGGTGCCGGTGTTCCCGCGGGCGATGCCATCAGCAGATCGGCCTCGGTAATTGGCGTGCTCGACCCTTGATCCAACTGAGAGATGGTCGGCCCTTGAAAGTCGATCGAGAAGATTTGGGCCAGAATCCGGACGGGCGCTATCAGGAGAAACGCGTAAATTGCCGCGCTTTGCACGCGACCTGCACCGTCCATCCGGGTATGATCCCGCCGCCAACGACCGAACGCAAGGAGTTGTCATGGAAAACACGGCGTCAATCGGTAACGCTACGACCTCCAACACCTGGCTCAATCGCACACTGCGATGGGTCGAGCGCGTCGGCAACGCCCTCCCGCATCCGGCGACTCTTTTCCTTTGTTTTGCCCTGGCGATCATCGTCGTCTCCTGGCTGGCGTCGCTGTCCAATCTGCAAGTGACGCACCCCGGCACCGGCGCGATCATCAAGCCGGTGAGCCTACTAAGCATTGAGGGCTTCCATCGGATTCTTACCGGCTTGGTCACGAATTTTACGGGATTCGCGCCCCTCGGGACCGTGCTGGTCGCCCTATTGGGGATTGGAATTGCAGAATACAGCGGGCTCATCGGCGCATGCATGAAGCTCATGGTTCTCAACTCGCCGCGCAAGCTTCTGACCACGGTCATCGTGTTCGCGGGGGTGATGTCCAACATGGCCAGCGAAATCGGATATGTGCTGCTGATCCCGCTGGCGGCGATGGCCTATCAGGCGGTGGGCAGGCACCCCATTGCCGGAATGGCCGCGGCCTTCGCCGGGGTCTCCGGCGGGTACAGCGCGAATTTGCTGCTGGGTACGGTCGATCCGCTCTTGGCCGGGCTGACCCAGGAGGCGGCGCGAATCGTTCATTCGGAAGCGAAGGTCAACCCGGCTTGCAACTATTTCTTTATGGTAGGTTCGACGTTTCTCATCACCGCCGTCGGAACCTGGGTGACCGAGTGGGTTATCGTGCCCCGCCTGGGAGTTTGGAAAGGGGATTCGACTACACCCAATGAACCCACGATCAACGAACTGACCGATGCGGAACGGCGCGGGTTGCTCTTCGCACTGGCGGTCACCGTGGTGCTGACGGCTCTTATCCTGACTGGAACGGTGCCGGCCAACGGGTTCCTCCGCGATCCGAAAACCCAGGGACTGCTTCACTCCCCTTTCATGTCCGGAATCGTTGCCTTCATCTTCCTCATTGGCGGACTCACGGGGCTGGCCTTTGGAATCGGCGCGAGAACGATTCGAAACGATTCCGACGCCATCAAAGGGATGGCCAAGGCGATGGAGACGCTTGGCGGATACCTCGTCCTGGTGTTCTTTGCCGCCCAGTTCGTAGCCTATTTCAATTGGACGAACCTTGGGCTGATTCTCGCGGTGAAGGGCGCGGCGGTTCTGAAAGCCACTGGGCTGGGCGGAGCGCCGCTCATGGTGCTCTTTGTGCTTTTCACGGCCTGCATGAACCTGTTCATGGGCAGCGCGTCGGCAAAATGGGCGATTATGGCGCCGATATTTGTCCCCATGTTCCTCTTGCTCGGATATCCGCCGGAATTGACGCAGGCCGCTTATCGCGTCGGCGATAGCTGCACAAACGTGATCTCCCCGATGATGTCCTACTTCGCGATGATCATTGCCTTTTTCCAACGGTACGACAAAAACGCCGGCCTGGGCACGCTGGTGGCGACCATGCTGCCGTACGCGGTAACTTTCTTGATCACGTGGAGCGGCTTGCTCGCCATCTGGATCATCCTGGGTTTGCCATTAGGCTTTTGAAGCTCCTGGAACATTCGGCAACCTCTTCTTTCCGATAATAATTCGCTTTTTGCTGCACAGGGCCAGCGAAGATGGGATTCTTTCTCCGTCGCCGCAGTTGACCGCCTCCCCGTTCGACCGAATATGTGTAAGTAGGGTAGCGTAGAAGGGTTGGCAAAGGCGCTTTGGTTCTGGGGTTCTCCGACGTTTGATGAACGAGTAAAGGAGTTGTAGCCATGAGGAATATGGGTTGGTCGTCACTATTTGTTCTTTGCCTTTCATTAGCCGCACTAGAGTCGTCGGCGATTGCCCAAGTGAGCGATGCACCCAACGACGAAGGACGCACGGCTTTGCAGAATGCCCGCGGCGGCTCCCGACGGGCTCGGGTCCCAGGCAGAATGGTCCGAGATGGAATCATTCGCACAGAACAGGTTGGGGATATCCGCATCGGTGTCGACGTGGACGAAACCGAAGAGCCCAGGGTCGAAACCGGGCTACTGGTGAGCCTGATCGATTCGCTATTCGAACAACTGAGCACCGCCATCCAACTCTTTGACACATTGCTGCGTGCCCGCGCCGGCCTTCCGCCACGGGGAACCACGTTGCCCGCATCATTGGCTACCCATGGTGACACGACCCTCACCGAGGACAATTCCGATATGGCGGACGGCGATGCAGACACAGGATTGGATCTGAATTCACTGGTGTCCGGGCGGGGTGAGCGCTAAGCCGCGTTTCCTATTGGGTGAAAGCAACGCCAACACTCGACTGACAATGAGCGGGAATCGGGTACGAAGCGAAACTCGCGGCCGGTACCCATTGTGAAATCCCCGGGCATCTTCGCGATCCATCCCAAAACCACCACCACTCGGCGTTGGCGGGCGCGTCGAACGTGCGTATCATGGCGAGGGAGAGGTGTCGCGAATCATGGTGACTAGGTTGAGGTTCCCTGAATGAATCGAGCGAAGATCACGATCGTCGGAGCAGGCAACGTCGGGGCGAGCTGCGCGGTATGGGCGGCGTCGCAAGAACTCGGCGACATCGTGCTGGTCGATATTCCCGATTTCGCGGACAAAACCGCCGGCAAGGCCCTCGATCTCTTGCAATGCGCTCCCATCGAACGGTTTGACTGCCGGATCGTCGGCACCGCTGATTATGCCGACGCCAAAGACAGCGACCTGGTCATCATCACTGCGGGAATCCCCCGCAAACCGGGCATGAGCCGTGACGACCTGATCGAGACGAACGTCAAAATCGTGGGTTCGGTCGCTGAACAGGTCGCCCGGGCGGCTCCGAATGCCGTTCTGATCGTGGTGTCGAATCCGCTCGATGCGATGGTCTACACCGCCTGGAAAAAATCGGGATTCCCGCCACAACGGGTCATCGGCCAGGCCGGATGCCTAGACATTGCCCGCTATCGGACCTTTTTGGCCATGGAGTTGGGATGCAGCGTCGAGGACATCACCGCGCTGCTGATGGGCGGCCACGGGGATGACATGGTGCCGCTACCGCGATACACGTCGGTTGCGGGGATCCCCATAACGCAGCTCATCGGAGCCGATCGACTTCAGTCCATCATCGCGCGAACAAAAAACGGCGGCGGCGAACTTGTGAAACTCATGGGAACCAGCGCCTATTACGCACCGGCTTCTGGTACCATTCAAATGGCGGAAGCCATCGTCAAGGATAAGAAACGCATCTTGCCTTGTGCGGCCTATTGCCGGCAGGAGTACCGCGTCGGGGGGTATTTCGTCGGGGTTCCCTGTGTCTTGGGGTCGGCCGGAGTTGAAAAAGTGATCGAAGTCGAACTTACCGGCGACGAACGCCGAATGTTTGACGCGAGTGTGGGGCACGTGAAGGAACTCGTCAACGTTGCGGAACGATTCCTGGGTCGGTGAACGAGGGGAATCCGAATTGCCTTTTTCCGCACAGAGTGCATCTCGCCGGATTGAAGACGGGGTATCGGAATCCGTGGGAATTGGCGAGCTGCGGATTACCGCCGAACCTGAGGGCCGTTCGCCGGACGAATCGGTGAAGTCGGACCTTGACGACCGCCCCCAATCCGTGGCGCCGGCCGTCACGCTCACGGCGGCGGCTTCGCAAATCCCGACCTGTCCGGAGTGCGGATCCGGCTTGAACCCGGACACGGAGGGCTGCCCTCAAAGCGGCGCGCAGTTCGAGGAAGAATCCGATTCCGCCGTTGAGTTTCTCGGCTTGCCCGAAATGCGCTATCAGAACGCCTACGTGTGGCTGGTACTGGTGGCCTCGCTCGATGTCGTGTTGACCATGCTCGTGCTCAACGTGTGGAAAGGGCACGAGGTTAACCCCATTGCCGCGGCGGTCATCGAGGCCATGGGTTTCGGCTGGGCCATTGCCTTCAAATACGGGTTGATCATTCTGGTGATCGTTATTTGTGAGATCGTCGGCCGCCGCGACGACCGCGTGGGGCTGGGTCTTTCCATCCTGGCCGTTCTTCTAAACGTTGTGCCGGTGGTGTACACCTTTGCGTTGCTGATGCGCGCCGGTCCGGCCGTAGCGATCTGAACGTTACCCTTCAGAACATCCGCCTCATTCGCTCCAGGGTGGGTTCGTGGGGCGTGGCCGGCTCCCAGTAGCTCTTGCCGGGGGTGAGTCGTTTTCGCAGCGGGTCTTTTCGCCGGACGATCAGCGAGAACGGCGGCAACAGAACGAAAAATAGAACGGTCAGCAAAACGGTCGAGAAGATGCGCCCCAGCCATTCCGATCCGACCATCCAGAACTCAAATACGCGCCTTGCGAAGGCATAGGGCAATTGCGAGGAGCCCGCAAGCGCCACGCCGAGCAGCCAAAGCAACAAGGCGGTCCACTGGCCGCGCGTGCCATTCCACGTCACCCAGCCGCCCGATCCACGCCACGCGGTCGCGAGCCAAAGGGCACCCCCCAGCACTCCGAATCCGGCGAGCATGGCCAAGGCGAATTTGCGAAGGTCCGCGACGGAAGGTTTTTGCTTGGCGACAAACATGTCGTTTTGTCTTTCGCAGGGAGATCCTCGAAACTACTTCTATGGCGCAGCGCCGTGTTGACTTCCGCCGGATGCTCGACGGCGATTCCACAAAACCAACCCGCCTGCGCCGGCCACGATCGCACATGCGAAAAACGTACCCCGCCGATTCATCGCGGGGACAAGGACCTGGCATTCATCGGGAACGCCGTCGCGGTTATCGTCAAAGGAAGAACCGGCACCGAGATCACACTCGTCGGGAACCGAATTGGCGTTGCAGTCCGTCTGACCGGTCAGAATTCTTACGTTGTCGATTTGCCAGCCAGTCTTGGAGAGGTCGGCGACGCCGGTGAAAAGATTGAAGCTCAGAGAAATGGTGCGGCCCGCAAAACCGCTCAGATCCATGACCCGCGTTTCCCAAGTTGCGGAGCCGCCGGTCTCCCGCTGTATTGCTTCACCATTGACTCGAACCTCTGCAAAGGTTTGATCCAGCGCGGAGTCCAGTCGGAAGCAATAGCGAAGGGTCGCCCCATTCTCCGGAATCGCCACCTTGGGCAAGACCAACTCGCCCGCGTCGCCGGTGGAAAGGCTGCACTGGGAATCCCTTCCGGCGTATGCCCACGATCCGCCGTGACATCCCGGCACGTCTTCATCGCAGGCGCTGCTCACATGAAAAACGCCGTTGGCCGCCCACCCGACTGGCAATCCGCCGTTGAAATCCGCTTCGACCAGAACGTCTTCACCGCTCGCAATCTCGCAATCGTCGGGCAATCCGTTCAGGTTGCAGTCCGAGCGCAAGCCTTCGGCGATCTCGCAGACATCCTGCCGGCCGTTGGCGTCGCAATCGCGGCCGCAGTCGTCGGGAACCCCGTCCGCGTTGCAATCGCCGCTTGTTCCCTTGGATATATCTTCTTCGTCCGCCACGCCGTTGCAATTGCAATCCGTGGAGAGCGAATGGCTGATCGTACCGCGGCCCAGTGTGCCCAGCGACCAGTCGCTTCTCATTTGTTCCAACATGCCGGCGGCCAGATCGAGATTGGAGCTCGAAGGCGGGTCGCCCGGCTGGTAAATCATGATCCATGCCGCGCGATAGTGCTTTCTGGACGAGAGAGGCGTGGGTATCCTCGGTCCGGCCGCGGCAACTATATCCGCGGCTGAAAATGTGGAGATCGGACCGTAATACGGGGTCGCTCCACCGCAACCAAAATCCATAAAGCGTAACTCACTGCTGCCGGCATCCATCTCGTCCGCGGCAACATAGCCCATCAGGTATAGGTCCGTGTAACTATAATGTCCGCCGGGAATGTCTGAGTTGCGGCACGCGGTGAACCCACCCCAGCAATCCCCGCCTGAAACGGCCGGGTTGGAACCGATCCACTCCCGCAGATAGAGCGCTCCGCCCTGACCATCCACCTGGGGGCTCCAGTGAGAGGGAGCAACCCCCTGGCACCCGGAACTCTGCAGCGACCGGCCGTCCAAAAAATCGGGGAGGAAGACCGCGAATCGATGTTCGAATTCGTGCGCTAGAAAGTATCGGGTAAAGTCGGCGGTCGGATTTCCCGCTCCGGCCGCATAGTTGTTTATGTTATAGAACGTGGCGAATCCCTCAATTCGGTCGGAGGCCAAGCCGAACAACGCGTGGTTCCAGTTTGGGCTGGTTCCAATCCCGGCGACGTCATTCGCAATCGCGGCGTAATTTGCCGTACCGATCTGGTGGTGCGGCGTGAAGTTCGTGAAAAAGCCGATGAAGTGAAAATGGTCGCCTCGCTCCGAAATGAGCGCGTTCACCGCGGCGACCTTCAAGGCAAAAAACGCCGGCTCCGTGTAATTGGTCAGCATCAGCCCCTCGGCGTCTTTCCATATGAAAAAGTCATCACGACGCAACCGCGGAATGCATGGCGCTTGACCGGAATTGACGGCCAAAGCGGCTTCCGACTTGCGACCCGCATTTTGCAGTTCGCCGCTTCTATGAAAGGACCGAGTTCCGATCGTCGGCCGAAGCACGCCGCCGCAATTCGTCTCGGTCGCCAAGCCGGAATGCGGAAAGGCCGGAATCATCGAGAGCTCAATCTCACCGACCGCGACCGATGTTGCGAACGCGGCAAGAAGGGCACAATAATACGCCGCCGAAGTCGATCGAAACCCCGAGAAACCAGTGCGCAAATGAAGCGCCCTCCCCAGTCACGGCGCGGCAAACCGACGATCCCGTTTCATTGAACCTAGCATGGATATCGTCCGCCGTGGGCACCTACCTACTCGAGCGAAGACGACTTTTCCCGCCCCCTTGACAGGAATCCCTTATCGTAGGTTCAAAGGCGTATTCTTCAAGATTCAAAAGCAGTTATCGCCGATGCCCTGCGAAGGAACCTGAAGATTTCGATCTTCTCTTCAACCGAACCAGGCAAATTCACGTCCCTCTGTCCAATTGACCGTGCAAACTGTTTCGGCACAATCGGGTTCGTCCGCCCGAACAGGGTGATTGGGGCGACGAATCGGCCTTAACCGGCCGTTGCGGAGTGAGCTCGACATGGATTGGATCGCGGAGCCCCAGGTGTGGATTTCTCTCGGCACGCTGACCGTGCTGGAGGTCGTTCTCGGCATTGATAATGTCGTTTTCATTTCGATCCTTGCCGGGAAGCTGCCGCCGGACCAACAGGACAAGGCCCGCCGCATCGGACTCGCCCTCGCGATGGCGATGCGGATCGCGCTGCTGTTCTCGCTGGGATGGATCATGCGCTTGACGCAGCCGATGCTCACCGTCTTTGGCCAGGAGATTTCCGGCCGCGACCTGATTCTGATCACCGGGGGCCTGTTTCTTCTGGGCAAGAGTACGCACGAGATTCACCAAAAACTGGAGGGGGACGAGGGTGGCTCCTCTCCCCGCGTCCACCCCTCGTTTGGAAGCGTGTTGGTGCAGATCATGCTCTTGGACGTCGTCTTCTCGCTGGACTCGGTCATCACCGCCGTCGGCATGGCCGATCGGATCGCCGTCATGATCGCGGCCGTGGTGATCGCCGTGGGACTCATGATGGTCTTCGCCGGTCCGATCAGCCGGTTTGTGGAGAAGCACCCGACGGTAAAGATTCTCGCTCTGAGCTTCCTATTGCTCATCGGCATGACGTTGGTCGCCGAAGGGTTCGACCAGCACATCCCCAAGGGGTACATCTACTTCGCCATGGCGTTCTCGGTGTTGGTCGAGATCCTCAACCAGCGGCTACGAACGCCGAAGTCTCCGCCGGTCCGGCTTCATGAGCCCTATGCCGGTTCGGGCATGTCCGTCGGATGAGGCGCTGCCCCCGGAAGTGCACCTGCGGAACGTTGCGGTGTGGAAGAGTGCGATGCGCGTTCGGCATCCGATTCCGAGGTGGTGAACGGTCAGAGCGAAACGAACGGGCGCAAACGATGTGCCCAGGTGTGCCGGCTCAGGACGGCATTTCGCGCTGCCAGGGCGCGATCACGGGCCAACGACGAGTTTTCGCGCAGGCGATTCATCATGCGCAGTAATTGGCCTCGGCCGTTGAAGAAATGAATATGCGCCGCGACGTCGGCCAGGTAAGGGTACTCGAGGACGAAGGCTTCGCAGGTGCCGCGAACCGCCACGCCGCGGAGGGCGGTCAGGGCTTGCAGCCCCATGGCCACGGACAACGGCCGGATTTCCAGAAGCGCGATGACGCCGGCACGCGAGAAGATCAAGTCCAATTCCTCCATCGGAATAGGACCGCGTAACGTTACCTGGTCGTCGATTTTTGGCCAGTGCGTTCCCCAGGCGGAGACGGATGCACCGCAGGCAACCAAGGTTTCGGAGAGGACCCGCCCACGAATCGCCGGCATCAGGCACTTCGTGATCAGGACGGCGAATTGCTCGCGCAGCGATTCTTCTTGAAGGTGAACGCCGCTACGTTCTTCCGCCAAAGCGAAAAGCTCTTCGACGTGGCACGCTTCGTCGCCGTCCTCAACGCACTCCCAGCGGTCGATGGACTCTCTTGCCACTTCCTGCAGCGATTCCCAAATCGCCAAATGACTATGCAATGTGATGTCCCAGGATTCCGGCTGCGTGTCAGGCAGATCTCCGATGACCGCGACTTCGATGAGTTCATCGTCCAAAACTATGCCGTCCGACGGCGGTGGATTCTTCCCCGACTCTTCGACGGCGATTCCGCCCAGGGAGACTTGCTCGGGTTTTACGCCTTTCTCCAGCAACCGCATCCTCTGGGATTGCGAACCAACGACAACGTGGCTCGCCGGTGTCCAAGCCGAGAGAGAAGCGGATGCCAAGGCATCGTCGTCCCAAAAAAACAGAAGCAGAGGAAAATCCGCAGGCAACAATGAACCGAGCGGCCCGGGGCTTGAATTGGCGAGAAGCGCAGCATTCGCTTGGAAATCGGCCAGAGCGTGAATTCGCGCGGCGAGGTGGCACCCCGCCGGGGTGTCCGGTAGACAGACCTTGTTGGCTCCGCCGTTCGCTCCCACGGCTCGTGCCAACTGCCGAGCGAACAGGATGGAATGGGGCCGAGGGTCCGTGCCCAGGACCGCGATTCGCGTGGACGGTGTCGTGCGATTTTTCATCGCTTGAGCGATCGACTTCGCCAAACGAGTGATCTGATTGGCTTGTTCGGCCGCCGATTCCTGGGCGGCAACTTCAAGCCGCGCTTGCAGCTCGCGAATTTTCCCCGGTGTCTTCTGTGCAACGGTGATGAGCGTCGCGGGCATGAGAAACCCCGGCTCACGTTTGGCCAGCAACACCCAAGCCTCCGACAGTTCGGGGCCGAGCATGAAAACGAGTCTTCTCGATTCGATCTCGCGGCGATAATCACGAAGCGACAGGGCGAGTCGAAGTTGAAGCGGATCGTCCTCGACGACGAACAACGCGGCATGGCGGGGGAGCTTGCCGAGGATGACGAGTGCCTCGATCCCAGAAAGTATCCCCGGCAGAGCAACGTTTGCGGACGTACCGCCGAAATCGGCGAGAATTTCAGATGCGCTGACCGTCGGCATGGAAGTGCCACCGAACCAGCAGAGCTTGCCCTCTTCGTTGAGGAGCCGCCAAGTCGGGGTCCCGTCTCGGCCCACCGCGGGCCGCGCGGTATCGGGGATTTCGACCGGGCGAATTTTGTTCGCGACCTGGGGCTGAGCTTTCGTGAGGGCGGCGAGATTCTGTTCCCACCAATCGCCCGGCTGCGTCGTGTCCGTGTTCGCGAAGTTCAATTCGAGGACCGGGCTCATCGATTCCCTATACTTGTGAGCCGAATGAACGGGGCAACCCGAGACCTTGGGATCCGCATTCTGCCTCAACCCAGTCGTTGCGCAGCCATCACCGCAAGGAAGACGATCCAACCGGCCCAAATCGTCGCGGCCACGACCATCGTCCAGGCTGGCATCGGACTTGGACTGTCGCCCGCGCGGCCGAGGCCCTTTCCATTGAATGACCCGTTGGAGCGCTTGGCGTCAACCGGAGACAGATTTTGCTTCGCATCCATGCTGTTCTAGCTTTCTTTACGGGGTTGCGATTGAAACCGCGGACGCTTGTACGGCCCGCGGGCGATAAACTAGCCGGGATTCTCCAATAGGACCGGGATTTCAAGGCTGGATGCGCCCGGTACGTTGGTGGTCAGCATCAACGTCGTGGAGTGCGACCCTTTCGAAACCGTCCCCGTCAGTTTGACATCCAGGTACTTGAGGTATGGCGAGCGCTCTTCCCCGTCGCGGTCCACCGCAGCGGTCAGCGCTGCATGGCCGCACTTGATGTGGGAAACATCAAGCGCCGTTCGTGGGGACGCCTGCAAGCGAACGCGTCGATGCATTCCTTCGGGCGTCCCGTCCTGCTTCAGCACGATCAGCGGCGGGTCCACGGTAATCGGGGGTGCGATCAATCCATACACCGGAACTTCCAGAATCGGCTCGGACGCGACGCTGGTTCGAACCCGCAGCGCGACGCCGAACGGCCCGACGGGAGGTTCGTCGCCTACCGTCAGGCTGATGGTGTATTCCGTTTTGTCCGGTTTGCCTTCGGTCTGCTCGCGTTCCGTCTTGAGCCAACTCGGGGCCTGGATCTCAAGGACCTCAAACGGCTTCTCTTCACTGGAACGAACCGTCAGCGGGGCGAGACGCCTTCCGGTGTAAAGGGTTTGGCCCGTGGGGCTGATCATCTTTGGCTGACAGATCAGATCGCTGACCACCTCGGCGTGCACCTGCAATTCCGTCTCCCGGACCACGTCCCCGACTTTGAGCGTGATCGTGCCGGAACCCGTGGCCGGGCCGGTGGGCGCATTCTCGGCAATTCGAAATCGAACGCGGTGGCCCTGGCCGTTGCCGAGCTGGAGGGGTTCGATGGTATGGGTGAACGGCCCGTCCTCTTTCCACTTAATGTCCACCCATTCCACGGAAATCGGGTTCTCGCCCGGAGTAATATCCATGGTGTCCGGCGCGACCTGGCCGGGATGAAGCGATCGCAAGTTGACCCTTCCGGCCGGAGAGATGTAATAGAGATTGACCACGTTCGCGCGGAACTGCACTTCGGTTTGCGGTTCGATGGGGTCGTTGCTTAGGATCGAGATGTACTTTTGCTGTTCACCCCTGCGCGAGGTGCTGTCGAATTCCGCCTTCAGATTCAGCGATCCGCCCGCGGGAACGACCTTGTCGGATTCCGTGAGCTTTACCACCGCGCAACCGCAACTCGCCTGGGTGCGCTCGATCTTTAGATCCGCGGTGCCGACGTTCTTGATCGTCCACGACGCCGTGGCTTTGTCGCCGGAGTACATCGTCCCGAGGTCGTGAAAGCGCTGCTCCACCAGAATTCGGGGCACCCTTTTCCGCCCGGCGCCTTCCGGCCGCGGCGGCACCTGCGCCCACGTGGCCGCCGCCAGGACCAGCACGGATACGAGACCGCCGGCAACTCGATACGAATGGTCAATCGTTCTCATGTTCAAACCTCATGCAGGTTCTAGGCCGTTACAATGTTTCCGAACAAGGAAGCCCACTCGACGAATCATATAGCGGTCGCGGTGAGCAACCAAGTCACAACGGTGTAAGCGATCGGGATGTCGAGCAGCACAAGTAATGTGGCAAACAGACTCGGGAGGTCCGGCGTACCATCTCCGTAGGCCGCCGCCGGTCGGGGCCACGTCACATGCGTCCAGACAGGGAAATGCCTGATTCGGGATCGCACGGGTGGCCAAGTCTGCAAAATGGCCCTCATCCTTCATTTTCGAGAATGCTCCTTCTAAAACGCGAGTTTTTGACTCGCCGCCCTGGCAGTTGAAAGACGGCCGATGTACCCCGCGGGGAGGGTCCGGCCATGGCCTGGGACCTCGCCCCGCCCGCCTAACCTCTCGTGGCCCGGCCTGTCCTACCGGGAAGGGCGGAATATTCCGCCGGAATTGTCGAATCTTGCCGATAGGCGGGAAGTTTACCCGGTTCAAAGCCAGTAACCCCGATACAATGGCGGGTACACGAAGGCGGATGATTTTCTGCAAGGTCGGGTCCATCCAAATGGAGGCACGCAAATGGGTCGCTTGAACACAATGCAATCGAGGGTGTGGGTCTTGTTGGCCGTCTTTTCCGCGTTCGGCGGCTCATCCGTCGCCTGGGCCGAGACCGGCGCCCAAAAGTTCTACAAGGCCTTCTATCTCGAGCAGCAAACTCGAGACTGGACGGCGGCATGCAAGCTTTATGAGGAATCCGCGGGCGACTCGTCCCTGGAATCCTCGCTCAAGCCGGAAGTCCAGGCACGGCTGGCCACCTGCAAAGAAGAGTTGGCCAGCACCGATTTTGCCAACCTCATGCCCCCCGACGTCATGGTCTACGTCGAATTCAAACAACCCGGCGACCAGCTTCTTAGACTGATTGACCAGTTGGGATTGTTGGGGGCTGAAAGCGGCGGTCCGAAAGACAAGGCGGTCGCCCAGGCCGGACGCTTTTTGGCCGTTAGTCCGAAGCTGATTCGGGAAATGCTGGGCGTTCGCGGAATGGCCGTGGCGATCACCGGGTTCAACCCCATGAAAATGATGCCCACCGGCGTTCTCGTTATTCATCCCGGAGATGTCGATGCGTTGCGCGGCATGCTCGAAACCGGTTTGCCCGCCGGCGCCGCACCCGCCGAATCGATCCAAGGATTCAATACGTATCTGGTCGAAAACCAGGCCATCGTAACGTTGACTCGGCGACTCGTGGTCGTCGGGTTGGATCGCGCATCGATCGAAGGCGTATTGAAAAGACTTCGCGGCGAAGAAACCAAGTCGCTCGCCACGAACGCACGCGCGGCCGAGGCGCTCAAGGGTCGTGGCGACTCGCTGATGTATTTCCTGGTCGATGCAAAAAGCATGATGCCCTATGTGTCGGGCGTCGCGGCGATGGCCGGGGGCGCAAGCCGACAAGTGGCCATGGCCAATGCCGTTCTCGACCCCAACAGCGTGCAATCCGTGGTCGGCAAATTGGGGGTCAACGACGCAGGCCCGTTCTTGACCATGAGCCTCCGCCTGGACAAGGGGCATCACAACCTGGTCTACAATTTTCTGCGCACGGCCCCGATCAACCGGGACACGTTTAAAGCCATTCCGGAAGGGGCCGCGGGGTTCCTCGTCGGCGCGATCAACGATGCCTCATCGCGACACTCGGCATCACCGGGAGGAAAGAGCGAAGGGGCCCCGGTGGTGACGGCATTGGATTTCGGGCGTGAGCTTTTCGCCAACATCACCAGTTTCGCGGTCTTCGCGATTCCCCCGACCGACGCGGGCGAATCGAAACCTGCGGACGAAAGCAAGTCCGCCGGCGCTCCTCCGATACCGGACATCGCCCTGGTTATCACGGTCAACGATCCTTCCAAGTCCGATGCCCTTTGGCGGCAGGTGCTGGGCATCGCCTCGATGGCCGGCGGCGGCGCGGCGACGCTGGACGGTACCGTGGTCAAAGTCGAAGGCGTCGATGTACGAAGCTTCAAGATGCCCGAAGGCGTCATGATTCATTTCGCCACGCTCGAAAACGACGTAATGATCACGCCCAGCAAAGCGGCTCTGGCGAGCTCGATCCGGGCGAAGCGATCCAACAAATCGGTGCTCAACGATCCGGTCTTTGCGGCGAGTTTGTCTCGTGTTTCTCCCGAGTCCACCAAGGCGCTGTTCCTGCATCCAGCGCGGCTGGCTCGTGTCGCGTCGGCCATTCCCGACGCCCGCGACGGCCTCAAGGAAATCGAACCCTTTCTTCCCATGCTGTCGAACACCGTCGCTTCAGCCGTGGTCGAGCACTCCGGCGACCTTCTGGCCTTTTCCACGGCCCTGACCGGCGTCCCCAACGTGGGAAGCCTGGTGGCCCAAATGATGAACCAGGATCAAAACGGCCGAGAGTCCCAGCGCAAAGTGGAACAGGCGCTCAAGGGCAACAAGCTTGACGACGCCCTTGTCGCCGCAAATGCCCAGCTTGGGCAATCACCCGGTGACGCCAAGATGCTCCGTGCAAAGTTTGAGATCCTGGCCAAGAAGCAGGACCAAGATGCCGCCCGCCCCGTCGCGGAGGCCCTCGTCAAGGCCCTCGCCGACGATGCCAAAGCGCTCAACAATTTCGCTTGGGAGCTGCTGACGGAAAAGTCGCTGGCCGGACACTACGTCGATATCGCGCTTCGCGCCGCCCTACGCGCCAACGAAATGACCGGGCACAAATCCTGGATTTTTCTCGACACGCTGGCCCTCGCGCGTTTCGAAAGCGGAGACGTCGGAGCCGCCGTCAAACTCCAGAAACAGGCGATCGAACTGGCCGGAGACAAGTCCAAGGACGAGCTTCAAGGCCGGCTCGCCCGTTTCGAGGCCGCGGCCAAAACAAAAAGCGGAAACGGAACGGAGTAGGCAAGGCCTCCGCATGGCGATGCGGCACCGATAGACTTCCAGCCGCTTTCGGGAGCCATCGGTAGTCCGATGCTAGAATGGCGGCATGGGCACTCTCGCCGATGCCGCCATTGCGCTGATGCGTGTAGATTTTTCCGAGACGTCACAGATCATCGTTTTTTTTACCCGCGGGCACGGCAAGCTCCGAGCGATCGCCAAGGGAGTCAAGCGTAGTACGAAGACTCGCTTTGCCGTCGGAATCGACCTGCTTGACATGGGCGAATTGGTCGTCTCGATGCGCGCGGAGAATCTCGAAGCGCTTGCCACGCTTACGGAATGGAGGCAGACCCGGACGCTACTCGGACTTCGAGATCGATTGCCCCGACTTCAGGCCGCACAGTACGCCGCGGAGATCACCGCGCTGCTCACCGAGGATCGCGACCCGCATCCCGCGCTTTTTGATTTCCTTCATGGCACTTTGATTCGTCTCTGCCTGGCCGATGATACCTTAGCCGAAGTCGTCCGGTATCAATGGGACGTGCTTTGCGAAGTAGGACTGCTTCCCCGATTTGATGCGTGCGTGCTTTGCGGCCGCGAAAAGGATCTCACGCACTTTTCATCGAACCAGGGCGGCTTGGTCTGCCGCCATTGCGAGGCCGCGCAGGTCGAAAAGCGGCAGGTCTCCCCAAGGACGATCGGGGTGCTCGGAAATCTTTTCGCCCAACACGAAATCTCGAATCGTTCTGAACCGCACGACGCCCATGCACAAGGTATCGCAAACCCGGCAAATCCCGCGGCAGCCTTCGGTCTCCTCGATTACCACATCTCTCATGTGGCGGGTCGGCGTCCCAAACTCTCCAGCAGCCTGGTTGACTCATGGCGGCAACGCCTTGTGGATTGACAACGTCGCTCTACCCAACCCGAACGGTCGGCCTACAATCCATCATCATGCATCGTTCAACATGGCGGAATCCGGCCCCACTGCCGCTTGTCGCTTTCTGGCTTCCTGTGTTCCTTGCCCCGGCCACACTGGCGGCGCAAACCGGGGACCTAAAAAAAGATGTTCGCGATCTCGACATTCGACATCGCACCGAACACTACGAAATTGCGGGCACCGTCTCACAAGACCGACTCGAAGAGTATGGGCGGTGCCTCGAGTATATCCATGCGGAGTATGCCCGGGGGTTCGAAGAACTGATCGGCGGCAAAGACGTAGGAACCCATCCAGAGTCACCCTCCAAGACGCGATCCAAACCGGTCAATCCCCCAAAACCTGATCCATCCGTTGAGCAGCCGGATCGTTTCAAGGTGGTCGTGTTTGCTGATGGGCCAAGCTATGAACAGTTTACTCGTTCCTATTTTCGCGGGCAGGCAGAACACACACGGGGGCTTTTCGTTCCCGGAGTCGATTTGTTACTGATTCGTGACGAACCAAACTCCAGTGAAACCTACGAAATCCTGTTTCACGAAGCGTTTCACCAGTTTGTCGACCGGTTTATCCCTCACACTCCGATCTGGCTGAACGAAGGCCTGGCCACCCATTATGGAACGGCCCGGCCTACTTCGACGGGTTTGGCTTTTGATCGACCCCGAAACGAGTACTGTCGAATCGTTTCATCCGCGGCAAGCCTTGCGCGTCTCATTCCGTTCGATGAGATGTTCGATGCAGATTCACACCGGTTCTATAATTCAGAGAAAATCGACGGTGTTGATTTCGACCGACGATTGTTATCTTATTCCCAAGCCTACACGCTGGTTGCTTACATGTTATTCGACGAGGATGGAAGGCTCCATATTCGAAATTACATGCGCAAGCTGGCGGAAGCCAAGAGCGGCAAAGAAGCGGCCGCAGCAACGCGGGAATTCTTTCCGCCCAATCTTCAAGAGCGCCTGGTCCCAGCGTGGCTGGAGTTTGTACGCCGGCATTGAGGACAAAAGAGACGGCGCTTTTTAATCTCCTTCATCCCGCAGTTGACGGGTTGACAGAGCATCGATCGTCAAACAGGTTATGCCGAGGCGGGCGTCGGCGCCGGATCGATATTTCGCCGCCTTGACACCGCCGTACGGTGTGTGCTATTTGTCTCGATTCCCCGCCGTAAACTCGTACTGAAAGTAAGGGCGGGCCAGAGCCGTCTGCGACTTGAGACCCAAAAGAATCCGGGGACAGCGGAGATGATTGACGTTCAGCACTTGAGCAAAAGGTACGGATCGTTTCAGGCAGTCGATGATATCTCATTTGAAGTGGAGCGCGGGGACGTCGTGGGCTTTCTCGGCCCCAACGGAGCCGGCAAAACCACAACTATTCGCATTCTGACCTGCTACCACCCGGCGAGTTCCGGCTCCGCCACGGTTGCCGGATTTGACGTGTTCTCTCAATCGCTGGAGGTTCGACGGCGAATCGGATATCTGCCCGAGGCGGCCCCGCTCTACACAGAAATGCGGGTTCGCGAGTACCTGCGATTTCGCGGAAAACTCCGCGGGATGACTCATCCGGATATCGTCAAAGCCATCGGGCGAGTCACGGATCTGTGTTGGCTTTCGGAGTTCATCGATCGACCGATCGGGCAGCTCTCCAAGGGAATGCGGCAACGCGTCGGACTCGCCGATGCCATCATGCACGATCCGGAAGTCCTGATCCTGGACGAACCGACCATCGGACTCGATCCGACCCAGATTCGAGAAACGCGAAACTTGATCAAAGACCTGGGAGCGCGGCACACGATCTTGCTGAGCTCGCACATCTTGCCGGAAGTCGAACAGGTTTGCTCACGAACCATCATCATCGCCAACGGCAAGATCGTGGCCGGAGGTTCCCCCGCGGAGCTACGCGAGAAGTTGAGCTCGAAGGGTCGAATCGTCGCGGAGGTGCGCGGGCCCCGTCCGGAAATCGAGACCGGCGTGCGTTCGATCTCCGGAGTGCAAAAAGTGGACATTTCCAACGTGGACGGCTGGGTTCGGGTTTCGGTGGAGTCGTCGCCCGAGCGCGACGTTCGCGAGGATATTTTCCGGCTCACCTCCTCGAACGGCTGGTCGTTGCGCGAGATTCACCGTGAAGGCGGCACGCTGGAAGACTTCTTTATCCAGGTGATTTCGGAACAGGCCGGTGACCGAGCCGCCCGCGAAAAGACGCCCGTGGGGTGGGATGGTCCCAGAGTGACCGGAAACTTGAAACGATAGGGACGACGAAATGCAAAAAACCCTGACGATGATGCAACGGGAACTTGGGGCCTACTTCCTTTCCCCCATCGCCTATGTCGTGACGGCGGTGTTTGTTTTTACGTCGGGTCTGGTTTTCGGGCTGGGCGTGTTTCAGCCGGGCGGCGAGGCCTCGTTGCGGGAACTTTTCGACGTTTGGATGCTGCTGATTCTCGTATTTGTGCTGCCCATGCTGACGATGCGGCTCTTCAGCGAGGAGCTGCGCAGCGGCACGATCGAAACGCTCATGACCGCACCCATCACCGAGACGCAAGTCGTGCTCGGCAAGTTTCTGGGAGCCTTCGCGTTTTTCCTCGTGCTGCTGGGCACCCTGATTCTTTATCCCATCCTGCTTGCCAGCTATGGCCCGGTGGATTTCAGATTGCTGTTGTGCAATCTCCTTGGGTTGCTCTTGCTGGGCGGACTGTACTTGTCGGTCGGGCTTTTTTTTAGCGTGTGCACGCGTCATCAGATCATCGCCGTGCTGGTCAGTTTCGTTCTTTTGGCCCTTTTGACCTTCGCAGCCCAGGGACTCGCCCCGTATGTTGCGTGGGCCTGGCCGCGTGTGTTGCTTCAGCAGCTTTCCATTCGGGCCCACTTCCATGAGTTTGTCCGCGGGATGCTCGATCTGAATCACGTGGTCTTTTTCTTGTCCACGACCGCGGCGTTTCTGTTTTTCACGGTCAAGATGCTGGAGAAAAGACGATGGTAAACGCGTCGAATCGAGAACCGGTGGCGACGAGCGCGGGCCGTCGATTCGTGATCGGGGCCAATGTCGCATTGGTCGTGGCGATCGTGATCGGCCTGGTCGTCGTGTCCCAGTTGTTCGCCTACCACTGGCCGGCGCGGGCCGACATGACCTCCACGCGGGTGAACAGCCTGAGCGACGGCACGCTCAACGTTCTTCGCAATCTCGAATCCGAAATTCGGATCGTTTCGTGCTATTTCAAGACCGACATGGAAGACGAAGATCAGCCGCGGTACCGCCGCGCGGTGGAGGACCTTCTGGAATTGTACGCCTCGACGAACCGGTCGAAGATCCGTACCGAAACGATCAATCCGCTCAGCGATCACGAAAAGCTGAGAAAGCTCGTTGCCGACCTGCGCGAACACCCCGTGTTCAAGGACGAAATCGCCGCGCACACCGCGCGAATCGAGGAGTATCGAACCAAGGTCGACAAGCAAATGAGCGAGACCGTCCGCGCGGAACTGGAGCTTCTTTCCGGATTCGGCGGAATGCAGGACCAGTCGGTCCAACGCGCCGTCGCGCCGGTGGAGGACCTGTTCAACCGATGGACCAAGGACCTGGAGAAGGCACGCACCGAAATCGACACGCTCATGCCTCGCGACAACCCCCAGGACGCCGCCGCGGTTCGCGAGATCAAGAATGTCTACCGCGATTTCAGCAAGTTTCTCAATGACGTCGCCAACTATGGGAAAGAAATTCTCAAGAAGGTGCCCAACCTTCCGGAGCCCTACCTGGGATTTCTGACCAAGGCCGGCGAACGGTATGCCGGAACCCTCAAGCTCGTGGACGCCGAGACCGCCAAACTCAACGAACTCAAGCCGCCAAAGCTGGAAGAGGTCGCCCGTGACTTGACTCCGAACGGCAATCCGATCCTGGTGCTCAGCAGTGTGGACGCACGGGTCGTCGACTTCAGTGCGGTGTGGCCTCCGCTTGACGAAAACCGCCGGGGCGGGCAGGCGGCCTTTAAGGATCGGGCCTTCAAAGGCGAGGAAAAACTAACTTCCTCCATCCTTCGGGCGACGCACAAGGAGCAAACCGCGGTCATTTTCACCCGCTTCGGCGGGCAACCGCTTTTCTTCGGCGGGATGATGCCCGGACAGCCCCCGGCCATGCTCTCGGCCATGAAGCAACAGCTCGAAGACGCCAACTTCATCGTGGAAGAATGGGACCTGAAGACCAAAGATACGCCGCCTGAATTGGAAACGACGCCGACACGAACCATCTACGTAGTCTTTAAGCCGGCACCCCAAGACCCGATGTCCCGCGGCCAACCCAACCAGGAAGTTCCCTTCGGCGAAACGCACCGCCAGGCGCTGCTCAAGGCGATCGGCGAGAAGGGCCGAGCCCTGTTTGTCGTGGGGTGGCACCCCGGCCCGCCCGGTCCAGGCGGTATGATGCTGCCGATTCCCGCAAACTATGAGTATGCCGACTACCTGATCAATCAGTGGGGTATTGGGGTCGATATGTCGACGCTGCTGTTCCGTGTGACGAATACGGAGCCGGGCAAATACAACGTCACGAGCCGCGATTGGTTCGCGTTTCGCAAGGTGTTCTTTGGTGATCATCCCATCGTCAAGGGTCTGGCCGCTCAGCCGATCTACCTGCCCTGGTGCGCTCCGCTCGATATTGCATCGACCCCCCCGAGCGGCGTGGAAATCCGGAAACTCATCACTCAACCCAAAGAGGACGGCGTCTGGGGGATCAAGAACCTTGGCAAATACGAAGAGCAGCAGAACGCCCGTCGCTTCCTGACGCGAGAAAAGGATGATCGCGAGGGCCCGTTTGACCTTGCAGCGGCGGCCACCAAAGGCGACGCCAAGATCGTCGTCGTCGGAGCCCGGGATTTTGCCGCGGACCAGGTTGCCTTTGCCACCGAACTCGGCATGACCGCGGAGGGGATCGTTTTCCGCTCGCGCAATCCTGGAAACGTGAGCCTGATGATCAATTCCCTCCACTGGCTCAACGACAATACGCAGTATCTGAACGTCGGCCGGCCGATCGACGCCGCGGTACTCAATATCCCCGGCCCTTCGACGGTGCGGACGGTGCAAGTGTTGACCATGTTCATTTGGCCGGTGCTCGCCCTGGCCGCCGGCGGCGTCGCATGGTGGGTGCGGCGACGCTGACGCGGGAAAACGGCGAACGAAAGAATGAAGAATGGAAAAAAGGGGAATCCCTGTGGGGCGATCAGGAAAGGAAGTCGATGAGGCCGCCACTACACGGATTCGCCTGAAGCGATAGGCGGCACTTTGACCGGATGATAGTGGTTTCACGGATTTCATGCTGAAAAACTATGAACGCGAAAACGACACTCGTACTCCTGATTCTCCTTGTTCTGGGTGGGGGATTGTATTACGTCGTTCGGCAGAAGAATGCCATCGAAGCCGCGAAGGAGCCGGTCGCCCCGCCGAATCGTGACGCGGCCGCGACGACGCGCGATCTGGTCAACGCCAAACCGGGCGACGCGGTCAAGATCACCGTGAAGCGGAAAAACCAACCCGAATGGTCGTTCGCCAAGGAAGAAAAGTCCGATCTTGCGTCGCCGCCCGCGTGGCGAATGACCGCGCCACTGCAGATGTCCGTCACGGGTTACGAGGTCGATCGAATCGGCCGCCAGATCACCGGGCTGCAATACGACGTAAGTTACAAGTCCGGGGATCCCGGCACGGTCACGGCCGCGGAGGCCGGGTTGGATCCCGCCGAATTGGTCATCACGGTGGTGGACGCTGCGGGCAATTCCGCGACCGTCGAAATCGGCCGGCCGCGAACCGAATCCGAAACCTATGTCCGACTGCCCAATTCCGACACGATTGTCGTCGCCAAATCCAACTTGAAAAACCTCGTCAAGCCGACGGCCATCGAATATCGCGATTTGCAGTTGTGGAACTTCGCCGCCGAAAAAGCCACCCACGTAGAAATCGACGATCGGACGCAAGCCGACAAGCCGATCCGTTACTCTTTCGTGAAAGAGGGCGGGAAATGGCTGATGCAGTCGCCGGTGACCGCGCGAGCCACAGGCAAAGTGGACGAAATGCTCCGCACCATGAACCGGCTGCGATCCAACAAATGGGAGGACGATCGCCGGGAGCGGCTCGCGATCTTTGGCCTTGCCCCCGCCGCCTGGTCGATCCGCGCCACCGTGGTGGAAGATGTGCCTTCCGTACAACCGAATCCCGAAGACGAAAACGCGGAGGAGAAACCTGACCCCCAGCCGGAATCCAAAACGACCGTTTACGAATTGCACCTATCGTCTCAGTCGCCCATCGGGGATGACGCCAAAGCCTACATTCGCACAGGGGACGACTCCTTCGTGGGGACGATCGCCAAGGTCAACTCCGACAAGTTCAAACCGGCCATGGCCGATTGGCGCGACATGCACGTTACGTCCGCCAACGTAAACGACGCCACGCGGATCGAGCTTTTGGTCCAGGGAAGTCAGGCGACGCTCACAAAGGCCTTAGGACGCTGGAAGTTCGATCCCGAAGGCACACCCGCCGAGGACGCCGCGGTGAAATCGCTCCTGAAGGCGATCGCGGACCTTTCGGCCGTCTCTTTTGCAGAAGGCAAGCCGACGGATGCGGCAGCGCTGGACATGGTCAATCCCCAGGCCGAAATCCGACTGACCATTCCAGGCGCGGAAGAGGTCGAACGAATTACCGTCGGTGGAAATACCGACGCCATGGCGAGACCGCTGGTTTACGTCCGTCGCAATGAGGTCGCGTCGGTCGCCAAGGTGCGTGCGTCGGAGGTGGCGCCCTTGACCCAGCATCCGCGCCACTACCGCGATCGAGCCATCCTGGATATCCACGCCGATCGGTTCGAAACGATAACCTTGCAGACTCGCGATGGAGAGACCGCAACGCCGATTCTGGCGACGTTTGAGCGTATTGAGGGCCAGTGGTCCATGACGGCACCCTTGGCCGCCACGGCACGATCGGACAGGCTTGATCAGTTGGTGACGGCATTGGGCGCGCTTCGCGCGGAGTCGACGGCTGCGGAAGGGAGTGAATCCTCCGCGTTCGGACTAGACGCTCCCAGCGCCCGGATCACCTTCACCTACAAGCCGCCGGTGCAATATCGCGTCGAGCCGCAGAGTCCGGGTGAGCAGAACGAGGGCGAAGCCGCCCCGGCCGAGTCCAAGCCGATGGTGAGCAAGGAGTTCCAACCGCCGTCCGAGACGATCGAGATCGCCTTCGCCCAGTATGACGGCAAGTTCTATGCGAAGCGAGCGGATCGGCCGGCCGTTTATCAGGTCAACTCTGACGTCTACCAAAAACTGATGCTCGAATACCGCGCTGGAGACGGCTTGGCGTTTGAGGATGCGAAAGTGCGCCGGTTTACGCTCCGTTCCGGCGACGCGATCGACACGTTTGAACGCAAGGACGGCAAGTGGGTCTACACACTCGAGCCCGATCTGCCGCTGGACACCGCGAAGGTCAACAATCTGCTTTTGCAGATCAAGGACCTCAAGACCGAACGATTCGTCGAACACGCCGCCAAGGATCTTGCGGCCTATGGGCTCGTGCCTCCGGCCCAACAGGCCGATGTCAGCATGGAAGACGGCACAGAACTCAGCTTGCTTGTTTCTTCTCGGTCCCCGGAGAAAGGAACGGATCGCGGCCTGTACGCCGCCGTCAAGGGCCGGCCCGGCGTGTTCCTGCTGGCCCCGGACGCCGCGAAAAGACTGCAAGTGGTCTTGCAGGACCTCGAGGCCGGAAAGAAACCCTAACTCACTCCGCTTATTCAAACGGCCGCGCCGAAACGTGATCCCGCTCGCTTCGCGACGACCACGCACCTCACAGCCTTTGGTTGCGCCCAGGGGCTGGGCCGTGTCCTCTTATCGCTTTTCACGTATCATTCGCCACGTATTTAGCCCGGGGAGAATCAACATGTTCGATCGAATGCGAGAGGATCTACTGCGGGAGCTTTCGGGGATTCGCGACGCCGGCCTGTACAAGGAAGAGCGGCGGATTTTGTCGCCGCAGGCGGCGGACATCCGCGTCGTTTTTCCGGATCGCAGTCCTCCCCGCGAAGTGATCAACTTCTGCGCCAACAACTATCTCGGCCTTTCCTCTCATCCAAAGGTCTTGGCCGCGGCGCGCGAGGCCCTCGACACACACGGGTTCGGACTGAGCAGCGTGCGGTTCATTTGCGGCACGCAGGATATTCACCAAACTCTCGAACGCCGAATCAGTGAATTCGTCGGAACGGAAGACACGATCCTTTACGCCGCCTGCTTCGACGCCAACGGCGGGCTGTTCGAACCGCTGCTCGGCTCCGACGACGTGATCCTCACCGATCAGCTCAACCACGCCTCGATCATCGACGGGATCCGACTCTGCAAGGCCAATCGGGTCATCTACAGCCACAACGACATGGCCGATCTCGAAGCAAAGCTTACGCAATCTCGAAATGCTCGCTACCGTATGATCGCCAGCGACGGGGCGTTTAGCATGGACGGAACCATTGCCCAGATCGAGACGATCTGCGACCTGGCCGATCGCTTCGACGCATTGGTCATGGTCGACGACTGCCACGCCACGGGGTTTCTCGGCCGTACCGGCCGCGGCTCCGCGGAGCATTGCAAGGCCATGGGCCGCGTCGACATCATCACGTCCACGCTGGGCAAAGCCCTTGGTGGCGCGTCGGGCGGATTCACATCGGGCCGAAGGGAGATCATCGAGTTGCTGCGGCAGCGATCCCGGCCGTACCTGTTCAGCAACTCGCTGGCCCCGGTGATTGTGAAGGCGTCGCTGGCTGTGCTCGACCTGCTGACCGAATCGACGGCGTTGCGCGACAAGCTCGAGGCGAACACCAAGCGGTTCCGCGCGGGCATGACCGAGGCCGGGTTCGACATCAAGCCCGGCGTCCACCCCATCGTGCCGATCATGCTCTACAACGCCAGGCTCAGCCAGGATTTCGCCCGCGATCTGTATGCCGAGGGTATTTACGTCATCGGTTTCTATTATCCCGTCGTGGGCAAGGGCTTGGCCCGCATCCGCGTGCAACTTTCGGCGGGGCACGAAACCCATCACGTCGATCGGGCCATCGAGGCGTTTGCGCAGGCGGGTCGCAAGTACGACATTCTCGGCAAGAAAGGGCAGGAAATCGTCAAAGCATACGGCGAGTGACCTGGATTGAGGTTTCGGTTTCGATCCGTGATTATGCTAAATCACCGTGCGCGATTCGTAGCCGCGTTTTCAAAGGTTTCACGCGGCAACCCTCCGGAGGTTCGTGGTGTGACCGCGGTTGCGCAGCCGGATGAATCGCCAAACATCGTTCATCAGCA
>Ga0187893_10003479_pt1 | contig 31872 bp, 29 predicted proteins | sample MA1701074metaG_FD_139574 | JGI IMG/M metagenome (GOLD analysis project Ga0187893, IMG submission 139574) | White microbial mat communities from a basaltic lava cave in the Kipuka Kanohina Cave System on the Island of Hawaii, USA - MA170107-4 metaG ...
TGGAAACGGTCACAGAAATGCGCCATGACCGAGGCCACACAACCAACCGAACCGCCGTGTACGGACCCGTACGCACGGTGGTGTGGGAGGGGCCGGGCCGCAAGGCCCGCCCCTATCCCGATCCAGCGCGTAGGCCACGGGACTAAGTCGCCATTCGATACTCAGCCTTGGAATGGGCGGCAGTACCTATCCTCTATGCCAAATGGAATCTTGACCGGAATGCGGAATCATGGCCGCCGAACCGATCACACACGATCACACTCAAAGCTCCATCGCAACGGTAGTCTATCGCCAAGCCCGGCGGTATGCTGATGCCGAGAGATTCCGTTGCGACGACCGGATGCGCGTGACTTTGACGGTTGAGCACCGGAGCCGGGTGGACCGGCCGGGCGAATCATGTCGGTGGAGCACGTTCAGACAAAAAAAGAAATCCAGGCGACACTCGCGGCGGCGGGGATGTCACCCAGGAAGCGATTCGGGCAACACTTTCTGATCGACGGAAACCTGATGCGCCGGCTCGTCGAATCCGCGGAAATCGAGGTTGACGACGTCGTGTTGGAGGTCGGGGGCGGTACAGGAGGGTTGACCGATCTGCTGGTTCGTCGCGCGGGTTGCGTCGTGTGCGTGGAGATCGATCGCGACTTGCAGACGATCCTGGCCGAACGATTTGCGGATGTTTCGGGTTTCACGCTGCTTCGCGGCGACGTGCTCCACGGCAAGCATCACCTGGCACCGGCGGCGGCGGAACTTCTCGGCGGCGCGGACGCCACGGCCGAGGGACCTTCTGCCAAGCTCGTGGCCAACCTGCCGTATCAAGTGGCCACACCGCTGGTGATGGACTTGTTGATCGATTACCCGCGCGTTCGGCGGCTGTGTTTCACGGTGCAGGCGGAGGTGGGCGAACGGATACTTTCGCCGCCGGGGCGCAAGTCGTACGGTCCGCTGAGCATCGTGTCGGAGCTCCTTGCCGAATGCCGGATTGTGGCACGTATTCCCGCGCATGTGTTCTGGCCGCGGCCGATCGTCGAGTCGGTCATGATTCGCATGGACGCGCGGGAGACGATTCCCTTCGCGAACCGGCGGGAGCTTCATCGATTCGTGTCGTTTGTCCGTGTGGTTTTCGAACATCGCCGCAAAACGCTCCGCAGCGCGCTCCGACATGCGTTTCCGGATCGAGCGCCCGCGCAGTCGGAGTCTACTGTAGCCGCGGAACTCTATGACCGGCGACCCGAAGAGATCACCGTCGACGAATGGCTACGCCTCTTTTCCGGGTCCGGCTGAGTTGTGCGTGCGCGTAACTCGTTGTCGGGTCGCCCTCTGCGCTCATGACTGGACTTGGCCACGGCGGACGTCTACCGTGATGGGCGACGTTGCGGATGGTGCGATCGATGAGCAGAAACCGGGTTCTTCGTGTATTCGAGATCGTTGCCGTGTTGTACGCTTCGGCGCCGGCGTGGGCAGCGGAGGATCGCGCCGTGGGCAACCCTCGGCGAACCCCCGTCGTCGAGGCCTACGAACGGGTTCGTGACTCGGTGGTAAACATTTCCACGACCCAAAAAGTGCAGACTCGACACCTCGTCCGCGATGTTTTCGGATTTCCCGATTTCGTCACGGTTCCCTCGGAACGAACCAGCGTCGGCAGCGGCTTTGTCATTCACCCCGAAGGGTACATTGCCACCAACGCCCACGTGGTCTCCGCGGGAAATCAACTGGCGGTCACCTTCGCCGACGGCGGCAAGCATGAGGCCGTCGTCATCGGGCGAGACTCCGCCAAAGACCTGGCCGTCATCAAGATCGAGCCGGAGAGGCCGTTGAAACCGATTGTTTTTGGGCGCAGCGACGACCTGATGATCGGCGAGACCACGATCGCCATCGGCAACCCCGTCGGTTTGCAAAACACCCTGACCACCGGCGTGGTCAGCGCGTTGCATCGCGAATTGAACGTGGATGGGCGGGTAATCTATAAAGACGTGATTCAGACGGACGCGAGCATCAATCCGGGGAACTCCGGCGGTCCGCTGCTCAACGTTCTCGGCGAATTGATCGGCGTCAACACGGCGGTTCGCACCGATGCTCAAAACATCGGATTCGCCATTCCTGTCGATCAGCTCAAGGATATCCTGCCCGAAATCCTGGACAGCGAGAAACTCAACGACGTACAGGTCGGTCTGCGACTGGGCGAGACGATTCCGGTCCGAATTGTTTCCATTCGCGAGGAGAGTCCTGCGGCCAAAGCCGGGTTGAAATTGGGCGACGTCGTCACGGAGGTTGACGGAAGACCGCTCCGGGATCCGCTGGATTTCTACGTATCCATGCTGAGTCGGCGGGCCCAGGAGGTCGTCGCCTTCAAACTGATTCGAGACGGCAAGCCCCTCGAGAAAAAATTGGCCCTTTCGGAGGTCCCCAAGCCGGATGCCCGGCAACTCGCCATGCAGAAGCTGGGCGTTGGGATCGAGGATGTCTCCGAGGCCACGGCACGCCGCTATCGCTCGAAGCGCCACGGGGTTCGCGTGGTTTCCGTGGAGCCACGCGGCCCCGCGAATCGCGCCGACATTCGCCCGGGGGATTTGATCATTTCCATGAACCAATACTACATCCGGGACGAAGAGCATGTCGGGGCGCTATTGGCGGGTACGCGCACCAACGATCCCGTGGATGTCGGTTTCCATCGTCGTTCTTCGGGGCTGGTGTATCACGACGAGGTGCGCCTCTATGCCCGGTGATCCCTCGAAGCCGGCGTCGCTCGACGGATCCTATCGATCGATTCCTCCCGACGATCCTTCCGTGACGCCCAGGGACCTGAAAGTCAAAATCGCGGACCAGAAACTCCTGGTCGACTGGGCCGACGGGAAAAAAAGCGAACTGGACCTGGCGGTTTTGCGCCGCCATTGCCCTTGTGCGACCTGCCGGTCGGATCGAGATTCGCAATTGAACAATCCCTTTAAGATTCTGAAATCGGATCCCGCGCGGCTCCGGGTCATCGACGCCCGCCTCGTCGGAAACTACGCCATTTCGTTCACCTGGTCTGACGGCCACAACACCGGAATCTTCGAATTCCGCTTCCTGCGAGCGTTGGAGGTCCGTTGAGCCACGGAAAACCCGGAAAAAATAGAGGCTTGCATCTTTTCGGGTCGCGGACGGTTGCATTTGTGGCCTGGAAATCATCGAACCCCGGCGCGCCGGAATCCCGACTTCGGTTGGGACTTCGCTTCGGCTTGGTGGCTTCGGTGCTCTCATAATCTCCATCGAAGTCCAAATCCAATATGCGACACGAGCCCGACACAGTTTCGCAGCAGGTGGCACCTACGGTGCCCTTATCCGTGGAATCGACAGCCTGATCGCCGTCTCAGTCGCCGTAGGACTTGCCTCCCGTCGTTCGCGTCATGCTCGCTCCGATCCGGCCAATTGGCGCGGTAAGGGCCGAGACGCTGGGTTTGGCTGACTCGCGGTACATGTCGACTACTTCCGACTGTGTCGCTACTATACCCGGAAATCGCCATAGTTTCCAGACCCAACGAATCGACAGGAATTGACCGGCCCCACCGCTAAAGCGATGGGCCACGTTCCTCGCCCATTGCGTTCGCAAAGAACGGGCCACCCAGTCCAGTCTTCGCCGTGGATAAGAGTGAAGCGAATGTCTTGCCGGTCATGTCGTGTCATTCCAACGTTGGCCCCCGAATGCAAACGCGAATCCAGAAGCAAGACCGGCCGGGCAATTGTAAGGCCATGGCGGACCGATTGGACGATAATCCTACTGGTCAGAACGATCAGCGGATCGTCGCTTTGCGGCACGGCACCGAAGGGATGACGTTGGCGACTCACTGGCGAGACTACATTCAACTTCTGCGACCCGCGCAATGGGTCAAAAACGTGGTCGTGCTTGCGGCACCCGCGGCGGGGCTGAAGCTCATCACCTGGGAAGGGTTCGGCCACGCTGCCGCGGCCTTCGTCGCACTCTGTCTTGCCGCCGCCGGCGGATACGCCATCAACGATGCCATTGATCGGCGGGCCGACGCCCTGCACCCCACGAAGCGATTCCGACCGGTGGCCCGAGGCTCCATAGGCGCGACCACGGCCATCGGGATCGGACTTTTCTTTCTTTCGGCTGCCTTGACCCTTTCAACCCTGGCCTGCGGTGCAGCGGTCGCGGCCGTCGTGGGAACCTATTTCGCCCTGACCATGGCCTATTCGCTGGTATTGAAACGCTGGATTCTTGTGGACGTGATCGCCATATCCATTGGTTTTGTGCTCCGCGCGTGGGCCGGGGCGCTTGCCGTGGGGGTGGCCGCCTCGGCCTGGCTGGTGGCGTGCGTGTTTACCTTGTGCCTCTTCCTTGGTTTTGGAAAGCGGCGGTGCGAACTGGCGATGATGGGCGGCCCAAACGACGCCGGTCGGCATCGGAGAACCCTGGTGCACTACACGCCGGACCTCTTGAACCATCTAATCACTGTATCCGCGGGAATCGCGGTGATGACGTTTCTGCTCTACACCATGGACCCGGCCCGAACCCTCTCACCGTTCCCCAAGGAGCAACTGTTTTTCACCCTCCCGATCGTGGTTTACGGAATTTTTCGGTTTGCCATGGTCACCGAACTGGGATTGTACAGCGGCCCCACCGAAATCGTCTTGAAGGACAAGCCGATGCTGATCGCGATTCTATTTTGGGCGGCCGCCGCGCTGGCCATCGCCTATCAGACGCGAATCGTGGGTCCGGAGGGATGGTCCGGATGGTTGCACACGCTGCGGCGAACTTATTTGACAACCTGATTCAAGGCTCTCGACGCTCAACCTCCGCCCGCCGGCAACCAAGGCGACTCGCGGGATTGACAGGCAAAGAGTGGTCGTGCAAATTGAACATCGAATGTTCAATTTGCACGGAAAGGCACGATGATCGGGCTTGGATTCGATTTTGCCAGCGCGAACAGCGACGCGTTCTAAAGTCCATGCGCTGGTCTGTTGCCAATATCTTCGACAGCCGACTCACCCACCGCGACGCCGCGTGTCGAAGCAGGTTCGACAATACACCGGCTTGTTTCCGCGCGGTTGGAAGGGCACCTGTGTCGGCTGGCCGCAACCCGCGCAAACCGCCGGAAAAAGTTCACGCTCCCCGCGCGGAGCGCCGCCGCCCGAGCCGCCAGCTCGATTCCCACGTTCCTCGCCCCCGCCCCCCGCGCGTCGTTTCTCGCGGCATGGGCGGCAGCGCCGCGGTTCGTTTGTAAAGCCTCGTTGGGAGTACCACTGCTGATCGGTCGCGGAATGCACAAACTCCGATCCACATTCGGCACACTGCAACATTTTGTCTTCAAAGTCCATGGGCTCGTGTTCTTTAAGTGGGAAGTCCGGCGAAGAATCGAGGTTGGTCGGTCGGCCGCATGGCCGTTTGACCGGAATGAGCGCTCCTGGCACCTTATCTGCGGGCTATCCCAAACCCAAAAACATTAGAATGCCCCTTTCCGGTTCTGTCAACCCGCCTGTAGGGCAAAACCTGCCCACGCGCCCGGAAATCGGTGCGGAGGTTGTTTCCGGGCTCGAGCGACTCGAAATCACGGTTGCAGTGGCACGGTCCGCAACAACCCCTCTTTGGCCTGATCGTCGTCTGGATTCTTCGCGAGAGCACGTTTAAAACATGCTCGAGCTTCCGACGTGCGGCCGAGTTTTTCCATACTCTGGCCAAGCAGCAGATCCACGTCGGCCAGTTCCGGCTTGATCGCCAAGGCGCGATGCAGGTGTTCCACGGCACCGACATCGTCCCCGCCGAGGCTCAGCGCATATCCAAGATTGAAATGGATCTCCGCGGAATCGGGACGGTGCACCAGCGCCAGCCGAAGGAACCGTTGGGCCCGTTCCAAATCGCCCATGGCCCCATACGTCGTGCCCAGGTTGGCGATGGCCATCGTATCCAATCGCCGTTCGTCGTGTACGGGCCAGTGAACAAAAAGAAAGGCGGCACCTGCGACCCCAGTGAGGAAGCCCGCCCTCTTCCAACGGCCGGACCGAACGAGTCCGGTGAACTCTATCACTCCAACGCTTGCGAAAGGTACAAGCAGGGGCACAACCGCATGGCGGTATCGGGCCAAGACAAAAAACGCCGCCACGGAAACAGAAAGGGCGAATGCCAACGTGGGCAATACCCACCACCCTCGAAAGCCCCGCCAGGCAAAACAAAGGCCCACCGCCGTCAGCGGACAAAGTACGCCAAAGCTCCAACACCGGCCAAGTACGTTTGTCAATCGAGAAAACTCCCGGTAAACGGCTAGGCTCTCGACGTCGGAAACTTCGTAGTCATTCCATACCATCGCGAACTTCCGCCCGAGCAGGTTCAACCACGATCGCGGGTCGGCGCGAATCTCCGCGACAGCGAGATTCATCCAATAGCGCGAAACTTCCTTCGCGGTAAGCGTGCGGTTCATGGCGGCCTCGGCGAGTCGCGTCGCGTCGGCGCGCTCGAATGCCGGTGTTTCGTGGCCGGCAACCAGGGGAAGGTATCGTCCATCGGCTCCGCGGTGATTGCCGATGTAGAAGTTCGGCCCGGCCTGGAAGGTCGAAAAGGACCATTCGCCGCCAACGACGCGGTTTCGAAACCCGACCGGAAACAAAACGACAGCGGTCCCCAGCGCGTAGATCAAGACCTGTTGGATTCGCAACTGGAGGGCGGCGGCTCGCGACAGCGCCGCGGCGAAGATCGCGAGAATGGGCAGCCACACCAAGGCGTTTTCGCGAGTCAGACACAAAAGTGCGGATACGACACCTAGCGCGGCCAGGTTCAACCGGGAACCCGTGAGGCTAGCCCCCCCCGAATGGTTGGCCGCTGGTACGCCCACCGAGGGGTCCGCACAAGCCGACGTTTGCGTCCCGGTTGCTGATCCGGTGATGCGCGCCAGTATCCAGATCAGAACGCAAACGAGAAAAGCGTCCAGCGACGCCTTTTGGACGATCCCGTCAAAGAAAAATGCCGGCGGATACAGGGCAAGCATGAGCCCGGCCAGAACTCCCACCCTGCTCCCGAACCAACGCGTGGCCGCGATAGCGAGCAATCCGCATCCGATCGCCCCGGCGATGCTCTGCGCGATGCGAATCGTCCAAACGCCATCGCCGAATGTGCGAAAGAGAACCGCGAGGACGTAAGGGTAAAGCGGCGCCTGATAGAAAGGCTCCCTTCCGATCCAATCGCCCATTGCGATGCGGCTCGCCCATTCGAGATATCCAAGGGCGTCGCCGACTGGGGCTTTCAAAAAAGGAACGCGGGCGGTTTCGATCAGATAAATGCCGCGGACGACTAAGGCCACGAGGATCACCGTCAACGTGGAAATCCATTCCGGCCGGCCCGGCGAAGGGGGTCGAGCGGATGGTTGCAAGGGGGGCGGTGGTGTGTTTGATGAACCGGGTTTGGAGCCACGTGTTTCTTCCACAACTGGCATTGTAAGCGAGCCGGATCAGTGCATCACGAAGGACTCGCTGACTACACCTCGTTCGCGGATTTGCGTGAGAAACGTCGCCGGCAACCCGGTGTCCGGCCTGCACCGCTAGATGCCGTGTCATCTATCCTTCGTGCCTGCCGCGAACAACCGCATGGGATCCTGAAAGCGAAACCGAAACCACGCGTCGCGGCCCACGGACTTGATTGAGAGAACATGCGCACTGGATTCGGGCGTGCCGCGTCGAAAGAAATCACTTGACACTCTGCCCTTGGAAGACGACAGGCCCGACCAGACCGGCGCGACGAACACCCAGGTCTCGTCGACCAAACCCGCGCGGAAAAACGATTGAAGAAGGGTGGCGCCGCCTTCGAGGAGCACGTTGGTGCATTCACGGCGAGCGAGAATGCGCAGACATTCTCGAATGGAAAGCCGCCCGCCGCGCGAAGCAACGGGTACGATTTCGACCCCCAATCGCCGCAAACGATCCGCCTTGCGATTCTTCGCTCGATTGGCGCTCGTCATGACGAGCGTGGGAATCACCTTCGCGGTTTTGGCAAGCGCACATTCCGGCGTGATTCTCAGGCGGCCATCCAATACCACACGCGCGGCGACTCGGCGCAACGGAACCCCTCTCGCGGTCAACCGAGGATCGTCGACCAGGACCGTTCCCGAACCGACGACGACCGCGTCCACCTGTGCGCGAAGCCGATGAACGAGCTCTCGCGACGCCTCCCCGGAAATCCAGCGCGGTCCATCGGTTCGCGCGATCAGACTGCCGTCGAGTGTCTGCGCCCATTTGGCAATCGTGTAGGGGCGTTCCAATCGAATTCGCGTGGCAAAAGGTGCCAACAGCTCGGCGGCCTCCTTCGCCATCTCGCCGACGTCGACCTCGACGCCGGCATCCCTCAACGCGCGAACGCCCCGCCCGTTGACCCGCGAGTCGGGGTCCAGCAGCGGAATGACCACCCTTTTGATTCCGGCCTGGATTAGTGCGTCCGTGCAAGGCGGGGTTTTTCCAAAATGACAACAAGGTTCAAGGGTAACATAGGCCGTGGCGCCACGGGGGCTCTCCCGGCACGATCTCAGGGCCGCAACTTCCGCGTGGGGCCCGCCAAACCGACGGTGAAAACCGTCGCCGAGGATCTTCGCGCCGCGAGCAACGACGCAGCCGACCATCGGGTTGGGCTCGACTCGCCCTTCACCGCGGCGGGCGAGCCTCAAGCTCCGAGCGACTCTCTGCTGATCTAGTTCCTCTCTCAAGCCCATTTCCGACTGAGCAGCACAATGCAATTTACCGCGCCTGCGAAGCGTGTCGCGTGCCGCGGTCGCAGATGCTGGTCAGCAGTAGGAGGACGACGCCGACGACCAGGGCGGAGTCGGCGACGTTGAAGATCCACGGCCAGATGTCGCGTTGGCCCAGCCTCGGCACCCACGCCGGAAACTTGGGAACGAACTTGAGGAAGTCGCGGACGACGCCCTGTCGGCGAACCGAAACGTCAGCACGGGCAAAGGTCTGAGGATGCGCGCCTTCCGGCCAGGTGCCGACGTGAACGATTGCGTCGGACGGATCCGACAAAAGTTTGCCGATTATCGAGGGATGGCGGCCCGAATGGGGGGAAACGATATCGGCCGCCATGAACGCGCGGTCGTAAAGATTGCCCAGCGCTCCCGCAAGGATAAGACCGAGGGCGATGTGCGTCACCCGCTGGCGAGCATGGCTGCACCAGAACAGATAGACCACAAACGCCAGGGCCAGTACCGATGCGGCGATGAAGACGCCGACGTAGCCGGTAAACGACCCGAAGACGGCTCCGTCGTTCAGCGATCGGCGGAACTCCATCACGCGCGGAACCACCGTGAACACCTCGTCGGGATCGAGCCGGTGAAACACAGCGGATTTTGACCAAAGGTCGAGGCCGAGAATCCCCGCGGCCGGCAACCAAAAACGAACCTGAGAAGCGAGGTGCCCCACGGCCCGTCGCTCGGCAGCAATTGCTTCCGAACCACCGTCGCCGGACACGCCCGCAGCGAAGTTCGAAGAATCCTTAACGGATTCGACCCTCATCTCGCTGCCGAGCGTATTCAATGCTGTATTTCGTCCAGGGCTGGGCCTGCAATCGCGCCAAACCAATGGGCTGGTGCGTGGCCATGCAGATGCCGAAGGTTTTGGTTTCGATCCGCTCCAGGGCCTCGTCAATCTCCCGCAATGTGGACCGCTCGTTCTCAGCCAATCCCAGGGTGAACTCCTGCTCCCAATTGTCCGAGCCGAGGTCGGCCATGTGAATCGGCATGTTGGAATGATCTCCGCCGCCGTCGCGCTGCCGGTTCAAGGCTTCGTTGGTCAAATGCTGAACGGAACTGGCGATCTCCGCGCGTTTGTCCAACAGAAGCTGCTTGAACTCACGAAGCTGTTTCTCGCTCAGGAAAGTTTTCCTTATCGAGTCGGAATCCTCCCCGTCGTCCAGGCTCTCACCAAAGCTCGGCAGGTCCCCGGTTTGCGTGGATACCGGCGTCATGGGCGAGCGGGGCAATTCCAACGGCGGAGCGGTCGGATAGACCTGCGGAGGCGGCACTACCGGAAGTCTGGGCGGCGTAGGGACCCCCTTCGGCGGAGCGCTGCGAGGTCGAACCGGTTTGGACGCCCGTGTTTTTGCGGCCGTTCGCTTCGCTTTCACCGGCTTCTTGGCTCCGCGTTTGGCCGTTTTTTTTACGGCCGTTTTCTTTCGTACAGCGCGTGCCGGTTTGCGCTTGGCCACCGTCCTCTTGGATTTCTTTTTGACCGATTTCTTCGTTTTTTTCTTTGCGGTTTTTCGTTTTGCCACGTCAGTTGATCCGTCAAAAGCACGCCTTCAGGGACTCGTAACTCATTGTCAGATCAAAGGTTACGTTCCTTTGAACGCAAAAGTATAGAGCGACGCGAAACCCTTGTCAACCTTGATGATTTCATCCCCCGTTCTCGCCGGATGGCGACTCGGCGACGGGCGGGTCACCGTACTACTGCATCTGCATCGGCGATATGTGCCGAAGATTCCACCGATGAAGGCATGATTGACCGGGCATTGCCCGCGTCTGCGGAATGGTTTGGCGACAAACCGCCTTCCAAATTCAGAAATGCGGCCCGTTGCTTAAACCACCACAACAGGGTCAGTTCACCGGATTCGGACTCCACCAGCGCCGTGCAGTTTTCGACCCAGTCGCCCGTATTGCAATACAAGACGCCCTCCAATTCGCGCAGCGTGGGCTGATGTACGTGACCGCAAATGACACCGTCGACGTTGCGCCGTTTGGCCTCCTTGACCAGGAGCTCCTCGAACCTCGTTAGAAACTTGACCGCCTGTTTGAGTTTCCGCTTGATGACACCGGAGAAGCTCCAATACGGCCTGCCGAAAAAGCGCCGGACGGCATTGACCATACGATTCAGAAGGATGAGATAGTTGTACGCCCAGCCGCCGAGCTTCGACAGCCACTTATGGTATTGGACGACCGTGTCGAACTCGTCGCCGTGGATCACGAGAAAGCGCCGCCCGTCGGCGGTCTCGTGCAGGGCGTCCATCATGATGCGAACGTTGCCCAGCCCGTATCCGACAAACTCGCGTAAGAACTCATCGTGATTGCCGGGAATGTAGACCACCCGGGCTCCGCGCCGCGACCGCTTCAGGAGCTTGTGCAGCACTTCGTTGTACAGGTCGGTCCAGTACCATCGTTTCTTCAGGGCCCACACGTCCACAATATCCCCAACGAGGTAGAGGTTGTCGCAGGTGAAGAAATCGAGGAACTCGTTCAGCATATCGGCTCTGGAATCTCGCGTGCAGAGGTGTACGTCGGAAATCCACACGCTTCGATAGTGGCGCTTCGCGGTTCCCGTGGTTTCGGGTCTGTGGCTCATGGTGGTGATACGTTTCCTGTGCTCATCATCGGCTGCTCGTGGGCAATAGGTTCGCGGGCCGGGCGAAAGTAGACCAGCAGACCAAAGTGATCAAAACTGATCCGCGGGATGAACAGCCGCTGCGCGGCACGGTGCGTGAATCCTTCCGAATCGGTCACCACCACGTCCGCCGAAAATTCTTCGATGGCCTTCATCACCATGCGCAGCGACGGACCGCCCAGGCGCAGATCCAGCGTGGCGGAGAGGTTTCGCCGCGCGGTCAGGGTGTTGGAAATTCTTCCGCGGCGATTGTAGTGAAACTCAAAACTGGGAATGCGCTCGACCCGATACAGTCCGCGGAGCGACTGAAAGGCCTCGCCGCCGGCCAGGACGACAATCTCATGGCGCTGCTCCAACAAGGGCAGCACCGCCAGCGCACGCATCGCGTGCCCGTGACCGTAACCATGTACACCGTATGCGATTCGCAAGGGAACCTCGTGTCGATGGCACGCACTCGTTCGCCGGATCGCGACCGGCGCGCCGCGGCGCGCACGTCCTTAGATTCCGCGATCGAAGCGTCAACATTGTACTTGGTAGCGACGCCCACCGTGAGAACCCTTTCTCATGAGATCGATTCTCCTGGGCACTCTTTCTCATGGACGACCAAAACATTCGACATTTTTCACGTGGCCCGTGCAGGAAAGGTCGTTAATCCGGCGTTAACATTACGCTCCGAAAGCCGGGCTACGATTCCCACAGTTGAACGGACGTCAGCGATGAATGAGCGCGGATTCTTATGCCTTTCCCTCCTCGCGTTCAAAGTCCTTTCGGCTTGCCATCCCCGCTCAAATGCGACGGAATCGTCCGGCTCGACATTGGATCCGCGGACAGACGTCTGGAACATGCCGCTCGATCGACGGTCGCGATTCCCACCTTCGCCATAGCGTGAGGAAACGACGCGCCTCTGGGAGATCGCGCCCCGACGCCCATGGGTGTTCAGCCGTGAAATCGGTGACTTGACCCCGCTAGGTTTCACGATCATCGACGCGGCTTGGCGCCCGAATCGCCCTCGTACGCCGCGTCACAAAACACGCCGATGTCCAGTTCGCTCAGGCCTCGCGCCGCCGAAACCGCCGTTCCATCCGGCGACCAGCCGCCAACGCGAATCGTGTAGCAAGCGCCGCCTTGAACGGACAGATCCACACCCGACGTACTTCCGAATGCGAAGCAAAAATCGTCGTTGCAGGCCGCCAGAGTCGTGCTCTCCACGGGGCAGGTGCACGAGCCGTCCGCCGATTCATCTACATAGACTGCCAACATGGCGTCGTGGGTATCCGCGGCGCACATGCGGATCGCCATCGTACCCGAGCACAGAGCGACGAAGTTGTACCAAATGTCGGCCTGCATGGCGTCTGGGTCCGATGGGGAGCAACCCTCTCCCAGTCCGGGCCCGTCGGTGGAGGCCAAGCGGTTGTCGGTGGGGATCGTGCAACGAAAAACGTCGCCCTCCACGGGCAGACACGGGCGGCCATTGTTACAATCCTGCGTGGCCAGGCTGCAAATTCCGCCTCCTCGATCCACCGTGGGGTCTCCAGCGCACCGCCCCAAGCCTTTCTCAGATTGAATTCCGTCGCAAATGGCCGTGCGGTTTTCACAGGCGTCGTTGGCGGGGATCGGACAACCTCCAAACACCAGATTCAACTCCTCGCACGTCAGCTCCGCTACAAAAACACCTAAGGTGCAAGCGGCCTGGGGAACATCGTTGTTGCACACCGGTGGCTCGCCGAACATGCAGCAAGCGCCGCGCGGATCGACTATCGGCGGAGGAAGTCCCATGCAGGCCTGCTCCTGGGCCCGATCGAACGCCTCCCGCCCCAACAAGGAAACCGCCAGCCAATAAGTCAACGCCGCGTAACGACAATCGTCGTAATTCTCGTCGCCGCGCGGGAAGGCCGAAGTGCACACGGTCGTCAATTCGTCTCGAAAGGCGTCATCGCACGCATCCCTGTCCGCGCCGCAGGTCAGGTAACAGGCGTCGTGCGAAACGCAGACATCGGTAAAGCAAAGCCCTTCCACGGGACAGTCGGGAATCAGCGCCTCGATGATCCCCGGACCGCACGCATCGGTCCCTTCGATCTGCTCCAACTCCGATCGAATGGCCTCGTCGAGCTCGGCGACATACGTTTCGGTGCAGGACGCGGCCGTCAAAACGATGGCGATCGTCCAGGAAATGGTCAGGCCGTGGCGGCGCCGGCTCCGACCCCTGGTTGGCCACTCGCCATCGAGCGGCGACCCGTTCCGAATTCTCACCGTCGTTCCTTTCACCAAACGCAAAGGCTTCCTACAATCCGCGGCTTCCACCGGCACCGTCGGATCGGCTACGGCGGATCGAACGCCGGAGCGGCCGTGCGGGGCGGAATCCCGCCGTGGAAGCCTTGCAGGAAACTGAACTCTTGACACGGACCACTCGAAAAAAAATCAAAGAATCCCCATTCCCAGTCAGGCAGAACAAGTCGCGTTCGGCCCGGCCCCGGTCCTCCAGCCGGAAGATGATCTCGTACAAGGAGGCCGGTGTAAACGTACACGCCAACACGCGTTGGGTGGCGGCCATCGCCACAGCGATGAAGAGCACCTACGACGGCCGCGTGTACGATCGTCGCCATGGAGGGTTCGCCGGACTGTTTCAGCTCAATCCGGTACCGAAGGCAAGGGCTGGGTATCGCAACCCCATGTTGATCGGGTGCAGCGACGGCGTGGGAACCAAGGTGCTGCTTGCGATTCAGATGAACCGACTCGACACGATCGGCATCGATCTGGTCGCGATGAACGTCAATGACCTGATTACCTGCGGCGGCGAGCCGCTGTTTTTTCTGGACTACTTGGCCGTCAATCGACTTGATCCCGCGCGGCTGTTGTCGATCATCGAGGGTATCGCGGCCGGCTGCCGTGAGGCCGGCTGTGCGCTGCTGGGCGGCGAAACCGCGGAGATGCCCGACCTCTACGCGCTGAATCATATCGACCTCGCGGGCTTCGCGGTCGGTGTCGTGGAAAAAACCCGAATGGTCGACGGTTCGAGCGTTCGGCCCGGCGACGTGGTGCTCGGGTTGCCTTCCAGCGGCGTTCACTCCAATGGTTACACGCTGGTTCGACGATTGATCGAAAAACGAAGGTGCCGGCTCGATCGGCGTTACGATGGTCTGGATGGCCCGCTCGGCGAAGTGCTTCTGCGCCCGACGCGGATTTACGTGCGTGCCGTGCGCGCCGCGCTCGAGGCCTTTCCGCGGCGAAAGGCGGTGGTGGGAATGGCGCACATCACCGGCGGCGGCCTGAAGGAGAACATCGCCCGCGTGCTGCCCCCGGATTGTGACGCGGTCCTGCAATCGAAAGCCTGGATGCGCCCTCCGATCTTCAACTTCCTCCAATCGCTGGGCACCACAAACACTGAAATGGTCAAAGTGTTCAACCTGGGCATCGGATTTGTCTTGATCGTGCGCCCCCGCTGCGCGGCGGGAATCCTCAAAGTATTGAAGGAGGTGGGCGAAGCGCCTCTGGAGATCGGGCGGATCGCCCCCGGCCGACAAAGCGTTCGGCTTGTATGAACACCGCCACCTGGTCACGCTGGCGGTACAGCATCGTTCCAAACCTCGTCGCCGGTGTCGTTGTTCCAGAACGCCACGCCGGAATCGCCGAGACGGCCGAGATTGGCCGTTTCATCCTGGACCGGCGGGAAAATGATCTCGACGGTTTGGTCTTGCCGCAACGGAAGGTCTTCAAGTCGAACGATTCCGCCTAATTAAACCTGTTTGAATAATCGAACCGCTCGAATAATGGTACCCAAAGGTGGCTTTCTGTGATGAGGAACGGGAATCGAGCTTTCCTCAACGCGTCCTTGCAATGCTCGACGAAAACGCCCCCGCCCACTACGCATTCCGATACTCCACGAAATCCTGCATCAGGCGCTTGGTGATCGGCCCCACGTGTCCGTTGCCGATGGTGCGGTTGTCGATGAGAGTGATCGGCACGATTTCGGCGGCCGTTCCCGTCGCGAAGCACTCGTCGGCGATATAGAGGTCGTGACGCACCAGAACCGTTTCGTGCACGGCAGTTCCCCGCCGCCGGGCAAGTTCCATGACCACCCCGCGGGTGATGCCTTCGAGGATCCCCTCGCTCGGAGCGGGTGTTGCCAGTTCGCCGCGGCGAACGACGAAGATGTTGTCGCCGGTGCACTCGGCCACGTGGCCGGTCGGATTGAGCAGAATGGCCTCGTTGGCTCCGGCGTCATGGGCCTCCAGCTTGGCCATCACATTGTTCAGATAGTTGAGCGACTTGATTCGCGGATTGACCGTGTTGGGATGGTTCCGGTTGTAGCTGCTCACCATGCAATGCAGCCCGCGCTCGTACACCTCCGCCGGATACAAAGCAATGCGGTCGGTAATGATGATGACGGAAGGGCATGCCGCCTTGGTGGCCGACACGCCCAGAAGTCCCACGCCTCTGGTCACGACCAATCGTATATACCCATCGCCCGTAACCCCGTTGGCCCGCATCGTCTCGTACATCGCGTCGCTGAGCTGCTCCGCCGACATGGGCATCTCCAGGCGCAGGGCCTTGGCGGATTCGAACAGGCGGCGGAGGTGTTCGGCCTCCTTGAAAATCCGCCCGTTGTAAATGCGGATGCCCTCGAAGATGCCGTCGCCGTAGAGCAACCCGTGATCAAAGACGCTCACGCAGGCTTCGGATACGGGCACAATCCGGTCGCGAAACCAGACCTTCATATTCGGATTCGGGGCAAACGGGTTTTCCGCCATGGTCGATACCCTTCGAGGCTCAAGAATCGCCGTGCTCATGTCACCACCTTTGTCGTTGCCCGCGGGTTGATCCCTCGCGGTTCCACGCCATCTCTTACCTCCCGCAGGATGCCCTCGGTGAGTTGCATGCGCCGATGGGCACGGGAGGCGACTTTCGGATCATGTGTGACCATGACGATGGTTTGGCCGGACGCATTCAACTCCGAAAGCAGGTTCAGCACGTCGCCTCCCGTCGTCTCGTCCAGATTACCGGTTGGCTCGTCGGCAAGCAAGAGCGTGGGGTGATTCAAAAGGGCCCGGGCGATGGCCACCCGCTGCCTTTCACCCCCGGAAAGCTCCCGCGGTCGATGGCGAAGGCGGTGCGCCAGGCCGACACGGTCAATCACCCCCCGGGCATCCTCCGCCGCTTTGCGTCGTGCCCCAAACCAGCTCCACCCCGATTCACCCACCAATCGCGGCGCCAGAACGTTTTCCAGCACCGTCAGTTCCGGTAACAGGTGGTAGAACTGAAAAACAAAACCGACCCGCCGATTGCGAAAAACACGCCGACCACGATCGCCCCCTTCGAAAAGATCGGCTCCTTCGAACTCGACATTTCCCTGGTCAGGAAGGTCCAAGGCCCCCAAGATGTGTAACAGCGTGCTCTTCCCCGACCCGCTGGCCCCCATAATCACCAGGAACTCGCGATCGCGCACCTCAATCGACGATCCGCGAAGCACGCGGACGATGTCACGGCCCATGCGGAATGATTTGTGCAGGTCGCGACCGCGGAGAATCACCTTACTCATACCGCAGGGCCTCCACCGGCCAGACCCGGCCCGCGATCGTGGCCGGCAGTAACGACCCCACGACCGAAGAGACAATGGCCGCCAGTCCGATCCAAACGATGTCGCCGCGCTTGACTTCGTTGGGGATTCGGTCGAACGAGTAAATGTCGGGGCTCCACACACGGAGCGCCGGATCGAGCCGGGCGAGAAGGTCCTGCACGTCGTTGATGTACCAGACGAACACCGTCCCAAGGGCGCTTCCGAGGATCGCTCCGGTGAATCCCACGGCCGCGGCATAAAAGATGAACAATGCGCTGATTCCGGACGAAGACGCCCCGAGCGATTTGAGAATGCCGATGTCCTTGGTCTTCTTCTCCACGATCATGTAAAAGATGCAGCCGATCAGGACGATCGCGACGCCGCTGATCAATCCGAAGAGAATGGTGACCAGCCACTTTTCCTTTTCCACGGCGGCGATGAACGGCCGTTGCAGGTCTTCCCAGGTGAACACCTCCACGAAGCTCAGGGCCATCGAGTCATCCGCGGAGACCTCGGACCCCAGCGAAGCCCGAAAGTCCTGCCACGCCGCGGCGATCGCATCCCGAGCGGTATCGAGGGCGATCCCCGGATTGATCCCGATCAGCAACTGCGTCGTTCGGTGGCGGGTGAATCCGCCTTCGGTCAGCGGCTGCGGGTCCATCGCCAGCTTGTGCTGCAACAAATCGAAATCGACGTATACGCTCGTGCTGTCGATCTCGTAAATCCCCGTTCGCGAGTCGTCGATGTAGCGGACGGGGATGTTGATCGGCGGCTCACCGGTGAGCGTTCCGGCCGGACTCAGCGCCTGCGTCGTCAGACTGAGCAACGCGCCGCGGACCAGATACCGGTCGAACTTTCCATCGGGCAAACGGTCGAAGAGGACATCGGCGCCGACGATGGCCCCGGGATGTGCGGCGTCCAGGTATGCCGGTGGTTCGTAATGCACCGAGTACACCCGATCGCCGCGCTGGGTTGCGGTGACGTAAGGATACGGGCATGCCGCGAAGGGCTGTTGGTCAAACTCGCGGATTTCCTCGAGGTGGTCCTTGGCGTGTCGCCGCCAGACGGCATTGGCGGCTTCAAGATCGGTCGGAAGCCGGATCGCCCCGTCTTCGGTCACACCCGCCACAGGAAGTTGTTGCGGGCTGAGTTGGGTCGTGCCGGGATAGAAGTGCTGGTAATGAAGCTCGGCCCCGAAGTCGTTGACCTGCACGTATTCGTTCAAACGGATGCCGAGTATCCTCGCGAATTTCGTGTATTTGTTCGCCGGAACCCGAACGATGCCGTAGGAATAGATCGCCGGAGTGCTCAGGCGAATGACGCCGGGCATTTTGTCCTGAAGGAAGGCGCGGAACTCGTCGTAATAGGGGAACCCCTGCTGCGACCGGCAATCGACGACGATTTCGCTGTGCAGCCCGCGGGCCCGGGCGCGGATGGTATCGAGAAAACCGCCCATCACGCTCACCACGACGAGCACCATGGCCACGCACAGGGTCACGCTGGCGATTCCGAAAAACGCAATCAATTTGGTGTGCAGGTAACGGATCGCGAGAAGCCACTTGTACATAATCGTCCACGGCGCGGGCGCGGCCTCGATGCCACCGAGTCCGTTCGGATCGTCGAGAACCTGAAGCCGATTATCAATGGGCGACGGTCAATTGTCGAATGTCGATTATTGATCCAAGGGCACCGCTCCTCGACGAATCGACCGCGCGCCAATGGTCTTTGGGACATCGTGAAATCCGGACGAAAGCCCTCTCTGGAGGACGGTGCAGCGGCGGCATAGGATAGGATGCAACGGATCGAACGGCGATCCGGTCTGGATTGAAGGGGAAGAGGACGAGGTCGTGGGGCTTCTGGTCACGTTTGTCAGCGGAATCCGCCGGTCGGGCAAGAGCGCGCTCATCCGCGTGATGATCGACCAACTTTGGAACGGCAAGCCCCATTATTTTCGCCTGGTTCGGGCGGACGGCGACAAACAAGCCCCCAAGCAGTTTTCGAAACCCGTCGACGACTGCGGCGTGGCCAGCGCCCGTTGGATTGAGTACGACTCCGAACGGGTTTTTGAGGTACTTCCCGAGGCGTTGTCGGCCGTTCATATACGCGACCGCTATGGATCGGTGGTGGTCGAGGCCGACGCCGACCCCATCCTGCGACACGCCTATCCTTACGATCATCGCGTTTTCGTCATGCCCATGCCCGAACAAATGAGCGACGTGTTTCGCGATCCGACTCACGCCGCCGAGGAACTCCACCGCGTCCTGGACGACACCACGCTCTTCGCCGAGGAAATCTACGGTGTGCTCGGTAACCATCAATGCGATGACGCCGAGCCGTCTGAAAAACGCGCGAAGCTCTCCTCTGAACATATGCGCGGCTTCGGAAGTTCACCGCTCTTTGACGAACTGGCCACACGCCTGCTGCTCCAGCCGGCCTACCACGGCCTGGTCGAAAGCGAGGTAATCATCGTCAATCCATCCTGCGGAGAGGCCACGCCGGAAAGCAAGCCGTGTCTGGATCGAATTCTAAAACTGCTGGAGCGCATCCGCGGCGTGTCGGACCGTCAACCGCAAGTTTTGCTGTGCGATCCGGCGAGCGCCATCGGGAAGCTCCCGAAAACGGCGCTCAAAACGCTGAAGCCGATGTGCGGCCCGGTGAAGTGATCCGCCCTGTCCGCGGGACTTGTCCCGCGCTGGCATCCCAATAGGGTGATGCCCAAATCGGGAGCGCGCCGGGATCGCTTAGGTTGCGTTTCCGACCCGCTTTGTGTGACAATCTTCGTTCATGGATGTTTTCCGCCAACTGACCGCGGCGTTGCAGGCCGCGGGCGTGGAGTTCCGGGCGACCCATCATCGGCCCGTGTATACCAGTGTCGAGGCGGCCGAAGTTCGTGGAGCACGTCTCCACAGTGGGGCCAAAGCCCTGATCCTCAAAGGCGACGACCGCTTCATCCTCGCCGTGCTTCCGGCCGACCTGGCGCTGGACAGCAAAGCCCTTCGGTCCCGGCTCGGTTGGCGAACGCTGCGGTTCGCAACCAAGGAAGAACTTCTCGATCTCACCGGCCTGACCCCCGGTTCCGTGCCACCGTTTGGCAACCTGTTCAAGCTCGAAACCTATTGCGATACTCGCCTGGCCGACAACGAATCGATCAATTTCAACGCCGGCAGCCACGAAGACTCGATCCAAATGACCTACGCGGCGTACCTTTTGTTTGAGCGACCGAACCTGGTTGAACTATCGAAAGCCGCCGAAGCCAGGACTTGAATGCCGAGCGGCAACGACTTCGTGGGGTTCCAAGGATTTGAGGATTAAAACCCCAGATTTAGAATCCCAGAATGTAGTTCTCGCTAGGCCGGACCGAGAACTCAGTTCACCCTCACGCCCGATCCACGCGGCAGTTGTAGCAACCCGGTCGGGCGTTGTGTACGTGAAGATAGGCGACGTAGGCGTCCGCGAAGAAATCCCGGACGTGTTTCTCGAACGCGCTGCCTTCGGCCAACTCGGCGTCCAGCATCATTCCGGCGGCGTCATAGGCGCGGAGGGAAAGCAGCCGCCGCCGGATCATTTCCGGGACCTCGTTTACTTTGGGGTATGCGCGCTCGGCTTTTTCCCGAACGTAAATCGGACCCGACCCTCGATAAGGCGATTCCACCTTGTGGTGCATGAACGGAAGCAGAATCACCCGCTCACCCGGTTCGGCATCCATCAGACTGACCCGGCAAGGGAAGCCGGGCTTCTTATCGACGATTTGTCGCCGCGCGCCGTGCGCGGCCAATTCCTCGTCGTCCAGAGGAAAAAACGTACTGAATCGCTCAATCGGTAGGGAAATCAGCCGAAAAGAAGTCGCCATCTGCAAATCTCTCCATTCCCAGGGCGATCATCCTGGAACGAGCACTCCATTGTCACCACCCTCCATGGTAGCCAAAAAAATACCAAAGAACATGCGCCGGCCCGGCCCTCGCGTGCCGCGGACCATGGGAGTAGACTCGTCACGTCTCTTGGCCGTCACGGCCAAATCGAACTTGCGCCGACTCGAGTATTGAAATCGCGGGCCGTACTGCGATGGGCGGGCGTCATAGAACCAAAAAAGGGAGAATCAACATGGGACTTCTTGTCATTCGCGGATCGCTTCGTGTCACACAATTCTGGCCGAAGGGCGGTGCCGACGCCGATACGGCGACCGTTGAGGTCGTACTGGAAGGAAACCGTCCATTTATTTACGTAGACGAGCAGGGCGGGCGCCATCCATCGCGCGTCTTTGAGAAAGCCGAGTCCATCGGGCGCTCGGGACGCCGGCCCGTCGTTCGCTTCAACAAGCGGCTCGATGCCAACGTGATCAACGTCCGTCTTCAGGGCATTGACGCCCCGGAGCTCCATTTTCAGCCTCAAGTGACGGGATCCGCGGGTCACAACGGCAAGTTTCGCCAAAGCCTGGGCGAAACCTGTTCCCATGCCCTTCACGATTACCTATCGAAAATCAGTCAGAACGACCTTCCCTGCGAGATCCTCTCGCGGGTTCGCAAACCCAACGAGGTCTGCGACACCTACGGCCGCATCGTCGGCAATCTGGTGCTTACGATTGACGGCACCCGCGTCGATGTAAACCACTGGCTCATCCGCGAGGGCTGGGCATTGCCGGGGCTCTACAATTCGATGACCAAAAACGAGATACGGCAACTGTTGGCTGATCACGATGCCGCCCGGGAGGACAACCGCGGCATGTTCTCCGGTCCCTACGTGAAGAAACAGCTTGCCACGTTCAACCCCAACCGCCGATACCGCAAAGGCCCGGCCTCGTTCACTGCCTTCAGCGACAAGGGCACGGTCAATTTCCCCAAGTTCTTCCGGCGGCAGGCGGACCATCACGTCCGCCGAGCGATCGGTGAAAACGTTCCCGCGGGCCTATTGGCTTACATCGCTACGAAGAGGGACGACATCGCGATTGATATCAGGCGGTTCCTGAATCACACCAGCCCCACCTCAGGCGCGGATTTCAAAAGGAAATTCGAGCAACTTGCCACGTTTGTGAAGAACGGTCGCTACCCCCTAGGCCCCGAAGTCGTCTTCTGGGAGGCCGATTCCAAACTCGTCCGCGCCGGGACGAACAAGCCCATTACGGCGTGGTAGTCTCTTACGAGTGAAATCGTGCGCCAATTGGCAATGATTTTTGGCTGAGGAACCAACAAACCCCCCGCCCCACTGAGGGATGGGGGTAACGGCTTGTTCGCACGGCGGGGCGATCGAATAAACTCAGTCCCGATCCATGCGATCGAGAGCGCGCGCCGTGGAAGACCCGAGGGTCTCGTGTACCTGCAAAGGCAGGTGGAACAATGTACTCGCGTCTGCGAGTGAACGTCGGAATCACACGCCGTGCGAAGGGCGCGAGCCAGCACCTTTTTGGTTCCGGCCACGCTGGGTTAGGCATTCTGGTCACGATGTCGCTGTTTGAGGTAGTTCAGATTCGTTCAAACGAATAGCAGATACGGCATGCCATTCATTGAGCGAACTGATCGGAACATTGTTTCAGTCTGAATCGCCCCTCCGCCAGATCCGACAGTCGCATTTTGGCGTGAGTAGGCCGGGTTGGGGGGAAAAAATGAGAAAAATCGCGTTGCGCTGGCGGACGTTCGCCGCTTAATCCCTTGCCAAGCGGTAAAGGATTCGGCGAGAGCTGAGGCGGGACACAATGACCCGTCGGTCGCTCGAAAGGCGCAAGGAAATCTGCGGAGAGCAGGAACGAACGAAGCGCCGCCTTACGCCCGGGGTCAACTAGTGAAGGTGCCCGGTGCCGATCCTTGAGGAGAACGGGCCGTCGAACGCGGCAGCGACGACGAACCGACAGGGAGAGCGAAGGCTCCCTCCGCCCTTTTTATCTTTCCATCGCGAGTAGTTCACGATTTTGAGGGGACGGCGATGAACGGGTGCAACAGACGATCGTTTCTGGGTGTGGTGGCCGCGAGCAGCGTGTTCGGTTTGTTGGATTGGCTGCTACCCGCCACCCCTGCGGCAAAAGCCGGTCGCGATTCCGGCGGCCGCATGACGGCTTTTCGACGATCTGGTCGGGGCCGGCATGTTTCCAACGCAGCCAAGAAGCACAACGCCAATCACCTGTATGCCAATTTCCAGACTGCCTCCCAGGACGCCGACCATCCGGGAGACCGCTCCCGCGTCGTACCCGTGGTGATCGGAGCGGCCCTATTCCGCACCTTGTTCGCGAACGGACGCAAGGCGGTTGATTTGCGGCACGATCTGCGAACATCCTCGGATTTCAAGCGGCTTCAACAATGCCTGTCGGGGCCGGATGGGCGTGTGCCCCTCGGATGCAGTTCTGCTGATCAGAACGGCGACGGCCACACCGACCTTCGCGACCTCGCGATTCTGCAAAGATCGTTCACCAGCCCGTGACGCTCCGTTGAACGGTTACGGCTCGACCTGCAACAACTCGAGCTTCAGCCCGCCGAGCGTGTTCAGCAATCCGAAGCTCAATTCTGCCAGTCCGGCGTTCTTGAGCGACGACGTGGCGAAAGCAATGCGGGCCGGGCTGACGTCGGACTCGCGGAGGGCGGCGTCGAAGTCGTACCATTTACCGTCGATGAAGAACTGCGTCCACATGTGGTAGCCAAAAATGTCGCTTTCGCCGCCAAAAAACGGGGCATAGGCCAGCCCCACGATCACCCGCGAGGGAAGTCCCTTGATCCGTCCCAGCGCCGCCAGCAACACGGCGTGTTCGCTGCAATCGCCCTCCTTGTTGCGGGCGACTTCGCTGGCCGTGGCAAAGCCGACGTTCATCGATTTGTTCTGAACGTATTCGGTCACGAATTTCCGCAGACGATCGCCGAGTACGAATGCGTCCGTTTCAACATCGCCGATCCGTTTGGAGAGCTCGACCAACGTGGGATCGTCGGCGTTGATGATCAGATTGGCGTCCAGGTATTCCGAGAATTCGGCGGGCAGTTTTTCCCTCGAAGTCGTTTCGGCCTTGCCGTGCGGCAACCGGCGAACGTCCACCTCGATCGACCGGGCAGACTTCTCCGTGACTTTCTGCATCTGCGTTTCCGGAACAGTCGGCGCGGCGGCGTTCTCATCCCGGACCGTCAGTCGGTATCGAATGCGGTTCAGCTTGCCGCGTTCGAGCGGCCGTGGAGACTTGATCGTCGTGGTCATGAAGATTTCGGGGGCAACAAATTCCGAAACGGCCGTCTGTTGGTCCGTGGTGATGACTTCAAGGTCCGCCAGGCCGGGGAGAGGAATCCGCGCCTTGAGCGGCTCGCCGTGCTCGTCCACCCAGGAAACCAATTCCAACGATCCCAGCGGCGATTCCATCGAAAGCGTGACTTTGCGGCCGCGAAGCGTCTTCCCTCGGTGTTCAAAGGGTTCAACGTCGCCGACCGCGGTCTTGGCCGTGATCGGCCCGTCGAGCCGCAGGTCCGGGGCATACATCGGAACTGAATAGGTCGTACCGCTCTTGAATCCGCGGCGCATCGACTCTCGATACGCCCCCCAGGTCATCACCGCTCCTATTGGATATTCAAAAGTCTGCGTCTGATCCATTCCGTATTGACTGGAGACCAGGGTTACGCGGCCCTCGCGGACGGTGCCGCGCATGACCGTTTTTGTAAACGACATGTCCATGATCGATTCGAACGAAAGCGGCACTCCGGCAAGTGTTTCCGTCGTATCCTGGGTAACGCTGAACTCGACGGCCTGCCCGGCGCGGCCGAGGCGCAGCTTCATCATGGTGTGCGTCTGCACGTGATCACCCTCTCGGGACATCGTGGAATGGGCATAGCCGGACTTGGCTCCGCCGACGAAGATCTCGGCCCAGTCGTCGTTGAATCGGCCCTGCGGCGGATTGTCGATGTTGACCGGGGCGGCGGCCCAAGAAATGGGTACTGAGCATGCGAAACAGGCTATGAGTACGCTTCGAAGTCGTGACCTGACCGTAATCGGCAAACGCCCATTCATCATTTTGAATTCGCCCCCGGCGCGCCGGGATCTCCGCTTCGCTTCGAAATTCTTCATTCCATTCTATCGCCCGAACCACTGGCGAATCTTGTAAAGAGTCGTGTCTCGACCGGCCTTGGCGATCGAAGTGGTCAGGGGAATGTCTTTCGGGCACACCTTGACGCAATTCTGGCTGTTTCCGCAATCGGTAATGCCGCCGGGGCCGGAAAGCAGGTCGAGTCGGGCATCGGCATCGACCTTGGCGGTCGGATGGGCGTTGAAAAGAATGGCCTGCGAAATCGCGGCCGGACCGACAAACGACGATCGGTCGGAGAATTGTGGGCAGGCCTCCACACAACATCCGCAGGTCATGCAGCGGGCCAGGGCATAGGCCTCGTCCTGCTCTTGCGGCAGAATGCGCGGGCCGGAACCGACGTCGTGATAGCCGTCCACGTGAACCCAGGCCTTGATTCGTTTCAATGCGTCGAACATGGGGCTGCGGTTGACGACCAAGTCGCGCACCACCGGAAACTTGCTCATCGGGCGGAGTTCGATCCCGCCGGGTGTGTCCTCCAATAGCGAATCGACCAGGGCCGAGCACGCCTGCCGCACCCGCCCGTTGATCACCATCGTGCACGAACCGCAGACCTCTTCCAGGCAGCACGCGTCGAAGGCCACGGGAGTCGATGGGCCATGCTCTTCGGTCACAGGATGCGTGGCGATGCGCAGCAACACCGTAGTGACGTTCATGCCCTCTTCATACGACACATGAAACGTCTCCCAGTGCGATCCGTCGTGCGGCGTCGCCTGCCGCAGGACTTTGACGGTAATCGATCGATCCATCAAACCTCCCTATGGTTGAAACTCCACGAGACCCATTATTCGGGCAATGCCGCCGATCAGGGCAGATTCGCGACCGGGTTCGATAACGGCATTGAAAACGCTGCTTCGTCCAAGATACGAAAGCTCAACGTCTCCGGCTAGGGGTCGCTGGGCGGTCCGGCCACCCGCATAACGTGCCTCCATTTGACCATGAGTTTTCAGCCCGAGCTCCTGCGCCGTGGATTCCGGCAACACCAGCCGAGTCGCGCCTGTGTCGACAACGCCACCAAGCGTCAAACGTCGGATTCTGTCGGGCAAAATGTCCCCTTCCTCGGCACGAATACCGTCATTGTGATTCGCGAGCTCAACGTTGACCGAAAACCGTCCCATGTCGTCGTCCCTGGATCGAATCATTTCATCACCTCACGCTCCCATTCTACCCGGCCGGCGCGGCCAAGCATCCCCCGTACGGGTCTCACGCGGCCTCGTTCTCCGGACGACGAGGATCGGTCTTCTTTGGTCCCATATTGCCACTCACGGGGACGGTGGTAGAGTTCGCATTGTTTACACGCGGCCAGGAGGCCGAAAGCACGATGAGCAGTCTAAATGCGGCCCGCTCCAAAACGATTGGGCGGTCCCTATTGAGGAGACAAAGACGATGACAAAAAGAATGCGGACACTCGGTCACTTCACCCTGCCGATTTTTGCTTGGCTTCCCGGACTGGTTTCGATCCCGGCCGACCTGCGAGCCCAGGAGCCTGAGCCGATCACCGAAGCAGGCGTCATCAGTGGGACGATGGACATCGACTTCAAGACGCGGACGAATCTCGATACTAGCGGAAAATTCTCCGAAGGCTCCGCGGCCTTGGGCGCCCAGGACGAATACAGCTTCTCACTGCGCGTCGCCAAGACGACCGAGTTCTCCGGCAAGATCACCAGGCAGCCCAACATCTATTCCAAATTGATCCGCAAGCTGGAACAGGGCGCTGCCCTGGCCTTCGACATCACCATGTCGGTCCTCAATCCCACGGACATGAAGCAGAAAAAGGCCGTCGGAAAGTGGGTGGGAAAGGTGCCGATCGACACGGCCAGCGGGGCCTACGACCTGGCGGGCGGAACCAAGGAAGAGCGCGCCTTGCGCATGCAAGTCGATACCGTCGGCGCCGCCAAGGGCTTCACCGATCTGTTCCTCGGCCGCCTGGTCGGCAAGGCGGAAAAGAAGGAGAACCTGGCCGGTTACACCTACACCCGCCTTGTCGGCAAGCGCGAAGTCAAAATCGTCGTGAAGCGAAGCGACCCCATGAGGTTTGACAACATCGAAATCGCCAAGGGACCCGCCGAGACTTACCCCAAAACGCGGGTCAACGGCCGGCTCGATTACGACTACGAAACCGGCAACTGGTACACGGATGGGATCCGGTTTAAGTATTCGCTGAACGGCAAGGATTACGAAGACCTGGTCACCGGCTCGATCAAATGGGTGGAAGACGCGGACCGCAAGAGCAACGGCAAGGGTCAGTACGAGTTCAACTTACGATTCAACGAGGACAAGAATCGCTCCGCCAAGGGCGAGTCTGCGGCCTTCGAGCAGATGAAGGGCGAGGATGCGTTCTTTGTGGTTGACGACACCGTGCCCTGCCTGACCGGCACGATTGCTTATGTGGATACGCTGATGCATGGCAAGGACACGCCTTCCTCAAGCAAAGTCACGTTCAATCTGAATGCCAACAAGCTCACCAAGCAGCAGATCATGAACTTCTTCAAGCTTTGGATGATCGGCGTAGGACCGACAAATGATGAGTAGACCGGATTGTGTATCGCGAGCCCCGAGATGATGGTGGAACAGCCGTCTCGGCCTGCGGCGGCACACAGCGATGGCGCAGAGCCACTTCGCCAATATGAGGCCCTCACGCAAACGGCGGTCTACTACGTGCGGACCGACCGTGGCTTGCTGCGCATCATTGGGCGAGACCGATCAACGTGGTTGCACAATCTGACCACGAACCAGATCAAGCCATTGAAAACCGGCGAGGGCAACTACGCGTTTGCCCTCAATTTGCAGGGGCGGATCGTTTTTGACGCCAACGTTTTCATGGAACCGGACGCGATTCTGCTGGACCTCGACCGCGGATTCGTGGAATCGGCGAAGCGGCATCTCGCGAAATACGCGGTCGTGGAAGACGTCGCGATAGAGGACGAAAGTGACCGATTCGGCCGCATCGCCGTTGCCGGTCCGCAAGCGGCGTGTGTATTTTCATTGTTTGGCGCGGTCGGCCCGGGGAGCATTTCGCTTCCCGGGCTCGTCGATTTGTCGTACCAGGGAACGCGCGTGCGTGTTCTCCGCACGGATTTCTGCGGCGAGTTCACGCTCGATGTGCTAATTCCTTGTGACACCATGGCACTAGCGGCGGAGCTCTTTGCGATTCAAGGACGGGGCATGGTTGTGCCGGTCGGCGAGGAGATCATCCGGATTCGGCGCATCGAGGCCGGAATTCCCTGGCCCGTTCACGAAATCACCGAAAACGTGCTGCCCGCGGAGACGCGCCAGCTTTCGCGGGCGGTGAGCTTCAACAAGGGCTGCTACCTTGGTCAGGAAGTCGTGGAACGAATGCGTTCCCGGGGAGTGGTCGCGCGACAACTCGTCGGGTTCGAAATCGAGGGTGACGAGCTTCCGCCGCGGGGCGCGGACGTCGAGGGACCGGAGGGTAAGCCAGCCGGGTCGTTAACCAGCGTTTGCCCCTCAATGGGGCTGGGCAGGACGATCGGATTGGGATACGTGCGAACGGTGTACACAACGGCGGGAACGAGCGTGCGGATCAACGGAAACGATCGGACCTGGAACGCGAAAGTCGTGGAGCTGCCGTTTGTCGCCGATGGGGCTCGCTCCATAGCCGTGTCCGAATAGCCGCCCCGGATTGCACCGAAACATCGATCGGGGGAATGGACCGACCATGCTCGACGTTGCCGAAGCGCAACGCATTCTCTTTCAATGCGTTCTTCCCGGCGCTAAACGACGCGTGGCTCTTGCTCACGCTTTGGGTCGCACACTGGCCGAGTCCTTCCTATGCGATGTAGACGATCCACCGTTCAGCCGATCGCAGATGGACGGCTTCGCAATTCGGGCAACGGATGTTGTCGGCGCCCCCACCCGCTTGAGAGTCGTCGGTCTCGTGCCCGCGGGATCCATGTTCGATCGGGCTCTCGCGGAGGGTGAAGCCGTACAAATCAGCACGGGGGCGCCGCTTCCCGCGGGTGCGGACTCCGTGGTTCGGGTGGAGGATACCGAGCAAGCGGCTGACGGACGGACCGTGCTGATCCGCGTTCGTGTCTCGAGCGGGCAGTTTGTCATCGATCGTGGCGCATACGTTTCGACCGGGCAGGAGGTGTTGTCGGTCGGGGCTAGACTGGGGCCATTAGAGATCGCGGCGGCGGCCACTGCCGGTGCGGCCGAGGTCGTGGTGTATGACCGTCCCAGGGTCGGAATCCTCACGACGGGCAACGAACTTATTGAAGTCCACGACAAGCCGCGCGGGGCCCAAATCCGCAATTCAAACGCCTATCTATTGAACGCCCTGGCCCTGAGCGCTGCGGCCGAACCGGTTTCGCTCGGCGTCGCTCGGGACGATCCGGAAGAGATTCGCGAAAAACTGACCAAGGGACTGGCCTGCGACGTCGTTTGTGTAACCGGCGGGGCGTCGGTCGGAGAATTCGACTTTGTGCCGCAGGTATTCTCCGAGATTGGGGCGACGATCCACGTTCACAAAATGATGATCAAGCCTGGCAGACCCACCCTGTTTGCGACGGCACCGGGAGGCACGTTGCTATTCGGTTTGCCCGGAAATCCGATCAGCACGTTCGTCGCCTTTGAGCTGCTGGTGCGCCCGGCATTGGCGGCACGGGAGGGCCGAAGGGGCGCGATTCCCCGCGAGGTCAGCGCCCTGCTTCGGGGTTCGATCAAGGCGACCGAGAATCGACGCAGCTATTGGCCCGCGCGAACTCGGGTCCTCGACAATGGTCAATGGGAGGCGGAAGCGTTATCGTGGCAGGGGTCGGGCGATCCGTTCGGCATAGTCGGCGCGAATGCGTTGGTGGTTCGGCCGCCGGGGTCCGTGGGTGTCGCAACAGGCGAGTGGGTCAAGATCTTGCTGTTGGAACACCGGTAGCGATCCGGTTCCGACATTGCGGTCGAAGCCGTGGGCTGGTGCGAACCCGGACACAGGAACGTTTGCCCTGACCGGCCGCGACTGACTGCGCCCCTCGGTCCCGAGAAGCAAAGGCGAAATGCCCCCGCAGACCTCACGTGAAACCGGTTCAAGAACGAAGTCGACGCGGGTGCGGGGTATTGCGCAGCATATTCCGGAAGACCATCGTGAGCAGGAACGTGCCCCGGCGCTCGAAACGCAGTCCCCATCCGGTTGGGCGATCAAGACGTGGCGAAGCGCGCTGCTCCTGTCCTTGGCGACGGTTGGGCTGAACAGTCTGATCTTCGAACCCGTCGCATGGTGGCCGGTGGCCTTTGTCTGCCTGGTGCCGTGGCTGCTGTTGATCGGAGGTTTGCCCAGCGCGCCAAGAGTGTACGCCATCAGTTTTCTTTGGGCCGTGGGGTTTTTCCTGATCAACATGCGCTGGCTCGTCTTCGCCACGGTGGAAGGGTACGCGCCGCTGTCGGTGTATCTTGCCCTTTTTTTTCCATTGATGGCCTGTCCGGTGCGCCATGCGATCCGGCGCAGGTGGCCCTTGGTCCTGGTGTTTCCCCTAATTTGGACGGGAAACGAGTTCGTTCGGGGGGTCTTTGTCTCCGGGTTTCCGTGGTTTTTTCTCTCGCACAGCCAGGCGCGTTTTTTAAGCCTGATTCAAATCAGCGACATCGTTGGGTCGTACGGAGTCAGTTTCGTGGTCGCGGCCGTCAACGGCGCGATCGCGGATGCTCTTTTCCACCGGCTGCGCTGCGCCGAGCCGTTTTTCCAATGTGTTGGGCAAGCGAGATTGAGCGTGGGCGTGGCGGTGGGCCTGGTCGTGGGGGCGATCGGCTACGGCCGCTGGCAACTAAGCGCCGGCACATCGAGCCCGGGACCGAAAGTAGCCGTCGTCCAGGGAGACTTCCTGAGTCTGGTGAAAGGCGACGATGTCGAAGACCTTACAAAAAAACGCATCTACTTTGAGATGCTCGAGGCCGCGTCGGCTCACGACCCGGACTGGTATCTGCTGCCGGAAACGCCGTGGATCATGTACCTCAACCCCGAAGCAAGGGGGATGCGGAAATTCTGGAACGAAAGCTTTACGGCGCTGCAATCTTTTGCCACGCGACGTGGGGCGCTTTTGGTGACCGGAAGCGCATCGCTGGAACAACATCCCACGGATTTGCTGGCCAGGGAGCGGAGATTCAACTCCGCGACGGTCTTTTCCCCGGACGGATCGGAACCGGGCCGATACGATAAAGTTCACGTTGTCCCGTTTGGTGAGGCGGTTCCCTTTCGGTTCGGCCGGCTTCGGTTTCTCTATTTTTGGTTCAATTCGTATATGCCGTTCAGCGGTGCCGACGGGAAACAGGAGTTCTCGGTATTTCCGGGAACCGAGTTCCGTGTGTTCCGGGCCGAGGCGCGTTCGCTGGGCGGCCGCGAATTCCGCTTCGGCATCCCCATCTGCTACGAAGACGTCATGCCCTATGTAAGCCGCGAATTCGTTTCCGGCGGCCAAAAGGAGAAACGCGCCGACTTCCTCTTGAACATCAGCAACGACGGCTGGTTTGGCCGGGGGATTCAGCAACCGCAGCATTTTGCCATTTGCGTCTTCCGCGCGGTCGAAAACCGCGTGGGCATCGCCCGCGCGGTCAACACGGGAGTAAGCGGTTTCATCGATCCGGACGGCCGGAGCCATGATCTGGTCCGCGGGGATTCCTCGAATCGGTGGCCGGGGAGTTGCGGCTACACCGTTGCCGCACTAAAGGCGGACTCTCGTTACCCATTGTATTCGCGGTACGGCGACTGGTTTGCGTGGACATGCGTGGGCGCGTGGTTCCTTTTGTTTGGCGATTACTGGCTGACCCGCGTCCGTGGTCGCGGGGAGTAGCCGATCGGCATTGAGTCACCGCCGGCGCATCCGTCCAAGAGCGCCGAGTGCGCATTCGCCGGTCTACGAGACCCACGGCGTGCCTCAAGGCGGACGGCCTGTGAACGCAACCTGAAACGCAAGAAAGTCGGCCATGTCCA
>Ga0187893_10003480_pt1 | contig 31865 bp, 32 predicted proteins | sample MA1701074metaG_FD_139574 | JGI IMG/M metagenome (GOLD analysis project Ga0187893, IMG submission 139574) | White microbial mat communities from a basaltic lava cave in the Kipuka Kanohina Cave System on the Island of Hawaii, USA - MA170107-4 metaG ...
GAAGACCCGCGTCGCCACGCCACCTCCATCGGCCGAGGGAAGGTCAGCACCCTCCCACAGCCGTCCGGCCAGCGTCAGTCCCGCTCGCAACGTTGGTTATTGCGCCATTACTGCCGCGACCCCCTGGCGGAGGGGTCCTGACCTCTGGCGATGCCAACCCGCACCGAACCGGCGGACCGATGCACGCCGTGCCGGCCGCCGCTGGAGCCGCTCCGGGGGCTGTGGGAGAGTTCGGCGGTGGTGGCCAGCTACCGGCGACGCAGGTTGTGGGGCATCACCGAGGAGGGTGTGGACGCTTTCGACGCGCTCGTCGCCGCGACCATGTCACCGGGCGGAGCCGATGAGGGCGACCAGCGCCGGCTTTCAACCTGGTCCTCGACGGCCTCGTGGGCGCCGGCGACGGAGGCGGCCGATCCCTGATCCAGGCCAGCCCGATCCGGTCGGCATTCCCCGCTGCGGCCGCGGCCCGGGCCTGGATCGTCGATGTGCTGGCCGAGGCCGCCCGGCGCCAGGCGGAGGGACGGTGGCCGGGTTGCGGCGATGACAGGGAGCCGGCGATCCACGGCAAGCCCTTCGAGCGGCTCCGCAACCGGACCGGTCTGGCCCGCTCTCTCCACGACCGGCGGATCGAGTTGATGATCAGTCAAGAGGTCGTGGCCGAGGAATGCCGCGTCGTCCAGGGCGAGGTCCAGGCCTGGGAGGCCGGCGCCCGCATCCCCACCGATGCCGAGTTCGACGCCCTGGCCCGAGTCCTCGATCTCGATCGCCGCGCCCTGGCCGAAGCCGAGACCGGCTCGGCGGTCTACCGCAACGAGCTGAACGCGGAGCAGCAGGCCGAGCTCGACGCCCTCTTCTGGGGAAGCGACATGAAGGTGCCCGATCTGGCGGAGCGCTTCGGCCTCCCGGGCCGCTCCCTTCACAGACTCGTGACCCCCGTGCGCGCCGGGGCGGCGTGTGAGGACTGCGGCACGGAGATGATCTTCACCGCCCGTGACCGACGCCGCGTCCGGTTCGCCACCTGCACGACCTGCCGGCGAGCGAGTTATCTCGACCGTCATTCGAGACGGCCGCCCTCGTCGGATCCGGATGGCCCGCGTTCGGACCTCTCGAGCGCCCATCTGGAGACGTCGCCTGCATGTCCGTCACACTTGGAAACTCTTTGACCTGCATGAATGGGTTCGATGCCTACTGCATCAAGTAGTGAAGTGGACGAGGTGCACCGGTTCTCCAAGTCCCAGCAGGACGCGCTCCTGCCCAGCGTCGAGGACGGCATCCTTACCCTGGTCGGCGCCACCACCGAGAACCCGTTCTTCGAGGTGAACGGCCCGCTGCTCAGCCGCTCCACCCTGTTCCGCCTCGAACCCCTGGACCGTCCGGCACTGCGGGAACTCCTCGACCGGGGATTGGCGGCCGAGGGCGGGACGATCGACGAGCCGGCAGCGGAAGCGATCGTCGACTCCGTCGACGGTGACGGCCGCGCCCTGCTGACCACCCTGGAGGTGGCGCTGGCCATCGCCGGGGAGGCTCAGCACGTGACCCTTGACGATGTCGAACGGGCCAGGACCACCCGGGCGCTGACCTGGGGACGTGACGACCACTACGACGTCATCAGCGCCTTCATCAAGTCCATCCGCGGCAGCGACCCCGACGCCGGCCTGCACTGGCTGGCCCGCATGATCGTGGCCGGGGAGGACCCCCGCTACATCGCCCGGCGCCTGGTCGTCCTGGCCAGCGAGGACGTCGGCATGGCCGACCCGATGGCGCTGCTGGTCGCCACGGCCGCGGCGCATGCCGTCGAGTACGTCGGCCTCCCCGAGGCCCAGCTCAACCTGGCCCAGGCCGTCGTGCACCTGGCCACCGCCCCCAAGTCCAACCGGACCGCCCTCGGCATCTGGAAAGCCATCGACGACGTGCGCTCCCGCCCGGCCGGTCCCGTGCCGCCCCACCTGCGTGACAGTCACTACAAGGCGGCCGAGCGCATCGGCCACGGCGTCGGCTACCGCTACCCGCATGACGACCCCACGGGGTGGGTCGAGCAGGAGTACCTGCCCGAGCACCTGGCCGGCACCCGCTACTACGAGCCCTCCGAGCACGGCCAGGAGGCCGACATCGATGCGAATGTGCGCCGCGGGTTCGTGAGATGAGGGCGCCACCATGCCCTCGTCGGCAGGCCCGGCGGGCCTTGCCGGGGCCGGCGAGGGGGGCAAGCCGGGGAGCCCGCCGCGAGCCGAGCGAGCCTCTCGGACTAACCTCGGTCTCCTGATGGACGCCGGAGAGGCCGCGGCGGTGGTGGTCGCCTGTGCCAGCGTGGCCGCGCTGGTCGTGATGATCTGGGCCGTGGTCGCCCTCACGCGCACGCTGGGCGCCATGCGCGACTCCGTCGAGGAGCTGCGTCGCGCCACCCTCCCGATCGTGTCCGAGCTCGACGGCACCGTGGGGCAGGCCAACGCCGAGCTGGCCCGCGTCCACGAGCTGCTCGACACCGCCGAGAACGTCTCGGTCAACGTGGATGCGTTGTCGCGTCTTGCCTACCTGGCCGTGGCCACCCCGGTGGTCAAGGTGTTGGCGCTCGGCGCCGGCGCCCGTGGTGCCGCCCGGCGGCTGCGCCAGAGCTCGACGCGGTGACGTTCGGGCGCCGTGCCGAGCCGTCGCGGCGCCGGCGGAGGTAGTCGTGTTCCGGCGGCTGTTGTGGTTGACGATCGGGATCATGGTCGGCGTCGGCGCCTCGCAGTGGCTCATGCGCTTCGTGCGCGAGACCCTGGCCCGGCTGTCGCCCGAGCGGGTGGCGAGCGATCTGGCCGACGGTTTGCGACGGGCCGGTGACGAGCTGGCGGCGGCGTTGCGGGTCGCGCGCCAGACCATGAAGGAGCGAGAGCAGGAGCTACGCCGGGGCTTGCGGGACGACCTGACCGCCCGGCCCCGCCGGTAGGCTCCGCGTCGGATGAACGGCAACCGCATGGACGGTGGCGAGCTTCGAGCGACCTGGAACGGGTTCTTCGGTGACCGGGGCCACACCTTGGTGCCGTCGGCAGGGCTGATCCCGCACCATCGGACCGCGCCGATGTTCACCAACTCGGGGATGATGCAGTTCGTCCCGTACTTCCTGGGCGAGGAGGTCGTTCCCTACCTTCCCCCTCGGGCTGCGTCGGTGCAGAAGTGCGTGCGGGTGGGCGGCAAGCACAACGACCTCGCCGCTATCGGTCGCTCCATGCGACATCTGAGCTTTTTCGAGATGCTCGGCAACTTCAGCTTCGGCGATTACCTCAAGCTCGATGCCATCCGCTGGGCGTGGGAGCTGGTCACCGACGTGCTGGGCATCGACGGCGACCGCCTCTGGGTCACCGTGCACGTCAGCGACGACGAAGCCGAGGCCATCTGGCGCGACGAGGTCGGTTTCCCGGGCGAGCGGATCCAGCGCCTCGAGGCGGCGAACTTCTGGGAGATGGGCGACATCGGCCCGTGCGGGCCCAGCTCGGAGCTGTTCTTCGACTACGGCGCGGCGGCCGGCCCGGCCGGCGGCCCTGCCAACCCGGCGGCGGAGGACCGATTCGTCGAGTTCTGGAACCTGGTGTTCCCCCGGTACTTCCGAGAGGCCGACGGCTCGCTGTCCGATCTACCCAAGCAGAACATCGACACCGGGGCCGGGTTCGAGCGGATGCTGGGCGTGGTCAACGGCACCCGCAACCCGTACGACCTCGACGTGCTGGCCCCCCTCGTCGACGCGGCCCAGTCGATCACCGGTCGGGCCCTCGGGCGGGACGACGACGACGACATCGCCCTGCGCCTGCTGGCCGACCACACCCGCACCATGACGTTCCTCGTCGCTGACGGTGTGGTCCCCACCAACGAGGACCGAGGCTATGTGGTGCGCCGGGTGATCCGCCGCGCCGTGCGCTACGGGTACCTGCTGGGGGTGCAGGTGCCGATGACCCCGGCGTTGGTCGGGTGCTGTATCGACGTGATGGGCGAGGCCTATCCCGAGTTGGTGGCCGACCGGGACACGATCGTGGCGGTGATCGAGCGGGAGGAGGCGCGGTTCCGCTCCACGCTGCGCCGGGGCGTCGACCTGCTCGACGAGGCCCTCGAGGCGGATCCGCAGCGGGTGAGCGGCGCGGTGGCCTTCCAGCTCCACGACACGTTCGGCTTTCCGCTCGAGGTCACCTCCGAGATCGCCGCCGAGCGCGGCGCAGAGGTCGACCGGGCCGGCTTCGACGCGCTGATGGCCGGCCAGCGGGACCGGGCCAAGCAGGCGGGAAAGAACAAGGGCGACGCCTATGCCAGCCTCGAATCCTTCCAGGACGTGCTCGACCGGTTCGGGCCTACCGACTTCGTCGGGCGCGAGGAGTTCGAGGTGAAGGCCACCGTGGTGGCGGTGGTGGACGACGGCCTGTTCCTCGACCGCACGCCGTTCTACGCCGAGGCCGGGGGCCAGGTGGGCGACACGGGCACGGTCATCACCGACACCGGTCGAGCCGAGGTGCTCGACACCGTGCTCGCCCTGCCGGGCTTGTACCGCCACGTGATGCGCGTCGTCGAGGGCACGGTCTCCACCGGCCAGGAGGCAACAGCGGTTATCGACGTCGAGCGCCGCAACGCCATCCGCCGCAACCACACCGGCACCCATGTCCTGCACTGGGCGCTGCGTCGGGTGCTCGGCCCGCAGGTCCGCCAGCAGGGTTCCTACGTGGGCCCGGACCGTCTCCGCTTCGACTTCGGCCCGGCCGAGGCGCTGACCGCGGCCCAGGTGCGCGACATCGAGGACCTGGCCAACCACGAGATCCTGGCCAACGAAGCGGTGCGCCACTACGAGACCACCAAGGAGCACGCCGAGGAACTGGGCGCCGTCGCCTTCTTCGGCGACAAGTACGGCGACATCGTGCGGGTCCTCGAAGCGGGGCGTCACTCCGTCGAGCTGTGCGGCGGTACCCACGTGCGGGCCCTGGGTGACATCGGCCCGGTGAAGATCGTGTCGGAGGCGTCGATCGGCGCAAACCTGCGGCGCCTCGAGGCCGTCACCGGTACCGGGCCCATCGAGCGGCTGCGCCGGGAGGAGGCGTTGCTGGGCGAGGTGGCGGATCTGCTGAACGTGACGGTCGACGAGATCGGCGACGGGGTCCGGCGCCGGCTGGACGAGGTGCGGGCCCTGCGCGAAGAGCTTAAGGGTTTGCGGGTTCAGGCCCTGACGGGCCGATCGACCGAGCTGGCCGCCCGGGCGGTGGACGGTGTCGTCGTGGCTCGGGTCGAAGGCGTGACCCGCGACGACCTGCGCGCCCTGGCCTTGGCGGTGCGCGACCACGCCGGCGTGCGCGCCGTGGTGCTCGGTGCGGCCACCGAGGGCGGGGGGGCCGCGCTGGTGGCCGCCGTCACCCGCGACAGCGGGCTGCATGCCGCCGAGCTGATCGCTGATGCGTCGCGCACGATCAAGGGCGGCGGGGGCAAGGCCGCGGATGTGGCCGTCGCCGGGGGCAAGGATGCCGGCGCGCTCGACGCGGCGTTGGACCAGGTCAAGGCCAAGGTGGGTTCGGGGTGACGCGGGTGCTGGCGCTGGACCTCGGTTCGCGACGGGTCGGCGTGGCCGCGAGCGACCCGGGCCGGGTGCTGGCGACGCCGCTCACCACCATCGCCCGCAGCGCTTCGGTGGCCGAGGACCATCGACGAATCGCGGTTCTCGTCGGCGAATGCCAAGCTGAGCAGGTGATCGTCGGCCTGCCCTTGTCGTTGGACGGCCGCGACGGCCCGGCGGCGCGTGCCGCGCGGGCCGAAGTCGAAGCCCTCCGGGAGGTGCTCGCCGTCCCCGTCGACGTCGTCGACGAGCGCTTCACCACCGTGACCGCCCACGAACGCCTTCGTCAAGCCGGGCGCAACGGCCGGGCCCGCACCGGGCTCGTCGACCAGAGCGCGGCCGCGGTGCTGTTGCAGGCCTGGCTCGACGGCTCCAGCAACGTCTGACACCCGCGTCTCAGGAGACAACGCCCCATGGCACGACCCGTATTCGACCAGGACCGCGACGGGCGTGCCGCGCCGATGTCGGGCAGCTACCGCGACGCCCCGGGCCCCAGCGTGGCGCGGGCAGAACAAGAACAAGGCTTCGGCTACGACTACGAGTACGAAGCGCTCAGGCCGCAGTGGTCCACCGCCCGCAAGGCCACCGTCGTGGTCGTGGCCGTGCTGGCCGTGCTGGTCCTGCTGGCCGGGGTGGCCAGCATCTGGTTGCTGCGCCAGCTCGACCCACCCGGCGATCCCGGTGCCGAGGTGCGCCTGACCATACCCACGGGGTCCTCGACCTCGGCCATCGCCGACCTGCTGGCTGACGAGGGTGTCATCGCCAGCGCGTCAGTCTTCCGCCAGTACGTCCGGTACAAGGGCGACGGGCCCTTCCTGGCGGGAGAGTTCGTGCTGCGCGAGGACTCCGCCATGTGGGACGTCGTCGACGTGCTCGACGCGGGACCGGCGGCCCCGCCCTTCGAGGAGTTCACGCTTCCCGAGGGGCTCACCAACGCCGAGATCACGGCCAGGATCGCCGAGGGGGTGCCGGCGTTCTCGCTCGACCGGCTCGTCGAGTTGGTGGGCTCGGGCCAGCTCCGGTCGAGCTACCAGCCCGCCGAGGTGAGCGACCTCGAGGGTTTCCTGTTCCCCGACACGTACCGGGTGCAAGAGGGCGAGGACGAGCTAGCCGTGCTCTCCAAGCTCGTCGAGCAGTTCGATCTGGTGGCTGACGACCTCGGCCTCGACCGGGCGGCCGCCGCGGTGGGCCTGTCTCCTTACGAGGTCGTCATCGTTGCCTCGCTCATCCAGGAGGAGTCGCGGCTCGCGGCAGACTCACCCCGCATCGCCCGGGTCATCTACAACCGGTTGGAGAGCGGCGAACGGCTCGGGATCGACGCCACCTTGTGCTACCTCGAGGTCGAGCGGCCCTGCCGGCTCACCCAGTCCGACCTGGCCGCGGAATCCCCCTACAACTCACGGCTGAACTCGGGCCTGCCCCCGACCCCTATCGCCGCCCCCGGGCGCGCCGCCATCGAGGCGGCGCTGAACCCGGCCGAGGGGAACTGGACGTTCTACGTACTCGATCCCAACGCCGACACCCCCGGCGGGCACTTCTTCACCGACGACCCCGACGAGTTCGCCCGGGTCAAGGCGCAATGCGAGGCCGCCGACCTCGGCTGCGGCTGACCGTGCCGCAGCACCCCGGCAGGACCGGCGCTCCCTGCCCGTTCTGGTCAGCAGCCGCCGCACCCGCGCCGGGGGGGTAGGGCACGATGGCAGCCGGCGCGTGGTCGGGGGCCACGAAGGTGGCCGCGGTCATCGGCCATCCCGTCCGGCACTCGCGCTCACCGGCCATCCACAACGCGGCCTTCGCGGCGCTGCGGCTGGACTGGGCCTTCGTCGCCTTCGACGTCGCCCCCGGTGCCGGCGGTGACGCGGTCAAGGCCATGCGCACGCTGGGGCTCGCCGGGCTGTCGGTCACGATGCCCCACAAGGGGCAGGCCTTCGCCGCGGTCGACCGCTGCTCGCCCGAGGCCGAAGCGCTGGGCGCGGTGAACTGCGTGGTGGCGCGGGGCGCAGAGCTGGTGGGCGAGAACACCGACGGCGCCGGCTTGGTCGACAGCCTGCGCCTCGACCGCGGTGTCGACGTGTCCGGCATGGAGGTGGTCGTGCTCGGCGCCGGGGGCGCCGCGCGAGCGATCGTGCTGGCGCTGGCCGGCGCCGGCGCGGCGCGGATCGGCGTGGCCAATCGCAGCCCGGCGCGCGCCGACCGGGCAGCGGCTCTGGCCGGGCCCATCGGTCGGGTCGTGGCGCCCGAGGCGGCATCGCAGGCCACCCTGGTGGTCAACGCCACGCCGGTGGGGATGGGCCGTGGCGGCGCACTGGCCCTCGACCCGAGGTGGTTGGCGCCGGGGCAGGTCGTGGTCGACATCGTGGTCGATCCGCTCGACACGCCGTTGCTGCAGGCGGCGCGCCGGCGCGGCGCCACCACGGTGGACGGCCTCGGCATGCTCGTGCACCAGGCCGCCCACGCCTTTCGCCACTGGACCGGCGAGGACCCGCCGGTCGAAGTCATGGCTGCCGCCGCCCGGGCCAGGGCGGGTTGAGATCCCCGCCGGTCGACCTCGCCGGGATGCGCTGGCGTAGAGGAAGGCTGGGCCAGGCGCGAGCCGGGTCGCACTACCCTGGCCAGCCGTGCTCGCCCTGGTGTGTGCCATCGCCGGGCTGGCCGTCGGGGTGTTGCTCAACACGGTCATCGACCGGGTGCCCGAGCGGCGCCCGCTGCGCCCCCTGGCGCTGCCGTGCCCGGCCTGCGGCGCGACGCCGTCGTCCGTGCTGGCGCCCCTGGCCGGCCGCTGCCAAAGCTGCAAGGCCGCCCGGCCCCTGGGCGAGCAGCTCGTGCCTGTCGGTACCGCGATGCTGTTCGTGGCCGCCGGCATGCATTTCGGCACCACCTGGGTGCTCGTCCCCTTCCTCGTGCTGTTCGCCGCCCTGGTGGCGGTGACCGCGATCGACATCGCCTGCTTCCGCATCCCGGACCGCATCGTGTTCCCGACCCTGGTCGCGTCGGTGCCCCTCGTGGTGGCCGTCTCGCTCTACTACGACTCGCCGGCGCACGTGGGGTACGCCCTGGCCGGCGCGGCCGGGTACTTCACGCTGCTGTTCGTGCCGCACCTTCTCTACCCGAAGGGCATGGGCTTCGGCGACGTGAAGCTGGCGCTGGTCATGGGTCTCTACATCGGATGGCTGGGCGTCGACTACGCCTCGGTGGTGTACCTCGTCTTCGTCGCCCTCATGGCCGGATGCGTGGCCGGGATCGGTGTCAGCGTCCTGAGCCGGATCGTGCGGGGGACCGGTGGCGAGTTCCCGTTCGGCCCCGGCCTGGCCCTGTCCACCGTGGTGGTCGTCCTGTTCAGCGACGACCTGGTGCGGGGCTACCTCGGGGCCTAGTGCGGCTAGGGATCTTCCCCCCGATCGGATTCCACCGCACCCTTGCGATTTCGCGACAAACGGTGGGGTGCCCGCCCCACGGATTGTCGCGGGATCACCGCCCCTTGCGATTCGCGACAAACGGTGGGGTGCCCGCCCCACGGATTGTCGCGGGATCACCGCTCCTTCACCGTGTGCGGGGGTGGGCGGTAGATTCGGTGGGTGATCCGGTTCCTTACCGCGGGCGAGTCCCACGGGCGCGCCCTGGTGGTGATCGTGGAGGGCCTTCCCGCGGGGCTGCCCGTGACCGTCGAAGGCGTTGCTGCCGAGCTGGCCCGGCGCCGCCTCGGGTTCGGGCGGGGCCCCCGCATGCGCTTCGAGCAGGACGACGTGACGCTGGTCGGCGGCGTCCGCCACGGGCGCACGCTGGGCTCACCGGTGGCCATCGAGATCGGCAACGCCGAATGGGAGCGCTCGGACCGTTGGCACGCCGAGATGTCCCCGGCTCCGGGCCGCACCAGCCAGCCCCTCACCCAGCCTCGCCCCGGCCACGCCGATCTGGCCGGCATGCAGAAGTACGGCTTCAGCGACGCTCGCGACGTCCTGGAGCGGGCCTCGGCCCGCGAGACCGCGGCCCGCGTCGCGGCCGGCTCGGTGGCCAAGGTGCTGCTCGGCCATCTCGGCATCCGGATCGTGTCCCACGTGGTCCAGCTCGGGTCGGCCAGGGCCAAGGTGGCGGACCGTCCCGGGCCCGAGGACCTGGCGAGCGTGGATGCTTCGCCCGTGCGCTGCTTCGATCGGGCGACCGAGGCGGCCATGGTCGCCGAGGTGCAGGCGGCGGCCAAAGACGGCGACTCGCTGGGCGGGGTCGTGGAGGTCCTGGCCTACGGCGTGCCCGTCGGCCTAGGCAGCCATGTCCACTGGGACCGCAAGCTCGACGCCCTGCTGGCGGGCGCGTTGATGAGCATCCAGGCGGTGAAGGGCGTCGAGGTGGGGGAGGGGTTCGAGGTGGCCGGGCGGCGTGGCTCGGTCGGCCACGACCCCATCACCTGGGACCACGACGCCCGCCGGTACCGGCGCGAGACCTCCCTGGCCGGTGGCGTCGAGGGCGGCATCTCAACGGGTGAGCTCCTGGTCGCCCGGGTGGCGATGAAGCCCTTGGCCACGTTGAACCGCCCGGTGCTCAAGACGGTCGACACCGTGACCAAGCAGGAGTCGGTGTCGTTCAAGGAGCGCACCGACGTCACCGCCGTCCCGGCCATGGGTGTCGTGGCCGAGACGATGACCGCGCTGGTGCTGGCCAACGAGGCGGCGCGCAAGTTCGGCGGCGACAGCCTGGGCGAGCTCCTGCGCAACCGCGACGCCTACGTGGAGTCGTTGGCCGATGGATGACGGAGCGGAGCCCAATCGCGACGGGGAGGGCCAGGGTGAGGGCGAGGGTGGGGGCGAGGATGAAGGCGGGGATGAGGGCGGGGGCCCTGTCGGCCACATCGTGCTGGTGGGGTTGATGGGCACGGGCAAGACCACCGTCGGCCGGCTCCTGGCCGACCGCCTGGGCCGACCCTTCGTCGACAGCGACGAACAGGTCCAGGCTCGCACGGGGCGAACGGTGCGCGAGATCTGGTTGGACGACGGCGAAGCGGTGTTCCGCCGCCTGGAGGCCGAGGCGCTGCGCGCCGCGCTGGCCGCGCCGGTGCCATCGGTCATCGCCGCCGCCGGCGGGGTGGTGCTGGACCCGGCCAACCGGGCGGTGCTGCGCCACGACGCCACCGTCGTGTGGCTCCGGGCCGAGCCGGACGCGCTGGTCATCCGGGCGGCCGACGGTCAGCATCGTCCGATGCTCGACGACGATCCGCGGGCGGCGCTGCGGCGCATGGCGACGGAGCGCGCCCCGCTGTACGACGAGGTGGCCGACGTCGTCATCGATGCCACCGGCGAGGGAGCCGCGGCGCTCGCGCTGGCGGCCCGGATCGAGGCCTTGGTCCCGTGACCGTGCTCGCCCGAGCTCGAACCCCGACCCCTCACGCTTCTGGCGTCCAGATGGCCCAAGTACGGGCCATCTGGACGCCATTTCGGAGGCGGGCGTGATCACCGTCGGGGTCGACCTCGGTGAGCGGTCCTACGACGTGGTCGTGGGCGCGGGTGCCCGCCATGAGCTGGCGGCGATGCTCGCCGCCCGGCCCGGGGCCAGAGCGCGCCGGGCCGTCGTCGTCACCCAGAAGGAGATCGGCGTCGACGTCGACCCCGGCCTCGAGCACGTCGTGACCACCATCGCCGACGGCGAGGTGGCCAAGTGCCTGGAGACCGTCGAGACGTTGTGCCGCGACTTCACCCGCTTCGGTCTGACCCGGGCGGACGTGGTGGTGGCCGTGGGCGGGGGCGTGGTCACCGATGTCGCCGGCTTCGCCGCGGCCGTCTACCACCGGGGCACGGCGGTGGTGCACGTGCCCACGACGCTGCTGGGCCAGATCGACGCGGCGATCGGCGGCAAGACCGGCGTGAACCTGGCCGAGGGCAAGAACCTGGTCGGTGCCTACTGGCAGCCGAGCGGGGTCCTGTGCGATACCGACGTGCTGGGCACGTTGCCGGCCCGCGAGTACCGCAGCGGGCTGGGCGAGCTGGCCAAGTACCACTTCCTCACCGGCGAGGACCTGGGCCCGCTGCCCATGGACGAGCGGGTGGCGGCCTGCGTGCGCATCAAGGCCGAGGTGGTGGCGGCCGACGAGCGAGAGGAAGGGCGACGAGCCATCCTCAACTACGGCCACACCTTGGCGCACGCGTTGGAGACGGCCGGGCGCTACGGCCTGCGCCATGGTGAGGCGGTGGCCATCGGGCTGGTCTACGCCGCCGAGCTGGCCTGCCACCTGGGCCGCATCGACCATCGACGGGTGGCCCAGCACCGCCGGGTCGTGGCCGAGTACGGCCTGCCGGCGACGTTGCCCCCCGCGTCGGCGCCGCAGGAGCTGGTGGAGCTGTTCGCCCGGGACAAGAAGGCGCTCGACGGCGTCACCTTCGTCCTGGACGGGCCGAACGGGGTCGAGCCGGTCACCGGCATCGACCGCGCCGCGCTCGACGCGGCGTTCGAGGCCATCGGGTGACCGAGCCCGCCGGCCCCGAGGCGCCCATCGTGCTGGTCCTGTCCGGGCCCAACCTCAACTTGCTCGGCGACCGCGAGCGCCTCATATACGGCTCGGCGACCCTGGAGGACCACGTCGGGGCGCTCACCGCCGCCGCCGTCGCGGCCGGCCTGACGGTCGAGCACCTTCAGTCCAACCACGAGGGCGAGCTGATCGACGCCGTGCACGCGGCCCGCGGGCGGTGCGCGGCCATCGTCATCAACGGGGCCGCCTTCACCCACTACGCCTGGGGCATCCACGACGCCTTGGCCTCCTTCGCGGGCCCGGTCATCGAGGTTCACCTGTCCAACCCCCAGGCCCGCGAGGTGTGGCGCCACACCTCCGTGCTCGCCCCGGTAGCCACCGGCTCGATCGCCGGGCTGGGCGGGCACGGCTACGTGCTGGCGATCCAGGCGGTGGCCGAGCTGTTGGCGAGACCACCGTCGTGACCGCTCCTGGCGCGGTACTGGACGTCGGGGAGTTGGTGCCCATGGACGTGGCCGGGCGGGCCCACCGCCTCCGTCGCACCTTCGAAGAGGTCGGCTGTGACGCCATGTTGGTCACGAAGCTCGTCAACATCGCCTGGTTGACCGGCTTCACCGGGTCGGCCGCGCTGGCCCTGGTGCTGGCCGACGAGATCGTCTTCGTGACCGACGGCCGGTACGAGCAACAGGCGGCCGAGGAGCTCGATCGAGCGGGCGTAGCCGCTCGGCTCGAGATCGGTCTCACCGCCGCGGCCCAGCGCGAGGCCGTGGTCAGCGCCGCGGCCGGCATCGGGCGGCTCGGGCTGGAGGCCAACGCGGTGAGCTGGGCCCAGCAGCGGTCCTTCGCCGACGTTTGGTTCCCCGGCGCGGAGCTGGTGCCCACCGAGCATCTCGTCGACGGCCTCCGCATGGTCAAGGACGAGGGCGAGGTGGCCCGCATCGAGGCGGCCGCGGCCATCGCCACCGCCGCCCTGGCCACCGTCGGGCACCGGCTCCGCGACCGGCCCACCGAGCGCGATGTCGCGCTCGAGCTCGACACCGAGATGCGTCGGCTGGGCGCGCAAGCCAGCTCCTTCGCCACCATCGTGGGCTCGGGGCCGAACGGGGCCAAGCCCCACGCCCGCCCCGGCGAGCGGCGGATCGAGCGCGGTGACCTGGTGGTGCTCGACTTCGGCGCGCTCCTCGACGGCTACTGCTCCGACATGACCCGCACCATGATGATCGGCGAGCCGACGCCCACCCAGGCCCGGATGCTCGAGGTGGTGGCGGCCAGCCAGGCCGCGGGTGTCGCCGCGGTGCGAGACGGGGCCGAGTGCGTCGACGTCGACCGGGCCTGTCGTGAGGTGATCGCCGATGCGGGCTGGGCGCACGCCTTCGTCCACGGGACCGGTCATGGCCTCGGGCTCGAGATCCACGAGGGCCCACGGGTGGCGTCGTCGTCGACTGGTAGCCTCGCCACCGGCTTCGTAATCACCGTGGAACCCGGCGTGTACCTCCCCGAGCACGGTGGCGTCCGCATCGAGGACACCGTCATGGTGACCGCCCAAGGTTGTCGGGCCCTCACCCTCGCACCCAAGGACCCGTACCTGCACTGAGATGGCTATCTCCACGAACGACCTCCGCAACGGCATGGCCCTCGACCTGCCCGATGGGCTGTTCCAGGTCGTGGAGTTCCAGCACGTGAAGCCGGGCAAAGGTGGGGCGTTCGTGCGCACCACCCTGCGCAACGTCCGGACCGGGGCGGTGCTCGATCGCACGTTCCGCGCCGCCGAGCGGGTCGAGCAGGCGGTGATCGACAAGCGCGAGATGCAGTACCTCTACCGCGACGGCGACGACTACGTGTTCATGGACAACGTGAGCTTCGACCAGCTCACGGTGACCCGCGCGGCCCTCGGGCCGACGGCCAACTATGTGGTGGAAGGCTCCACCGCCCTTCTATTGATGTACGGATCGGAGATCGTGGCGACCGAGCTGGCCGCGTCGGTGGAGCTTTCGATCGCCGAGACCGATCCCGGCTTGCAGGGCGATCGGGTGTCGGGCGGTCGCAAGCCGGCCACGCTGGAGACGGGGCTGATCCTCCAGGTCCCGTTGTTCGTCAACCCCGGCGACCGCGTCAAGGTCGACACCCGTACCGGCGAGTACATCAACCGCGCGTGACGGGTCGGCGACGACAGGCGCGGGAGCGGGCGTTGGAGCTGCTGTACGAGGCGCAGGCCAAGGGCCTCACCGTCGAGCAGGTGGTCGGTGCCTTGCCGGTCGAGCCCGATCCCTATGCGACCACGGTGGCGCTCGGTGTCGCCGCCGACATCGCCGGCCTCGATGACCTGCTGGCCCGGACCGCGCAGGGCTGGGCCCTGGCCCGGATGGCCACCGTGGACCTGGCGCTGCTGCGCATGGCGACCTGGGAGCTGGCCCATCGTCCCGACGTGCCCACCGCGGTGGCCATCTCCGAGGCGGTGGCGTTGGCCAAGCAGTTCTCGACCGAGGACTCCGGGAGGTTCGTGAACGGCATCCTGGCCACCGTGGCCGCCGAGCTGCGCGCCGACGCCACCCCTTCCGCGTAGCCACGGGCGCTTCGGCTTTCGGCCTGCGCCCCGCCCCCCGCCGCCCGCCCGCCGCCCGGCTGCGCCAGCGCCTCCATAGTCCGTGCGCCCGGCTGCGCCAGCGCCTCCGTAGTCCGTGCGCCTGGGCGTACTCCGTGCGCTCAGCGTGAAAGATTCACGTTCAGCGCACACGCTACGCACGGGCGCACACGCTACGCACGGGCGCACACGCTACGGACGGAGCAGAGGGACGTCCGTGGTCGACCCGGGTGCACCGGGCCGTGGTACGGTCCCGACCTGACCGTGAAGTGGGTCCGGTGAGGCCCGCACGGACGGAGAGGTAGGTCGATTGGCCGAACGCGAACGTCGCAGTGCGCCCCCGTACGGGGGCGTTTTCTCTGCCCGGGCCCGGGTCATGGACGCCGACGACGTGCAGCGGGCGCTGTGGCGCATGGCGCACGAGATCGTCGAGCGAAACCACGGCCTCGACGGCGTCGTGCTGGTGGGCCTGCAGACCGGTGGCATCTCCCTGTCGGCCCGCCTGGCCGACGCCCTGGAAGCCATCGAGCACACGCGGGTTCCTCTGGGCACCCTCGACGTGGCGTTCCACCGCGACGACATCGGCCTGCGCCCGGTGCTGCCCGAGGCGGTGACGACGATGCCGGTCGACCTGCGGGGCACCACGGTGGTGCTGGTGGACGACGTCTTGTTCACCGGTCGCACCATCAGGGCCGCGCTCGACGCCATCTCCCACTACGGGCGGCCCCGAGCCGTGCAGCTGGCGGTGATGGTCGACCGGGGCCATCGCGAACTGCCCATCCGGCCCGACTACGTGGGCAAGAACCTGCCGACGCGGCGTGACGAGGTGGTCGACGTCAACGACGACGGAGTCGACCTCGGTGAGATGGTGAGGTGACGGTCAGCCACCTGCTTTCGATCGCCGATCTCGGCGCGGAGGGGATCGACGAGGTGATGGGCCTCACCGACAGCTTCGTCGAGGTGAGCGCCCGCCCGATCCCGCGCGTCCCGGCCCTGCGGGGCAAGACGGTGGTGTGGCTGTTCTACGAAGACTCCACCCGCACCCGGCTGTCCTTCGAGCAGGCGGCCAAGCGGCTGTCGGCCGACACCATGAACTTCAACGTCGCCACGTCGTCGGTGCGCAAGGGCGAGTCCCTGCGCGACACCGTGCTCACCATCGAAGCCATGGGCGTGGACGCCATCGTGGTACGGCACGCCTCGGCCGGCGTGCCCTGGCAGATCGCGTCGTGGATCGGCGCCAGCGTCATCAACGCCGGTGACGGATGGCACGAGCATCCCACCCAAGCGCTGCTCGACTGCTACACGATCCGCAAGCACCTGGGCGGCGTGTCCGGTCGCCGGGTGGCCATCGTGGGCGACATCAGGCATTCCCGGGTGGCGCGCAGCAACGTCCTGGCCTTCGCCGCTCTCGGTGCCGAGGTCACCCTGGTGGCCCCGCCCACGCTGCTCCCCCCGAGCCTGACGGGTTGGCCGGTCACGGTCAGCCACGACCTCGACGACGTACTGGGGCGCTGCGATGTCGTCTACCTGTTGCGGATGCAGCGCGAGCGGATGACCGAGGCGCTGCTGCCGACGCTGCGCGAGTACACGGCCGGCTACGGCCTGACCGCTCGGCGGGTCGATCTGCTCGACGAGAAGGCCTTGGTGATGCACCCGGGCCCGATGAACCGCGGGGTGGAGATCAGCGCGGAGGTGGCCGATCTGCCCCGCTCACTCGTCGTGGACCAGGTGCGCAACGGCGTGGCCGTGCGCATGGCCGTGCTGTACCTCCTCCTCGGCTCCGGCGTCGCCCTGTGACGCGCCTCCCCACCGGCTCCGGCGTCGCCCTGTGAGGCGCCCCCCCACCAGTTCTGGCGTCCAGTGAGGCCCCCCCCCACCAGTTCTGGCGTCCAGATGGCCCACATACGGGCCATCTGGACGCAATTTCGGGATGATCGGGATGATCGGGATGCTCGGGATGCTCGGGATGCTCGGGATGACCGGGATGACCGGGATGATCGGGATGATCGGGATGATCGGAATGCGACGTCGTGACCGAGCGGTCGTTGGTGATCAAGGGGGGCCGGGTGATCGACTCCTCGGGAGAGCGGGCCGCCGACGTGGTGGTCGAAGACGGCCGCATCGTCGCCATCGCCCCGGACCTGACGGGCGCCCGGGTGCTCGACGCGGCCGGCTGCGTCGTCGCCCCCGGCCTCGTCGACCTGCACACCCACCTGCGCCAACCCGGCCACGAGGAGGCCGAGACCATCGAGACGGGGGCGCGGGCCGCGGCGCTGGGCGGCTACACCGCGGTGATGGCCATGCCCAACACCACCCCGGCGATCGACTGCGCCGCGGTGGTACGCGAGGTGCTCGAGCTCGGGCGAGCGGCACCCTGCGAGGTCGTGGTGGCCGGGGCGGTGACGGTCGATCGAGCTGGCCAGCGCCTGGCCCCGATGGCCGAGATGGCCGCCCTCGGCGTGCGCATGTTCACCGACGACGGACGCGGCGTCCAGGACAACCGGCTGATGCGCCGGGCCCTCGAGTACGGGTCCGCCCTCGGGGTCACGCTGGCGCAACATTGCGAGGACGAGGCCTTGGCCGCCGGTGGCCATATGCACGAGGGCGAGTGGTCGAGCCGGTTGGGCATACCCGGTCAGCCGGCCGAGGCCGAGGAGCTCATGGTCATGCGCGACATCGCGCTCAGCCGTCTCACCGGGGCCAGGGTCCATTTCCAGCATCTCTCCACCGGTGGCTCGGTGGCCATCGTGCGCGCCGCTCGCGCCGGGGGTCTGCCCGTGAGCGCGGAGGTCACCCCGCACCACTTCACCCTGACCGACGAGTGCTGTTCGACCTACGACCCGGTGTTCAAGGTGAACCCGCCGCTTCGGCCTCGTCGCGACGTCGACGCGGTGCGGGCCGGGCTGGGCGACGGTTCCATCGACGCCATCGCCACCGACCACGCTCCCCATCCCCGGGAGAACAAGGAGCAGCCCTTCGACGAGGCCCCGCCGGGCATGCTCGGCCTGGAGACCGCGCTGGCCCTCGCCCTCACCGAGCTGGACCTCGACCTGGCCTCGGTGTTGGCGCTGCTGTCCTGGCGACCGGCGGCCATCGCCGGGCTCGAGTCGCGCCACGGCGGCCCGCTGGCCGTGGGACGCCCGGCCAACCTGTGTGTCATCGACCCCACGGCGAGGTGGGTGGTGGATCCTGCGGCGCTGGCCAGTCGCAGCCGCAACACGCCCTACGCCGGTCGTACGCTCACCGGCCGGGCCCGGCACACCCTGTTGCGGGGCGAGGCGGTCGTGATCGACGGCGAGGCCCAGCGATGATCTTCGCCCTCACCGGTTCGCTTTGCTCCCTCCGTTCGGGCGAGCTCGATGGCGCCCGCCTTCGGCGGCCACTGAAGGCCTTGCGGTGGGCCCCCCGACGGTGCCGACGCGGCCGGCCTCGTTGCTCGGTGAACGGTCCGTCGGAGGCGCGTTGGAGTGTCCGCGGAACGTGCCGAGGGAGGCGGTGATGGGGCCGCGGCCGGTGCGTGACGCGTTGCTGATGTTGGCCGACGGGGCTGTGTTCGAGGGTGAGTGGGTCGGCGCCGAGCCGCCGCCGGGAGCGCAGGCCGCCGCCGGCGAGGTGGTGTTCAACACCGTGCTCACCGGCTACCAGGAGGTCATCACCGACCCGTCCTACGCCGGCCAGATCGTCACCTTCACCTACCCCCACATCGGGAACTACGGCGTCTCCAGCCTCGACGACGAGAGCCGGCGACCGTTCTGTCGCGGCGTCGTCGTGCGGGACCTGGCCCGGCGAAGGAGCAACTGGCGCGCCGACGGCGATCTCGACGACTTCCTCCGGCGCCATGGTGTGCCGGGCATCGCCGGGATCGACACCCGCCGCCTCACCCGCCACCTCCGCGAGGCAGGGGCCATGCCCGGGGCGTTCGGCCCGCTCGATCTGTTCGACGAGGCGGCCCTGGGGCGCGTCGCCTCGGCCGAGCCGGGCACCGCCGGGATCGACCTCGTGAGCGGGGTCAGCACCCTCGCGCCGTATTCGGTCGGCAGCGGTCCCCGCCGCGTCGTCGCCTACGACTTCGGCGTCAAGGCCACCATGCTGGCGCAGCTCGGGCACCTGGCCACCGTGGAGGTCGTGCCGGCGTCGACGCCCGCGGCCGACGTCGTGGCCCGCGACCCCGATGCGGTGTTCCTGTCCAACGGTCCGGGCGACCCTGCGGCACTGCACGAGATCATCGAAGAGATCGCCGCGTTGGTGGGCGAGGTGCCGGTGTTCGGCATCTGCCTCGGCCATCAGCTCCTCGCCCTGGCCCTCGGCGGCGCCACCTACAAGCTGGCGTTCGGCCATCACGGCGGGAACCATCCGGTACGTCGCCTGGCCACCGGCGCGGTCGAGATCACCAGCCAGAACCACAGTTACGCGGTGGCCGACGGCACGGTGCCGGGCGTGGACGTTACCCACGTCAACCTCAACGACGGGGTGATCGAAGGCATCGCCTGCCGCGACGCACGCGCCTTCAGCGTGCAGTACCACCCCGAGGCCGGGCCGGGCCCGCACGACGCCCGCTACCTGTTCGGCCTGTTCGACGACCTGATGCGCGGCCCGAGGGCCTCGGTCTGATGCCGAAAGCCGCGCCGGGCTGATGCCGCGCCGCGGCGACCTCTCGGCGATCCTGCTGATCGGCTCCGGACCGATCGTCATCGGCCAAGCCTGCGAGTTCGACTACTCCGGCACGCAGGCCTGCCGGGTGTTGCGGGCCGAGGGGTACCGGGTGGTGCTGGCCAACTCCAACCCGGCGACGATCATGACCGACCCCGAGTTCGCCGATGCCACCTACGTCGAGCCCCTCGACGTCGAGATCCTGAGCCGCATCATCGAGCGCGAGCGCCCCGACGCGGTGCTGCCCACCCTCGGCGGGCAGACCGCGCTGAACCTGGCCATGGCGTTGGTCGAGCGGGGGGTGGTCGGCGCCGGGCCGGGGACGCCGGAGCTCATCGGCGCCTCCGCCGAGGCCATCGCCACCGCGGAGGACCGCGAGCGGTTCAAGGCGGCCATGCAGGAGATCGGCCTTTCGGTCCCGTCCTCGGGGGTGGCCCACACCCTCGAGGAGGCGCTCGCCGTCATCGAGCGGATCGGGCTGCCGGTGGTGGTGCGCCCGGCCTACATCCTGGGGGGCAAGGGCACGGGGATCGCCGCCACCACCGACGAGCTCCGCGCCATGGCCGCCACCGGCCTGGCCGCCAGCCCGATCTCGGAGATCCTGATCGAGCGCTCGATCGCGGGCTGGAAGGAGTACGAGCTCGAGGTGATGCGCGACCGGGCTGACAACTGCGTGGTGGTGTGCTCCATCGAGAACCTCGACCCGATGGGGGTGCACACCGGCGACTCGATCACGGTGGCGCCGGCCCAGACGCTGTCCGACGTGGAGTACCAGCGCATGCGGGACGCGGCCTTCGCCTGCATCCGCCGGGTGGGCGTGGAGACGGGCGGCTCCAACGTTCAGTTCGCGCTCAACCCCGCCAACGGCGACATGGTGATCATCGAGATGAACCCCCGCGTGTCTCGCAGCAGCGCGCTCGCCTCGAAGGCCACCGGCTTCCCCATCGCCAAGATCGCGGCGCGCCTCGCGGTGGGCTACACGCTCGACGAGATCACCAACGACATCACGGCCAAGACGCCGGCCAGCTTCGAGCCCACCATCGACTACGTCGTGACCAAGGTGCCACGGTGGGCGTTCGAGAAGTTCCCCGGGACCGGGGCGGTGCTGGGCACGTCGATGCAGTCGGTGGGCGAGGCCATGGCCATCGGGCGCACGTTCCCCGAGTCGCTCCAGAAGGCGCTGCGCTCCCTCGAGCACGGCCGGGCCGGGCTCAACTGCGATCGCGCCGAGGCCGATCTCGATCGCCTCTCCGATGCCGAGCTCGTCGAGCGGGCCGCCGTCGCCACGCCCGACCGGCCCTTCCAGCTCGAAGCCGCGCTGCGCCGGGGCATCAGCGTGGAGCGTCTCTGCGCGGCCACCCGCGTCGACTCCTGGTTCCTCGACCAGATCCTGGCCATCGTGGAGGAGCGCGAGCACCTGGCCACCGCGGGGTTCGGGGCCATGACCCGGAGGGGGTGGCGCCGGGCCAAGCGCCTCGGGTTCAGCGACGCCCAGCTCGCCTGGCTGTGGCGGGTGCCCGAGCCCGACGTGCGACGGGCCCGCCTGGGCGCGGGCGTGGCGGCGACCTTCAAGACGGTCGACACCTGTGGCGCCGAGTTCGAGGCCACCACCCCGTACCACTACTCGACCTACGAGGACGAGGACGAGGTCCGGCCCAGCGAGCGGGCCAAGGTGATCATCCTCGGTTCCGGGCCGAACCGGATCGGCCAGGGCATCGAGTTCGACTACTGCTGCGTGCACGCCGCCTTCGCCCTGCGCGACGCCGGGTACGAGACCATCATGGTCAACTGCAACCCCGAAACGGTGTCGACCGACTACGACACCAGCGACCGGCTGTACTTCGAGCCGATCACCTACGAGGACGTGACCAACGTCGTCGAGGCCGAGCGCCGGTCCGGCACGCTGGCCGGCGTGATCGTCGCCCTGGGTGGCCAGACGCCGCTCAAGATGGCCGGCCTGCTCGGGCCTGGGCTCGTGCTCGGGACGAGCCCGGCGTCCATCGATCTGGCCGAGGACCGCGAGCGCTTCAACGCCCTGTGCGCGCGGCTCGGCATCGGCCAGCCCGAGGGCGGCACGGCCACCACGGTGGACCAGGCCCTGGCCATCGTCGGGCGGATCGGGTACCCCGCCCTGCTGCGCCCGTCCTACGTGCTCGGTGGCCGGGCCATGGAGATCGTCTACGACGACGATGCCCTGCGCGGGGCCATGGCCGAGCTGTTGGCCTTCGGCAGCCTCGGCCGCGAGGGGGGCCTGTCGGCCGAGCGCCCGGTGCTGATCGACCGCTTCCTCGAGGACGCCACCGAGGTCGACGTCGACGCCGTGCGCGACGGCGCGGGCGAGGTGCTCATCGGCGCGGTGATGGAGCACGTCGAGGAGGCGGGGGTCCACTCCGGTGACAGCGCCTGTGCCATACCGCCGTACTCGCTCACACCCGCCAGCATCGCGGTCATCGAGGACCACACCCGCGCCATCGCCGCCGCGCTCGACGTGCGAGGGCTGGTGAACGTGCAGTACGCCGTGCGTGACGAAGCTGTGTTCGTGATCGAGGCCAACCCCCGCGCCAGTCGCACGGTTCCGTTCGCAGCCAAGGCCACCGGCGTGGCCCTGGTGAAGGCCGCGGCCCGGGTGATGCTCGGCGCCACGCTGGCCGAGCTGCGCGCCGAGGGCGTGCTGGGCCCGCCCGCGCCCGGCACCCACGTGGCGGTGAAGGAGGCGGTGTTGCCGTTCGGCCGCTTCCCCGACGCCGACTCGGTGCTCGGTCCCGAGATGCGCTCCACCGGCGAGGTCATGGGCATAGACCGTACGTTCGGGTTGGCCTTCGCCAAGAGCCAGATCGCGGCCGGGGACCGGCTGCCCACCGCCGGGACCGTGTTCCTCTCGCTGGCCGACCGCGACAAGGCCGCGGGCCTGCTGGCCGCCGAGCGCTTCGTCGCCCTGGGCTTCTCGGTGGTGGCCACCGAGGGAACCGCGGCCTGGCTCGAGCGCCACGGCGTGCCGGTGGCGACGGTGGTGGCCAAGCTCGGCGAGGCGACCGGTGTCGACGCGGTGGAGCTCATCGCCAGCGGCAAGGTGGACCTCGTCATCAACAGCCCTCGGGGCCGGGGCGCACGCGCCGACGGCGCCCACATCCGGAGCGCGGCCGCGGTGCACCGGGTGCCCTGCCTCACGACCGCCGCGGCCGGTCTGGCCGCCGCCGAAGGGGTGGCCGACTGGGCCGATCATGACCTGCAGGTGCGCAGCCTCCAGGAGTACCACCGTGACGACCCCACCCCCAGCCCAGGTCCGTGACCCGCGTCCCGTCCCCCTTCGCGTTCTGGCGTCCGGATGGCCCGAATGCGAGCCACAGGGACGCCAGAACGCTTGATCTGAGCACGTGGGTGGGGTCGGTGGCCCTGGCCAACCCCATCATGACGGCCTCGGGCACCGCGGGCCACGGGGCCGAGCTGGCCCGCTACTTCGCGCTGCACGACCTGGGCGCGGTGGTGGTGAAGTCGCTGTCGGTGGCGCCCTGGCCCGGCAACCCGGCGCCGAGGGTGCACGCGTTACCGGGGGGGATGCTCAACAGCGTGGGGCTGCAGGGCCCCGGGATCGCGGCGTGGCTCACCGAGGAGCTGCCCGCGCTGGCCGCGACCGGGGCCACGGTGGTGGCCAGCATCTGGGGACGAACCGTCGAGGAGTACGCCGCCGCCGCGGCGCTGATGGCTGCGGCGCCGCCGGCGGTCGTCGCCGTCGAGGTGAACCTGTCGTGCCCCAACCTCGACGGCGGGCGGCACCTGTTCGCCCAATCGCCCGCGGCCACCGCCGACGCCATGGCCGCCACCGCCGCCTGTGGCCGGCCCCGATGGGCCAAGCTCACGCCGACGGTCACCGACATCACCGAGATCGCGGCGGCCGCGATGGGGGCCGGCGCCGAGGCCCTCACCCTTGTCAACACTGCCCTGGGCATGGCCATCGACCCCGAGACCCGCCGCTACCGCCTGGGCGCCGGGGCCGGCGGCGGTGGGCTGTCGGGAGCCGCGGTCCACTCGATGGCGGTGCGGGCCGTCCACGACGTACACGTGGCCCTGCCGGACGCGCCGATCGTGGGCGTGGGCGGCGTGGCATGCGCCCCCGACGCCGTCGAGCTGCTGCTGGCCGGCGCCCGCGCCGTCCAGGTCGGTACGGCGACGTTGGCCGATCCCCGGGCGCCGCGGCGCGTGCTCGACGACCTGGCCCGATGGTGCCGCCGGCACGGCGTGGCCCGGGTGTGCGACCTGATCGGAGGAGCCCATGAGTGAACCGAGCCCGGACCAGGGCCCGAGCCCCGCGGCCGGCCCTGCGCCGGTGGTGCGCAGCCGCCTGGCCCTGGCCCTCGACGTCGACGACCTCGTCGACGCGCTGCGCCTGGCCCGCGAGCTTCGGCCGTACTTCGGCGTAGTCAAGGTCGGGCTCGAGCTCTACAGCGCGGCCGGCCCGGATGCGGTGCTGTCCCTCACCGAGCTCGGCTTCGAGGTCTTCGCCGATCTCAAGCTGCACGACATCCCCACCACGGTGGGCCGGGCCGCTCGCGTGCTCGGCGCCCTCGGCGTCGGCTATCTGAACCTCCATGCCTGCGGAGGCGTGCCGATGCTGCGGGCCGGCGTCGAGGGTCTGGCGGCGGGGGCCGAGCGGGCCGACGCCGCCCCTCCGGTGGCGCTGGGGGTGACGGTGCTGACCAGTGACGCCGACGCCTCGCCGCTGGCGGCGAGGGTGGTGGCGGCCATGGAGGCCGGCTGCGGCGGGGTGGTGTGCGCCGCCCCCGATCTCGTCGAGGTTCGCCGCCTGGCGCCGAACGCGATCGCGGTGGTGCCGGGGACGCGCCCGCCGGGCAGCCCGGCGCACGACCAGGTCCGGGTAGCCACCCCGGCCGAGGCGTTCGCCGGGGGCGCCGATCTGGTTGTCATCGGTCGCGCGGTGACGGCCGCACCGGACCGCGTCGCCGCGGCGCGGGCGATCCTCGCAGGATTGGGGGAGGCACCCTGGGTCAGCCCAGATCGGAGGAACTAGGGTCAGGCCCCATGTCTCTTCCTCCCTCACTCTCGCCGGAGCAGCGGCAAGCTGCCCTGGTCAAGGCCGCCGAGGCCCGCCGTGTCCGGGCGGAGCTGAAGGAGAGGCTCAAGATTGGCTCGGTGAACCTGAAGGAGCTCTTCGCCCTGGCCGAGGACGACGAGATCGTGGGGAAGATGAAGGTGCTGGCCGTCCTGGAGTCGCTCCCGGGCGTGGGCAAGGTGAAGGCGCGACGCACCATGGACGACATCGGCATCAGCGAGACCCGGCGGGTACGAGGCCTGGGCGACCAGCAGCGCGCCCGCTTGCTCGAGGCGTTCGCGAGCTGACGACCGCGGCCGCCCCCGGGGCACGGCTGCCGCTGGTGATCGTCCTCTCGGGGCCGGGCGGGGTCGGTAAGGGAACGTTGGTCGACCGGTTGGTCGCGGGCGACCGCTGCCTGTGGCTGAGCCGGTCCTGGACGACGCGAGCGCGCCGGGCCGGCGAGGCGCCCGACGCGTACCACTTCGTGACCCGTGACGCCTTCGAGCGCCGGATCGCCGAGGGGGGGTTCTTGGAGTGGGCCCCTTTCCTCGACGACCTCTACGGCACTCCGACGCCGCACCCGCCGCCGGGGGCGGACGCGCTGCTCGAGATCGACGTGCAAGGTGCCCGCCAGGTGCTGGCGCACTACCCCGAGGCGTTGATGGTGTTCGTGGACGCGCCGTCCCGAGAGGCCCAACGGGCGCGCCTGGAGCGGCGCGGCGACCCGGCCGATCGGATCGACCTGCGCCTGGCGCTGGCCGATGCCGAACGGTCCGATGCCGAAGCCCTGGGTGCGCGAGTGGTGGTGAACGACCACCTCGAGCGGGCCGTCGCCGAGGTCGCGGCCATCGTGAACGCGGCCCGGGCCGGCGGCGCCCGAGCCGGTCGCCCGCCCTGAGGCCCCTGGCGCGCCCCCGCGGCTGGTAACCTCGCACGCTGCCCACGGATACACAGGAAGAGGCACGACCATGGCCGCTTGGCGCCACGACACGATGATGAACCCGCCGATCGAGGGGTTGCTGGCCGCGGCCGACTCCAAGTTCCGCCTCGTCACCCTCGGCGCCAAGCGCGCCCGCCAGATCAACGCCTACTTCAACCAGCTTGGTGACGGGCTCGGGGCCATCATCCCGCCGCAGGTCACCTCGGTGGCCCGCAAGCCCCTGTCGATCGCGTTCGAGGAGGTGGCGGCCGGCAAGATCATCCCCGGTGAGCCGCCGCCGGACGCCGACGCCGCCGACGTACCCGAGTAGAGCTACCGAAGCGGGCGCTGAGAGGGTCGTGTTCGCCGGGCGTCGCGTCGTGCTCGGCGTGACGGGGGGGATCGCCGCCTACAAGGCGGTCGAGGTCTGTCGACGCCTCGTCGACGCCGGCGCCCATGTCGTCCCGGTGCTCACCGAGCCCGCCACCCGCTTCGTCGGCGCGACCACCTTTTCGGCGTTGGCGTCCGAGCCGGCCAGGACCGACCTCTTCGAGGACGTCGACGCCATCCCGCACGTGCGCCTGGCGGCGGCGGCCGACATCGTGGTCGTCGCTCCGGCCACCGCTCGGCTCATCGGGTGCTACGCCGCCGGGATCGCCGACGACCTGCTCACCGCCGTGCTGCTGGCTACCCGTGCTCCCGTGGTGGTCTGCCCCGCCATGCACACCGAGATGTGGGAGCACCCGGCCGTGGCCGAGAACCTGCGGGTGTTGGCGGGTCGTGGGGTGCACCTCGTGGCCCCCGAGCCCGGGCGCCTGGCCGGCGGCGACGTCGGAGCCGGCCGTCTGGCCGATCCCGCGACGATCCTGGCGGTGCTGGCCCGCGTGCTCACCCCCCAGGACCTTGCCGGGGTGACGGTTCTCGTCACCGCCGGAGGGACCAGGGAGCCCATCGATCCCGTGCGCTACCTCTCGAACCGTTCGTCGGGCAAACAGGGCTTCGCCCTGGCCGACGAGGCCGCTCAGCGCGGGGCCAAGGTCACGCTGGTCACCACCGTCGGACGTCCGGTGGCGCCCGACGTCGACGTGGTGCGGGTCGACACCGCCGCGGAGATGGAACAGGCCGTGCTGGCCCGTTCGGACGCCGACATCGTCGTCATGGCTGCCGCGGTCGCCGATTACCGGCCCGCCGCGGCCGCCGTCGCCAAGGTCCCCAAGGATGCGGGGGTACCCGACCTCGTCCTGGAGCGCACCGCCGACATCCTGGCCGCCGTCGTCGCCCGTCGACGGCCGGGCCAGATCATCGTGGGTTTCGCGGCCGAGACGGGCGACGTCCGGGCCAAGGCGGCGGCGAAGCTGGCCCGCAAAGGCGCCGACCTGATCGTGGCCAACGACGTGACCAGGCCGGGTTCGGGGTTCGACCACGACACCAACGAGGTGGTCATCGTGTCGAGGGGTCGTGACGACCATCATGTGCCGCTGAGCGACAAGCGGGCCGTGGCCCGCGCGGTCCTCGATGCCGTCCTCATCCACCGGGGCCCGACACAGAGGAGTTCGAGCACACCATGACCAGCCGGTACACGTTCACGTCGGAGTCGGTCACCGAGGGCCATCCCGACAAGATGGCCGACCAGATCTCCGATGCCATCCTCGACGCCATTCTCGCGGCCGACCCGATCGGTCGGGTGGCCTGCGAGACCATGGTCACCACCGGCTTGGCCATCGTGGCCGGCGAGATCACGACCGAGGCCTACGTCGAGATCCCCAAGATCGTCCGCGAGACGATCAACGGCATCGGCTACGACCGCGAGTCCTACGGCTTCGACGGCAACACCTGCGGGGTGATGGTGTCGATCGACGAGCAGTCGCCCAACATCGCGCAGGGCGTCGACGCCGCCTACGAAGCCCGTACCGGTGCCTCGAGCGAAGACCTGTTCGACGCCCAGGGGGCGGGCGACCAGGGGATGATGTTCGGCTACGCCTGCGACGAGACCGTGGATCTCATGCCCCTGCCCATCTGGCTGGCCCACCGCCTGGCCCATCGCCTCTCCGAGGTGCGCAAGGCCGGCATCCTGCCCTACCTGCGGCCGGACGGGAAGACCCAGGTCACGGTCGACTACGTGGACGGGCGGCCCGTGGCGCTCAAGACCGTCCTCATCTCCACCCAGCACCAGCCGGGTCTCGACGCCGAGACCTTGATCAAGCCCGACCTCGTCGAGCATGTCATCCGGCCCTTGCTCCCACCCCAGTTCGTCGACGACGACTTCGAGGTCCTGGTCAACCCGACGGGCAGCTTCGAGCTGGGCGGGCCCCACGCCGACTGCGGGCTCACCGGGCGCAAGATCATCGTCGACACCTACGGTGGCTCGGCTCGTCACGGCGGCGGCGCCTTCTCCGGGAAGGACCCGTCCAAGGTCGACCGCTCCGGCGCCTACGCGGCCCGCTGGGTGGCCAAGAACGTGGTGGCGGCGGGGGCGGCGGCGCGTTGTGAGGTGCAGGTGGCCTACGCCATCGGCGTGGCCCAGCCGGTGTCGGTCATGGTGGAGACGTTCGGCACGCACCGCGTCGACGAGGGCCGGATCGCCGACGCCGTGCACGCCTGCTTCGACCTGCGACCGGCGGCCATCATCGCGGCCCTCGACCTGCGCCGCCCGATCTACCGCAAGACCGCGGCCTACGGGCACTTCGGCCGGGGGGACAAGGAGTTCACCTGGGAGGCGACCGACCGTGTCGAGGCCGTGAAGTCGTACCTCGGCCTCTGAGCCCGCAAGACGACCGGCCACCGCACCCCCCCAACCCGCATTCCGCGACAAGGCGTGGGGCTGGGACCCCGCCGTTTGTCGCGGGATCGGAGAGGGAGCTGGTGGTTCGGGTGCTGCCCGACGTGGCTGGTCTCGACAAGTCCTTCGACTACCTCGTCCCGCCCCCCTGGCGGGACCAGGTCCGGGTCGGGACCAGGGTGCGGGTGCCCTTGCACGGCCGCCGGGTGGGCGCCTGGGTGATCGAGACGGCGGTGTCCCCGCCGGCGGGGGTGACGCTCAAACCGGTGGCCAGGATCACCGGTTTGGGACCGTCGGCCGGCTTGATCGACCTGGCCGGGTGGGCCGCCTGGCGATGGGCCGGACGGCGCTCGTCGCTGTTGCGCACCGCCTCACCGCCGACCGCCGTGACCGCGTTGACGGCGGGCCCGGCCAGCCCGGCGGCGGCGGCGCCGCGGGCCGTTCCCGCCGCCCCGACCGGCTCCTCGACCGGCACCGTGGACGCCCTCGCCGCCCGGGCCCTGAGCGGTCCGGGAGCGGTGGTCCGCCTGGCTCCGGGCGGCGACCGGTTCCCCTTGGTGGCGGCCGCGGTTCGCCGGGGCGACGCCCTCGTGCTCACGCCGTCGATCGACGCCGCCGGCCGGCTGGCGGCGCGTTTGCGGCGATCGGGTGCGACGGTGGCGATGGCGCCCGGCGAGTGGGCGCGCGCCGCCGGCGGCGCCACGGTGGTGGGCGCGCGCGCGGCCGTGTGGGCGCCGGTCCCCGAGCTGGCCGCGGTGGTGGTGCTCGACGAGCACGACGAGGCCTACAAGGAGGAGCGCGCCCCGTGCTGGCACGCCCGCGAGGTCGCCGTCGAGCGGGCGCGGCGGGCCGGGGTGCCCTGCGTGCTGGTGTCGCCGTGCCCGTCGCTCGAGGCCCTGGCCTGGGTCCCGCCAGGGACCGTGCTGGCCCAGCCGCCGAGCGAGGAGCGAGCGGGCTGGCCGGTGCTCGACGTTGTCGACCGCCGGCGCGAAGACCAGGTCCGGGCCGGGCTCTACTCGTCGCGCCTGGTGGAGCTGCTGCGCGACCCTCAGCGAGGGCGGGCGCTGTGCGTGCTGAACCGTTCCGGTCGGTCGATGCTGCTGGCCTGCGCCCGCTGCGGCGAGCTGGCCCGGTGCGAGGCGTGCGCCTCGTCGCTGGCCCAGCCCGTCCCCGGCGTGCTCGCCTGCCGGCACTGCGGTCGCCAACGGCCGGTGGTGTGCCGGGACTGCGGGTCCACGGTGATGAAGAACCTGCGGGTCGGGGTGAGCCGGGTCCGTGAGGAGCTCGAGGCCCTGGTGGGCGAGCCGGTGGGCGAGCTCACGGGCAGGACCGCGGCCCACGACCCGGCCCGGCAGTGCCGGGTGCTGGTGGGCACCGAGGCCGTGCTGCACGGCGGCCCGGGGGCGGCGGTGGGGGTGGTGGCCTTCCTCGACTTCGACCAGGAGCTGCTCGCCCCCCGCTACCGGTCCGGCGAGGAGGCGATGGCCCTGCTGGCCCGGGCCGCGAGGGTGCTCGGTGGCCGACGCCGGGACGGGCGCCTCGTGGTCCAGACCCGTCTTCCGGGCCACGCGGTGGTGCTGGGCGCCCAGCGTGGCGACCCCACCCGGGTGAGCGCTGAGGAGCAGCCTCGGCGGGCCGCGCTCGGCTTCCCGCCGGCGGTGGCCATGGCGGTCGTGTCCGGTACCGCCGCGCCCGCGTTCATGGAGGCGTTGGGTACGGCCGAGAACGCGGCCATCCCGGAGGGGGTGGAGGTACTCGGCCCCTCGGACGGCCGGTGGCTGGTGCGAGCGCCCGACCACCGCACCCTGTGCGACGCGCTGGCCGCCGCGCCCCGTCCACCCGGGCGCCTACGTATCGAGGTCGACCCGCTGCGAGCCTGATCCGCCTCCCGTCATTTCGGCCATGCCGGCTCGTCGTGGTGGCGGGCGGCCCGAACGACGAGGGCAGGAAAGAGTCAGCGGGCCCACTCCTGGCGGCGGGACTCGTAGAGGGCGATGGCCGCGGCGGTGCCCACGTTGAGCGAACCCACCCGTCCGAGCTGGGGCAGGAAGGCGACGTCGTCGCAGGCGGCCAGGCCGGCGGCGGACAGTCCGTGGTCCTCGTGCCCCAGCGCCAGGCATACCGCCTCGCCCAGCACCAGCTCGTGCAGCGGGGTGGCGCCGTCGGCCAGCTCGATGCCGACCACGCGATAGCCCTGTGCCCTGGCCGCCGCGGCGGCATCGGCCGCGCCCTCGCTGACCGACCAGGTCAGGTAGCGCTCGGTGCCCAGCGCGGTCTTGCCCACGCCCGGCTCGCCCGGGGTGGCGCTGGCGCCGGCCAGCCACAGGTGATCGACCCGGTAGGCGGCCGCCAGCCGAAGGATCGTGCCGACGTTGTAGGGGCTCTGCACCCCGTCGAGCAACAGTGCCACCCGGCCCTGGGTGCGTCGTCGCCAGCCGCGGTGCAGCCGCTTGAGCCCGGTGCCGTCGAGCTGACGGTGCTCCATCACCGCATCGTAGGAGCGCGGCATTCCGGCCGGCATTCCGGCCGGCATTGCGGCCGGCGTTGCGGCCGATCGGCCCCGGACGGGTCACCGCGCCACCGCGAGGACGCGGTAGCCGGCTCGCGAGGACACCCGCGTGGTGGGGCGGCCGGACGCCTGCAACCATCGGGCCAGCGAGTCGGCGCCGAGGTGCTTGTGGACCACGAGCCAGGCCGTGGCGTCCTCGACCAGGCGGTCGAGCCATCGCGCGAGCAGGGCGTGGAGCGCGTCCTTGCCGATGTGGATGGGCGGGTTCGACCAGAGGCCGGCGAATCGCACGTCGTCGGGCACGTCGTCGGGGCCGACGACACGCACGTTGGTGAGCCCGGCCGCCGCGGCGTTGGCCTCGCACAGGGCCCGAGCCCGGGCGTTGACGTCGAGGGCCCACACCGTCGCGGTCGGCGCCCGGAGGGCCAAGGTGAGGGCGATGGGGCCGTAGCCGCACCCCAGATCGGCCAGGTCGACGTGTTCGGCGGCCGGGGCCGGCGCCGGGCCCCTGGGCGAGATCGCCGCGTCGAGCAGGAGGGCCTTGGTGCCCGGGTCGACGCGGCCGGGGGAGAAGACCCCCCGATCGGTTCGAAGGGTCAGCGTGGCGTCGGGCAGGGTGAGGGTGACCGATCGCGGCCGGGAAGCCGACGCCGGGTCGGGCTCGAAGTACTGCGAGGCGGCCAACGCGCTCGACGGTAGCCTGCGCAGGGATGGCCCCCTACAGCATCCGCATCTTCGGCGACCCCGTGCTGCGTCAACGCGCCGGCGAGGTCACCGACATCGACGGCATGCTGGCGCGCCTGGCCGAGGACATGGTCGTCACCATGCACGAGGCGCCGGGGCTCGGGCTGGCCGCGCCCCAGGTCGGCGTGCAGAAGCGGCTCTTCGTGTACGACCTCTACGACGACGAGGGGCCTCGCGCCATCGTGAACCCGTCCATCTCCGAGGCCAGGGGCGAGTGGGCCTACGAGGAGGGGTGCCTGTCCGTGCCCGGCTTGGCGTGGGAGATCCTGCGACCCAAGGAGGTCTACCTGACCGGGTGGGACCTCGACGGCAACGAGGTGGCGGTGGAGGCCGACGACCTCGTGGCGCGGCTCTTCCAGCACGAGCTCGACCATCTCGACGGCATCCTGCTGCTGGAGCGCCTCGACGCCGACACCCGCAGGGGCGCCATGCGCATGATCCGCGAGGCGATGATGAACGGCGGCCTGCGAGCCGACGACGGCCACGCCCTCCTCTAGTGGCCCATCGCGGAAGTTCCAGCAACGTCTCGCCGGCCCTCGACGCCGCTGGCGGCGTCCTCGTCCTCGAAAGTGGGCAAGGCACTTCCTTCGTCCTGCGTCCTGGCCAGCGACGCCGA
>Ga0187893_10003482_pt1 | contig 31854 bp, 24 predicted proteins | sample MA1701074metaG_FD_139574 | JGI IMG/M metagenome (GOLD analysis project Ga0187893, IMG submission 139574) | White microbial mat communities from a basaltic lava cave in the Kipuka Kanohina Cave System on the Island of Hawaii, USA - MA170107-4 metaG ...
CCGCTCATCCAGCGAGGGAAGCTGGAGCTTGTACCGCTCCCGGATCTGACGCTCGGCGGAATCGACACCTGAGAAGATCGGCTACGGTTGCCGATATCGGCCACTTATTTTCTCGCAGTTCCTAAGGCTTGTTTCCGGTGAGGGTAAGCCAGGCGGAGCGCAGCTTCGCCCCATAGGAGACCGGCTCCCGGAAAAAGCGCACCTCACGGAACGCCTGCGCGGTGTCCTGGCGCTCCGCGAAGAGCCCCACGCTCCCCCGGTCGTGCTTGGGATAATTCCCGACCCAGATCGACCAGCCGCGCAGCGACTTCTTCTCCGTGACTGCGAAGCCGTCGAGATCGATGAGGTCCGGCCCCTGCTCCTCGAACGCCGCCCAGGTTTCGTCGACGGTGGGGGGCGACGCCTCCACGGCCTCCACGGCCGAAAGCACGGCGAGCGCAACGGCGGTGAGGCCGACGGCCCAGACGAGGAACGGGCGCATCGCCTCCCCTATCGGCGGTTCGGTGGGCCCCGGTTGAGTCCCCCCCGCTGCGGGGAACGGGAGAAGGAGGGAGGGGGGCATATAATGAGGAGCTTTCCCGAGGAACCTTCATGGCGAGCGCCACCGAGATCCGCAAAGGCTCCGTCCTTCTCATGGAGGGCGTCCTCTTCGTCTGCGTGGAGTTCCAGCACAGCACCCCGGGGAATCTGCGCGCCAAGGTGCAGACCAAGCTCAAGAACCTCTCCAGCGGGCAGATCATCCAGAAGCGATTCAGCTCCACGGAACGCGTGGAAATCGCGTTTCTCGAGAAGCGGCCGTGCGAGTACCTCTACCAGGAGGGGTCGCATTACGTGTTCATGGACCAGCAGAACTTCGAGCAGTACCACCTGAGCGCCGACGTGGTCTCCGACGTGATGCCCTACATCCTGCCGAACACCACGGTGCAGGTGACGTTTCACGAAACCCAGGCGGTCTCCGTCGAACTGCCCGGGACGGTGGAATTGAAGGTCTCCCACACCGAGCCCGGGATCAAGGGAGACACCGTCTCCAACGTGTTCAAACCCGCGAAGTTGGAGACGGGCCTGGAACTGAAAGTTCCCAACCACATCGGGATCGGGGACATCGTCCGCGTGAGCACCCAGACAGGGGAATTCCTGGGTCGGGCCGCCACAGCCTGACCTCCCGCAGGACGGCGAAGCCAACCCGCCGCTTGAAAGCTGTGGATAACCCTGTGGGAAACCGGGGTACATCGGCCTAACCTCTTGCAGGCCCGTGTCTTGGGACAGTCCGGGCGTGCGGCAGGGTCAGGGAGAGGTTGTGCATGCGAGCCCGCGGGGGGCTCGTCGGATCAGGCTGCGGGACAAGACGACCAGGGGAACTTTCGGTGAAAAGGGGAAAATACAGGAATGAATGAAAGTTTTACGCTCTAGAGCAACCCTGGCCGAAGTTCATTCCATAAGAGATTTCGTAAGGATTACCACGGCACCCCGGATGGGGCAAGCGCCTCCCAGCCCCCCCTCCCGGCCTGCGCCGCTCCCCGCGGCGACTCACCCCCGCACCCAGACCGGCGGCCCCTCCGCCTCGACCTCCCCGATCGCCGCGACCTGCGCATCCCCGCCCGCGCGGATCTGCCGCAGCAACACCTCGCACGCCGCCGCCGGCACCGCGATCAAGAGCCCCCCCGAGGTCTGCACGTCGTGGATCAGGATGCGGGGGAGCTCGCCCACCGAGGCATCGATTTTCACGCGACCCGCCGCGTAGGCTTCATTGCGCTTGGACCCTCCGCAGACGAAGGAGGCGCGCAGATAGGGTCGTGCCGCATCCAGGACCGGCACCGCGCCCGCGTCGATGCGGAACGAGACGCCGGAGCTGCGCGCCATCTCGTACGCGTGGCCGAGGAGGCCGAAGCCGGTGATGTCGGTGGCTGCATGGACGCCCACCCGCACCATCGCTTCGGATGCCTTGCGGTTGAGGCGCGCCATCGCGGCGTGCGCCTCCTCCATCTGCTCCGCCTTCACCGACCCCCTCTTGAGCGCCGTGGTGAGGCATCCGATGCCGAGGGGCTTGGTGAGCAGGAGCCGATCGCCGGCGCGGGCGGTGCTGTTGCGCAGGATGCGATCGGGGTGGATCGTGCCGGTGACCGCGAGGCCGAACTTCACCTCCTCGTCGGCGATGGAGTGGCCGCCCGCCATGGCGCAGTCCGCCTCCTCAAGGGCGTCGAAACTCCCCTGCAGGATGCGCTGGAGCGGCTCGCTCCCCAACTTCTCCAGGGGATAGCCGACGAAGTTGACCGCGCTCACCGGCGTGCCGCCCATGGCGTAGATGTCGCTCAGGGAGTTGGCGGCGGCGATGCGACCGAACCAGTAGGGGTCGTCCACCACCGGCGGGAAGATGTCGATGGTCTGGACCAGGGCGAGGTCGGGTCGCAGCGCGACGACGCCGGCGTCGTCCATCGTCTCCACGCCGACGAGCAGCGAGGGATGGCGCGGAATGGTGAGTCCGCCCAGAACCTGGGCGAGTTGCTCCTTGCCGAGCTTGGCCGCTCACCCGCCGGCGGAAGACATCTGCGTCAGGCGCAGGGTCATGCCAACTCCTTCAGGACCGCGATCAGGCACGCCGCGTCCCCCGGGAGGAGCGTGCGCGGATCGAGGCAGACCGTGTCGTCCACGATGCGGCTGTAGACCGGGGGATCGGAGAGGCGCAGCCGTCGCGCCAGATGGGAGGCCGATTCGCCGGGCCGCTCCAGCGTCACCAGCGTGGTGGGCAGCGCCTCCCCCGGCATCGAGCCGCTCCCCACCTCGCTCGCGTCCTTGCGGAGGCCGGTGATGTAGCCGGGTGCGGCCGCGCGGATGCGGCGCAGGAGCCCCCTCGCCCGGGAAGCGATGGTTTCGGGCCGGGCGCGCAACATGCGCAGCGACGGATGATCCTCCGCCGGCCCGCCCGCGCGCAGGAAGAGGCCGAGGGTCCCCTCCAGCGCGGCGAGGGTGAGCTTGTCGACGCGCAGCGCACGAAAGAGCGGGTTGCGCCGCACCTGGTCGATCACCGTCTCGCGTCCGAGGAGGATGCCCGCCTGCGGCCCCCCGATGAGCTTGTCCCCCGAGCAGGTGACCAGGTCGGCGCCGAGGCGCAGGCTCTCCGCGATCTCCGGCTCGGGAGGGAGCGACAGGAGGGCGCCCGCCCCGAGATCGTCCATGACCGGGATGTTGCGCTCGCGTCCCAGCGCCACCAACTCCCTCAATCCGACGTCGTGGGTGAACCCGACCACGCGGAAGTTGCTGGGATGCACCCTCAGGAGCAGCGCGGTCTCCGCGCCGACCGCCCGCGCGTAGTCCTTGAGATGCGTGCGGTTGGTGGTGCCCACCTCGCGCAGCTTCACTCCCGCGGCGACGAAGACATCGGGCATGCGGAACGAGCCGCCGATCTCCACCAGCTGGCCCCGGCTCAGGATCGCCTCGCGACCCGCGGCGAGGGTGTTGAGCGCCAGGAGCGTGGCGGCGGCGTTGTTGTTGACCACGGTGGCCGCCTCGGCCCCGGTGAGTGCGCAGAGCATGCGCGCGGCGGCAGATTCGCGCCGCACCCGCTGCCCCTCCTCGCGATCGACGGAGACGACGCAATAGCCCGCCGCCTCCCGGGCGAGGGCGCGCGATGCCGCGGGGGGAAGCGGGGCGCGGCCGAGGCCGGTGTGGAGCACGACGCCGGTGGCGTTCACGCAGCGCACGACGCCCGGCGCGAGCCTCCGCTCCAATCGCGCTCCGGCTCGGCGGGCGACCTCGGCCGGCTCCGGAGGCGCGCCGGGCGCGTTCCCCTCCTGGATGCTCTTGCGCAATTCCTCCACCAAGCCGCGCACCTCTTCGTCCACGAGGCGACCGAGCCAGCGCTCCTTGAGCAGGCCCGCCTCCGGGGTCTTGAGCACGCGATCGATGGAGGGAAGCGACCGGAGCAGGGTCTTGCGATCCACGCTCTCCATCCTAGCCGGGGGCGCCGCCTACTTCGCGTCGATGCCGCCCTGGGCCATCGTCTCCCCGCGCCGGGTGACGATGCGGCTGTTGCCGTCCCGCCGGGTGGCGCCGATCCGGTCGTAGTGTTCGAGCAGCGGGATGAGCCACTTGCGGCTGATGCCGCCGAACACCGTTTTCGCCTCCAGGGGCTCGAAACTGCCCCGCTGCTTGGCCACGGAATGCAGGAGCCGGATCCCCTCGTCGAGGATCTCCTTGGGGTAGAGATGTCCGGGATCGATGCGTCGCACTGCCCCGCGATCGAGCAGGAGCGTGAGGGCGCCCTTCACCTCCTGGGCGGAGAGTCCGGTGGCGGAAGGAAGCGTCTCCGGCTCGGGAGGGGCGAACCGTCCCTCCCTAAGGCTCTCCAGGATCGCCTGGGCGGCGCGCGTCATCCCGGCGTCGACGCGCACGGCGTGGGCGGCGAGCCGCACCTCCCGCGCTGCGACCACCACGATCCCCCCAAGCCGCTCCAGCGCCGCAGCGAGCAGCGCGTCGCCGAGTCCGGCCCGATCGCGCAGGTTCGCCAGGGGCAGCATCTCGAGGAGCGGGTTCTCCCCGTGCAGCACCTCCAGGGCCGCCCGCGCGGCGTCGGTCGCCGCCCTCACCGACGCCTCGGGAGCGACCCCGCCCCCGGCCAGGAGGGTCACCTCGCCCATTTGGCGCATCGCCTCGAGGATCCGCTCCGCGGCCTCCGGCGCCAAGCGGCACCGCACCGCCAGTTCCCCCACCGTGGCCCCGGGGGACTCCGCCACCGCCACCCGCAGCCGCTCTCGCGGATCGTCGAGAGCGCGGGCCCAGCGTTCGAGGAGAGCGCGGAGCGCGGGATCCTTGCGGCCCAGAGGACCCGGGAGGGTGCGGACGATGCGGCCTCCTCCGAGAGTCTCGGTGGAGTTCTCCGCGCGCAGAATGAAGGCGTCCCCGTCCCGCGCGACCACCGGGACGATGGCGCGGATCTCCACCAGGGATTCGCGACCCGGCTCCAGCGCGGAGCCCTCCGGCAGGTAGACCGCGGCCATCTCCTCGAGGGTGCCGGTGAGGAAGCGCACGCGCAAGGCGTGCTTGAGCGGCTTTCGCACGGAGGGCAGGAGACGGAGGCGCGCCGCGACGTGGCGGGATGCGGAAAAGACCCCGGGGGCCGCGACGGCCATGCCGCGCCCCGCCTCGTCGTGGCGGATGCCGGCGAGGTTCAGTGCGGTGCGATGGCCGGCCCGCGCCTCCTCCGCCGCCTCGTGGTAGATCTCCACCGTGCGCACCCGCGCCCTCCGGCCGGAGGGGAGCAGTTCCAGTTCGTCTCCCACCCGGACGGAACCCGCGGAGGGGACCCCGGTGACGATGCATCCGAATCCCGCCGCGGCGAAAGTGCGCTGGACCGGCAGGAAAAAGCAGCCCCCTTCCTGGCGCGTCGAGAGCGCGGCGATCCTCTCCAGAATCGCCGCCCGGAGCGCATCGACGCCGTCGCCGGTCGCGGCGGAGACGGGGAGGATGGGGGCGGCCGCGAGGGAGCTCCCCTGGAGGAAGTCGCGCAACTCCTCGATGGCGAGCAGGCGCGTCTCCTCGTCCACGAGGTCCACCTTGTTGAGCACCACGATCCCCTCGCGGATTCCCAACAGGCCGAGGATCTCGACATGCTCGCGGGTCTGGGGCATCACGCCGTCGTCGGCGGCCACCACGAGAAGCGCTAGATCGATGCCGGTGGCGCCTGCCACCATGTTGCGGATGAACCGTTCGTGGCCGGGCAGGTCGACGAAACCGATGCGGCGGCCGTCCGGTGCGCGCATCTCGGCGTAGCCGATGTCGATGGTCATTCCCCGTTCCTGCTCGTGGGGGCGGTCGGCGCGCATTCCGGTAAGGCGCTCGACGAGCAGGGTCTTGCCGTGGTCGATGTGGCCCGCGGTTCCGACGGTGACCGGGGCGGTCTCAGAGGTCGACGACATCGCCGTCCCGGAGCAGCGCGAGAGAAGGATCCTGCAGCGCCTCGCACTGCTGCCGCACCGCGGTCTCGAGGTCCGGCTTGAGGTGCGTCACCAAGAGCCGTGTTTCGTTCCCCAGGGCGCGTCGCCACGCCGGCAGGTCGCGCGGCGTCTGGTGGCCGTAGCGGCGCGCCTGCTCGGCCCGCTCGTCGGGCATGGAGCACTCCACCACGCAGACCGCGGGGCGACGCTCCGCGACCCAGGCGAGGACCTCCTCCTCCAGGCGGGTGTCGCCGGTGACCACGCAGGAGACGGAGTCGCTCGTGAAGGCGTAGCCGACGCAGTCGGTGGTGTGGGTCATGAGGCCCGCCTCGACTTCATAGGGGCCGACGCGGAAGGAGCGGCCGGGGGTGACGGGTTTCCAGACCGCGTAGGTGGAGAGGTCGGGCCAGATCCGTCCGTCGAGGAGGTTTTCGCGCACGACGCGCAGGGTCTCGGCGAGCCCCCAGATGTGAAGGGTCTGGTTGGCCAGGAGGAACGGAACGCCCAAGGTGTGGTCGAGATGCGCGTGGGTCAAGAGCAGGTCGGTCACCAGCCGCCGCTCCTCCATCGGCAAGGCGTGGGCGAGGGCGCCGCTGTCCACCGCGATGCCGCCGGAAAGCAGGAAGGTCGTGGTGAGGCGGTCCGGCGCGGGCGCACCCGCGACCCCCAGCGCGGTCAGGCTCGCCTTGCGGGGCTGCACGCGGGCATTCTACCCATCCCCACCCCTGCGACCGGACGCAGGGCCTTGACCCGGCGGATAGGCCGCCCCTATCCTGCCGCACTGCATGGCGGACGCCGCACAGGGCGCGGAACGGGGTGTGGCGCCCCCCCGGACCGGCAAACCTCTCCTCGACATCGTCGATCTCAAGACCTACTTCCATACCGACGAGGGGACGGTCAAGGCGGTGGACGGCGTCTCCTATCGCGCCTGGCCGGGCGAAACGGTCGGGTTGGTGGGGGAGAGCGGGTGCGGCAAGTCGGTCACCGCGCTCTCCATCCTCCGCCTCATCGCGATGCCCCCGGGCGCGATCGAGGGGGGGCGCATCGAATTCGACGGCGAGGATCTGGTGCAGGTGCCCGAAGCGCGCATGCGCCAGGTGCGTGGCGGCAAGATCGGGATGATCTTCCAGGAGCCGATGACCTCGCTCAACCCGGTCTACACCGTGGGGGATCAGATCGCCGAGGCGGTGCGTCTCCACCTGAATCTCTCGGGGAAGGATGCCCGCGACCGCTCCATCGACATGCTGGCGAAAGTGGGCATCCCCGCCCCCGAACGGCGCGTCGACGAATACCCCCACCAGCTCTCCGGCGGCATGCGTCAGCGCGTCATGATCGCCATGGCGCTCTCCTGCGACCCCAAGCTGCTCATCGCCGACGAGCCGACCACCGCCCTGGACGTGACGATCCAGGCGCAGATCCTGGAGCTGATCCACGAACTCCAGAAGGAACTCGGCATGGCGGTGCTCATGATCACCCACGATCTGGGGGTGATCGCGGAGACGGCGCACCGCGTGGTGGTCATGTACGCGAGCAAGATCGCGGAGACCGCGGACGTGGAGGGGCTGTTCGCCCGGCCGCGCCACCCCTACACCCGCGGCCTCTTCCGTTCCATCCCGTCCGTGGCCGGGCGCACCGCCCGGCTGGAGGCGATCGAGGGGAACGTTCCGAGCCCGCTCGAATTCCCCCGAGGCTGCAAGTTCCACACCCGCTGCCCCTTCGCGGCGCCGCACTGCGAGGCGCACGAGCCGCCCCTGCGCGAGGTCGAGCCGGGGCATCTCGCGGCCTGCTGGCTCCTCGACCCTTCGGGCCCGATGTACGATCCGGGGAAGGTCTCGTGAGCGGAAACGGCACGCTCCTCTCTGTGGAGCACCTCCAGAAGTTCTTCCCGATCCGGAAAGGGGTCTTCAGCCGCGTCGTCGGCCACGTCAAGGCCGTGGACGACGTGAGCTTCACCGTCGGGAAGGGGGAGACGCTGGGGCTGGTGGGGGAGTCGGGCTGCGGGAAGACGACGCTGGGCCGCGCGGTGCTCCGCCTCATCGAACCGACCGGGGGCACGATCCGGTTCGACGGAAAGGACGTGCGGGCGCTCCGCGGCGGCGCGCTCCGCACCCTGCGCCGGCGGATGCAGATCATTTTCCAGGACCCCTACTCGAGCCTCAACCCGCGGATGACCGTGCTCGACATCGTGGGCGAGGCGCTGGCGGTGCACGGGATCGCGCGCGGGGCGGAGCGCGAGGAGCGCGTGAAGACGCTGCTCGAAAAGGTCGGCCTCGCCGGTCGGTACATCAACCGCTATCCGCACGAGTTCAGCGGCGGCCAGCGCCAGCGCATCGGCGTCGCCCGGGCCCTCGCCCTCAACCCCGATTTCATCGTCTGCGACGAGGCGGTCTCCGCCCTCGACGTCTCCATCCAGGCGCAGGTGATCAACCTGCTCATGGACCTGCGCGAGGAGTTCGGGCTCGCCTACCTCTTCATCGCCCACGACCTCTCCGTCGTGCGCCACATCTCCCACCGCATCGCGGTCATGTACTTGGGGGAGATCGTGGAGACGGCGACGTCGGACGATCTCTTCGCGCGGCCGCTCCACCCCTACACCCGCGCGCTCCTGAGCGCCGTGCCGGTCCCCGACCCGACGCGCCGGCGCAACCGCATCGTGCTGGAGGGGGATGTCCCGTCGCCGATCAACCCGCCCTCCGGCTGCCATTTCCATCCGCGCTGCCGCTACGCCGAGGAGATCTGCAAGTCCGCCAACCCCGGCGTGACCGATGCCGGCGACGGGCACACCTTCCGCTGCCATGTGGTGGCGCGCGAGTACCCCGCCGCCGCCACCCAGGCGGCGCCCGCCGCCCCGTGAGCCGCCTCTCGCGGGCTGCAGGCGCCGTCTCCCTCGCGACGCTGGTCTCCCGTCTCCTGGGCCTCGCCCGGGAGAGCGTGCGGGCCGCGCTCCTGGGCTCGGCGCACCTCTCCGACGCCGTGGATGTCGCGTTCCGCGTCCCCAATCTCTTGCGCGATCTCTTCGCGGAAGGCGCCTTCAGCGGCGCGTTCGTGCCCACCCTGTCGCGGGAGCGGGAGAAGCGCGGCCCCGCCGCCGCCTTCGCCCTGGTCAACCGCGCAGGCTCCACCCTCCTCCTCTACGTCGGCGTCGTGGTCGTGCTGCTCGTCCTCTTCGCGCCGCAGCTGATCGAGGCGCTCACCGCATCCGCGTTCCGCGACGACCCCGCCCGGTTCGAGCCGGCGGTGCGGCTGGCGCGGGTGCTCGCGCCGTTCCTGCTGCTCATCTGCCTCGCGGTGGTCGCCATGGGGGCGCTCAACGTCTGCGGGCGCTTCTTCCTCCCCGCGCTCGCGTCGGCGGCGCAGAACGCGGTGCTCGTGGCGGGCGGCGCGGCGCTCCTCCTTTTCGGCATCGTACACGAGAGCGCCGCGCTGCCCTGGGCGCTCCTGCTCCTCCTCGGCGGGGCGTTCCAGTTCCTGGTGCAGGTGCCCGCGCTCCGGCGCGAGGGCTGGCGGCCCGCCTTCCACCCCGACCCATCCCTGGCCAGCCCTCCCGTGCGCGAAATCCTGCGGCGGATGGCGCCGGCGGTGATCGGACTCGCGGCGACGCACACCTGCATCCTGATCAACCAGAAGCTCGCGACGGCGGATGTGGGGGGCGCCTCCTACCTTTCGTACGGATTCCGTCTGGTCCATCTCCCGGTGGGGCTGGTCGGCGTGGCGGTGGGCACGGCTGTGCTCGCCGAAGTCTCGCGCCTCGCCGCCGCTGGACGGACGCAGGAGGTACGTTCCACCCTGGGCGACGCCTTGGGGCTCTGCCTCGCGTTCGCGCTCCCGGCGGCGGCGGGCATGGCTGCGTTGGCCGACCCGATCGCGCAATTGCTCTTCCGCCATGGCGCCACCTCGGGGGCCGAGGCGGCCGCGATCGGCGAATCGATCCGCCTCTACTCCGTAGCCGTCGTCTTCTACTGCCTCGTGCGGGTCGTGGTCCCGGTGTTCCAGGCGGAGGGAAGGCTGTGCGTCCCGATCCTCGGGGCGTTCGCCGCGGTGACCGCCAACCTCTCCTGCGGGGTGCCGCTGCATGCCCTGCCCGAGTGGCGCTGGCGCGGCCTCGCCCTCGCCCTGGGTGCGGGCCAGGCCGCCAACCTCCTCGTTCTCCTCTGGGCGGCGGCGCGGCGTCACGGAGGCCCCTCCCCCGGCGCCGCGCTCCGGGTGGGCAAGATCGCGGTCGCCGCGGCAGCGTGCGGGCTGGCAGCCCACCTCACCCTCGGCCTCCTGCCGGTCACGACCACGCTCGGGGGCCGGGCGGTCCGCGCGCTGCTCCCCGTGGCGACGGGCGCCGCCGCCTACCTCGCCGCCGGCGTGCTCCTCCGCTCGCCGGAGATCCTGCGGCTCCTGCGGCTCAGGCAAATTGCCAGCCAGGATTCCCGCGGGTAGACTGACGGGTTTGCACCGCCTAGCCAGGAGAGTCCATGGACTTCCGTAAGATCCAGGAAGCGCAGGAGCGGTTCGGGGGCCCCTTCGCCATGACCGCGATCATCCAGAAGCGGGTGCGCGAGTTGATCCAGGGATCGCGCCCGCTCCTGGAGACGAACAAGACGCGGCCCATCGACATCGCCCTCGAGGAGCTCTTGGCCAACCGGCTCACCCTCGAATACAACCCCGAGGAGGAGAATCTCCCCGAGCCGACCGACATCTTCGGCGGCGAGGTCTGACCGTCAGGGAGCGAGCAGCGTCGCCTTCACGATGCGGTCCCCGATACGGATCCGGTCCACCACGGCGAGCCCGGCAACCACCTGGCCGAAGACCGAATAGCGCCCGTCGAGGTGGGGCGTCGGCAGGTGGGTGATGAAAATCTGGCAGCCCCCCGTGTCGTCGTCGCTCTTGGGCATCCCCACGGTGCCGCGGGTGTAGGGACGCGTTCCGATCTCGTCGGGGAGCAGGTAGCCGGGGCCGCCGGAGCCGTCGCCGCGCGGGCATCCCCCCTGGATGACGAAGTCCGCCACCACGCGGTGCCAGGTGAGCCCGTCGTAGAACCCCTGCCGCACCAGCGTGGCGAAGCCGACGCAGTGGGCGGGAGCCTCGTCGGGGAAGAGCGCGATCTCGATGGCGCCGCGGCTCGTCTCCAGGAGGACGCGGGCCCCGCGCAGCCCGCGCGCCGCGCGCACGATGCCCGCCGCATCGAGTCCGTGCAGGCGGTAGCCCGCGGGGGTGGGGGGCGGGGGCGGGGTCCGCCCCAAGGAGCGCAGCGCCTGGGCGGCGGCGGTGCGCACCGGGGCATCCGGATCCCCCGCGGCGGCGGCGTCGAGCCAGGGATCGTGCAGCTTGAGCGCGGCGAGCGCCTTGGCCGCTTCGATGCGGACATCCATGGATGAGGTTCCCGGCGACGCTGCGGCCGCCTTGGTCACGAGGCCCACGTAGCTCGCGTCCCCGCGCTTCCCGAGGCTTGCGACTGCCGTCGCGCGCACCACGAAATCTTCCACCTCGACCAGCTGGAGCAGGACACGCAGCGCGAGATCGCGGGGGATGCGCTCCTCGCCGCAGACTTCCGCTGCCGCGGCACGCCCGGCCACGGTCTCGGGGATGCGGTCGGGGAGCAGGCCGGCGTAGGGGCCCACGCGCCAGCTCCACTCCTCGGTGGCCGCGCGGTCATCGGAGAGCGGCGCCGCCAGCGCCGTCGAGCCCGCGCCCGCGGAAGCGCGCGCCAGATCGAGGGCGAGGCGGAGGCGGCCCGCAGGGGGGAGGAGGGTGGCCGCTTCCTCCAGGAAGGGCAAGGCCTCCTTGCCGCCGGCCGCGAGGTACTCCACGGCGGTCTCCGCCACGAGTTCGTCCGCGCTTCGCGCAAGCGCGACCGCGGACCGCGCCACCTCGGGATTGAAGGGGCGGGTGAGGCCACGCAGAGCCGCGACGACGACGCGCGGATCGGGATCGGCCAGCAGTTCGACGAGTCGTGCCCCGCTCCCCCCCAGGGCCCCGAGGGCGAGGGTGGCGAAGACACGCTCATGGAAGGCGCGTTGCGCGCCTGTCGAGGCGTCGAGTTGAGCGCGCCAGGCAGGCGGGGGCGCGAGGGGGGCTTGCGCGCGGCAGAGGCGCCAGATCGCATAAATCATCCGCCAGCGCGGCTCGGCGAGCTGTTCCCCCGCCAGCGCCGCGAAGAGTTCAGGCAGGACCGTGGCGTCCCCCTGGCGGAAGAGCGCGAGGGCGGCCGCTTCGCGCACCTGCGGTTCCTGCGCCCGGAGCAGCGACGCGATGGAGGAGACGGCGCGCGGGTCGCGCATCCGCCCCATCGCTTCGACGGCGTAGGCGACATCGTTGGCTTCCAGGCCACCGAGCGCTTCGCGGATCGGGAGGAGGGCATCCCCCGAAGCGATCCGGCCCAGGCCGAAGAGCGCCGCACGCCGGACCGGGCCCGCGGGGTCGTGGAGCATCGCGAGGAGGAGCGCCGCCCCGCGCGGATCGCGGATGCGACCCAGCGCGCGCGCCGCGTCGCGCCGTACGGCCCCGGACGGGGAAGCGAGGGCAGCCTTGAACAGCGTCTCGTCGAAATGCCGCGCCAACTCCGCCGCTGCGATCTCGGCCTCGGTGGGCCCGGAGGCGAGGGCGACCGCGCAGACAAGCGCGAGGGAGAGCATCCGGGTCATCATGGCGCGGCGCGGGATCGTAGCACGGTGGAGCGCGCGAGCTTTCAGCGGAACGGCTTCACCACCGGGGGGAGCTGCGCGGGGAACAACACGCGCAGGGCGCCGCGCGCCGCCGTTTGGAACGTGCGCTCCGCGCCGTAGGCTTGAAGCGTGGCGCTGTCGGGGAACGAAGCGGACGCGGAGACCAGGAGCGCTTCGGGGTGCGCCGCCTCGCCCAGGGCGCGCGCCTCCCGGCATGCTGCGCCGTGGTGGGGAGCCACCAAGACATCGACGCGCGGGATGCCCGCCGCGATCAGCGCGCGCAAGCCCGCCTCCTCCCGGTCCGCCGGCAGCAGCACGCGCCGCCCACGCACGGTGAGGAGCATCGCCAGGGAGCGATCGTTGCGCGTGGCGCCGCCGTCGTCCAAGGTCTCCAGGACGCGCAGCGCGGCTCCCTCCCCCTCGAGGAGCGTCTCGCCCGGTTGCGCGGAGTCGACGCGGATGCCGCGAGCGCGCGCGGCCTGGAGCAGGCCGGGCGCCGGATCGGCCCCGACCACGAGGCGTGCCACCGGCAGCGCCGCGAACAGCTCCGGGAGCGCGTTCCAGTGGTCGGCGTCAGCGTGGCTGCAGACCACCAGATCGAGGCGGAGCACCCCTTCCGCGCGCAGCGCCGGCAAGAGGACGCGGCGGCCCGCCTCCGGGTGAGTGCGCGAGCCGGCGTCCAGCAGTGCGACGCGTCCCCCGGGTAGGCGCAGCAGCGCGGCCTGGCCGTGGCCCACGTCGAAAAGCAGAAGGGACGGTTCTCGCGGTGCGGCGGGAGAAGGCCACGCCAGCAAAGCGGCGGCGAAGATCGGGAGGCATGCGAAAGTCCCGCGGCGGAGCGCCACGCAGCCGAGCGCCCAGGCCACGAACACCGGGAGCGAAGGGGGCGCCACGGCGAGGTGGACGAAGGGGAGCCGATCCGCGCCGGCGAGCACGGTGCGCAGGAGCGAGAGAAGAAGGACCGTCGGGGCCGCCACGAACTCCGCACCCGCAGCGAGGAGGGGGAGGAGCGGGAGGGCGAGGGAGACGAGGGGGACGGCGAACAGGTTGGTGGCCACCGAGAGCGGACTCACCCTTCCGAAATCGAAGGCGACCGACGGGAGCGTGAAGAGCGTCGCGGCGAGGGAGACCGGCACCGCCTTGAGCAGATAGCCGTTCAACCGGAGGCGCAGCGGGCGGTCCTGGCGCACCGCGGGAAAGCGTGCGAGGAATCGGTGACGGCGTCCCCAGCGCTCCGCCAGCACACGGGCGAGAAACGCGATGCCCGCCGTGGCCAGGAAGGTGAGCCGGAATCCGGCCGTCAAGACGTCCGCCGGGTCGAGGAGCGCGATGACTGCGGCTGCCCCGCCGAGGGCCGAGGCGGCGTCGGCAGGGCGCCCTCGCAGGAGCGAGAGCGTGTGGAAGGCGAGCCCGAGCACCGCGCGCCGGATGGGGGGATCGCCCCCGGCGAGGGGGAGGTAGACCGACGCGAGGCCAAACGTCGCGAGTGCGGTGGTGCGCGGGCCGAGTCCTGCGCGACGGAGCAGCCAGGAGGCGCAGGCGGCGAGCAGGATGACATGCATCCCGGAGATGGCGAGGAGATGGAGCGTGCCGGTGCGCTCGAAGAGGCGCCGGTCGGCGTCGGGCACCCCCCCGCGGAGACCGAGGAGGAGTGCGCAGGCGACGCCCCCGAGGTCGGCAGGCAAGGTCGCCTGCAGCCTGCGGGCCGCGCGCCGGCGCAGCCTCTCGATCCAGAGCCGCGGTCCCTCCGGCGCGGGCTCCAAGATGCGCGCGTTCTCCGCAGCACGAAGGTCGAGGCGCAGGCTGGCCCCGCCCCCGACCAGCGCCTCTCCGGGGTCGCGCTGGCCCGGGTTGCCGGCAGGCGCCGGGACCCCCACGCGGCCTGTGACGATCAGGTGAGCGCCCTTGCCGAGCCGGTCGGAGGCGGGGCCGGGCCAGGAGCAAAAGATCCCCCCGCCCTCCGCCGTCCTGCCGGAGAGCCACGCACGCCCGGCGAAGGGATCTTCGCCCGCGCGCTCGACCACGAGCCGGTAGGTGGCGAGAGGCGGCGGGGAGCGGCAACGTGCCAGCGCCAACGCGCGCCGGTCCGGCTCCCGTTCGAGGGCTTGCAGGCGGGCCGACGCGAGGCCCCCGGTGAAGGAGGCGGCCAGGAGAAGCAGCGGCAGGGCGGCATGGGAGGCTCGGCGAAGCGGGTGCGTGACCGCCCCGAGGGCGAGGAGGAGCAGGGCAAGGAGCGCGCCCCACGGAAGGGGCTCGGCCAGGACTCCGGCAACGGCGCCCATGCCGCAGAGGGCCAGGGGCCGAGGTCGCAGGAAGGAGAGCATCCCTATCTACGACGGGGACGGTGTCATCCGGGCCTTGCCGAGCGCATGGCGCGCGCGTACACAAGGGCGTATGGCCCGCCCCCTTGCCCTCCTGCTGTTCATTTTTCTCCTCGCCCCGGCCCGCGCCGGCGATGCCGTTTCGACACCGGCCATCACCGCCGGCGAGTTGAGCGAGCATGTTCGCGTCCTCTCCAAGGACGAGTGGAAGGGGCGCGCCACCGGCACGGCGGAGGAGGGGCTCGCTACGGACTACATCGCCGCGTTCTTCGAGCGCTTGGGGCTGAAGCCGGCCGGCGAGGAGGGCACCTTTTTCCAGCGGGTGCCGCTCACCGCGGGCTTCACCGTGGATCCGGCGAGCGCGATGAGCGTCGCGGGCGAGGCGGGGGAGGCGATCCCCCTCGAGCTCGGCGCGGAGTTCCGGCCCTTCTCCGCTTCCGCCACGGCGAAGGCGGAGGGGGACGCGGTCTTCGTGGGTTACGGCGTGCGCGCGCCCGACCTCGGGTACGACGACTTCGAAGGCATCGATGTGCGGGGCAAGGTGCTCTTCGCGTTCCGACACTCGCCCGGGGGCACCGAGGCGTGGGATCGCGGCCCGGCGCGGATGCAGCACGCGCCCTTCACCGCCAAGCTCGCGCATGCCATCGAGCGTGGCGCCATCGCGTTGGTCATCGTGAACGACCCGCGCAGTTTCGCGCAGCGCCCGGACGCGCTCCAGACCGCGGGGATCGGGGGCGGGGATCGGAAGATCCCCTTCGCGCACCTGACCCTGGCCGCGGCCCGCAGGATCTTCCCCGTGCTCTTCGGCGCGACCCCGGAGGAGCTCGAGGCCGCCCTCGCCGCCGAAGGCGCGCCCGCGCCGGCGTCCCGCGCCGGCCGCGTCCGCGTCACCCTCGACGCGCGCGTCAAGCCGGTCGAGATCGCGGGAAGAAACGTCTGCGCGCTCCTCCCCGCGGGGGGGCCTGACGCGATCGACGAAATCGTCGTGTTCGGGGCGCACCACGACCACGTCGGTCTGGGCGAGTTCGGTTCCCTCGCCGGCGCGGCGGGCCGCGGGCAGATCCACAACGGCGCCGACGACAATGCGTCCGGGACCGCAGGCATCCTGGAGGCCGCCCAGGCGCTGGTTGTCCGCAAAGGCGAGCTGCGCCGCTCCGTGCTCTTCCTCACCTTCACCGGCGAGGAGATGGGGCTCTTGGGCTCGCGCCACTTCGTCGAACACCCCACGGTGCCGTTCGAGAAGGTGGTCGCCATGATCAACATGGACATGATCGGGCGGCTGGACGGGCGCGCGCTCTTCGTGGGGGGGGTGAAGACGTCGCCCGCCTTCTCACCGATCCTCGAGCGTCGCGTCGCGGACGCGGGGCTGGAGGTCGCCTACGGGGACGGCGGGCTCGCCCCCAGCGACAACACCTCCTTCTACCAGAAGGGGAAGCCGGTCCTTTTCTTCTTCTCCGGTCTGCACGCCGACTACCACCGGCCCAGCGACGACTTCGAGAAGATCGACGCGGCGGGCATGGAGAAGATCGTGCGTCTCGCCGCCGAAGTCACCGTCGATGTCGCGAGTCTCCCCGAGCGCCCTGCGTTCCAGAAGTCCGACAGGGGGGGCTTCGGTCCGCCGCGCGCGATCCTGGGGATCAGCGTAGGCGAGCACGCCAAGGGCGTTCTCGTCGCAGGCCTCGCCGGGGGCGGCCCGGCCCAGCAGGCGGGGCTGGAGGTCGGCGACGTGATCCTCGAGGTCGCCGGGGAGGGGACCCCCGAGCTCGGCGCGCTGCAGCGGGTGCTGGGGCGCCGCAAGGTCGGGGAAGCGGTGAAGGTGAAGTTCCTGCGGGGCGAGGAGACGCGCGAGACCGAACTGAAGCTTGGCCAGGGCTGAGGCGCAGGCCGCCCCTCCCGCCCCTCCCCCCGCATCGCCTCTGGCCGGGGACCCCTCCCTCGTCTATCTTCGCCCCGGATGCCCGGGCGATCGGCCGCGGCGCTTCTTGCGCTCCTCGTCTGCGCCGCCCCGCTTGCGGCGGAGGAGAAGCCCCCTGCCCTCGAGATCCGCCTCGACTACGTGAAGCAGGAGGGCTCCTTGTCGAGCAAGAAGGAGGGCGAGGCGTGGGTGCTCCTCGGCCCGGTGGAGCTGGAACGACCGGGCCTGTTCAGCCTGCGCGCCACCCAGGCGATCCTCTGGATCGACCCGCTGGCGAGCAAGCACCTCTTCACCCTGCTGGAGGGGGGCGGGGCCGACCGGCGCTCGGTGCCGGTCTGGGCGGTGCGGTCCATCTACGCCGAAGGGGGGGCGACCCCCGCCGTCTTGCAGGCGGAAGGCGGGGTCTACCGCTGCTCCTCGTTCTTCTACGATTTCCAGGCGCACCGCGGCCTGCTGCTCGACGCGGAACTGCGACTGCGCCTGCCTGGGAAGCAGGAGGATCGGGAGCCGATCGTATTGCGGGCGCAGCGGATGCGCGCGACCGGGGCGGGCGAGATGCGCGCCGACGACGTCGAGATATTTTCCACCAGCTACGTGGAGCCGGAGATCGCGCTCCACGTGAAACGCCTCCATCTCACCAACCCCAGCGTCAAGGCTGCGCTGGAGCGCCTCGACCGGGTGACCGCCCGCCGCGGACAGTTGGGCGGCCCGACCATGCAGGAGGTCGAGGATGCGGTGGGCGCCCTGGAGAAGGCCGCGACGGAGCGCGCGGGAGCACGGCTGAGCCTGCACGGACTCTCCGCGCGCGCGTTCGGGGTCCCGCTCTTCGGCTGGCCCAAGGTCGCCACCGATCTCTCGGAGTCCCCCATGCGCTACGAAGTCGAGGTGGGCAGCCGCGGCCAGCTCCACAGCGGCGTGCGCCTCGGCGTGGGCATGCAGCTCTCGCCCCTCGACCAGGACTTCCGCTTCATGTTCGGCGCGGGCTACTACGACCGCCGCGGGCCGCTGGTCGACCTGGAGTGGGAGCTGAACCGGCTCGGCGGACGGGGGAAGGGGCGTTCCTTCACCGTGTTTTTGCGCGACCACGGCAGCGATTTCGGCATCGAGCCGCCTACGCGGAACCGGTTCTGGACGCAGCATCGCTATCGGTTCGAGATCGACCCGGAATGGCGTCTCGACGGCGAATTCAGCGATCTGAGCGATGCGCTCTGGCTGCGCGCCTACGACGAGCGGGAGTTCAAGGAGGGGAAGGCGCAGGAGACCCTGCTTTTCCTGCGGCGCAGGGACGAGATCGGGTACGTGACGGTGACGGGGAAGGTGCGGACCCTCGGGTTCCAGGACGAGGTGGAGGAGCGGCCGCGCGCCGCCGCGATCCTGCCGGTGCTCGATCTCGTCACCGTGGGCGGGACCGTGCTGCAGCTGGCGGGCATGGTGGAGGCGGCCTCCTTGCGCCACCGTCGCGGCGACGGCGCCCCGCTCCCCGATTTCGACACCCTGCGCGTCGACGCCGACCCGACGCTATTCGCCTCCTTCTCGGCGGGGCCGGTGCGCATCGTCCCCTCCCTGGTCTTCCGCTACACCGGCTACGAGGAGTCCCTCGCCGGCGCGCAGCTGCACCGGTTCGCGGGGACCGCGGCGCTGCGTGCGGACACCCAGGCGTCGCGCTGGCACGGCGACCGGCTCCACATCGTGAACGTGAGTCTCGAGTTCGAGGATCTCTATGCCCTCTCGGCGCACGCGGACGAACTCTTCCCCCTGGACGCGACGGACCGCCTCGCGCGCTACGAGATGCTGGGGGTGCGGGTGCGGAACCGTCTCCTGCGGCGCGCCGCGGACGGGATGCAGACCTACGTGAGCCTGGAGTTCTTCGCGGCCTGGTTTCCGGGGGGGGAGCGACCTCTGGGAGCGCGGGGGGACGGGCTCTTCGAAACCGATTTGGACTGGATGCCCACCGACGCTCTCGAGGTGCGCGCGCGCAGCAGCCTGGAGCTGGAGCGGGGGTCCCTCGAGACCGCCGCCCTCGAAGCGGTCTGGAACGCCCGGCCCGATCTCAGCGTCGGCGCCGGGATCCGCCATCTGGAGCGCGACAGCGACATCCTCACCGGCAGCGCCGAATTGGAGGTCGACACGCGGTGGCGGCTCCTCTTCTTTTCGCAGTTCGACCTGCGCGGCGAGGACTGGCTCGATACGGGCCTGGTGATCCAGCGGCTGGGCCAGAGCCTGGCCGTGGGGGTACGGATCGCGTTCGATCCCGGGGACGGCGATTTCTCCCTGAGCCTCAAGCTGGATCTCCTGGCGCGGTTCCGGGACAAGAAGCCGCGGGATGCGGCGCGTCAGGCCTTCCGCTGGAACGAGAGGTAAGATCGCCGCCATGGCCGTCGCGCTCTTCGCCGGCAGTTTCGATCCCCCCACGTCGGGCCACGTCGAGTTGGCGCGGCGCGCCCGGGCGCTCTGCGAGCGGCTGGTGGTCGGGGTGGGGGAGCGGGCGGGCAAGGAACCGCTCTTCCCCGTCGAGGAGCGCGTCGCGCTTCTGATGGAGTGCCTGAAGGGCATCGACGGCGTGCGCGTCGCCTCCTTTGCGGGGCTCGCCGTCGAATTCGCACGGCGGGAAGGGGCGACGCTCCTCGTGCGCGGCGTGCGCGGCGTGGCCGATTTCGAGTTCGAGCGCACCATGGCCCTCACGAACCGCCAATTGGCCCCGGGCATCGAGACGCTGCTTCTCTTCCCCTCCCCCGAGGTGGCGCACATCAGCTCCAGCCTCGTGAAGGAGATCGCGCGGGCCGGCGGACCGCTCGAACTCTTCGTCCCGCCGCCGGTCGTCGAGGCGCTGCGGCGGCGGGGCGGGCGGTCGGGCTGACCTCGCACGCCGGGCGTGCTATCGTGCGCGCCGGATGCGTCGTACGCTCCTCGTCTTCCTGGCCCTCTTCGGGGCTGGCATCGTCCTGGTTTCGGTGATGTTTTCGCGCACATCCCAGGAGCGCGCGGACTTTACCTACGTGAGCGGCGCCGAGCCGAAAAGCCTCGACCCCGCGATCATGACGGGGCAGTTGGAAGGGCGCTTTGCCGAGGCGATGTTCGAGGGGCTGACCTACTGGGACCCGGAGACTCTCGACCCAGTCCCCGGCATGGCGGAGCGCTGGGAGACCTCGCTCGACGAGAAGGTGTGGACGTTTCACCTGCGGCGCGACGCGCGATGGAGCAATGGGGAGCCGGTGACCGCCCGCGACTTCCACTGGTCCTGGAGGCGGGCGCTCTCCCCCGAGCTCGCCTCCGAGTACAGCTACATGCTGTGGGACATCGTGGGCGCGGAGGATTTCAACAAGGGCAGTCTGACGGAATTCGACCGCGTGGGCATCACGGTGCTGGACGATGCCACGCTCCGCGTCACGCTCAAGTCCGCCGTTCCCTACTTCCTGGACCTCACTTCCTTCTACACGCTCTCCCCGGTGCACCGGCCCACCATCGAACGGTGGGAGGCGGACCCCAACGCACCGCCCGGAGCTTGGACTCTGCCCGGCCGGGTCGTCGTGAATGGCCCCTACTTGCTCGAGTCCTGGGTCACGAACGACCGGATCCGTCTACGACGCAACCCAGGGTACTGGAATGCGGGTGCGATTCGCTTGGAGACCATCGACGCGCTCTCGATCGAGGACAACACGGCGGCACTCAACGCTTTCCTGACGCACGAGGCGGACTGGAATCCGGCGAATTGGGCCAATTCACTCAATGATGAGGTTCGCAAGCTCCCGGAGTTCGTTTCGACCGAAGCGTTCATCTCGTACTACTACAGGATCAACAACACGCGCGCCCACTTTCGCGATCGTCGCGTCCGCCAGGCCTTCTCGATGGCCGTCGACCGCACCGAGCTCGTAGAGAACATCACGCGGCTCGGAGAGAAGGAGGCGTACACCTATGTGCCCCCGGGGATCAAGGGATACGATCCTCCGCCGGGATTGCGCCACGACCCGGACCGCGCGCGCAAGCTCCTTGCCGAAGCCGGATTCCCCGGTGGACGCGGATTCCCACCCATCGAAATCCTCTACAACACGCACGAAGGGCACAGGCAAATTGCCACCGTAATCGCGCGTCAGCTCAGCGAGACCCTCGGCATCCAGGTGCATCCCCACAACCAGGAGTGGCAGAGCTACCAATCCGACACGCAGACGCTCAAGTACGATCTTGCCCGCGCGGGATGGATCGGGGATTATCTCGATCCCAACACGTTTCTGGACATGTGGGTGACGGGCGGAGGCAACAATCAGACGGGTTACGCGAGCCCGCTCTATGACCAGCTCCACAGGATTTCGAAGGACATCTCCAGCTTCGTCCAGGCGCCCGAGGAGAGTCTCTATGGGCAGCTCGTGGAGGGAGAGGAGCTCCGCCGTCGCGTAGCGGCAGCCGGCGCAGTGCCGGAAATGGAGGTCGCGGAGCGCCTGAGGCTCCAGAAGCCTGTCCGCATGCTCGTGTTCAGGGAGATGGAACAGCTCCTCTGCGAGATCGACTGCCCCATCATTCCCCTCTATACCTACGTCACAAAGAACCTCGTCTCCCGTCGCGTCGGCGGATTTCATGGCTGGCTGCGCGGGCCAGCGGGTGAACGCCTGCCCAATGTGCGTGACCTCCATCCGTTGCGCGGATTCTTCGTTCTCCCCCGCCCCCCGGGAGGAGCGTGATGCTCCGCTACGTGTTCGGCCGCCTCGCGTGGATGGTTCCGACGGTACTCGTGATCATCGTCGGATCGACCTTTCTCATGCGTGCCGCACCGGGCAGTCCCTTCGCCGCGGAGAAGGTTGCGGACGACCAGATCCAGAAGCAGCTCGCCAAGAAATGGGGGCTCGACAAGACCCCCACCGAATGGCTCTGGGCCTATCTCAAGGACTTGGCGCGCGGGGATCTCGGTCCGTCCTTCAAGGTCCAGGGAAAGACCGTGATGGACCTCCTCGGCCCGGCGTTTCCCGTCTCGCTCACGCTGGGATTGCTCGCGTTGTTCGTCGCGCTCCTCGTCGGGATCCCGGCGGGATTCCTTGCCGGACTCCGGCAGAACACCGCAGTGGACTACGGTTCGATGGCGCTGGCGCTCGTGGGCATCTCCCTCCCCTCCTTCGTGGTGGGGGCGCTCCTCATCGTCTTCTTCGTGTTCGACTGGAGCCTGTTCCCTGTGGGGGGGTGGGGAGCCCTGTCCCAGCTGGTCCTTCCCGCGATCACGCTGAGCGCACCCTTTGCAGCCTACATCGCACGGCTCGCGAGGACGGGCGTTCTCGAGGTCAAGCACGAGGACTACATCCGGACCGCGCGCGCCAAGGGGCTTCCCGAAGGCGAGGTGGTCTTGAAGCACATGATCCGCGGGGCGATCGTACCCGTGGTCTCCTACTTGGGCCCTGCGATCGCGACCATCCTCACGGGTGGGTTCGTCGTCGAGAAGCTATTCCGGATTCCCGGCATGGGTTCCTACTTCGTCACCGGCGCGATCAATCGGGACTATACGCTCGTCCTCGGCACCGTGGTCCTCTATTCGACCCTGGTGGTGTTCATGAATCTTCTCGTCGATATCTCGTACGCGGTGCTGGATCCGCGCATCAGGCTGGGCGCATGAGTGAAGCAGTGGACGAGTTCGTCCGTGGACGCAGCCTCTGGCAGGACGCCATGGGACGGCTGCGGAGGAACCGCCTGGCGTTCTGGGGCGGACTCTACGTGGGACTCCTCCTGCTCGCCTGCGGCATCGTCCCGCTCCTCGTCGATCCGCTGCAGCAGCGGACGGCGGCGCCGTTCCAGCGGCCATCCCTTCATGCCAATCCTGGCACGGGTGCGGTCCATCTGTTCGGTACCGACGAGCTGGGGCGCGACCTCTTCGCGCGCGTTTTCTACGGGGGGCGCATCTCCTTCCTTATCGCGATCGTTGCAACGGCCGTCTCGGTCCTGATCGGAACCTTCTACGGTTCGATCGCGGGCTATGCGGGCGGCCGCGCGGATAACCTGATGATGCGCTTCGTGGACGTGCTCTACGGCCTGCCCTACATGTTCATCGTGATTCTTGTCTTGGTGGTCTGGGGCAGGGGCCTGGTGCCGATCTTCGTCGCCTTGGGGTGCTTTCAGTGGCTCACCACCGCGCGCATCGTGCGTGGCCAGGTGATCTCGTACAAGCACCGCGAGTTCGTGGACGCCGCCCGCACGATCGGGGCTTCGGACCGCCGCATCCTGTTCCGGCATCTTCTTCCCAACGTGATCGGTCCCGTCATCATCTACACGACCTTGACGGTCCCGGCGGTGATTCTCCTGGAGTCGTTCCTTTCCTTCCTGGGTCTCGGGGTGCAGGAGCCGTTTACCTCATGGGGCCTCCTCGCGGCAGAGGGGACGCGCGCCGTGAATCCACTGGCGAGCTACCGCTTCATCCTGTTTTGGCCCGCGTTCTTCCTGGGCTCGACTCTCCTCGCCTTGAATTTCCTCGGAGACGGCCTGCGCGACGCAATCGATCCCAAAGGGAGGCGGACGTGAGCCTCCTGGAGATTCGCGGCCTTCACACCACGTTCCAGACGGGCTCCGGCGAGGTGCGTGCCGTGAATGGTCTCTCCCTCTCGCTCGAGCGGGGCGAGATCGTGGGAATCGTCGGGGAGTCGGGGTCGGGGAAGAGCGTAGCCATGCTCTCCCTCATGGGACTCGTCGAAGCTCCGGCCGGCCGCGTGCGCGCGGAGGTCCTGAGGTTCGAGGATCGCGACCTCCATGCCCTCGGCGGCGACGAGCGGCGGCGCCTCCGCGGGAACCGCATGGCGATGATTTTCCAGGACCCGCTGACCTCGCTCAATCCCTTCCTCACCGTGGAGGAGCAGATCTGCGAAGTCTTGGAGATCCACAAGGGAATGCGCCGCCGCGAGTCGCGTGCCCGTGCGATCGCACTGCTCCAGAGCGTCGGGATCCCCGGCGCGGAGCGCCGGGTGTCCGATTATCCGCATCGATTCAGCGGTGGCATGCGGCAGCGCGTCATGATCGCGATCGCCCTGGCGTGCGATCCTGTCCTGTTGATCGCCGATGAGCCCACGACCGCCCTCGATGTGACGATTCAGGCTCAGATTCTGGATCTCCTGAAACGACTCCGGGATGAACGTGGGATGGCGGTCCTCCTCATCACCCACGATCTCGGCGTGGTGGCGGGGACCTGCAGCCGCGTGATGGTCATGTACGCCGGGCGCGCGGTGGAAGAGGCTTCCGTGGACGACCTCTTCGCGTTTCCTCGGCATCCCTATACGCGGGGCCTCCTGGGATCGCTTCCGCGCCTCGACGAGGTGGAAGGCGCGAAACTCCTCCCCATCGCCGGACTCCCGCCCGACCTGAGCCGCATCCCGCCGGGCTGCCCCTTTCATCCGCGTTGCGGCCACCTCGTCGCACGCTGCAGTTCCGAGGAGCCTCCGCTGCTGTCTCTGGAAGAGGAACCCGCACACCGCAAGGCGTGTTGGGTGGAGTTGCCTCGTTGAGCAGGTCGGCCGACTCCCCGAACGGCGCGCTCCTGCGCATCGAGGGGCTCAAGATGCACTTCCCCGTGGAACGCGGCTTTCTCTTCCGGCGCAGGATCGGCACCCTTCGGGCCGTGGAGGGGGTCGATCTCACCATCGGTGCGGGGGAGACCGTGGGTCTCGTCGGCGAGTCGGGATCGGGGAAGACCACGCTCGCTCGCTGCGTGATCCGGTTGTGCAAGCCGACGGCGGGGCGCATCCACTTCCGGGGCCAGGATTTGGCGCGTCTGGGCCCCAAGGAACTGCTCGCGGTCCGTCCTCACTTCCAGATGATCTTTCAGGATCCCTACGCGAGCCTCAATCCCCGCATGACCGTCAGTTCGATCGTCTCGGAGCCGCTCGTGATCCATACCCAGCTGAGGGGCCGGGCGCTCGACGAGAGGGTGTCCGAGGCGCTCGCACTCGTGGGACTCGATCCCCGGTACAAGCTGCGGTACCCGCACGAGTTCTCCGGGGGCCAGCGGCAGCGAGTCGGACTCGCTCGGGCCCTGATCCTCAATCCGGAACTCATCTTGTGCGACGAGCCTGTCTCGGCCCTGGATGTCTCCATCCAGGCGCAGGTCATCAATCTCATGCAAGAGCTGAGGGGACGGCTCGGCCTCGCCTACCTGTTCATCGCCCACGACCTCTCGGTTGTGCGGCACCTCTCGCAGCGGGTCGCGGTGATGTATCTAGGCCGTATCGTGGAGGAGTCGCCCTCGCGGCGCCTCTACGACAATCCCCTGCACCCCTATACGAAGGCGCTGCTCTCTGCCGTGCCCATTCCCGATCCGAAGCTCCAGCGGGCGAGGAGTCGGGTCGTGCTTGGCGGCGAGATTCCCTCCCCGGATGTCGAACGAAGGGGCTGCGACTTCGCCGCGCGGTGCCCGCTGGTCAAGCCCCACTGTCGCGACGCCGTGCCCCCCCTGGAACTCAAGGAGTCAGGACATCGAGTCGCGTGCTTTGAGGTTCCGGCTGCGCGATGACCCCCCCCATGGAGTTCGTGAACACCGCCGGCGCGCCCCAGGCGATCGGCCCGTACGCCCAGGCGGTGGCGGACGGGGAGTGGCTCTTCTGCTCGGGACAGATCGCCCTCGATCCCGGAAGCGGCGAACTTTCGGGCAAGGACGCGGCGGCGCAGGCGCGCCGCGCCCTCGCCAATCTCGCTGCCGTGCTCGCCGCGGGAGGAGCATCCCTGGCCACCGTCGTGAAGACGACGGTGTTCCTCGCCGATCTCGCCGACTTCCAGGCGGTCAATGCGGTCTACGCCGAGGCGTTCGGGACCCACCGGCCCGCGCGCTCGACGGTGCAGGCGGCCGGGCTGCCCCGGGGCGCGCTGGTCGAGATCGAGGCGATCGCGAGGCGGAAGGAGTGAAGGTCCCGCGCGAGGTCATCGAGGCGATCCGGGGATCGCGCGCGCTCGTGGTCGCGAGCCATGTCCCGATGGACGGCGACGGGCTCGGCTGCGGCCTGGCGCTTGCGCGGGGCCTCGACCGGGAGGGGCGGCGCTGCACTGTCGTGACCGAGACGCCGCTGCCCCGTGCCTACCAGTTCCTGAAGGGATTTCAGGAGGTGATCGACATCTCCCGTGCCGCCCTGCCGCCCTGCGACCTGCTGGTCGGCGTGGACGCCGGGAGCCTCGACCGCCTGGGCCGGGCCGCCGCCATCCGCAAGGCGGGGACGCGCGTCCTCAACATCGACCACCATGTCTCCAACGCGGGGTACGGCGACTTGAACTGGATCGAGCCGGAGGCGGCGGCTACCGGGGAGATGGTCTACACCCTGCTCACCGAACTGGCCGTCCCGATCGATCCCGGCATGGCGCAGGCGCTCCTCGTCTCCCTCATCACCGACACCGGCCGGTTCTGCTACTCCAATACGACGCCGCGCACCCTGGAGATCGCCGCCGCCCTGCTGCGCCTCGGCGCCGACCCCGACGCCGTCAACATGGCGCTCTTCCGCTCCGTGCCGCTTGCGGTGTTGAAGCTCCGGACCCGCGCCACGGAAGCGCTGCGCCTCTCGAAGGACGGCCGGGTGGCGGTCATCACGACCCCCGCGGCCTTCGCCGCCGATCTCGGCGTCGAGGAGGAGGACGTGAAGGATCTGGTGGACATCGCGATCGCCGTGGAGGGGGTGGTGGTCGCTGCCCTCGTGCGCGCCCTGCCCGGAGGCGGGACGAAGGTGAGCCTTCGGAGCAACGACGACCGCGCCGACGTGGCGGCGTTCGCCGCGGCCCACGGGGGAGGCGGGCACAAGCGCGCGGCGGGCTTTCGCTCGAACGAATCGCCCGAACGCGTCGAGCGCTCCCTCGCGCCGGGCCTCGAGGCGCTCGCCGTCGCTGCGGCGGAGTAAGCTCCGCGCATGGACGACCCCGCACGGATCGCGCGCGATCTCGCCCGCACCGTGAGGGCGCGCGCCCTCTTTCAGGGGAAGCGCCGCGCGGCCCCCGCGCCCCCTCCGGAATCGAGGCCGGCCGCGCTGCAGGATCTGGAAGGGGTGCGCAGCGAGGCGATGGCGTGCCGGCGCTGCGGCCTCTGCGAGACCCGCACCACCGTGGTCTTCGGGGAGGGTGATGCCTCGGCGGAGCTGATGTTCGTGGGCGAGGCGCCGGGTCAGGACGAGGACGAGCAGGGGCGCCCCTTCGTCGGGCGCGCCGGGCGACTTCTCAACGACATGATCCGGGGGATGGGCCTCGAGCGCGGCCAGGTCTACATCTGCAACGTCTTGAAGTGCCGCCCTCCGGGCAACCGCGCTCCCGCGCCCGAGGAAGTGGAGGCGTGCCGCCCCTTCCTGCGACGGCAGATCGAGGCGGTGGCGCCGAAGGTGCTCTGCGCCCTCGGGTCCCACGCCACGCGGGCGCTCTTAGGGCGGAGCGAGGGGATCACCAAACTGCGCGGGAAGGTGTTCCAGGGGTGGGGGACCCAGGTCGTCCCGACGTTTCATCCGGCCTACCTCTTGCGGAACCCAGCGGCGAAACGGGAGGCGTGGGAGGACCTCAAGCTGGTCCTGGGTCTCCTGGGTCGCCCGGTCCCCCCGCCGCGCGAGCGGGAGCGATGACGCTGCCGTGACACGGGGGGTGGATCCTCCGCGGGTCCACGAGCCGGCCGGGTGCGGTTAGCTGTTGCGGGCCATGAACGGCTCGTGGTAATTAGAGCGACCCGGGTCGCAGGGCATGGCCCGGGAAGTGTCGCCGCGGTCGATGGGCGTCGCGGCAGGTAGGTTCGGCATCGCCCGGGAGTCCGGGCAGAGTCTGAGGAAGAGCGCATGCGCAAGGCAAAGAGCCTTTCATTCCTCTTGTTGGCGGTCGCCGTGATCTTCATCGCGGGTTGCGCCAAGAAGAAGACCACGACCAAAGAGCCGGAGCCGACGCCGGCCGAGCAGCCCGCGGACGCGTGCGGCGCCGCGGAAGAGGGCATGGAAGGGTGCGCCCCCGAAGGCTGCACCTCGATGGAAGGATGCGCCGCGGAAGGCTGCGCTCCCGAAGGCTGCGCTCCCGAAGGATGCGCCCCCGAAGGATGCGCCCCCGAAGGCTGCGCTCCCGAAGGTTGCGCTCCCGAAGGTTGCGCTCCCGAAGGTTGCGCTCCCGAAGGCTGCGCCCCCGAAGGTTGCGCTCCGGAAGGGTGCGCTCCGGAAGGGTGCGCCCCGGAAGGGTGCGCCCCGGAGGCGCCCGCCAGCATGGAGGACCTCGAGAACATGGCGGGCGCTGATCGGGAGCGCACCGCCAAGATGAAGCAGTCGCTGATCACGCTGGCCGAGCGGGCGCGCGCGAACGGGGAACTGGAGACGGCGCGGGATGCGCTCCGCCGCGTCCTGCTCCTCGACCCCACCGACCAGGAAGCGCGGGACGCGTACCATCGCGTTCGCGTCGAGCTGGGCGAGACCGGCGCGATGGCCGAGGAGATCCTTGAAGGCTCGGACAGCCTGGAGAAGGCCAAGCGCGAGCAGGCCCGCGTCGAGATCCGCTCGCGGCTCGCCCGGGCGCGCCAGGCCGAGGACGAGGGCGATTTCGCCTCAGCGATCCGCTACTACGAGGAGATCCTCAATATCCTCAACTGGTATCCCTACCAGGTGGACTTCCCCGTCACGACGGTGAAGGCTCGCGAGCTCATGGAGAAGGCCCGGGAGCGGAAGACGCTCCAGGACGCGCGGGAGCGCGAGGCCGCCGTGCGCCGTGCGCGCGACGAGGAGAAGCAGCACAACGACCGCAGGCGCGAGGAGGAGATCCGGCGCATGCGGCTCTGGCTCAAGCTGGCCTCGGAGGCCTACGACCGTGGCGAATACGCCATGGCGCTGGCGAATGCCGAGAAGGTCCTGGCGCTCGATCCCCAAAACGTCGCCGCCAAGGAGCTGGTCCGCATCGCCAAGGAGACCCAGTACACCTCGGATCGCGTCGAGATCCGCGAGCAGCTGAGCGACGAGTGGCGCCTGACCCTGGAGTACCTCGAGATCTCCGCACTTCCCCAGGTCGGCGTCATCCGCTTCCCCGACAGCTGGAGCGAGATCTCCCAGCGCCAGCCGCGCCGCACCGGTGGCGGCATCGAGGCCGCGGTCGATCCGCGCACCGAGCGGATCCTCAACGTGCTCGAAAACAAGCGCGTCTACGACCTCGCCTTCAAGGCGGGCGACATCACCCTGGACGGTGCGGTCTCCTACCTGCGCAGCGTGACCGGCGAGAACTTCGTGCTCTCGCAGAAGGTCAAGGACGAGAAGTCCGACATCGAGATCGTGCTCGAGGTGAACGACATCAGCGTCCGCCAGGTCCTCGACCTGCTCACCGAGCAGTACGAAATGGCGTGGAAGGTGCGCAACGGCGTGGTGATGCTCCTCAGCGGGGAGGAGGCCCACGAGAAGCCGGTGCTGCAGTTCTACGACGTCAAGGACCTCGTCACCAAGATCAGCGACTTCCCCGGCCGGGACATCAACCTCGTCCCCAGCAAGTACCAGCCGCCGGAGGAGGACACCGACATCGAGCCGCAGCAGGCCTTCGAGGTCGACCAGCTCATCGACGTCATCAAGCAGACCATCGATCCCGAGTCGTGGGAGAAGATCGAAGGCGCGAGCATCGAGAACAAGAACAACGTCCTCGTGGTTCGCACGACGCCGGAGGTGCACCAGAAGATGGGGCAGCTCCTCCACGACCTGCGCAAGCACACCGGGCTCCTGGTGAGCCTCGAGGTGCGGTTCCTCACCGCCGAGGACCGGTTCCTGCGCGACATCGGCGTGGATGTGCGCGGCCTGGGCGACCAGACCGGCGGCATCGGCCTTCCCGGCCTGGGCGGCGGGACCAACTTCGACGACAGCTTCACGGGATCCACCGCCAATCCGGCCGGTGCGCCGACCGGGGTGATCCCCGAGCCCTCCTCGATCGGCACGGCGCGCAACCCCGGCATCTACTACGGGGACGGCCAGGACGGCGAGTACAAGGGCCGCATCGAAAACCTGTTCGACTTCATCCTCGGCTTCGACCAGCCGGGGCAGGCGCTCGCGTCCGCCCAGCAGGGCGGCTCGCGCGGCGCGAACGCGGGCGGCTTCACCCTGCAGCACACTTTCCTCGACGACACCCAGTTCGAGGTGATCCTCCGCGCGGTGGAGAAGAGCGAGCGCATTGAGCTGATCAGCGCGCCTCGCCTCACGGTCTACGACACTCAGCGCGCCAACGTGTCGGTCCTCACCCAGAACTCCTATGTGCAGGACTTCGATGTGGAGATCGCCCAGGCCGCCGCCATCGGCGACCCGATCATCCAGACCATCCGCGACGGAATCATCCTCGACGTGCGTCCCATCGTGAGCGCCGACCGGCGCTTCATCACGATCGAGTTGCGCCCCACGGTCGCCGACCTGGTCAGGCCCATCCCGACCTTCTCGACCTCCCTCGCCACAGGCCCGCCCGTCACCATCCAGGTGCCCGAGATCGCCATCTCGCGCGTGCGGACGACCGTGACGATGCCGGACGGCGGCGTCCTGCTCTTGGGCGGCATCAAGTTCTTCCGCGATCTGGTCGCGGAGTCCGGTCTGCCGATCCTCAACAAGGTGCCGGTGCTGAGTTTCCTCTTCGGCCGCAAGGCGAAGAGCGTGCAGCGCCGCAACCTCCTCATCCTGATCCGCGCCGAAGTGGTGGTTCTGGAGGAGAAAGCACCCTCCTACGGCGTCCGCTGAGGCTTTTGTCCGACGACACCCAGGGGGGCGCGCCCAGCGCGCCCCCCTGTCTTTTCCCCCCGGAGGGGCATCCGGGGGTTGACTGTTCAGTCAACCATGCTAAGCTCGGGTCCGTCCCGTCCCCGATTGCGCGCTCCGTGAACGCCCTCGACGCCCCGATGCGCGTCCTTCCCCGCAGGGCCGGTCACCTCCGGATTGACTCCGGTTGCCCTCTCCGTAGACTCTTGTCTTTTCCCGTCCGTCCGGGCGGGCGGAGCCCTTGGCGAGGGGGGGCGCGCCCGTCGCGCGCGCTTCGGCATGAACCGATTGGAGTGGAGCCATGAAAAGGATCTGGATCGCCGCCCTGCCCCTCCTGTGCGGCCTTGCGTTCGGCGGGGCCCCGGAGGATCTCGAGTACGCCAAGCGCCTCGGGCAGCGCGGCCTGACGGAGATGGCCCAAAAGCTTCTCCAGCAGCTGGCGGCGAGCGGGGACGAGGCCACCTCGCGGGCGGGTCGCTACGGACTCGCGCTGCTCACCAAGCAGCAGGCCGCGCGCGCCCGCGTCCTCTTCGAGTACGCCATGGGCGAGGACCAGGAGCCGAAGTTCTCGCGGGCACAGGTGCTGGGCCTCTACCAGCAGGCGATCCCCGATCTCCAGGGATTTGCGGAGAAGAACCCGAAGGACGCGCAGGCGCGCTTCGACCTCGCCGAGCTTCTCCAGGAGCTGGCGGAGTTCCTCACCGGCGCCAACTACCCCGAGGAGCGGCTGGAGGAGCGCAGAAAGCTCATCGAGGAGAACCGGGCGCAGGCGGAGAAGCTCTTTGCCCGCGCCATCGAGGAGTACGACGCGGTCTACGCCGCCGACAACGCGGTGGTGAAGAAACAGGACAACTTCGACCTGACGGATCCCTCCTACATCCGCATGTCCCGCGCGGAGTTCGGCCGGGCGATCGCCTACTACCGGCAGGCGCTCATCCACCCGTCCGGCAGCATCCTGAAGTCGAACCTCCTCCAGACTGCGAGCCTGAAGCTCGACGAACTGCAGGCGGTGCACTTCAACGACCTGTTCGGCCTCCACGCCCTGGTCTTCCTCGGGCTCTGCAGCTACGAGCTCGGCCTGGACAAGGGCGATTCGTCCCAGCTCGATACCGCGCTCAACTACTTCGAATCGCTCTTCAATGAGCCGAGCCTGCGGGACGACCCCGCCATCCCGGACGTCGGCGAGCTGATCGCCCACGCCTTCTACCGCTACACCCGCGCCTGCAACGCGGCGGCCAGCGGCGAGGGCAAGCTCAAGGCGAAGCCGGCCTACTACGACAAGACGATTGCGGCGGGCGTGCGCCTCGACGGGAAGCTGACCCACTCGGGCAAGAGTGTGTTCGCCCTGCGGACGCGGGTCGAGGTGGCCCGGGCCCA
>Ga0187893_10003483_pt1 | contig 31846 bp, 35 predicted proteins | sample MA1701074metaG_FD_139574 | JGI IMG/M metagenome (GOLD analysis project Ga0187893, IMG submission 139574) | White microbial mat communities from a basaltic lava cave in the Kipuka Kanohina Cave System on the Island of Hawaii, USA - MA170107-4 metaG ...
AGGTATTTCCGTTCGAGGAGCACGGCCTTGTATGGCGCCTCCAGGGGTCGAGGAACAAAAGCCCACCGTAATCGCGGGCCTGCGAAGCGCGCGACCAGTAACCACCCGTGACCTGCGCTCTACGAGCACGAATCTGTTGTTCCAGCCGGTGCAGGCTCTTCCATGTTTCCCCAGCTCAGGACCTGTATTCACGACCCAGCTCTCGCACTTCGTCGACCCTCGTCCAGCTCGTTGGGTCCCCAATCCGTCAGCATCGCCGTCAGCATTTCACGCCTCTTCAGGGGGACGCCCCAACGCGCCTAGCGGGGGTCGATGCGCGCCTGGAGCGCTTGGCCGGCGAGGGTGACGGCGAGGCCGACGGTGACGATCGCGGTGGCCGGGACGAGGGGCGGGCCCTCAGCCTGCGTATTCGCGACCTCGCGGCTAGGCTGAATCGTCCTGCGAGTTCCAAGGTGGAGTTTCGGGTGCGAAGGGCGAGGTGCTTGGACGCAAAGGATGCTCTTACGGCGGCCCGCGCGATAGTAAACGCTCGTTATCCGAAAGCGACCGCGGCGGTCGTGGGTGGTAGTGCGGCGAGCGGCGACGCAACCGCCTTCTCGGACCTCGACCTCATCGTATACGGCGCCGATCTGTCGACTTCCCGTGAAACGTTCAAGGCGGGCGACTGGTTGGTAGAAGCTTTCGTCTACAACGAAATCGGCTTGCAGCAGATGTTTGAGCACGAGATTTCCCGACGACGACCGGTGGTCCTGCGAATCTGCGCTGAGGGAGTCTCGCTGAAGGACGAATCAGGGGCAGCGCGGCAGTTGTCCACGCGTGCTCAACGAATTCTCGCGGCTGGACCGCTCCCCTTGTCCGACTACGAGAATGAACGGCGCCGCTACCAATTGAGCGCTCTCGCCGACGACTTGCAGGATGCCGAGGACGGTACCGAGCGTTTCCTGGTGGCAGGCTTGGTCGCTACCCAAGCAGCGGAGCTGGCCCTGCTCACAGCGGGTAAGTGGTTCGGGGCCGGCAAGTGGTTGTCCCGACTACTCCGTTCGCAACTTCCCGACCTTGCGTCGTCATTCGATGATGCTCTCGAGCAAGCCAGACAGGGCTCCATCGCATCCCTGCTGGCATTCGCTCATCGGGCGCTCGAAAATGCAGGGGGCTTTCTGCAAGCCGACTACCGAGTGGAGTGGAGCGATTTCCTCGCGGACTGGGAGGTCCGATCCCGAGAATGATTGCGTCCATGTGGCGGGCTGCTACCGCGTAGAGGATTCAGCTGCGCACACTCAGTGTCTCCTCGCTGAACAAAGCCATGAGCGGAACGCCGGCTCCCTTCAGAACGGATCTTCCAGGTCCACGGCGCTCAAGAACGCACGAAGCACCTACCACGCGGAGACCAGACGCACGCAACGCGGTAATGGCAGCGAGCATTTGCGTGCCGCTGCGAATAACATCGTCGATCGCGACCACGCCACCACTTCGTTTCAGTACGCCTTCTACTCGACTGAACCTGCCGTAAGGCTTGGGCAACTTGCGGATAAACAGTCCCTCGACACCGACGAGTAGAGAGATCCCGACCGCCAGCGGCACACCACCCATGGCGATCCCAGCAACCGCTACTGCGTCCTTCGGTAGACAAGACGCCATCGCCTGACAGACATCGCTGAGCAGGCTAGGGTCACTCGCGATACGGTACCCATCTAGGTAGCTTTGCAATTGGGCGCCGTTCGCTAACATGTATGGCTCGTTGACGACTGCCGCGTCACGAATTCGACTACCCAGGTCCAAGAGCGTTGTATCAATCGTGTTGGTCATGAGCGGTCAGACCTGCTTCGGCGAGACCAGCCTCGAGTTGGTCGATCGACTCGGCGACTCGAAGAAAATCCAAGGGGCGCGTAGGACTCTCGTACACCCAGCGATCCGACAGCAAAAAATCGAGCAGCCGCTTCCCCTTTCCGCCCAGCACGACGACCGGCACCGATCGTACATTGCTCGCGAACCATATGGCACACGCCAACTCGTGTAATGCCCCAATACCCCCGCCCATCCCAATCACGACTTGCGTGTCAGACAGGAAGTACGACAACCTGGAACCGAAGTCCGGGAGGCGAACCACCTCATCGACGTACTCGTTGACGTCACCCCACTCTTGCTCCACTAATGTCACGGCAGTAACGGATCCTCCCTTCTCCGTCGCCCCCCGTGCCATATCCTCCATAAGGCCGTCGTAACCACCCTGACGGACCAAAAAGCCATGGTCGCCCAACCAGCGGCCAGCGGCGTGAGCGAGAGACCGCTCATTTGGATCCAAGCAGTCGCATCCCCCGAAAAAGGTAGCGACGCGCACATGGTCATGTTGCGCCTGGCTCGAGGACGTTCCGACGAGCGCATTCGTCACCGCTCTCACTCTCCCTGCTCACTCGTCCGTTGTGGTTTCAGTAACGGGAAGATCTGGCACTCTCGTACGCTCTTGTCCATGAAGAAAGCAAAGACCCGTTCGCTCATCCCAAACCCGCACGCGGGCGGCATGCCATACTGGAGCGCTTCGACGAAATCATTGTCGGTCATCTGCGCTTCCTCATCGCCACCGGCCCGCAGTCGTTCTTGCTCGGCGAAACGCTCGGCTTGGTCGACGGGATCGTTCAGTTCGCCGTAACCATTTCCGAGTTCACTACCCGCGATGATGACGTGGAACCTCTGTACAAGCGCTGGATTGCGTGGGTGCCGTTTAGCCAAGGGCGACACATCGACCGGCTCGTCGACGAGGAAACCAGGGCCGCTCAACTGGCGTCGGCAATACTTCCACAATGCATCGACAACACGAGCACGGTTCAGACCGTCGCTTTCGTAAGCGACGCCTAGTTGGTCTAACTTGGCGGTGATATTTTCCGTTGAAGCCGCGAGGACGTTCATGCCTGACAACCTTTCCACAGTGTCTACATAGTCGTAGCGCGTCCATTGCTGCTCCAGATCGATGTCGTGCCGTCGTCCGTTGCGGTGCAATTGGAACGCCAATTTCCCGAACGTTTGCACGGCCATGTACCGGAACAAGTCCTCGACCATCTTCATTCCTGCTTCGTAATCTGCGTACGCCCAGTAGAATTCCATCTGGTCGTAGTCATTGAGGTGCTCCCGGCTCTGGCTCTCGTTACGGAACTGGCGCCCGATCTCGAAAACCTTCTCCAAACCTGCGACGAGTAGCCGTTTTTGCCAAAGTTCCCCCATCGAGATGCGCAGGCGCACATCGACACCTAAGTAATTGTGATACGTGACAAATGGCCGCGCATCCGCTCCTCCTGTGGTGAGTTCCAATGCCGGCGTCTGGACCTCGACGAACCCTTGTTGCTCCAAGTATTCGCGAATCGAACGCCAGAACCGCGCCTTCTTGTAGATCATGTCTCGCACATCGTCGTTCAGTAGAATGTCGAGGTAGCGCTTGCGTAACAGGACGTCCGGATCGGCCACCCCTGCGTGCTTATCAGGAAGGGGTAATAGCGACTTCGCCAAGAACGTGACACGCTGCGCGTTCACCGATTGTTCGCCGGTCTTCGTCTCGAATCGCTCTCCGTCGACAGCGATGATGTCTCCCACGTCGAGGCAGTGGACCAGGAACTTGTAGTCGCCGTGGCGATCTTCACCCTCGATGGTGTGACGAGACAACATGATTTGAATGTTGCCACTTTCGTCACGAAGCTGTAAAAACGCGATGTTTCCCATGAGCCTGAAGAGCATTACTCGGCCGGCCACGGTTACCGGAGTGCCGTTGGGAAGCGCCAACGCGACCGTGGCAGCAACCTTCTCGACAGGTCCGGGTGGGTAGGGGTCGATATCCCGCGCTCTCAACTCATCGATCTTTTTGAGTCGCTGTTCGCGAAACCTTTTCAGCCTCGCGGTCTCTTGTAGGTGTGATTCTGTCGATGATACATCATCTGTCATTGCCCAACTCTCCATTAGTTTATTTCCATCCCTGGTAATCCTCACGAGGTTAGCGGGCAGATGCGATCTGGCGGTCGGCTTTCTCCGAGCTGAGCCGTCGTTGGGCGTGCAAAAAAAGATCTCGTTGCGGCAGCGTGGGTCCGGGAATGCAGATACCGTCTGCGTACACGCACGAGGCAGCCTGACCCATACCACCGTAAGGGCGCCATCCTCTCTCTTCGACGTGGAGATCGGTGTCCCATAGCACGTTGGCATCGGTGTGCAGCTCTCTTTCGACCAGAATACGCACGAAGTCGCTGTCGCCGAAAACGGTTACGTACATGGCGTTGCGGGCATAGTCGGGGTGAGAGAAATAGTCGCTCAACTCTTGGTCGCGGCCATAAGGCTGCACCATGAAAACAGGGGCAAAAAATTCACTGAGAGCTGCGCCTTCGGCCAGCGGTTTCACGAACACTGTTGGCCTTACTATTGAGGTCGCAAAATTCACGTCCCCGCCATATCCGAGCCAAGTGGCATGTTGGCGAAACATCGACGCGATGCGAAGGAGATCGTTCGGTCGAGAGTTCGGGCCTACGAGGTTCTTGCTGTCTTCATAGGGACCAACGAGTAGGTCTACTCTCCGCAGGTCATGTAATAATAGCTCCAAGAATTCATCGAGCTTGCTCGTCGCGACGAGCAAGCTGTTGGGAGCCGCACAATCCTGTCCTTGATTGTGCAGGCACAGCCCGATAACGCTGCGTACTGCCGCATGAACGTCGGCTGTCTCCGTGACCACGACGGGATTGTGACCAGAGCCGTTGAGGATAAATAGAGCACTGGAGGGGTACAGCTGGCGCACGACATCCGCGACCGCGCTCGTTCCTGTAAAGATGACACCGAACGTCTCGTCGCGACGTTCGGCGGCGAACGTGGGCCCACCGATGCAACGCAACGACAAGTTGGGGAAATATTTATTCAATGACAACACCTCGGACAGGTAGGCAAGGAGGTCTTGCATCAACGTCGGTGGGCGTACAAGTACTTCGGTTGCCATCAAGGCCGGCACGATACCGAAACACACCAACGAGTACAACGGCTGGTTGGATGGAAGATGGGATTTGACCATGCCTACCTGATGTCGAAAATACGAAGCGTTCTTGTCGAGATGTGTCAAGTGGTCGGTCGATCGCACGAGTTCATCCATGATCACGTTGTGGCACTCATAACGTTGCAGAATCTCGATCACTGCGCTCGCTCGCTCCTGAAGCAGGTAGGCGAAAGCTTTAGCACGACTGTTGATTTCATCGAAATCGAGGACGTCGAAGTGAACAAAAGATGATCTCGTCAACCGAGTAGTCTTGGTCCATACTTTACTATTTGATGACACTGGAACAACAGAGGCATGGGGGTGGGATTGGGCCTGCGCTAACCGACGTGCGATCATCGGCACGAGATCGATCCGTCCATGACTCTCGCCTTTTCGTCGACAATACCGCTGTACCATAAGGTCGATGATGGCCGACCGCATCTGCATGGGTAGGTGTACATCGAGTTCTCGAGCGAGGAGCTCGAAAATATCTTCACGAATCACTTCGGGCAACCGACTGAAGCCCAGAACGGTTACCGTGCCGGGATCAAGGATGATGGTGCCCGGGGGCTTGGTACGCCCTCTCAGGGGCTTCTGATAGCGCAAGGGAGGGAGCTTACCGCGGCGCTGCATTACGCGACTCTTCGACGTCGGTAAACTATGATTTCCAGAACATTGGCGACCGTGGACCTCCCAGGGCTCGAACCTGGACCCATGCGGGTAAAGAGCCCGTTGCTCTGCCAATTTAAGCTAGAGGTCCTCTTGCGTTCCCAATCAAAACAGCGTCCCACGTAATTAGCGCTCAAACGCCTTTGTCCTCCGTTGGAATCACCGGGGTGCCCTGAATGCATGTGCAGTCGAGCGGCTGAAGTGCATGGGAAGGTCCTTCCGACCTTGGATAATACGGTCGTCGTGAACGGCTCTGCACGGCTAGCAAAGCTCACGGCTGCGCTGGCTGATCACGGCTAGCTGGTCACGGGAGGGTGATCCAGAAGGCAAAGGTTACCAAGAAGCGAAAGGATCCGTGCATCCGGCCTTTGAGGTGACCGTGCACGTCAGCGATGACGGCTGTCCGGAAACTGGGCTGGCGGCCCGGACTTCGAAGCTGTCGAGGAGACGGCAACCTGGAGAATGCGTCGACTGGAGGATCCGAGATCCGGGTCCAGCCGACACGGAGTTGCGGAATGATTGTGAGGGTCCGACGGTGCAGCGCGGTGGATGCATTACCGGGATGACCTGGAGCGACTAGGTCCGTCTGACGGTGAACTCTGACTCCGGACTGGCGGGCGTCGCCGGGAAGGTAGCCGTCTCGGATGTGCAGGATGCGGTCGCACTGTTCGGCTACCCGCTGGTCGTGGGTTGCCAGCAGGACGGACGCGCCGCGCTGGCGGACCGCCAGCAGCAAAGGATGATCTCTTGGGCGGTCACACTGTCCAGGGCGGCGGTCGGCTCGTCGGCAAGCACGAGGTCGGGTTCGTTTACTAGGGATCGGGCGATGGCTACCCGCTGACGCTCCCCCTGCGATAAGTGTGAGGCCCGCCTGTGCACCGCCCATTCGAGTCCGACCTGGCTTATCGCCTCGCGCGCCCGCGCGCCCGCGCGCGCCGCGCGTTGCGCCGGACGCGGGGTGAGGCGTACTCCAGCGGGATCGTCGCGTTCTGCTGGACGGTCTCGTCGTCGATGATTGCGAAGTCCTGATGCACGTACCCGAAGAACTCGTTGCGCCAGCGCGCGCGGCGGCGCTCGTCGCCGGTCACCTCGACCCCGCGCAGCAGCAGGCGACCCGAGATCGGCCGGATCATGAGGCCGAGGATGCCGAGCAGTGTCGACTTGCCGCAGCCGGAGGGGCCCATGAGCGCCACCGCCTCGCCCACGCCGATACGCAGGTCTACCTTGCGCAGCGCTTCGGTGCGCAACCGGCCCTCGCCGTACACCTTCGAGACCTTGTCGGCCTGCAGCAGCACTGACACGGGCATCACATTCCTATCGGGTCGTGAGCCACCACCCGGCGCGCCGTGGTGATCCACAGCACGGCGAAGATGATGGCTACCAGAGCCAGCACCCAGCCGGCGCCGTCAGCAACAGGGTCGCCGGCGAAAAGCAGGAGCAGGAGCAGGAGCAGCGGACCGGGCAGCGCGAGAACAGTGGCCGCGAGGAACGCGCCCACGCGGACCGACACGTGTCGTGGTGTGGCTCCGTACATCCGCCGGATCGTGAAGGTCGGGGTCTCGCGGCGCATCGTCGCGGCGGCGGCGGACGCGAAAGCCGACAAGACCAGGCCCAGGAATCCCGCGAGCCCGACGACGTACATGGCCGACATGATCATCAGGTCCTGGAATCGGCTGGGCTGGTCAAGGTCGATGTCGTGCGGCACCAAGTAGAGCCCGCCGCGCGCGGTCGCGGCGATGAACGTGTCGACCTGTCGGGCGTCAGAAGCGAGCAGGAGGGCCTTGGTGAGCGCTTTTTCGCGCTCGATCGGGTTGACGTGTAGGAGGTCTTCGGGGGGGAGGCGAAGCAGGATCCGTCGGTCTAGCGGCAATCCGGCGACGTTTACGTCGAAGAACGTAGCGGGGGCCGGCAGCACGGCGTCGACGTCGAGATGCTCGCCGGCGAAGTCGATCGGATTGATAGTGCGGCCCGCCAGTGCGGCGCCGCGCATCGCACAGGGGGCAGGGGCGCACAGGCGCAGGTCAGGGAACACGCTCAACAGCGTGTCGCCGAACAGCACGACAGTGGGGATGCCGTCAGCGAAATCCGGGTCGGCGTTGGCGTAGACGAGGTTGTGGGTGCCGCTGTCTTGGACGAAGAAGTCAGCACGCTGCGGGCGCGCTGGGATCGGGTGGGCACGTAGTCCTGCTCACACTGTTACTCGGTGTATACCGCCTCGACGCGGTCGGCCCACTGTCGCAAAGCCGCGGTGATGGGCGGGTAGGCGGGCGCGCGCAGGGCGAGGGGCGCCAGGTCGCTGTTGTCGTCCACCATCACCACGACGTCCCGGCCGCGTTGGGTGAAGGTCATGCGATGCTCCTGGCCGATCGCGTTCACGCGGACGGCAGGTTGCGATAGGCGCGGTCGTGATCCGATGTGACGGTTTCGACGAGCGTGTCGATCTGCTCGGCCAGGGCGTCGACCGCGCGGGTGAGGTCCTGGTCGGATGGTCGGTCGTCCGCCAACCGTTGAGCGTAGAAGCGCACGGACTGCAAGACGTCGAGCAGTTGAGCGATCCCTATGGTCATCTTGCGTGACCTTTCGGATTGGGGGTGACGGTGGGGCGTCGAGGCCCGCCTGGGGGCGGGGGCTGGGGCCTCGACGCCCCGGGGAGGGCGTTCAGTCGCCCTGGGCCGGTCCCCATCCTGGGGAGGGGGAGGAGGCGGGAGGCCGGCAGGCGTGAAGGTCTTCCTCGCCGTCGGTGAGGATGGCCACGGCGTCGCGGAACAGCATCACGGCGGAGTGGCCGGGGATCACCATCTCGCACACGTCGAGCGCGTAGGTGCCGAGCTTGGCGGCCAGCGCGGCCGCCTCCGCCGGTGTGGGGCCGGGTGGTGGGACGGCAGACAGCGTCACCGTGCCCTCACGAGGACGCGGATGCCTGGTCCGTCGTGTGGTGGGAGGCCGGATGCGATGAGATGCTCATGGGACTCCTGTCAAGGTCAGAGAGCGACGCGAACCGACCGACCGACCGATCACGGTGGTGACGTGCACTGGTCATGTGCACATCGGGTGCGTGCAGATGCAGGATGACAGCGGAGCGTGGACTGGGGAAACGGGACAGCTCCGGAATACGAACAGTTTCGAGACCACGACGCTTGCGCCTGCTACGCTGCTGGCCCACAACGGGGGATACGGGAGGACACGATGCCCGGCGGGATACCAATCAATGGCATGGTGCTGGCCGAGCTGCGACGGCTGGCCCGCATGGAGCAACTGGATCTGGCAAACGCCGCGTATATCGAAAATCCTGCCTGCAAGCTGAACCCACAGCACATCTCCGCCTACGAGCGTGAGCTGACCAAACCCAGCGCGACTACCCTCGACGCCCTCGAGAAGGCGCTCAAGCGTGGGCTGGCCAACAAGGGCCTGGAGTGGGACCCTCGCTACCTGTGCATCCTGGTCCGCACGCCTACGCTGGACGCCGCACTCGGGAGTAGCAGCACAGGCAAGGAGCGTCCCGCGAAGCGCAGGCATGTCACCAAGATCCTCGGGCTGGTAGCCTTCACCGCAGCAACCGCGCCCCTCGAGGCGCTCGGGGGCGCGGTCACAGCGTTGGACCTGGCCTCGGGGACACCTCGCCCGGTCGCCCCTGAGCTGGTCGACTACTTCCGCGGCCAGTTCGCCGACCACTGCCACGCGGATATGGCGCTCGGGTCGCGTCCCCTCGTCGCCACCGTGGTCACGCAGTACTGGCTGATCGACGAGCTGGCACAGGCCGCCACCGGGGAGGTTCGGCGTAGCCTGCTGGGGTTGGCGGTCGCCTATGCGGAGCTGGCGGGATGGCTGCACCAGGACTTGGGCGAGCTGGCACTGTCTGCCTACTGGCGCAGCCAGTCCCTCGAGATGGCCCACCGCTGCCACGACCCGCAACTCGTCAGCTACGCCCTGACGAACAAGGCCCTGCTGTTCAGAGACCGGCGAGACGGACGCGGCGTGCTCGACCTCACCACTGCGGCGCTGGCCAGCGGGCGCGTGCTGTGCCCGAAGGCGCGGTTGCTCGCGGTGGTCGAGGCCACACACGGGTACGCGCTGCTCGGCCAGCGCGACGCCTGCGAGCGGCTGCTCGACTCTGCCGAGACGCTGGCCGCGCGTGTGGACGACGACTACTCGTGGGGAAACGACTTTCGCCGTATACCTGGGTTCCTGGACCTGCAACGGGCCACTTGCTACGGACGCCTCGGCATGGCAACCGAGAGCCTGCCGCTGTGGGACCGGCTGCTGACACGGCTACCACCCAGTTCACGGCGGGACTACGGCGTCTGGCGAGCGCGTCAGGCGGCGGCGCTGGCCTCCAGTGGCGAGCCCGAGCAGGCCGTCCGCATCGCCGCCGACGTCGTCCCGCTCGTGCTCCAGACCAGCTCGGCCCGCATGCGCGCCGAGCTGCTGAGGGTGCGCGAGGCCATGGCTCCCTGGCAGCACGAGGCTCCGGGACGCGGCTTGGACGAGCTCCTCGCCACGATCACGCTCCAGGAGTCGGGCCAGCCGAGGGAGGACTGATGACCGTTCCCGAGCCGCTGAGCGCTGAGCACATCGAACGACGGCTCCGCGGGCTCGAGGGCTGGTCCGGCGACACGAGCGAGATCGGCAAGACATACGCGGTGGACGATCACACGGGCGTCCGCGCGCCGAGGCGGGCATCAGCCGGGCGATCCTCTACCGGCACTTCGACTCGAAGACCGACCTGTACCGGGCCGTCCTCGACCGTGCGAGGACCCGGCTCGAAGAGGCCGTCGGCACAGGGCGGTACACCGCAGCGAGCGTCGACGCCCTCCTCGGCGCCGCCGCCGCCGACCCAGCCGGGTTCCGGCTCCTGTTCCATCACGCCGCCAGGGAGCCCGAGTTCAGGGAAGACGTGGACCGGCTCCGCGCGGCCATGGTGACAGTCACCCAGCGTGAGCTCGCGCGAGCCATACCCGACGGCCGCTGGGCAACCTGGGCCGCATACCTCGTCCCGGTCGTGGCGATCGAGGCGGTCACCGCCTGGCTCGACGCAGGCCAACCCGACCCCGCCGCGGCCGCCGACCGGATCCGTGACGCGGTCCACGGGATCATCCAAGCCGCCCAGCCGCGCCAACCGCCCTGACGCACGGCTTGCCAAGATCACACAGTGCATACGGCAGGTTACGTGGAGCAGCGTTATGTGTCCCATGGTGGGCTACTGGGTAGGCAGGCAATCAAGGACCACGACCGCAGTGCCCGAGGAGGGCCGCCATGTTCGAGATTGTGCTTGCTCATGCCGGAGGTATCGACGAGATGGCCATGTTCTTGGCCCCGCTCGCCTTCGCAATCGGTGGCTATTTCGCCGTGGTCCGCCCGTTGCGCGAGGATGGAAAAAGCGATTCTGAGGGATCTGACAGCTAGCCCCGTCTTCCGCACATGTGTTTCCTTTCGGGATGGCGGTGGATCGACGATCCACCGCCATCCCGAACTCCGACTTTGGGGGGCATGCTCCCCTAAGTCGGAGTTCGGGGTCTGAGTTTGCGGGATGGCCTACAGCCCACCATGTGCGGAACACCCGGCTAGCCGTCCCGTGCCTACGGGCGCGGGCGGCGTATGCGCGGGGAGGTCAGCTCTCGGGCCGTCGTCACGCCGCTGGTCTTCAGCCTCGGACGGTGACGGGTACGCGCTGGACGGCGTTGACCGCGTAGCCGCCGAGGTTCCATACCGGCTGCAATGGTTGGGTGTTGCCGGCGGCGTCCGTCGCCCGGCAGCACAGCTCGTAGTCGCCGATGCCAGGAGGTTGCCAGGTGGAGGTCCAGGCCTGCCAGGCGTGCGGGGCAATGGGCTGACAGAGAAGCGTGTCCGTCCACGAGCGCCCGCCGTCCGCGCTCAGCTCGACCCGCACGATCGGCCCGCTACCTGACCAGGCGCGTCCCGACAGTTGGCAGGGTCCTCGCTCCACGTAGCGGTGGCGTGTGAGGAACTCTGGGATCCCCGGTGGGATCATGAGCGAGCGGACCGCGATGTGGTCTACCGGCTCGCCCTGTTCGTCGGGATGCTGCCGCCAGAGGTAAGCGCCCGTCTGTTGGTAGCCCTCGAATCGCTCGGATACCGCGGTGATCCGCGATAACCACTTCACCGAGGTCATCCCATACCACCCTGGGACGAGCAGGCGGAGTGGGAGTCCGTGCTGAGGCGGCAGCGGCTGGCCGTTCATCTCGTAGGCGAGGACCACCTCTTCCCGCCGGGCTTCCGTGATCGGCAGGCTCCGCTCATAGACCTGGTCGTGGCCGCCTTCGATCCCTCGGTCCAGGCCCGTAAAGACGATCTCGACGACATCGTCGAGGAGTCCCGCCTCGTCGAGCAGCGGAGCCAGCGGCGTGCCGGCCCATTCGGCGTTGCCGATCGCTTCGTGCAGCCATGGTTGGCTCAGCGCTCGCGGCGACAAGCGGGCCCGGCCAGTCCCGGCGCACTCCATGGTGATCTGCTGGACGATGCGTGGCCGGGCCCGAAGATCGGCAAGCGACAGCTGGATGCGACGGCGTACCTGCCCGCCTATCTGCAGCTGCCAAGTCGGCTCGTCAACGGCGGGGATGTCGTAGTGGACGAGTACGTAGTGCATCCCCAGCGGAGTGACGTCATAGCGCAGGGCTTCCAGTAGCATCCCATGATTGCGAGTGGTGAGCTGTAACTCCTCGCGCGTGATCTGGTCCGATTCGGTCGTACCGCTCGGCGCCTCGCTTGGGCGTGTGGTCACGACGTGCTCCTGGCTTGTTCTTTCTGGACGGGTGGTCGCCGCTGTTACGCGGACCGTTCGACCGCCTCGACGAGCGCCTCGATGGATGGGTTGACGAGGAAACGGCCGTTGACCCTTACGGTCGGCACCAGCTCGTCACCATGATTCACCGCCTTGACAACTTCGGCCTGCTGCCGATTCCTCCAGATGTCGACGCTGGAGTATTCCAGCCCCCGGCGATCAAGCTCCCGCTTCAAGACCTCGCAGTAGCCGCATAGGGGTCGCCAATAGACCGTGATATCAGGCACGCAGTACCTCATCTGCCGTCGATTGATGCCTGATTCAACGTCTGGATGCCGAGCATTCTTCCCTTGCGCGCCGCGTCGCTACGGCGGGAGCTTGAGGAGAGCGGCGGCGGCCGACCGGCCCCGAGTCGCCGCTCCGGCGTCGCCCTCGACGTGCGCGGTGACGATCGCGCCCTCGACGAGCAGCATCAGCCAGTCCGCGAGCAGGGCGGGGTCGTTGACCCCGGCGCCGGCGGCGACCTCGCGGAGCAGCCCGCGCAACCCAGCCTTGTGGTCACGGGCGACGGCCCGCGCCGTCGGGTTGTTGGCCAGCTCGCCGGCGACGTTGATGAACGCGCAGCCGTTGTAGCCGGGCTCCGCGAACCACTCGGCGAGCGCGTCGAACACGGCCAGCACGCGCTCGGGGCCCGCGGGGGCGGCGGCGACCGCGCCGCGCAGCCAGTCGAGCCAGCGCTGGTCCCGGCGTCGCAGGTAGGCCTCGACCAGGCCGTCCTTGGAGCCGAAATGCGCGTAGAGGGTCTTGGTCGCGACCCCGGCCTCGGCCACCACGGCATCGATCCCGGCCGCCTGAACGCCCCGGTCATAGAACAAGCGCTCGGCGGCGTCGAGCAACCGCCGGGGAACGTCGGGGTCGAGCGTACGGGCCGGGCTCATCGCGACCATGATACGGCGCGGCGGGCTTGACGGAAAACGATCGTTCTCCTAAGGTCACCACAGGAGGAGAACGGTCGTTTTCCGACCAGCAAGGAGTGCGCGCATGGTCACCAGCGGGTTCCGGCTCGGCATCTACGTGTTCAAAGACGTCGAGATCGTCGACTTCGCGGCGCCGTATGGCGTGTTCGCGGTGGCGCGGCGGTTCGACCCAGAGCTCGAGGCCTTCCTTGTCGCCGACGCGCCGCGGCCGGTGCAGGCCCAGGCCGGGTTCACGGTGCTGCCCAACTACTCCTTCAATGATCGGCCCGCCATGGACGCGTTCCTCATCCCCGGCGGCTTCGGCACTCGCCAGGAGATCCGCAATGGCCGGTTGCACGAGTTCGTCCGCGGCCAGCCGGGCGAGACGCTACTCGCGAGCGTGTGCACCGGCTCGTGGGTCTACGCGAAGATGGGGCTACTCGACGGCATCCCCGCGACCAGCCGCAAAGAGCCCGACCGCGTCGAGGCCAACCCGCCGGGCAAGGTGCCGATCGACCGCCTCGCCGACATCGCACCGGCGTGCCGGATCAGCCGCGCCCGGGTCGTCGACGCCGGCCGCATCATCACCGCGGGAGGGATCGCGTCCGGGATGGAGCTCGGCTTTCACCTGCTCCGCCGGGCCGGCTATGCCGAGGACCTGATCGCCGAGGTCGCCAGGGTCATGGAGTACCAGGACGCCTACACGCTCTACCGCGACGACCGTGAGACGGTGTAGCGCGCCTTGCGCGTGCTGGCCACCGGACCTGGCGGTCAGCACGCAGGCTTCAGGTGATTCAGATCTCGTCGAGCGCGCCAACCCCGGCATGCTTCACGAGACGGACGTCGGTCCCTTGATTGTCGCGTTGCGTCGCCCAGGCCTGCAGCGCGGTCCTACTGGCGTGGTCGAGGTGGCGCAAACCGGAGAGGTCGAGCTCGACCGGCCTATCGGAGGGGAGCCCCTCGAGGGCGTCGAGCAGTCGCGGCAGCCGCAGGAAGGTCGCGTTCCCGCTCAACTGGACGCGCGAGGCGCCATCCTGGTCCTCGACAGTGACATCGAGATGCGAGAGGGACCAGGCCGTCTTGGCCACGGCGAGCGCCAGCCCGATCAGCACGCCCTCGAGCAGGTTGGTGGCGACGATCATGACCGCCGTGACGGTGAGCACGAGGGCTTCCCCGCGGTCGACCTTCCACGCCCGCGCCCAGTACCTGGGCCCGACGAGCTTCCCGCCGGCGTGCACGAGCAGTCCCGCGAGCGCGGCGAGGGGGATAAGACCGAGCACGGCGGGCGCGAGCGCGACGAAGACCAGGAGCCATAGGCCGTGCAGGATCCGTGAGGCGCGGGTGCGAGCGCCGGCGCGCACATTGGCCGAGCTGCGCACGATGACCGCGGTCATGGGCAGCGCGCCGAGGACGCCGCAGACGCTGTTGCCGACGCCTTGCGCGATCAGCTCACGGTCGTAGTGGGTGGGGGGACCGTCGTGCATGCGGTCGACGGCCGCGGCGCTGAACAGGCTCTCGGCCGATGCGATGAGGGCGAAGGCCAGCACCGTGCCCGCCAGGGCGGGCTCCGCCAGCCGGGTGAGGTCCTCCAAGCCCAGCGGTTGGAGGGAACCGAACAGGCTTTCCACTTGGACTCGTTGCACCGGCAGGCGCAGCAGGGCCGAGGCACCGGTCACGAGGGCGACGGCACCGAGCGGCGCGGGGATACTCCGCAACGGCCGCGGCGTGAACCGCCAGGCTGCCAACAGCACGATCGTGCCGACGCCTATGCCGGCGGCGACGAGCGCCTGCTGAGTTTCCGCTGCCTGGAACAGGAGCTGGGGCAGGCCGGCGAGGTTCGCCAGAGCGCTTTCCCCGGGAAGGCGATCGACTAGCGCGTAGATCTGGCCAGCGATCAGGACCAGGCCGATGCCGGCCAGCATGCCCTGCACGACCGACGCCGAGATCGCCCGGAACCAGCGCCCGAGCTGCAGTGCGCCCATGAGCAGCTGGAGGACACCCGCGGCCAGGACGATCACGCCGAGCGCGCGGAGCCCGTAGCTGGTGACCGTCTGGTACACCAGCACGGTCAATCCGGCGGCGGGGCCGCTGACCTGGAGATGGCTCCCCGGCATGGCGCCAACGACCAAGCCGCCGACAATGCCGGTCACGATGCCGTACTCAGCCGGCACGCCGGAGGCGACGGCTATCCCGATGCACAACGGAAGGGCGACCAGGAAGACGGATAAGGAGGCCAACAAATCCTGGCGTATGGTGTGCGGTTTTCGTACCAAAGCGGAAAACATCGGATCCCCTTTCTGCGAAGAAACACGGCATAGGCCCTGTCTTGACGGCGCAAGGATCAGGCCGAGACCTCACTCGCACGCCCGCATGCGGCCTGGGCGAGCGGCATTCCCCGCGCGCGCGTACGACGGGCACCGGCACGAGGAGCGCGGCGCCGCGGCGCGAGCGCGCGAAGGCCGATTAGCAGCGGAAGATCTGCAGGAACGACAGCTTCAAGCGGCCACAGCGGCCGGCGCGGGAAGGCTGCTCGCCGGTGAAGCGCCCTGTCCCAGGGGCGATAGACGCTGCCTCCACCAAGGTGGGAGGCAGCTGGTAGCCCGCGAGGATGGTCGAGCGGCGCGACATCACCATCGCGTCGCACGGGCCCCGCTCGTCCACGCCGGTCGAGGATTGGCCGCAGCCGTGCCAGGCATGTCCCTGAGACGGGAGAGCGGTCAGCATCGAGCCGCTGAGACCTGCGTGCCCCGCCTTCGCGGAATCGATCCGCGCCTTATGGGTAAAGACGTCGTGCAGGAGCACTACGACAGCGAGCAGCGCCATGAGCGTGCTCGCCGCCCTGATCTCCCTACCCATTGGCGTCCTTAAAGGATGCAGCCGGTCAACAAAGTTGTCCCGGTAAACATCCCCGATATATTCCCCGAGCGGGCTACCCTGGGAAGTCTTTACCTAAAATTCACATAAGCGGGGGAGGCGCGCATCACTCAGGTAGGCCGCGAAGGCTCCCGCGTCCGAGGGAGCGCTAGCGCCCCGCGGTCACCGCGGGGGGTGGGAAGCGGTCCCGGAGGCCAGACACGTTCGCGCTGTATGCCGCGCTCACGCTCATCAAGAGGAGGACGAGGAAGCCAGTAGCCGTTCTGAGCAGGGCGGTATTCACAGTGCGCTCACCACCAGTCCAGCGATCGCGCCGAGCACGAAGGTGCTCAGCAGCATGAGTCCGGGAACCTTCCATCACCGTGCCTTTCACGGGGCTCATCACCCCAGCGGTATCTCGAACATGCTCGGGACTTGAATCATCGTGCCGATCAACGCCATCACGATGATCAGCAACGGCCCCGTAGCGGTAAGGGCGTGAGCGTCTGCGGCGGAGCGATGGTGAGCACCACCCCGACGGCGAACCCCGCCAACGCCATCGGAGCCGCGAACCGCAACGCGAAGTCCAGCGTGCTGCGCCACCATGCGCGCACCGCATGCCCGAACGCCTGAGCCCAGCCGGTCGGAGGCGATGAGCGGAGCTCTTCAAGTGACAAGGGCTTCGGCGCCGGCTCCCCCGCGCCGGGCAGCCGGCACGCCGCCGCGGCCGGCTGCGCGAACCTGGCGATCAAGTGGCACGGCGCCGAGTAGCAGCGCCACCGCGAACAGGATCCGGGCGATCGCCATCGGTGGCGGCATCAGCAGGGCGATCGCGGCCAACGCCACGGGCTGGAACAGCGCCGAGCCGAGAATGACACCCACGTGGTCTCAAGAGCGGCCCCGCCCCGCCAGAACCCGAGCGAGACCGGCGCCGAGCAGCATGGCGAAGAACATTCCGATGGCGTTCGAGTCCCAGAGATTCACGCCATAGGCCACCCACCGGAACAACGGTGGGAAGGCCATCGGGTCAAGGACCTGTGAGAAGGTTGACTGCGTCCGGCTGCCGAGTGGCTGATCAGCCGCCGCGAACTTCCCAAGCACTGATGGCAGCCGCGATTGAGTAAGAAGGAACAAATAGAATTGCGAAGAATATTATAATTCGGCGACAACCCGCTTATCAATGCTCCGCTCGACCCCATTCGTACGTAACCGCACTGCTTGCGCCATGGCGACCCCGCTTGCGTTCGGCCATAATCCGCCCGATCCCGACTTCCAGACCGTACGCGGGCCTCCACGGCGCTGTCAAGGTCATCTACCCCTTTAGTAGTAATCCAGATCTCACCTTATGGATGCCCAGTGGCACCGCGGGCGTTCACGAAGGTGTCACGTCCGTGACAGCTCACGCACGCCTTGTTGCATGGATGAGCGGCTAGCGTCCCCAACGCAATGCGGGATGCAACAAGACGGGACGTAACGGTACGGAGGTGCACTCGTGACCAATGTCAGCCGCGGCATGCCCCGAGTTGATCGCCGGCGCTTTCTCGGGGGGAGCGCCGCGCTGCTCGGCGGGACGATGGCGAGCTGGGGAGGCCTGGAGGGGCTCGTCGCACGCGCCGCCCTCGGGCAGGAGGGCGCGGCGCCCGGGCGGGCGGGGCCCGGCGAGGGCGGGTACGGCCCGCTGAGGCCCGCCGGGCCCGAGATTGCCCTTCCCAGGGGGTTCACGTACGTAAGGTTCGGCGTCGAGGGCACGCCGATGAGCGACGGCAACCCCACGCCGAGAGCGCACGACGGCATGGCGGCGACTGCGCTGCCGAACGGCAACATCCGTCTCATCCGGAACCACGAGGACCGCGACGAGCCACCGAACGCCACGGCGATCGGCGACCGCTCGACCGCGTACGACTCGACGGCCGGCGGGGGGACGACCTCGCTGGAGGTGCGCGTGACCCCGGGCGGCGACCGCGAGCTGGTCCGCGACTTCGTCAGCTTGAGCGGGACCACCGTGAACTGCGCGGGAGGGCCCACCCCTTGGGATAGCTGGCTGACCTGCGAGGAGACCACCTCGGGTCAGAACCGGGGCTTCGAGAAAGAGCACGGCTACATCTTCGAGGTGCCGGTCTCCGCCGAGGAGGCGGTCGCTGCCGAGCCGCTCGTCGAGATGGGCCGGTTCGTGCACGAGGCCGTCGCGGTGGACCCGGCGACCGGCATCGTCTACGAGACCGAGGACAACGACTTGGCGGGGTTCTACCGCTTTGTCCCGAGCGAGCAGGGGAATCTTCGCGCCGGGGGCCGGCTCCAGATGCTCGCGGTCACGGACCAGCGGTTCTACGACGCGCGCTCCGGTCAGCAGATGGGCCTCCAGCTGCCGGTCTCGTGGGTCGGCATCGACGAGCCCGACCCGGCAGGCGCCTCGGTCAACTCGCTCGCCGTCTACCAGCAGGGCTTCGCGAAGGGCGGCGCGACGTTCGCGCGTCTGGAGGGTTGCTGGTGGGGCGACGACGCGGCGTACTTCACCTCCACGAGCGGTGGTGACGCCGAGGAGGGGCAGGTCTGGGAGTACCGCCCCACCAGCACGGACGGCGGGACGCTGCGGCTGATCTTCGAGTCACCGGACCAAGCGGTGCTCGACAACCCCGACGACATCACGGTCTCACCGCGAGGCGGCATCGTGCTCTGCGAGGACGGGGACAGCGAGAACCAATTCCTGCGTGGGCTCACCAAGGACGGGCGCATCTTCGACTTCGCCCAGAACATCCTGAACAATCGCGAGTGGGCTGGCGCGACGTTCAGCCCCGACGGCGAGACCCTGTTCGTCAACATCCAAGGCGAGACGGGGTCCTCGGAGGGCGAGGCCGATCTCGGCATGACCTTCGCGATCTGGGGCCCGTGGGAGCGGGGTGCCCTCTGAAGCCTTTAACGGCCAGACCGGCCGGCGAGGCGGGTGGGGAGGTACAGGCCCACGCCGATGAGGAGCAGCAAACCCGCGCGGCTGATGGTAGCGGCGGTCTGCCGCGTCAAGATCAGCAGGCACGAGGCGAGGCCGAGGACCGGCATGATCGTCGGGGCGCGGAAGTGGGGGGCGTCGACGGGGCGGCGGCGCAGCGCGAGCGCCGAGGCGTTGACCGCGAGATAGACGAGGACCAGCAGGAGCACGGTCGTCTCGGCCAACGTGGTGAGATCCCCGGTGGCGATCAGGCCCGCCGCCAGCAGGGTCGTCACGCCAATGGCCACCGGCGGCGTCCGCCGCCGGGCCAGCAGGCGGCCGAAGATCGAGGGGAGCAGACCCTCCCGGGCCATCCCATACAACAACCGCGACGCGGCGATGCTGAACAGCAACGCGCCGTTGGAGACCGCGAGCAAGGCGATCAGCGAGAACAGCCAGGGTGGGAACGCGACTGGCGCGGCCTCGATGACGGCTAGCAACGGCCCTGACGAAGAGGCCAGGTCATCCGGCGAGGCGACCATCGACAGCGCCAAGCCGATCAGCAGGTAGATGATCCCCGCCACCGCGAGGGCGGACAGCAGCGCCCGCGGGTAGGTGCGGCGTGGATCGGTGGCCTCCTCGGCCACATTCGCCGAGGTCTCGAACCCCTGGAACGCGAAGAAGGCGAGCGCGGTCCCACCGAGGATCGCCAGTGGCACGCTCACGTCGCCGCGGAACTGGAACGCTCGCGCGGGGTCGCCTCCTCCCATCGCGACCGTCGCCCACCCCAGCGCGATGACGAGCGCGAGCCCGCTCACCTCGATGATCGTGAGGACGACGTTGACGCGCATCGACTCCTCGATCCCCCGCAGGTTCAGCAGCGCGGCGAGCCCCATGAAGACCAGTGCGGCGAGGGTGCCCGGCACCGTGACGAACTGCGCAAGGTAGTCGCCGGCAAACGCCACGGCCAGGGACGCCGCCGCCGTTACCGCCCCGCTCATCATCGCGAACCCGGTCAAGAACGAGAGCAACGGCTTGCCGAAGGCCCGCTGCGCAAAGACGGCCGCGCCGCCGGCCAGCGGATACTTCGTCACCAGCTCGGCATACGAGAACGCCGTGAACAGGGCGAAGCAGAGCGCGAGCAAGAACGGTGCCCACACGGCCCCGCCCACACGGCCGGCCACCTGCCCGATCAGGACATACACGCCCGCCCCCAGCACATCGCCAAGGATGAACAGCCGCATCCGCCGCAGCGTGATCGCCTGCCTCAGCTCAGTGGTGTGCTCGCCCTCGCCAGCAGAAGCGGACACGGTCGCGCGACCCATGCGTATGCACTACCCCGATGGGCCCAATCCTGCACTGTGCAGAGGGGCGGAGGACCTCACAAGGGTCTCCGCCCGTACGGGACCAGCTGGATCCCTAGCGCGACGGCTGCCCCACCCAGCACGAGGCGTCGTAGCCACGCCGGCTGCCCACCGAGAATTTGTCCTTTTTTTCGCATCTGTGGGTTCCGAATCACCAAGGGTGGTCTTCAATTTGGCGACGCGACACGACACAGTGAAACATGCTGCCCGTCCGACCTTGAGAGGAGCCTGTCGCAATGCCCGACGAGCATCAGTTTGGCTTTGACACGCTGGCGGTCCATGCCGGTCAGCGGCCTGACCCGGTCACGGGGAGCCGGGCGGTGCCGATCTACCAGACCGGCGCGTACGTGTTCGAGGACACCGATCACGCCGCCAATCTGTTCGCGCTGCAGCGGTTCGGGAACATCTACTCGCGGATCATGAACCCGACGGTCGCGGTGTTCGAAGAGCGGATCGCCGCGCTGGAGAACGGCATCGGGGCGATCGCGACCGCGTCGGGCCAGGCCGCGCAGCATCTCACCTTGTTCACGCTGATGGAGGCCGGTGACGAGTTCGTCTCGTCCCGCAGCCTCTACGGGGGCACCTTTCAGCAGTTCGACGTGAGCTTCCGCAAGGTCGGCATCGAGGCGAGGTTCGTCGACGGGGCGGACCTCGACCAGTGGAAAGCCGCCGTCACGCCGAGGACCAGGGCGTTCTTCGCCGAGGTGATGGGTAACCCGAAGATCGACGTGATCGACATCGAACCGCTGGCCGAGCTCGCCCACGAGGTCGGGGTGCCGCTGGTCATCGACAACACGTTCGCCTCGCCCTACCTCTGCCGGCCGCTGGAATGGGGAGCGGACATCGTGGTTCACTCGGCCACCAAGTTCATCTGCGGCCACGGCACGGCGATCGGCGGCGTGATCGTCGACGGGGGCCGCTTCCCGTGGGACAACGGCAAGTTCCCCGGCATGACCGAGCCCTCCAAGGGCTACCACGACCTCCGCTTCTTCGAGTACTTCGGGGACTTCGGGTGGCTGTTGAAGTGCCGCGCCGAGATGCTCCGCGACTACGGTCCCACCATGGCGCCGTTCACCGCCTGGCTGATGCTGGTAGGTCTTGAGACCCTGCACGTCAGGATGGACCGGCACGTGCGCAACGCCCAGCGAGTCGCCGAGTTCCTGGAGCAGCACCCCGCGGTCGAGTACGTCAACCACCCTGGCCTGGCCTCCAACCCGTACCACCAGCTCGCCCAGAAGTACCTGCCTCAAGGCGCCGGATCGATCTTCACGTTCGGCGTCAAGGGCGGCCGCGAGGCCGGCCGCAGGCTCATCGAGTCGGTCCAGCTCTTCAGCCACCTCGCGAATGTGGGGGACGCGAAGTCGCTGATCATCCACCCGGCCTCGACGACCCACCAGCAGCTCATCGACGACGATCTCCGGGCCGCGGGCATCGGCCCGGAGATGGTTCGCGTATCAATCGGCATCGAGAACGTCGAGGACATCATGTGGGATATGGAACAGGCGCTAGCGGCGTCGCAGAGGCAGGCGCCTGAATCGGGGAACGGCCTCGGCCACTCCATCCTGTCCAAGGCGTTCGGCGCGCCTCATCAAGGCTGAGACAGATGAGCGCGGTCGGAGAGCGGAACAACCTGGGCCTGACGGCGTGGGATCGCTACCGGATCCTCACGACGTACCGGACGATCGCCATGGTGGGCTTGAGCTCGAACTACTACAACGCGAGCTCGTTCGCGGCCATCTACCTGGACGCCAACGGCTACGACGTCGTCCCGGTCAATCCCGCGCGTGCGGGCAAGGGGAAGATCAAGGGGAAGATCCTGGGCCGCCGCGTCTACGCCGACCTGGCAGAGGCCGCCGCCGGCCATGCCATCGAGATCGTCGACGTGTTCCGCCCCTCGCGTGAGCTGCCGGCCATTGCCGCGCAGGCGATCGAGATCGGGGCCAAGGTGCTGTGGATGCAGCTCGGCGTCGTCAACGACGAGGCCGCATCCCTCGCGCGCGACGCTGGCCTGGAGGTCGTGATGGACCGCTGCTGCAAGATCGAGCACGCCCGCTTCTTCGGCGGCCTCCGCACGATCGGCCTCAACACCGGTGTGGTGACCAGCCGCCTCGCCATGCGCCTGCCCGAGGCCTAAAGCCTAAATCCACCGATCGAAGCGCTGCGATCGCAAGCCGTCTCGGCCTGGCCTCAACTTTCCCGCGTCCACGCGGGGAAACCAGAGGCACCCGGTACGTGCCCCACGCCCTCCGCCTACTTTCCCGCGCACACGCGGGAAAGTTGGCTGCGGTGGCTGGGCGCACGATGTCGTATCGGCCCATCCCCCTAAGCGCTCATCAGCGATGCTGGTACGCGGACGGCCATGTGCTCGGCGGGGTGACCGAAAAGGTCTGGGTGGAGGATGCGCGCGAGGATTTCAGCCCCCTCGACGACGCGTGGGCCGGGTCGGCTGAAGTACGAGGTCGCGTCGACCGCCCAGACGTTGCTCTGTTGGACCGCCGGCAGGTCGTGCCAGCCTTCGGGCAGCCGCGCTCTGGGCAGCTCGCGCAGCGTGTCCCCGGCGGAGAAGCCGCAGGGGGCCAGGACGATCACCTCTGGGGCGTAGGCGTGGATCTCTTCGGGGGTCGTCGTTCGTGATGCCGCGCCCGGGTGGCCGAACCCCGAGTCGCCGCCGGCGAGCGCGACCTGCTCGGGCACCCAGTGGCCCGGCGCGAACGGCGGCTCGAGCCACTCCATGACGAGTGTTCGCGGGCGGCGCTCCTGAGTGCCAGCGAGCGCGGCCGTGAGCGCATCCAGCCGGTTCTTGAGCTCGGTGACGAGCGCCTCGGCGCGCCCCTCGGTGCTGGTCAACCGGCCGACGGTGCGGATGGTGGCGAGGATGTCCGCGATCGTGCTCGGCTCCAGCGAGACGACGTCGATCTTCGCGGGGAGCATCCGCGCGGCCCGCTCGACGGTCGTGTAGCTGACGGCGCAGACGTCGCACAGCTCTTGCGTAACGATGAGATCGGGCTCGAGCTTGCGGAGCAGCGCCTCGTCGAGGTCGTAGATCGAGCCGTGCCCATCGAGCTGCGACCGCACGGCGTGATCGATCTCCGCGCTCGTCATCGTCTGGTGCGAGATCCGGCTCGCAGTCACCCGCGGCTTGCCAACGACCCCCGGCGGGTAGTCACACTCGTGCGTGACCCCGACCAGCTGGGCCTCCAGGCCAAGCGCGCAGACGATCTCGGTAGCCGACGGCAACAGCGAGACAATCTTCATCGAGCACCCAAGATAGTGGGCACCTCCTCCGGGGAGCGCGACGTGAGCCAATCCTGCAACTCACGGTGCCGGAACTGATAGGCCATCCAGCCCGGCATCCCCTCTGCGACCCCGGCCACGAACCCGATCGCAAGGCCGGCGGGGAGCCCTATCACGAACGCGCCCCCGCATCCGACTGTGAACACGAGGACGAGCCCGTAAGCGAGTTCACTACGTAGTGGCTGTCGGGGTGCGATCGCACCGGCAGGGCCAAGGTTAAACGCGAACACGAGCCCGAGCCCACGACATTCGCCGCCTTCACATCCGGCCTGTCGGTCCCGAGCAGCCCTGCGCGCCGCTTCGATTCGTCGCCCAGGATCTCGGAGGCGAGAAAGTCGAGGGTCGCCGCGAGGGATGAGGGGGTGACCTCTCGACCCGTACGCCACTTGTCCGCGATTACGAGCAGGAGGCCCACCACGGTCAGCGGCACGACCCAGATGTCCGCCCACGCCGCGACCCGGTCCAGCTCTGTGCCTTCCGCTGACCACGCCTGCGTCAGGACGGCCGCGGCGAGCACGACCAACCCGCCAATGACCAGCGCCCAACCCGCCCGCCGCCACCGACCGGCGCTCATCGGTCCAGACATCTCCCAGCGGAGTGCCACAGGCTGCACAGAAGGGCGGAGCTACTCGGCGGGCGGTTCAGGGATGGCGTGGATGTGCGTGCGCCAAGTCGGCAGTTGGGCTGGATCGAGTCGCCGTACTTGTGTGAACTCGTCGAACCCGCAGTCTGTCGAAACGATGAGGTCAGCGCCGACGCGTTGCATCACCGCAACGTGAAGAAGGTCTCGTGCGCTTACCTTTGATCCGATGCCTGCGAGCTCAGCCGCGTTGAGCACGTCCGCCGCCTCCACGGCAGCGATGCGGTCTTCCATCAGCTCCGAGAACGCCTCGAGGAGCAGCTTGCCATGCGATGTCCACGCGCTGGATGAGGCGTAGCGGTGCAGCAGCTCTTGCAACACCTCGGCGCTAGTGATGAATGACTGCGGGTTCTCGCTGATCAGCGAGAGGATCTCTGCACATGGCTGCTTGAGTGGATGCGGCTTGCCCGCCGCATAGATGGGAACGTTCGTGTCAACGAAGGCCAGCGTCCGCATGGGTGGCATCCAGCTCAGCGCTGAGTTGGTCGGGATCGGGGACGTCTTCGAGGGCCAATTCTGCGATCCGACGGGCGGCTTCCTGCCGCTTCTTCGAACGGGCGATTTCGTAGGTTTCCAAGATGAGATTCCGTACGGTTTCCGAAATCCCTGTCCCGCGTTCGGTCGCTACCAGCTCCAGTTTTCGCCGCAGCTCTGAATCGAGTCGTACCTCTAGCCGTTCAGGATGTGACACTGCCGTACCTCCTCGCGAGCATCAAATGTACGGCACACGGTGCCCGGCGTCCATTCGCCGAGATGTCATGGGTCGCCGCGCAGGCGATTGAGATCGGGACCAAGGTGCCCTGCGCTAGCGCCTAGTATCCCGATCTCAGCTGACCTCGACGGTGATGGCGGGTTCGCGCCAGCCGTTGGCTTGGTAGCCCTTGAGGTTGGGGAGTAGGTGCTCGGGTTGGGTGTTGCTGGCGGCGTCGGTGGCGCGGGACGCGAGCGTGTAGGTGCCGGCGGCGGGGTGGAAGGTGTGGGAGAACTGGCGCCACGCGGCGGGGCCCAGGTCGGGGCCGGGCAGTGCGGCGGTGGTCCAGCTCGCGCCCCCGTCGGTGGTGACCTCCACGCGGTCGATGGGCTGCTCACCGGCGAAGGCGACGCCGGTGACGGTGACCGGGCCCCGCCGTAGGGGGCGGTCGCCGAGCGGGGAGGTGATCCAGGATTTGACGTTCATCGCCCAGCAGGTCGGCTCGGAGGGGACGCCGGCCTGGGCGTCGACCGGGGAGATGCGGTAGTCGCTGGCCATAATCGGTGCGGTGGTCTCCTCGGCGGTGAAGGCGACCTTGCTCGGGTACTTGACCGAGTTGATCGCGAAGTAGCCGGGGACGATCAGCCGCACGGGGCCGCCGTGGGCGATCGTCAGGGGTTCGCCGTTCAGCTCGAGGGCGAGCAGCACGTCCCGCATCGCCTTGCCGATCGGGATCGACCGCTCGACGAGGTCTTGCGGCGCGACATCTTCGGAACCGGTCGCGGTGAGGAACCTCATCCCTGGGGCGGGGCCACCGAACCGCGCGGCGACCTCGCTGAGCAGCACACCGCCCCATACCCCCAGGCCGGCGGCGCCCAGCCGCCACGGCGCGCCGGACTGCTCGTTGGGGAAGTAGGCGCGCCCGTTCCCCGCGCACTGCAAGACGGCCGGCGTCTCCACCCGCGGCATCCGCGCGAGCTCGGCCACCGTGAGCGACCCGGGCTTCGCGACGCCGCCGATCGCGATCGTGAAGTCGCCGGACAGAGATGGGGGAGCGAGGTGGTTGCGGACGAAGAACAGCGGATAGGTCGTGACCAGGCTCTCACCGGCGAACTCGCGCCTCAGCTCGGCCTGGAGTGGGTCGCGCTCGTGCACGACGAAGGCCGCGCCTTCCTTGCCGAGCCCGAGCCGCGCACCAAGAGGTGGTGGCTTGATCGCCGGCATATGCGACTCCCCTCACGCGTCTGGCCTCGCACAACCGTAGCCGCTCACGCCAAGCGTGGGAGCAGAAGCCGCACAGCAGCTCACGTCGGTTTCGCCGTCACCCCGGATGATGAGAATCCGGCAAACCGGGCGATATACAGCTTCTTTTGGGCTTACTTGGCCGTACTGTGCAGGATTGGGCCGGCCGGGGTCGCCCTCACGATGCCGCAAAAACCCGGCAAAACCTAGCAAATCGGGCGGCCTTCAGCCTATTCTCATCTCAGTGCAGGGATAGGCCGGCGCGTGCCGTCGCTTCGGAGGCGAGACATGCGGCGACCGAGAAGGCGGCGAGACGGGCGATGACTTCGTCGTGGCGAGCCAGCCATTCGGTCACGGCTCTCGTGATGACCGAGCCCCGACGGGAATGCTCATGTCGCCATTCTCGCCCTGCGTAGACGATCTGTACACACGAGGGCTCGGCCACGGAACGGTGAGGTTCAGGGCGTGACGACGAGGTCCGGGGTCACGTCCGCGACCGATGGGGTGCCGCAGAGCGCGAGTGCGCGGGCGAGCTCGTCGCGCAGGCCGTCGAGGACGGCGCGGACGCCGCCGGCGCCGCCGGTCGCCAGCCCCCACAGCACGGGGCGGCCGACCAGCACGGCGCTGGCGCCCAGCGCGATCGCCTTCACGATGTCCGTGCCGCGCCGGATGCCCCCGTCGACGAGGACCTCGGCGTCTCTACCGACGGCGGCGGCGATCTGGGGCAGCGCGTCGGCCGTGGCGATCGCCGTGTCCAGCTGGCGGCCGCCGTGGTTCGACACGACGATGCCGGCGGCGCCCGCGTCCACGCAGGCGCGGGCGTCGTCGCCGCGCAGGACACCCTTGACGATGATCGGCAGGTCGCAAAGGCCACGCAGCCACTCGATGTCGGCGAACGTGAGTGCGGCGTCGACCTCCCCGCTCGCGTATGCCGCCAGGCCGGAGCCGTCAACCTCGGGCGGCGGCTCACCGACGTTCGCCATGATCATGCCCGGCGGCAGGGAGAACCGGTGGACCTCGTCGCGCCGCCGCAGGCCGAGCACCGGCAGGTCGACGGTGAACACGAGCGCTTGGTACCCGGCTGCCACCGCCCGTCCCACCAGCTCTTCTGCCCAGCGGCGGTCACGCAGCACGTAGAGCTGGAACCAGCGGACCCCTCCAGGCGCCGCGTCGGCGATGTCCTCCAACGACACGGTCGAGAACGTCGAGGCGATCATGATCGTGCCCGCCTCGGCGGTACCCCTGGCCACCGCGCGCTCACCCTCGTCGTGCGCGAGGCGCTGGTAGCCCGTCGGCGCGACGAGCGCGGGCGCGGTCACCGGCATGCCGAGCACCGTCGTGGCGGTCGACACCTTCGACACGTCCCGCAGCACGTGCGGGCGCAGCCGCAGCCGCCGCCACGCGGCGACGTTGTCGGCCAGCGTCAGCTCGTCGTCCGCTCCACCGGCGAAGTAGTCGTACGCCAACCGGGTGAGCCGGTCACGCGCCTGCAGCTCCCGCTCGTCACTGACCATGCCGGGAACCGTACCGCTTCAAATGTGTGGAGGATCCGCGCGGTATACCGCGCGGATCCTCCACACAGACTCAGCAGCAGGGGCCCTCGGGGTCCCACACCGCGGCGCCGGGCTCGAACTCGTCGGGGACAGGAAATCGCAGCAGGTCGTCCACGCGGTGGAGCACGCCGTTGCGCATGACCAGCTGAACGTTCGCGAGGGACGTGATATCCAAGAGCGGGTCGCCGGAGACGAACACGAGGTCGGCGAGCTTGCCCGGCTCGACCGTGCCGAGCTGGTCGGCGACGCCCAGCGCCTGCGCGGCGTTCCGCGTCGCCGTGACCAGCGCCTCGTACGGCGTCATGCCGTAGGCGACCATCGCGCGCAGGTTCTGGTGCAGGCTCACCCCGACGTTGTCGATCGGCGCGTCGGTGCCGCTGACCACAAGCCCGCCGCCCTGATGGATCGCCTTCACCGTCTCGACGCTGGCGGCGAGCGCCTCCTTCGTCGCCCGCTCGGCCGGCGAGCGCGCCGCCTGCGCCTTCGCCCGGAGCGCCATCTGCTCCCAGACCGGGTAGAGCGCGGCGACCCGCCGGTCGGTGACCAGGGAGTCGTCGCCTGCGTACAGCGCGCGCGAGGTGAACAACGTCGGGGTCAAGGCGAGGCCCGATGCCGTGAACAGGGCGACGACGTCCTGGTAGCTCCGCCCGAGCCGGCTGATCGTCTGCGAGTAGCCGAGGCGGTTGGTCGCACCCATGTGCTCCATGCCGTCAAGGCCGGCCCGCACCGCGGGGTACAGGTAGTGGGAGGTGACCCAGGTGCCTTCACGGTGGGCGGCGTCGACGACCTCCCTCTGGCGCGAGACGGGCAGCCGCACGTACGTCTTGACCAGGTCGTACTCGAGCGCTCGCGCGCGCTCGAGCTCGCGGGCTACCTGCGCTGAATCCCGCACGGGGCGCATGAAGTGGTAGTAGGTCCGCGCGCCGTCGAGCGGCTCCCCGGTGCCGAAGTAGCGGGGACCGAGCCGGTCGCCCGAGTCGGTCGCCTCACGCTCCTCGATCGCGTGGTACGCCGGATCGCCCGGCGAGCGCGTCGTCGTGACCCCGAACGACAGCCACAGCCGGCCCTGCCGCGAGCCGAAGAACTTGCCTAGCGCCTGCGTGTGGCTGTGCATATCCATCAGCCCGGGCACCACGGTGAGCGCCGAGGCATCGAGCCCCTCGCGGTCCGCCCGATGTGGCCTCACCTCCACGATGCGGTTGCCGTCGACGACGATGTCGACGTCCTCACGCAGGCGCGGGCCGAGCCCATCCCAGAGCCGGCCGGCATGGATGACCACGCGCCCGGAGGGCTTGGCGGCGACCCACGTCAGCTCCAGCGGGATGGTCCGTGGCTCGCCGCCGCCCGCGTCGACCATCCGGAGCCGCCCGCTGGACAGGTAGAGGATGGACCGGGAGTCCCCGCTCCACGAGGGCGCGTCGGTGACCTCGTCGGTGATCTGCCGCGCCGGCCCGGTGGGACTGCCCGTTGCGTCGACGGGGACCACGTGGAGCACGCTCGCCACGACGAACGCCATCGTCGTGCCGTCCGGGGACCACACCGGCCCGTCGTAGCCGCGGGTAGACAGCGACGCGGACGCGATCGGCTGGTGGTACGCCTGTGCCCCAGTGCGCAGGTCCAAGGTGAGGATCTGGCTCGTGCCCTCGCGGAACCGGCGTGAGGACGGGCGCAACGCGGCGAACGTGAGCACGTTGCCGTCCGGCGACCACGACGGCCTCCCCGGCGCGAACAGCGGGTCGCTCACCTGGCGCGTGTCGCCGCTGCCCACGTCGACGAGGAAGGTCGCCCCCTCCCGGTTCTGGAAAGAGATCCGCGAACCGTCGGGTGACCAGGCGCCCGCGACGGCGGTGTGCGGCGGCGCCGTAAGGCGGCGCTCCTCGCCGGCCTCCAGGTCACGGACCCACAGGTCCGGGTTGCCGGCGCGGTCGCTGGTGTAGCACAGCGACCGCCCGTCGGGCGACCATGCGGGATCGACCGTGGAGAAGGAGTCCCGCGTCAGGCGGGTCGGCCGCTCGCCGATCGTCATCAGCCAGAGGTCGTTCAGCGCGCAGAACGCGACCCGCAAGCCGTCCGGTGAGAGCGCCGGCCCGACGATGCCGCGAACCGGGCGGGGGCCCTCGCCGTCGAAGTCGCGGACGCGCCGGGTATAGGGGCGGCGAGTGAAGGAGACCGGGGCCGTGAAGTCCACGTCCTTCACCACTCCCGTGGCCAGCGAGCGCCGCCGGAGCTTACCGTCGCCGGTGTAGAGGATCTCGCCCGCCGAGAGCCAGACCGCGCGGAACGGGAAGACCTCCTCGTCGCGATCCGTGAGGGGCCGGCCCGCGCGGATGAGCTGCGCGCGGCCGTCGTGCGTGACGGTGTAGGCGATGTCCCGGCCGTTGGGAGGCCACGAGGGCGCGTCGAGCCGCCCCTCCGTGATGGTGGCGAGGGTCCTCCGGTTCCCCTGCCGGCCGACGGCGTCGACGGCCTTGTCGTCAACGGTGAACGCGAGGCTGGCGCCGTCCGGGGACCAGGACGGGGCACCCTCCTCCTTCTCGCTGTCGGCCCACGTGGCGATCGTGCCGGTCGCCAGGTCCAGGACGTAGATCCCGTAGCTGCCGGAGCGGTCGGACGAGAACGCGAGCCGTAGGCCGTCGGGGGAGAACCGCGGCTCACGATGGTCGTACGGGCCGGTGGTGAGCTGGCGCAGCCCGGTGCCGTCGGCGCCGATCGTCCACAGGTGAAAGTAGCCGTCGCGGTAGGACTGGAACGCGATCCGACTGCCGTCGGGCGACCAGTCGGGCTGGGTCGCATCCGAGAAGTCGCTCGTCAGCTCTTGCGCGACGCCGCCTTCCAGCGGCACGGTCCACAAGACCCCGAGCAGGTCCATGACCACGGTCCGCCGGTCCGGCGAGACGGCCGCGCAGAAGTTCGTCCCCTCCCCGATCTCGACCGAGACCGGCCCGCCGCTGGCGCTGGCCGCCTCCGGCTCGCCGCCCTGCGTGCAGCCGGTCACCGCCGCGAGCGGCACTCCCCCGGTCACACCCGCCACCAGCGCGTACCGCCCTCCCGCCAGCAGCAGCTCTCTTCGCGACATCGGCTCCAAGGGCACGCCAGCGCTCCGTTCTTCCCGACATCAACGGAACGCAGGATATGGCAGAAAACGGCTCAGTCGCCGGCCATGACCTCTTCCACGAACACTGGGCCGCGATCGTCAGGCGGAGTGGGGCCAGCAGCCGCTCGGCGTGATCGAGCACCTGGTCGGCGTCCTTGAGACCGAGCATGCCCGCGAGCAGGCGGACGTCGTCCCGATCCTCGTTGATCCGGTGCGCGAGCACCTTGAGCGCGAGCAGCATCTCCGGAGAGGCCGCTTCGACCCGCAGTCCCGGCAGGTCGAAGACGTGCGTGCGGTAGGGATCGGGCCCCCGCAGAAGCCCCTTGACGGAGTCGCCAGTCCGCGTCCAAGCCCCGATCCTCTGCGACGACCGCGGCTGCGGCGTAGATCTGCCGCTTGGGCTCGAACACGGCGTCAATATCGCGAGTCACTCGACGCGTGTTGTACGCGAGCGCGATAGCCGCCCCACCGACGACGTAGAGATCACCCTGCAGGCCCTCACGGAGCAACCGTTGGCCGACATCACACAACGCGTCGAGGATCTCTTCGCGGTCCATCTACATCCTCCACAGAAGGGAGGCGGCGATGAAGATCCCACGCCGGCGAAAGGCGGCGGGCGATTCTATGACGGCCAGGGGACGAAACCCGGGCTCCTTCGCGACGAACCAGAGGTGGTCGAGGAAGCGGTGGGGTTCGATGGACCAGTCCGGCCGTTGTAGTCAGCATGGAACGGCCAGCCCCATTCCGCATATGTCGTGGGTCATCCACGATAAGGCGGAAGGAGCCACATACGGAAGGAGCCGGCCATGCCCAGTATCTACTATCATCCCGACGC